>Ga0123354_10000002_pt1 | contig 317342 bp, 285 predicted proteins | sample TergutLab28metaG_2_FD_97872 | JGI IMG/M metagenome (GOLD analysis project Ga0123354, IMG submission 97872) | Labiotermes labralis P4 segment gut microbial communities from Petit-Saut dam, French Guiana - Lab288 P4 | ecosystem: Host-associated > Arthropoda: Insects > Digestive system > Gut ... | reverse complement strand
GTCGCCGTCACCGGACACGCCCAGATACAGCAATTCACGGTTGGCGAGGTTGGCGCCGGTGAGCACCGAGGGCATGCGTCCGTGCACGGTGTTGAAGCCGTGCGACTGGCCGAGAAAGTAATCGGGTGTCTTGGCGCTGCAACCGATGCCGGAGAGCTTGGCAACCCGGTGCGGTTCGATGGCCAGTTCCCAGCAGGCGCGGATGATGGCCGCCGAGATCGAGTCGTGCCCGCAGCCGGCGCACAGCGTCGAGATCGAGCCTTCGTAATCGCGGTGCGTGAAGCCGAGCGCGTTGACGGGAAGGGAAGGATGATGAAATTTCGACTTGGCGAGGTAGGTCACGGTAAGAGCCTCGTGGTGTCTCAAGCAGACTCGAACCGCTGCTTGATTGCGCCGGTAATGAAGCGCGCGGTAATCGGGGTGCCGTCGTAGTGCAGGATCGCCTCCAGACGCGCCGGGTCAATGCCGAATTCGTTGATGAGCATGGAACGCAACTGACCGTCGCGGTTCTGTTCGACGACGAACACATGTTTGTGCGCGGCGATGAAATCGGCGACCGAATTGGCGAACGGGAAAGCGCACACGCGCAGCGTGTCCACATATTGGCCGTCCTGCTCCAACGCCGCCACCGCTTCGTCCATCGCCGGACTGGTGGAACCGTAATAAATGGCGCCGTAACTCGTTTTCTTCGCGGCGGCGCGGAAAATCGGTGGCGGCACAATCGTCTTGGCGTGCTCGAACTTTTGCAGCAAGCGCTGCATGTTATAGATGTAATCGGCGCCTTTCTCTGAATAGCGCGCGTACGGATCGCGCGAAGTGCCGCGCGTGAAGTAGCTGCCGCGAGTCGGGTGCGTGCCCGGCAAGGTACGCCACGGAATGCCGTCGCCGTCCACGTCTTTGTAGCGACCGAAATCCTTGCCCGCTTCCAGATCGGCGGCGGTCATCACTTTGCCGCGATCATATTCGCGCGCGTCGTCCCACGCAAACGGTTTGCACAAACGGTAGTTCATGCCGATATCGAGATCGGTCATCACGAATACCGGCGTTTGCAAACGTTCGGCCAGATCAAGCGCGGCCGCCGAAAAATCGAAACACTCGCGAGGGTCTTCGGGGAACAGCAACACATGCTTGGTGTCGCCGTGCGAAGCGTAAGCGCAAGCGATCAAATCGGATTGTTGCGTGCGCGTGGGCATGCCGGTCGAGGGGCCGCCGCGCTGCACGTTGATGATGGTCACCGGAATTTCGGCGAAGTACGCCAGCCCGATGAACTCGGTCATCAGCGAAACGCCGGGGCCTGAAGTGGCGGTGAAGGCGCGCGCGCCGTTCCAACCGGCGCCGACCACCATCCCGATGGAAGCCAGTTCGTCTTCCGCCTGCACGATAGCCACTTTGTTGGCGCCCGTGACGGGATCGACGCGGTATTTTCGAGAATAACTTTGAAACGCTTCGACTACCGAAGTCGAAGGCGTGATCGGATACCAAGCGCACACCATCGCGCCGCCATAGACGCAACCCAGCCCGGCAGCGCTGTTGCCGTCCACGAAGATGCGGTTGCCCACGCGATCGGAGCGCCGTACTTGCAGCCCGATGGGTTCGCTCAAATGTTCGCGCGCGTAATCACGACCGAGATGCAGCGCCTGCACGTTGGCGGCGAGCAAACGCTCTTTGCCTTTGTACTGTTCGCCGAAAAGTTTTTCGATCTCGTCAGTGTCGATGCCGAGCAGCACCGCCAGCGCGCCGACGTAAATGATGTTCTTGAACAACTGCCGCTGGCGCGGGTCTTGATAAACCGCGTTGCAAATTTCGGTGATCGGCATGCCGATGACGCGAATGTCGTCGCGGAACTTCGACGACGGCAACGGGCGAGTGCTGTCGTAAAACAAATAGCCGCCGCTCTCAATTTCCTTGATGTCGGCGTCCCAGGTCTGCGGATTCATGGCGACCATCATGTCCACGCCGCCGCGCCGTCCCAGCCAACCTTGCTCGGTCACGCGCAACTCGTACCACGTCGGCAGCCCTTGAATGTTGGAAGGAAAGATGTTGCGCGGGCTGACCGGCACGCCCATGCGAATGATCGCTTTGGCAAACAACTCGTTGGCCGAGGCCGAGCCGGAACCGTTGATGTTGGCGAACTTGACGACAAAATCGTTGATGGCAGTAATCGTTTTCATGCGACCGCCTTTTTCCCGACAGGATTCGGGTCTGACTCTTGGGCAGTTGTTTTTCCGGCGTGCGCCATTTCAAGCAGGAACTTCTGCATGTCCCAAGCGCCGGTCGGACAGCGTTCGGCGCACAAACCGCAGTGCAAACAAACGTCTTCATCTTTGACCATCACGCGATGCGTTTTCAGCGAGCTGGAAACGAATAAATTTTGCGCTGTGTTTTTGGACTCGGCGGTCAAACGCTGGCGCAAATCGGCCTCATCGCCGTTTTGCGTCAACGTGATGCAATCCATCGGGCAAATGTCCACGCAAGCATCGCATTCGATGCACAACAGCGAAGTGAACACGGTTTGCACATCGCAGTTGAGGCAACGCCCGGCTTCTTTCCACGCCGTTGCCGCGTCAAAACCCAGTTCCACTTCGAGCTTGATACTCTTCAGCGCTTTGGCCGGATCGATCCACGGCACTTTGTAGCGCGGATCGAGCGTCACCGCGTTATCGTAACTCCACTCGTGAATGCCCATCTTCTGCGAGACGAAGCGCGTTTTCGGCGCTGGCCGCTGCGTCACGTCATCGCCGCTAAGCAACAAATGGATCGACACTGCCGCTTCATGGCCGTGCGCCACGGCAGTGATGATATTCTTCGGGCCGAAAGCTGCGTCGCCGCCGAAAAAGACTTTCGGCAAACTCGATTGCATCGTGGTTTTGTTCACCACCGGCATGTCCCACTTGCCGTCGAACGCAATACCTAAATCGCGCTCGATCCACGGAAACACGTTTTCCTGACCGACCGCGATCAGCACCTCGTCGCATTCGAAGTGCACATCCGGCTCGCCGGTTGGTATCAGCGAACGGCGGCCCTGGGCGTCGTACTCGGCGCGCACCTTCTCGAAGACCATCCCGGTCAGGCGCCCGTTGTCGTGCACGAAGGCCTTGGGTACGTGGTAATTGAGGATCGGGATGCCCTCGTGCATCGCGTCTTCCTTTTCCCACGGCGACGCTTTCATTTCCTTGAAGCCCGAACGCACGATCACCTTGACGTCCTCGCCGCCCAAGCGTCGCGCCGAACGACAACAATCCATCGCCGTGTTGCCGCCGCCCAACACGATCACGCGCTTGCCGACTTTCTTGACATGCCCGAAATAAACCGACGACAACCAGTCGATGCCGACGTGAATGTGTTTCGCCGCTTCCTGCCGACCCGGAATATCGAGATCGCTGCCGCGCGGCGCGCCGCTGCCGACGAACACCGCATCGTAACCCTCGGCCAGCAATGCCTTCATCGAATCGACGCGATGGTTGCCGATAAATTCGACGCCCAAATCGAGAACGTAGCCAATTTCCTCGTCGATCACCTCTTCCGGCAAACGGAAGCGCGGCACTTGCGTGCGCATGAAGCCGCCGGCCTTGGCGTCCTGCTCGAACACCGTCACCGCGTAACCCAGCGGCGCCAGATCGCGCGCCACCGTCAGTGAAGCGGGGCCGCCGCCGACGCAGGCGATGCGCTTGCCGTTCTTGCGAGAGGCAGGCTTAGGCAAACGAGCGCCGATGTCGTCCTTCATGTCGGCAGCCACGCGCTTCAAGCGACAAATCGCTACCGGTTCAGGTTTGTTGCCGCTGCTCGCTTCAACGCGGCTGCGCCGACACGCCGGTTCACACGGGCGATCGCAAATGCGCCCGAGAATTCCCGGGAACACATTGGCGCGCCAGTTAACCATATAGGCGTCAGAGTAGCGGCCTGTTGCGATCAGGCGGATGTATTCGGGGACTGGCGTGTGAGCCGGACAGGCCCATTGACAGTCAACGACTTTGTGAAAATACGCAGAGTTGCGGGTATCGCTCGGTTGCACCGGGAAGTCTCCTGGTGTTTGTATCAACGAATGGCGTGGAGTTTAGTCCAAGAGTTACGAATACGCAACATTTTTGCGATAAATTTTTATGACTTCATTTCACCACAAACGCACAAGGGTTTTTTATCAAAGCGCTCTCAACAATCTGATTCTTTGCACGATTTTCATTGAAGCCCGTTCTTTAATGAAATACCCTGACTGAGCGTATTGTTTTTAAAAAATTGTAGGTTGGGGTGCGCGAAGCGAACCCCAACCCACTTGCTACACGCAACGCTGTTCAACGCAGCCCGCCAAACATATCATCGCCTCCGTTTTTCTCCGGCGTTTCTTCTTTCTTCGCCGCCTCTTTCTCGGCTTCTGCTTCAGTCGCGCTCTTTGCATCCGCTTTCGCTGCCGCTTTTGAGCGCGATTTCATCAACGGTTTTGCGCTGAGCGATTTTCGCCAGTAGCCCCCTTGCATCCACGCCGCCAAACCACGACGCAGCCAACCGATCACAGCCAACGCCAACCAGAGCGCCCAAACAAGCATCGCTGTGCGATACACCCACATCGGCAAACTGATGAGCGTGACCGTCGGCGTTTGCCCGCCGCTCTGATCGGCGAACCATTGCAGTTGGTTGCCGCTTGAACCGTGTCCGACCACGCCCATGTCCGGCATACCGAGCAAACCGTTGGGGATGACTCGCACCAGACAATACAAAGCAGCAGCGCTCAGCAGCACCAAGCCGACTTGAACGCCGTTGAATTGCCAATCTTTCCAATTCACCAGAGCGCCCGCGCGGCGTCGCCAATCCAGCGCAATCAACCAGACCGCAATCAGCGCCAGCGCCGCCCACGAAAATGTCGAGAAGCCCAACACCAGCAGGAACCAGTGATGGAAACGCAGCGAAGTCCAACCGCGACGCGCCAACAGGAAAGACAAAAGAAACGCCAGCACCAACGCCACGACCAGTTCGCCCCAATACAACACGGCGGGGCCTACCGGCGGCCCGAACGAAGCAAGCAACCAGCGTTGTTTCGGCAGCGTGGCGCCGATGTCGATATTAGCCACCGGCAAACCGAGATCGAATACCGGCGTGCGCGTCAGCGTTCCCACTTCGCGCGGTTCGCGCAGCGTCACCGTGAACGTTTGTTCTCCCGGCGAAACCGGCAACGTCAGTTTGCCGTCGATCGGTCGCAGGTTCAAGCTTTCACGATTGCGCATCACGCTCAACACCTCCATTTCCGAAGACGGCAACGTGATGACGTGCTCACCGCCCTGACTGGCACGCAAGCGGAACGACAAGGTGTACTGGCTGGCGCGAATACCGATCTCGTGATTCATTTCCACATGGTCGATGGCGCGCACACTGCCATCGACGACCGACGGCATCGCCAACGTCAACGCCAGCGTTTCGCCCGGCAGCGGATGAAACTCGAACATCGTTTCGCCGCCGTTATCAAGCAGCGTCACCGGCACGCCTTCCCAGCGCGCGTGCCACGACGGGCTGACTTCCATGCGCCACACTTCGGCGCGCTCTGCCAGCGTCGGCGCGGTCAAGCGCAACACTTCGCTCTTGTCGAGCCGCGATTGCCATTGCGTTTGCGCTTCGGTGTGGCCGAGCGATACGGTAGCAGTGTCGTCCTGCACCTTGATGCCCGGCGTCGTTACATGTTCGCCCGCCAGCAACGGCACTGTCAACGTCACGCCGCCTTCGCGCGGCGAGACGCGGGTGACCACCGTATTCACCGTCCAATCGAGATCGAAGCGCAGCGTTCGCGTCACCCGAATGTACGGCGGAAATTGTTGCGCGCCGCCTTCTTTCACGCGCGCGGCGGGGTCGGCCGTTCCCGCCGCTTCAACGCTTGCACGAGACAAATGCACGGTTTCGTTGATCAGCCGGTTTTCATCAAGCCCGTCGGCGCGCCAGCCCTGCCCTTTGAAAAGAACGCGCCGCGGTCGCAACGTGAAATGCAGTGAAGTGTCGCGCCCCAACGTGATGTATTCCAGTTCAACGAGATGCACGCCGCGCGACAACGCCACATACGCCGTCTTCTGATACGAGCGCACCGTCTCGACCACACGACCGTCGGCGCGCACTTTCATCAGCATCGTGTTGTCTTCAACGGCCGGCAACGGCAACGCCACGCTGTCACCGGCGTGCGCTTCCATGTTGACCAGCAGCGTGCTGCCTTGCGCGCGAATGTCCGCCATCGCAATGTCGGCGCACTCCGCCGCGCAACGCGGCGGCTGATTGACCCGCTCCTGCAAAGCCTGCAACAACTCACTCGACGGAAACGCGGCGGCACTCTGCGCCGATGCCGACATTGGATGCAACCACGCCGCCCCCGCCAGCACCCCAATCGCCACCATCACCGCCAACGCGGAAGCTGCCGCAGGAGGCGTTTTCTCATCGGTTTTCTCATCGCTTTTCTCTTGCGGCGGTAACGAGGTCGGCGGCGAATTGATCGCCCGTTTCAAACCACCCGGCAGCGTCGCGCGCAGCGCGCGCCAGAGAATCACGCCGAGCAACACGATCATCGCCACTCGCAACAAGCGCGTCAGCCACGGCGGACTGATGATGAAACGCACGGTTTGATCGGCCAGCACCGGCCCCGTCCAGCGCAAGTTGTAATACTGCCCGACGCGCCAGTCCGGCTCACCGATGCCGGTCTGAACCACATTGGTTTGAGCGTAGCGCTGACTGGCTTTGTTTGGCGCTGAGCTGCTGGATATCTGCTGCTTGAGCACTTTCCCCTCTAAAATTGAAGCCGTTTCTCTTTTTTTGGCTCCGATATCGCTCCCCGCCGATGAGGCGGCCGGAGCCGACGGCTGTCTGGCCATCGGCGCTTCTTCATACGCATCATCATCACCGTAACGAGTCGTCGGCGGCGGCGGCATCCCTGCCGATGTGGCTTGCTGCGCCAACATGCCCCGTTGTTGCGGCGCGTAGTAACCGTTGTCCGAACGTTCGAGTTGCGGATACAACGCCGGTCGCAATTCGCTCGGAGCGAAAACAATCGCCGTCAGGAAAAGCACCGCCAACGCCGCGTACTGCAACATTTGCAAGACTTTGCCCAAACGTCCGCTCGACAGCGCCCGATGCAGCAAGCCCAACGCCAGCACCACCGCCAGCGTCCACAGCGGCGCGCCCGGTTCCTGCAACGCCAGCAACAAATACGCTGCCGTTACGATGCCGCCGCCCAGTCCCAGCAAGCGCCAAGCCAGCAGCGCCGTGAACGCCGCAAAGAAAATATCGAGAATCGTCCAACGCGCCACCCAACTGTCGTTGGCGGCATCGGCGCCGGGCGCCGCCAGCAATTTATAACCGTAAGGCAGATGCAGCGATGTGTTGACCTGATCGAAAGTTTGCTGCCAGCCCGTCACCGGCAACGCCGACGACGGCCCCGCCGCAATGCGCACGCTCGCATCGAGCGCCACTTGCGGACTGCGCCACTCGACGCCGGTTCGCGTCGCAGTGCTTTTTTCACCAACGCCATGCGTCACCAGCAACGCTTCGCCACCCACACCAGCGCGCTGCAACTGATGCGGCGCCGCCATGTCGAAGCGCCAACCTTGCTGCATCGTGCCGCGAATCGCGTCTTTGGCAAAATAACCTTCGCCGGAAAAATCCAGCCACATCTCGCGGCCGAGCGTCAGCCGATTGGTTTCGTCGGCAGCCAGCCCGCGCGAGCGCTCCTCGATGCCCAGTCCCGAGTTCGCACTCATTGCAAACGCCGGCAACGATTGCCACGCCGTCGGAACGCCCGCTTGTCGCGGATCCACCGACATCGCACTGCCGCCCGTCGTGACCGTCGTCATCCGCAACGACGGCGCCGCCTCATAACTCCACACTTCCTGCGTCAGCGTTTCCGGCAAACGCGCCTGCAACTGCGTCAGCGGCGTGAGCGCGCGCGCCGTCAAAATCAGCGTCGCTTGTCCGGGTTGCACCTGAATCTGCAAGTGCCCCTCATCGTCCAGCCGCGCCGGCCAGGGCGACTCCAACGCCGTCGCCACAAACGATTCCGGCAACACCGGCGCCACCCGAATTTCGCGCGCCTTGCCGGACACTTGCAGTTGAAGCAGCGTGGTCAGTTGCGCCGGAACGCCATCGGTGAGTTTGCGATACACCTGCAAATCAAAAGTATCCGCCGCTTCATTCGCGGCGGCGGTCGAGCGACCCAACGTCAAACGGTTGTCTTTGCGTTGCAGCGGTTGCACCGGCTTGCCGTTGATGCTCAACGCAACCAGCGCGCTCATCGACGGAATGGTCAGCGCCTGCGGCCGCTCCTGCCACAGAATGCGCCCGCGCAGATGATACTCCCCTGCCGTCAACCACACCGCGGGAATCTCGCCGTATGGCAACACCGGCTGCGGCGAACCGTTGACCGTCACTTCCTGCGGCCAGTCGCGGCTGTCGCCGGGCAGCGGCACCCACGAGTCCGCCATCACTTGCCAGAGTTGCGTAAACGCCGCGCCTTTATCGTTCACCTCCAGCGTCAGCACGCCGGGCCAGGCGCAGAGAAAATCTTCCTCGTTACTGCCTACCGCCCCCGCCATCAACGGGCAGCGACGAAATTCCTGCTGATAACGCACCCAATCATTCCAGACTTGCAACGACGGCGGTGCGCCGGTAGTTAGCGGCGCGCTGCTCGGCTCGGTCGGATGTGTCGCCGACTGTGTTCCCTGATGCGCCACCGGCGCGCTCATCGCTGTACCGACAGAAAACACCAATGCAACCAGCGTGATGATGATTCTCAAATCTTTGAAAAACCGGATTCTCTTCAGACCCATTTCACTCTCCCAAAGACAGATGCAGCGTGAATCATAACAGGAATCGACACTCCTCCCGCCCTTTGACAAGCTGAGGGCGAGCGGAATCAATTACGTTGATTGCCTCGGCAATGAAACCCGAACCAGTGCGCCACCGTGCGGCGCGCTCAACAGATCAACGGAACCGTTGTGCAAGCGCGCGATGCGCTCGACGATGGCGAGTCCCAAGCCCGCGCCGAGTTTTCCTTCTGGCGTCGAACGCGCTTTGGAGGCGCGCCGGAACGGTTCCTTGAGCCGCTCGCGTTCCTCTTCGGGGAAACCGCTGCCGTGATCGCTGACTTCAATCCACACTTGGCGCGCGTCGAAACCGGTAACGATTTCGATGGGCGGTTTGCCGTGGGTGATGGCGTTGTTGATCAGGTTGTTGATCAACCGTTCAAACGCCGTGGTTCGCAGCGGAATGTCGGGAAGTTTCGGATCAGGCGTAAAGCGCACGTCGTGATGCGAGCGCTGATAGCGCTCGACGCTGGCGGCAATCAGCGCATTGCTGCTTTGCAGGAGCACCGGCTTGCCGTCGTCATCGCGCGCGAAATCGAGGAACTGGTCGATGATGCGGTCGATGGCTTCGATGTCGTCGATCATCAATTCGCGCTCGTGCGAATCGTCTTGACTCATTTCGACGCTCAAGCGAAGACGCGCCAGCGGCGTGCGCAAGTCGTGCGAAACGCCGGCCAGCAGAAGCGCGCGGTCGTGTTCGACTTGTTTCAGGCGAGCGGTCATCGTGTTGAAGCCGCGATTGAGCGCCGCCATTTCGGAGGGGCCGACATCGGGCAACGGCGGCGGCACTTCGCCGCGTCCGACCATATCGACGGCTTCGGCGAGACGCGTGAGCGGCTGCGACATGTAACGGGCGAAGAAATGAGAAACGAGAATCAGCATCGCCACGATCACCAGCGCGAGAAAGAACGCGCGCGTCGGCGCGTCTTGCGCCAGCGGTCGCTCGGGCAACGCGAAGCCCGCCCAGTAATAACTGTTGTGCGCGGAAAAACGCACCCACAACAGTCGCCGCTCGGTTTGCAGCCGAACGCGAGTATCGGCGCCGAGGGTTTTTTGCAGGTACTTTTCAAGAACGAGAAACTCGCCCGACGGCGACTGTCCGGCTTGTCGCGGCTGTATCGACGGCTGGTTCAAGCGAAACGGAAAAGGATTGGGGACGGCGTCTTGATCGGGTGACGGGATTTCCACATCTTCATGCGGCGATACGTCGAACGGCACCACCGTACCGGATCGACGACGATGCTCTTCGATCAAACGGGCATTGTATTGATAGCCGAAGCGCCGCAGAATGTCAGCGCGCTCGGCCGGGATGCTCGATTCGAGCGCGGCGCGCAGCGCCTGCAGCTGCACCGCTTTGGTGTGTCCGAACTGATAGACCAGCAGATTTTCGCGGTCGTACTGAAAGAGCATGCCCATCACGAACAGCACCACGACGATCAGTACGACCAAAGAACCCAACAGCTGCCCGAACAGCGAGGCTGGCCAGAATTTGATCACGGTGCTCAGGCGTTGCTGTTTTGTTTGCGCTCTTTTGCCGCACTTTCGTACTTGCTGTCTTCGGGAACGTAAATGTAGCCGAAGCCGCGCACGGTTTGAATGTAGCGCGGGTTGATCGGATCGACTTCGACGAGTTTGCGCAGCCGCGAAATTTGCATGTCGATGGCGCGGTCGAAGGTCTCATGATCTTTACCGCGCGCCAACAACGAGAGCCGTTCACGGGTGAACGGTTGACGCGGGTGCTGTCCCATGATTTTGAGCAGCGAAAATTCGGCAGTGCTCAAATGAACGATCTCGCCGTTCTTGCGCAGCGTGCGCGCTGCCAGATCAAGCGTGAACGGGCCGAACGGAATGGTGCCTTCGTCGGTGGGCGCGCCCGCCAGTTCATGCTTCGGCGCACGACGCAGCACGGCGTGAATGCGCGCCAGCAATTCGCGTGGATTGAACGGCTTGCCGAGATAATCGTCGGCGCCCATTTCAAGGCCGATGATGCGATCGACTTCTTCACGACGCGCCGTCAACATAATGATCGGAATCGAATCAGAATCGTGCGAGCTGCGCAGTTTGCGGCAGATCGACAAGCCGTCTTCGCCCGGTAACATCAGATCGAGCACGATCAAATGCGGCGGAAAACGCTGCAACGTTTTTTCGAGTTGCGAACTGTCGGGCAAGGTGATTGTTTCCAAGCCGTTTTCCGTGAGGTAACGCTGCAAGAGATCACGCAGCCGCGGATCATCGTCAATGACTAGAATTCGGTAATGGCGGTCTGGGGTATTCATGACATTATCAAATCGCTGGGGTTAGGCAGATATTCAGTGTAACCGAATCAGCCGGGAAGCATGAAGCAAAGTGACAATAGGTGTCAATTTTTATGCGCTCAGTCGCCGGAAACGAGACGAATGTCGCATTTTTGGCAATACCGGAAAACCCTACTCCCGTATTGTGTCTCCAACGCCAGACAATTCATCGCGCTGATCGCCGCTGTTTTCACCCGTCGTTCAAAAAAATGGATGCACTGAACCATCTCCCAACCGTTCAGGCTGAACCTGTCGAAGCCCCAACGATACACCATTTGCCCTTCGACAAACTCAGGGCGAACAGGATAAATCGGCGTATCCTTAATAAACACCACTGCAAAATTTCTAAAAGAAATGATAACCTACTCTTTTGTGCTGCGCTGTCCTGCCCGAAAGCCTCGGCGGAAAGCCTCCGACCATGATTATCCGCTCGCTGCTTGACACCGATCTTTACAAGTTCACGATGATGCAGGTGGTTTTGCATCATTTTCCCGCTGCTCAGGTCGAGTATCGGTTCAAGTGCCGTTGCAGCGAGGGCGTCGATCTGGCGCCGATAGCGACAGAAATTTCCAACCAAATCAAAGCGTTATGTGAACTTCGTTTCACGCCCGAGGAGTTGGCTTACCTGCGCGGACTGCGTTTCATCAAGAGCGATTTCGTTGATCTGCTGGGCTTGTTCAAGCTCGACGAGCGATTTATCCGGGTGTCGAGCAGGACGGGTCATGAAAACGGTTTGGACATCACCATCGAAGGGCCGTGGCTGCATACGATTCTTTTCGAGATTCCGGTGCTGGCGATTGTCTCGGAAGCGTATTACCGCCACACGATGCCGACGCCCGATTTCAGCACGGGGCGGGCGCGGCTGGCAGCCAAGATCGAGCAGTTTCAGGCAGTCGAGGAAGGGTTCCACTTCGCCGATTACGGCACGCGCCGACGTTTTTCATTCGCCTGGCAAGAGGAAGTGCTGCGACAGTTGCAACAGACGCTCCCCGAAAAATTCGTCGGCACCAGCAATGTTTATTTCGCGTGGAAGCTGGGATTGACGCCGCTGGGCACGATGTCGCACGAGTATTTGCAGGCGTGTCAGGCGGTCGGCCCGCGGCTGCGCGATTCGCAATCGTTCGCGCTCAACACTTGGGCGCGCGAATACCGCGGCGACTTGGGCATCGCGCTGTCCGACGTTTACGGGATGGATGCGTTTCTGCGCGACTTCGATTTGTTTTTCTGCAAACTGTTCGACGGCGTTCGCCACGATTCAGGCGATCCGTTTGCTTGGGGCGACAAGTTGATCGCGCACTACCAGAAAATGCGCATCGACCCGCGCTGGAAAACGGTGGTGTTTTCCGATTCGCTGACGCCCGAACTGGCGATTCGCCTGTTCCATTATTTCAAAAATCGTGTGGGGATTTCGTTCGGCATCGGCACCAATCTGACCAACGATCTTGGTTATAAGGCGTTGCAAAACGTGATCAAAATGACGCGCTGCAACGGCCAATCCGTCGCCAAGATCAGCGATTCGCCGGACAAAACCATGGATCACGATCCGAAGTACGTCGATTACCTGCGCGAAGTGTTTCAAACGCCCGACGAGACTTCGGCCTCGTCGAAAAAGGATTCACGTTCATGAACACGCCCAGAATGTCTGTACCGTCGGTGATGCCGACAACAACGATTTCCCGCGCGGTGAAAGACCGCCGTCTGCGACTCAACGATATTTTGAAATTGATGGTGGCCGACGGCTTGGTCGGCATGGAAGACGCACAAAAACTCGCCAAGACCAAGGCGATGCGCTTCGGCGAACCGCTGGAACGCATCGCGATGCAGCAATGGAAATCGTTGCAGCCGCCGTATCGGGAATTGACGATCGATGCGCTGGTCGAATGGCTGGCGGGCAAGTTGGGCGTTCCCTATTTTCACATCGACCCGTTGAAAATCGACATGTTTGCGGTAACGCAAACGATGTCCAACGCCTACGCCGAGCGCTACCGGATTTTGCCGGTGATGGTGACGCCTTCCAAACTGACCGTAGCAACCGGCGAGCCGTTCATGCGCGATTGGGTTGATGAGTTGACCCACGTTTTGAAGCGCGAAGTGGAAGTCGTCTTCGCCAACCCGGCGGACGTGCGCCGCTACATCGGCGAATTTTACAATCTGGCGCGCTCGATGAAACAAGCGCAGGAGCACGTCAAAGGCAGCGTCGCGCTGGCCAGCAACTTCGAGCAACTGGTCGAACTCGGCAATACCGGCCACCTCGATGCCAACGACCGCCACATCGTCACCATCGTCGATTGGCTGTGGCAATACGCTTTTGAACAACGCGCGTCCGACATTCACATCGAGCCGCGCCGCGAAGTCGGCATCGTGCGCTTTCGGATCGACGGCGTGTTGCATTCGGTTTACAACCTGCCGATTCCGGTGCTGGCGGCGGCAACATCGCGGATCAAACTGCTGGCGCGCATGGAGATCGTCGAAAAACGCCGCCCGCAAGACGGTCGGATCAAAACCTCCGCCGGCGGCAAAGAAATCGACTTGCGCATCTCAACGATGCCGACCGCGTTCGGCGAAAAAATCGTGATGCGTATTTTCACGCCGGAAGTGCTGGTGCGCAGCTTTGCCGATCTGGGTTTCTCCGACGAAGACCGCGACTATTGGGATCGCTTCATCGCATCGCCCAACGGCATCATCCTTGTGACCGGCCCCACCGGCTCCGGCAAAACCACCACGCTTTATTCGACGCTGCGCCTGCTGGCAAAACCCGAAGTCAACGTCTGCACCGTCGAAGACCCGATTGAAATGATCGAGCCGCTGATCAACCAGATGCAAGTGCATCAAGCCATCGGCGTTGACTTCGCCACCGGCGTGCGCACCTTGTTGCGGCAAGACCCGGACATTATCATGGTCGGCGAAATCCGCGACAAGGAAACTGCCGAGATGGCAGTGCAAGCGGCGCTGACCGGACACTTGGTACTGTCAACACTGCACACCAACGATGCGCCGAGCGCGCTGACGCGCTTGCTCGACCTCGGCGTCCCCGGTTACCTGATCAACTCCACCTTGCTCGGCGTGATGGCGCAACGCTTGATCCGCACGCTTTGCCCGAAGTGCAAAGCCGCCGACGGCGAAGTGGACGAATCGGCGTGGGATGCGCTGACGCACGGCTTCAACCTGCCGCGCCCCGCGCACGTTCATCGTGCCGTCGGCTGCCTCGATTGCCGGATGACCGGCTATCTGGGGCGAATCGGCCTGTACGAAATCATGGAAATGAGCGCCGACACGCGAAGCTTGACGCAAACCCATTCCGACGACGTTTCGCTGCGCGAACAAGCGTACAAAGACGGCATGCGTCCCTTGCGCTTGTCCGGCGCGCTGAAAGTGATGGAGGGCGTGACGACGGCCGAAGAAGTGTTGAAAGCAGTGCCGACGGATTGAGAGTCAGAAATCGGGGATCGTGAATCACCACAGCCGTCATTCCCGCGAAGGCGGGAATCCAACTCGCCCAACTATCACTATTTACCTTGCTCATTGGCAAACGGTCGGGGTCTGGGATCGCTGAAAAAACAGAATTTACGAAGGCCCGGATTCCCTGTCATTCCCGCGAAAGCGGGAACGAGCGGGAATGACGGCAAAACGCTTGGGAGTATGGTTCGGATCGCAGACGCTCTGGAGCGCACGGTTTGGGAGATGGTAAAAACCGCAGAGAGTGATCGAAATTAAATCCGCTGCGCCGGATTCAACCACTGTTGCCCCTGCGTGTAAGACTTTCCGGTCAGCGTCTGCGTGAAGCCCGGCGAATCAAACTCGATGAAACCGTTTGGCCAGTTGATCTCCAACTTCCATTTGTACCACACATAGCCCGTAGGAGAGACAAAGCGCTCGCGGGTGATGCCGGAAATGGAGAAGGGACACATTCCGGCGGTAGGTGAAGCGTAATCCAACTCCATCTTCAAGCCGAAGATTTCATGAAACTGAAGGCGCGCTGGCGCCACCACAAATTGAAAAGCGCCTTCAACTTTGAGCCATTCGAGAATGTAGTCGATATCGAAAATGAGTTCAGCCGTCCCGCTCTCGCTCTCATTTTGCTCCAGACGAAAGCCGTGAAAATGCACGTCGTGCCACGACATCTCGTCGAAGTCGTCGATGCTCCACTGCGTTGAATGCGTTGGCGCCATAGAGCTATTTGTTTCTCCCTCTCTCACCGTGGAAAAGAGGTAACAAGTGGATGGGTAGATGGGCTGGATTCCCTGTCCTTCCCGCGAAGGCAGGAACGAGTGGAAATGACGGCAAGAGAGGCTTTTGCCTGTTTCCTCATTTCTACCTGCGCGAAGATCAAACAGTTCTGCATTTTGAATGCGGCTCCGAATTACACAGGCGTTTCCCGCGCCGCGCGTTTACGCTCGTGTTCTTTCAAAAAACGTTTGCGAATACGGATTGACTGCGGCGTGATTTCGGCCAGTTCGTCGTCGGCAATGAATTCGACGGCGTATTCGAGCGTGAGCTTGATCGGCGGCGTCAACAGGATCGCGTCGTCTTTTCCGGAAGCGCGAACGTTGGTGAGTTTTTTTCCCTTGATCGGATTGACGACCAGATCGTTGTCGCGGCTGTGAATGCCGATCACCATGCCTTCGTACAATTTGTCGCCGGGCGAAACGAACATGCGGCCGCGCTCTTGCAGATTCCACAAAGCGTAGGCGACGGCATCGCCGTCTTCCTGCGAGATCAGCACGCCGTTGCGACGTTCGGGAATGTCGCCTTTGACGGGCGCGTAGCTGTCAAACACATGGCTCATGATGCCGGTGCCGCGCGTCAGGTTCAGAAATTCGCCTTGAAAGCCGATCAGCCCGCGCGCCGGAATCCGGTAATCGATGCGGGTGCGGCCGCGCCCGTCGGCTTCCATGTGAACCATCTCACCGCGACGCGGGCCCAACGCTTCCATCACGCCGCCCTGATGGGCGTCTTCGACATCTACCGACAGAAATTCGTAAGGTTCGCACGTCGCGCCGTCGATTTCGCGCAACACGACGCGCGGTCTCGACACGGCCAGTTCGTAACCTTCGCGCCGCATGTTCTCAATCAAAATCGTCAAGTGCAATTCGCCGCGACCCGACACCAGAAACACGTCGGTGTCTTCGGTATCTTCGACGCGCAGCGCGACGTTGGTCAATATTTCCTTGTGCAGACGGTCGCGGAGGTTACGCGAGGTAACGTACTTTCCTTCACGCCCTGCCAGCGGCGAAGTGTTGACTTGAAACTGCATCGACAGTGTCGGCTCGTCGATGGCAATCGGCGGCAGCGCTTCCGGCTCGGTAACATCGGCGAGCGTGGTGCCGATGGAAAGATCGTCGATACCGCTGACCAGCACGATGTCGCCCGCTTCGCCTTCGTCGATCGGCGCGCGGTCAAGGCCAAAGAAGCCGAGCACTTGCGAAATTTTGGCGCGCACCGGCGTTTCGTTGGGCGTCATCGCGATCACTTCCTGATTGGGACGCAAGCGGCCGCGACGAATGCGGCCGATGCCGAGTCTGCCGATATACGAGGAGTAATCGAGTGCGCTGATTTGAAATTGCAACGCGCCGTCGGGGTCGCCTTCGGGAATCGGCACATGCGCGAGAATCGCTTCGTAAAGCGGACGCATGTCGCCTTTCGCCGCTTCGCCGGAATAAACATCGGCGATGTTGGCAGTCGCCCAGCCGTTCAAGGCCGAAGCGTAGATCACCGGAAAATCGAGTTGCGCTTCGGTAGCGCCGAGACGGTCGAACAAATCAAACGTCTGGTTCACCACCCATTCGGCACGCGCGCCGGGGCGATCCACTTTGTTGACGACGACGATGGGGCGCAAATGCTGGCGCAGCGCTTTCATCGTCACGAAACGGGTTTGCGGCATCGGCCCTTCCACCGCGTCAACCAGCAACAGCACGCCATCGACCATACCCAGCACGCGCTCGACTTCGCCGCCAAAATCGGCGTGGCCGGGTGTGTCAACGATGTTGATGCGCGCATTGCCGTAGCGAATCGCGCAGTTTTTCGAAAAGATCGTGATGCCGCGCTCGCGCTCGATGTCGTTGCTGTCCATCACCCGTTCGCCGACGGCTTGATGCTTGGCAAAGGTGCCGGATTGGACGAGCAATTTATCGACCAGTGTGGTTTTTCCGTGATCGACGTGGGCAATGATGGCGATGTTGCGTAACTGACGGGAAGACATAAATACAATTCTGTTGAACGAGCGCCACGACGGGCGAAAACCATGATAGCGAGGCGCCGAGCGCCGAAAGGGGATTTTGCTACACGAAAGGCCGCAAATGTATCATTTTTTACCGTCATTGCGTCACGTTTTTTTCAGTTTCCGTGAGGTTTCCGGTATAGTGACCGTTTACGGTATGACAAATGCCGGATGACATGCGATGAGCGGGCGTTCGCCCGAAGAAATGACAGGAGTTTTGATTGAGTGACATGAGTTTTGCCGAGTTGGGGCTGTGCCCGGAAGTGTTGAAAGCCGTCGATGAGGCGGGCTATACGACGCCAACACCAATCCAGCAACAAGCCATCCCTGTGGTTCTGGCAGGACATGACGTGATGGGCGGCGCGCAAACCGGCACCGGTAAAACCGCCGGCTTCACCCTGCCGCTGCTGCAAAAACTGATCGTACATGCCAATACCAGCCCATCGCCGGCGCGGCACCCGGTGCGAGCGCTGGTTCTGACGCCGACCCGCGAGTTGGCGATTCAAGTGGAATCGTCGGTACAAACGTATGCCAAATACACCGGCCTGCGCTCGACGGTGGTTTACGGCGGCGTCAACATCAACCAGCAAATTCCGATACTCAAAAAAGGCGTCGAAATACTGGTCGCCACGCCGGGGCGTTTGCTCGACCACCTCGAACAGAAAAGCGTGTCGCTGTCGCAAGTGGCGTTTTTCGTGCTCGACGAAGCCGACCGCATGCTCGACATGGGCTTCATCCCCGACATCCGGCGGATCATGAAACACCTGCCGAAAGAGCGGCAAAGTCTGCTGTTCTCGGCGACTTTCTCGGCGGACATCAAAAAGCTCGCCGAAGACATGCTGAAAGCGCCGAAGCTGATCGAAGTGGCGCGTCGCAACGCCGCCGCCGAAACCGTCAAACAGAGCGCCTACCATTGCGCCTCCGACCAAAAGCGCGCGCTGCTCGAACACATCGTCAAAACGCGCAACCTGTGGCAAACCCTGTGCTTCGTGCGCACGCGGCACGGCGCTTCAAGACTGGCGCGGCTGCTCGAAAAAGCCGGACTGGCGGCGGAAGCGATCCACGGCGACAAAACACAATCGGCGCGCATCGCCACACTGGAAAAATTCAAGGAAGGCAAAACGCAAATACTGGTGGCGACCGACGTAGCGGCGCGCGGACTCGACATCGAAGAACTGCCGATGGTCATCAACTACGAAATTCCGAGCGCCCCCGAAGACTACGTGCATCGGATCGGCCGTACCGGTCGCGCCGGAGCAGAAGGCGAAGCCATCTCGCTGGTATCGCCCGAAGAAGAAAAATATCTGGCTGAAATCGAAAAACTGATTCGCAAAAAAATCGAGCGTGTCGAAGTCGAAGCGGGCGTGCTGGAAACGCATCGGCGCGCCGCGTTGAGTCCCGCCCGCAGCAGCGATGAACGCAAGAACGATAAGCCTTCCGAACGTACCGCCCGCAAGAGTGTTGCGCGCAAGAGCGAAGATGAACAGCGACGCGGCGGACGCTCGCGCAAAGAAGAGCGCGAAGAAGCCTACGCCAAAAATCCCGACCAACCGCTGCCGAAAAAAACCGCCGCGCGCACTTCGACCAAGAGCGCAGCACCAACCGACTCCGCCCTGATACGCCAACCTCCTGCCGCTCTGGGGCGTGGACTGGCGTCCAAACAACGCCCCGTCCCGGCACTGCTGATGAAACGACCCAAAGCCGAAACCGGCGTCGATCACCACAGCGCCAAAGAAAGCAGCGCGGGTGCGGCGAGCGCGTCCGCCGGAAGACGACGGTCAACGAAGAAAAAGAAAGACGAGTGAATGTAGGGTGGGCAGAGGAGCAACGCAACGCGACGCGCCCACCGAATGAAAGGCGGGCACGGTTCGTTTTTCGCCTTTAACTTTTCTACGCTTGCTCAGATTATTTTTTACGGGTAATTTCTTATCCGCCCGCCGCGTGCTATGCTATCGCGCTTCCCGGTCGGCGCTAGCGCCGACGTATTTTGAAACTCACACGAAACACTGGAGACGCCCATGCCCGGACTGCTGCCCCACGTCGATCCCGACGGTCTGCTCGAATTCTCGGTTGTCTATACCGACCGCGCGCTCAATCACATGTCCAAGAAATTTCAGGGCGTGATGCGTGACCTCTCGACCATGTTGAAAGAGGTTTACCACGCTGACGCCGTGGCGCTGGTGCCCGGCAGCGGTACCTTCGGCATGGAAGCGGTGGCGCGCCAGTTCGCCAACGACCAGAAGGCGCTGGTCATCCGCAACGGCTTTTTCAGCTTCCGCTGGAGCCAGATTCTGGAAATGGGCCGCATCACCGTACCGCAGAACATCACCGTGCTGAAAGCGCGGCGCACGGGCGAAGGCCCGCAGGCGCCGTGGATGCCCGCGCCTATCGGCGAAGCGGTTGCCGCCATCGCACAAGCCAAGCCCGCCGTGGTTTTTGCCCCGCACGTCGAAACCGCCAGCGGCATCCTGTTGCCCGACGATTACCTCAAGCAACTGGCCGACGCCGCGCACGCCGCGGGCGGCCTGTTCGTACTGGACTGCGTGGCCTCCGGCGCGATGTGGGTGGACATGAAGGCGCTGGGCGTGGACGTGCTCATCAGCGCGCCGCAAAAAGGCTGGAGCAGCTCGCCCTGTTGTGCAATGGTTGGCTTGTCCGAACGCGCGCTGAAAGTCATGGACAGCAGCGCCAGCAGCAGTTTTGCCGCCGATCTGAAAAAGTGGCGGCAGATCATGCAGGCGTATGAAACCGGCAGCCACGCCTACCACGCAACCATGCCGACCACGGGGCTGGTCGAGTTGCGCGATGCGATGGCCGAGACCATCGGGCGCGGCCTGCCCGCCGTGCGCGCGCAGCAGATCGACCTGGGCCGCAAGGTGCGCCAGTTGCTGGAATCGCGCGGCCTGCCCAGCGTGGCGGCAGAAGGCTTCAAGGCGCCCGGCGTGGTGGTCAGCTACACCACCGATCCGGACATGCAGAGCGGTAAAAAATTCGCCGAGCAAGGTCTGCAAGCAGCCAGCGGCGTGCCGTTGATGTGCGACGAGTCGGCGGATTTCCGCACCTTCCGCCTCGGCCTGTTCGGGCTGGATAAATGGGCGAACGTCGATCGCAGTGTCGGCCAACTGGCGGCGGCGCTGGACCGGATGGGCATCGTCGCATCGAAAATGCCCGCATAACCCAGACGGGCTTTTGCATGGCGCAGTTGCACAAATCGGTCGTGACATTACGAATCGCTGGGGGCGACCTTGTTCCAGACGAGATTACAAAGCAGCTTGGCGCATCGCCAACCCATGCACAGGCCAAGGGCGACAAGATTGTTAACAAGAACACAGGGAACGTAAGAATTGCCAAGTTCGGGATGTGGCGGCTCTGTGCGTCAGACCGCGAGCCTGAGGACATGGATGGTCAGATTGACGAGATCCTCAGCCAGATGACTGGCGACCTCGCGACGTGGCAAAGTATTGCGAAGCAGTATCATTTAGACTTGTTCTGTGGCCTGTTCATGCGAGTGAGCAACGAAGGGCTTTCGATTTCTGCCGCCTCCCTTGAAGCTCTGGGCGCGCGAGGCATCGAGCTCCAATTGGACATTTACGGCGGACACGACGAAGAAGATGGGCCAAGCACTTAACCACGCGTTACAGCACACACGATCTGCAATCCGCCCTGCGCGCCGAGATCGGAATTCCAAAAGGCTCCGCCCAATAAATCCCGTTCTCGAATACCGATTCGCTGTGAACTTTGATGTCCGTGAATCCGGCTTCGCTTAAATTTTTTACCAGCGCTTCCAGAGAGAACAAGCGCATTTCCAGCGTGGCGCCCGGCCCGCCGTGAAACACCAGATTCGTGTATCGCTCGATTTCGTTGTTCGTGTTTTTGTTGAGCAAGACCCCCATTCGCCGGAAGATTCTTTTTGCACGGAAAACTCATTCAGTACGGGAAAATGTTCGTCGGTCTCGCCGGTCATCTTGTACGGAACTGAAAAAATGATTTTGCCGTCCGGCTTGAGAATTTTATAGAGGTTGTCGAACGCGCGTTGAACCGGCGAGAGAACGTGCTCGAACACATCGGAAGAAATCACGAAATCGTATCGACTATGGTCGCATTCCTTGATGTTGGTAATATCGAAGAGAGGTTCTTCGTGATAGTAGGTGTTCGTGTATGAAAACTTTTCGCTCAAAAGAGAAGCGTAGCAAAAAGCATCACTCATCCCCAGGCCGGTTACCTTTTTGTCCTTCTTGAACCGGGGAAGCGAAACGATTTCGTTGTACAAAAGCGTACTCAATATAGCGACAATAGACCGGAAGCGCACTACCGATCCGCACACCATACAAGCACCACCCTCACGCTGTAATTGATCGGCACGCCATACGTTTTTGTGCCCACAAATATTGCATTCAAAGCATAGCTGTCCGGGCATTGGAAAGACTCTGCTTTTAAATGAAGGAATGAAGTTTCTCATGATTGTCCTAATCATGATTTCTTCCCGCCCGTCGTTCGCCGCTTGTTCCCCGCTTCCTGATCGCGTCGCCGCAATTCCGCAAGTTTTTCGCCGATTTTTGCTTCGAGTCCGCGCGGGGTCGGGCGATACCAGTGCGGTTCGTCCATCCCGTCCGGCAAATAGGTTTCGCCTGCCGCGTAGGCGCCTTCTTCGTTGTGGGCGTAGCGGTATTCATCGCCGTAACCCAATTCTTTCATCAAGCGCGTCGGCGCATTGCGCAAGCGCATCGGCACCGGCCTCGAACCATCACCGCGAACGAAGGCGCGCGCCGCGCCATACGCGACGTAACCAGCGTTGCTTTTCGGCGCAACCGACAAATACAGCACCGCTTGCGCCAATGCCAATTCACCTTCGGGCGAACCGAGACGCTCGTAAGTTTCGGCGGCATCGTTGACGATTTGCGCCGCGCGCGGATCGGCCAGCCCGATGTCTTCCCACGCCATACGAACGATGCGTCGCGCCAAATAACGCGGATCGACGCCGCCGTCGAGCATTCGGCAAAACCAATACAGCGCCGCGTCGGGATGCGACCCGCGCACCGATTTGTGCAGCGCCGAAATCTGATCGTAAAACGCTTCGCCGCCTTTGTCGAACTGCCGCAGCGAGCGCGCCAGCGCCGATTCGACGAACGTCACATCGAGCGTCGCCGGCTTGCCTTGTCGCGTTGCATCTTCGAGCGCCACGCTCAACTGTTCGACGAGGTTGATGAGCCGTCGCCCGTCGCCGTCGGCGTAAGCGATCAAGGTTTGCCGCACTTCCTCCGACAATGTTTGTTCCGGCAGCGCCGCCGCCAACGCCCGATCGAGCAACTGCGCGAGTTCTTCGGGTGAAAGCGGCTGCAAAACGTAAACGGTCGAGCGCGACAGCAACGCGCCGATCACTTCAAACGATGGATTTTCAGTCGTCGCGCCGATGAAGGTGAATAAGCCGCGCTCGACATGCGGCAAGAAAGCGTCCTGTTGCGCTTTGTTGAAACGATGCACTTCGTCAACGAACAAAATCGTCGAACGCCTCATTTGCGCTCGGGCATTCTCGGCTTGAACCACGGCATCACGGATGTCTTTGACGCCGGACAACACCGCCGACAACGCGATGAATTCGGTGTGAAACGCTTCCGCCATCAGTCGCGCCAACGTCGTTTTACCGACACCGGGCGGTCCCCACAAAATCATCGAGTGCGGTTTGCCCGAGTGAAATGCCGTGGACAACGGTTTGCCCGGCCCCAGCAGATGCCGCTGCCCGATCACTTCGTCGAGCGTCTTCGGGCGCAAACGTTCGGCCAGCGGTTGCGACGCTTCCGGCACTTCAACGGTGAAAAGATCGCTCATGGTTGTTTGATTACAAAGCCGCTTACATCCAATACGCAATCGTCAGCAACAACACCACCAACATCCAGAACAACAACGCCCGCCAGACCAGCCCGATGGCCGACGGCAACACGCTGGCTGTCACCGGCGCGCCTTCGGGCGGCGGCCCCAGCGTTTTTTCGGGCGCAGTTTCTTCCGGCGCGGTTGGTTCACTTGTTTCCGCAGCATTCTCGCCGTCGGGTTTCGTCGGCTCACTCCAGAGTGCGGTTTCAATGGGAGTTTCCGCTGCGACTTCGGCAGGCGTCGCTTCCTCTTCGGCTTCCGCCGGCTTCACCACACGCGGCGATGCGCGTCGCGTCCATGTCAACCCCAGCGCGCCGTAAGTGGCCGCCAGCAATACGTTTTCGTTGGTCGCGTTGTCGAACGCAGCGTCATCGTTACGCTGCGCGCGCCACTGGTAAACGGCGTCCTCGAAATCGCCGACGATGGCAAACGAAAACGCCAGAAGACGGATCGGCAGCCAATCCAGAACGAAGAGAAGCCAGCGCGCCACCCGCCCCAATTCGGCGCGCGCCGACGTCAGCACAGTAATGTCTTCGCCAACGGTGTTCTCGCTCCACTCGCGCGCCATCAACGCCAGCATCCAATAGAGCGCCGCACCGGCTGCCCCGAAAATCAGGAACCAGAACACCACGCCGAAGACGCAGCGGTACGCGGCCAGTGCGCCGACCTCGATGACGCGCTGAGCGATGTCGTCGGAACCGAGCGTTTGACTGTCTCCTCCCTGCCAGCCGTACAGCGCTCGCCGCGCCGTCGGCAAATCACCGTTTTGCAGGCTTTCGGTGATTTCGGTGACGGCGTGGCTGAAGCGGCGAAATCCCATCAGAAGGTAAAGCGCTAAGAAGCTCCAGACCAGCATCACCGGCCAGAACCACGCCGCCAGCAAGCTCACCGCGAGCACCGGCAACGCCGGCAACAACGCCGCCGCCGTCGCCGGCCACGCGCCCCAATGGATCATCCGCGCTTCCAGCCAGTGCAGATAACCCACGTAAAATCGCTCGACGCCCCCCCGCCAGTTGGCCGGTCGCCATTGTTCAAGCGCAAGCGCTACCAGTATCGCCAGAAAATTCATGCTGTTTTGAAAAACTGTTGTCCAAACAGTTTGATTATAATCATTATGTTTTGGTTTCAGTCCATTTTTGACATGACCGTCATTGCACCACGCGAATTGATGGAATATGACTTGCTGATAGTCGGCGGCGGCCCGGCCGGGCTGGCAGCCGCTTTGCGCGCCAAAGAAGCCGCGCTGAATCGCGGTTTCGACATCAGCATTGCCGTCGTCGAAAAAGGCGCGACGCTCGGCGCGCACACACTTTCCGGGGCGCTGCTCGATCCGCGCGCCCTCGACGAGCTGCTGCCCGATTGGCGCGAGCAGGCGCCGCCGTTTCGTGACCCCGTCACCGACGAATCGCTGTGTCTGCTCTCCGAGACGCGGGCGTTTCGCTTTCCGGGCTGGAGTCTGCCCAAGCCAATCCGCCATCGACAGCACGTTCTCATCAGCCTTAACAGACTCGTCGCCTGGATGGGCGAGCGCGCCGAAGCCTGCGGCATCGACCTTTTTACCGGCTTCGTCGCCGCGCAACCGTTGTATGACGATGATTTGGCGCAAAGCCCGCTGAAAGGCGTCGTCACCGGCGATTTCGGCATCGATCAGCGCGGCGTTCCCAAGCCCAATTACCAGCCCGGCGTCGAACTGCGCGCCCGCTACACCCTGCTTGCCGAAGGTTGTCGCGGCCATTTGAGCCGTTTGATCGAGGAGCGTTTTCAACTGCGCGACGGCGTCGCGCCGCAGAAATACGGCCTCGGTTTCCGCGAGCTTTGGCAAATTCCCGCCCGTCAACACCGCCCCGGCAAGGCGGTTCACCTCATGGGCTGGCCGCTCGCCGACCGCGCCAGCGGCGGCGGTTTCATCTACCATTTGCACGATCAGCACATTGCCGTCGGGCTGGTCGTCCACCTCGATTACGAAAACCCGTCATTGTCGCCGTTCGATGAGTTCCAGCGTCTCAAGACACACCCGATGCTGAGAACCCTGTTGCAAGGCGGCGAGCGGGTGGGCTTCGGCGCCCGCACGCTGACCAGCGGCGGGCTGCAATCGCTGCCAAGACTGGCGTTTCCGGGCGGCGCGCTGGTCGGCGAGGCGGCGGGAATGGTCAACTTGCCCCGCATGCAAGGCATTCACACGTCGATGAAGAGCGCGATGCTGGCGGCGGAAGCGGCGGTCAACGCGATCGCCCAAAATCGAGCCAACGACACGCTGCGGGAGTACGACGACGCTCTGCGCGCCTCCTGGGTCTATGACGAGTTGTACGCCACGCGCAACATCAAGCCTTGTTTGCGACACGGTTTCGCTCGCGGCATGCTGGAAGCCGGCATCTTCCTCTGGGCGCAACAGTTCAAGCTGGGCCGCTTGTTTCCGTGGACTTTGCAACATGAGATGCCCGACCATCAAGCGCTGCGCGCCGTCGCCGAAATGCCGTCGCTCACCTATCCGCCCTATGACCACATCACCACCTTTGACCGCGCCTCGTCGCTTTATCTGAGCGGCACGCAGCACGAGGAAAACCAACTGTGTCATTTGCGCTTGAGCGATCCCGACCTGCCCGAGCGTCTCATCCTGCCGCATTACGGCGGCCCCGAACGGCTGTATTGTCCGGCGGGCGTTTATGAATACCGGCAGTCCGGCGCGTCATCGACCCTGCGCATCCACGCTGCCAACTGCCTGCATTGCAAGACCTGCGATATCAAAGACCCGTCGCTTAACATCCTCTGGACGCCGCCGGAAGGCGGCAACGGGCCGAGTTATTCCCTGTAAATAACGCCGTTTCTCCTATGACTCCTTCCGTTCGCCCTGAGCTTGTCGAAAGGCAAACGGCGTATTCTTGGGGCTTCGACAAGCTCAGCCCGAATGGATGAGAAGGGATCAACGGTTCTCATGCGTTTCCCATGATTTTTCCATGCCATTCTCCAAAAAATTTCTGCCCGCAGGGGCGCGATGGCCTCTTTTTACGGTATTCTTTCATAGAACCTCATTGAGGATGCGTGACGCTTGTCGTCATACCCTGCTTGATGTCATGGGTATTCGTCGCAAGAAACCGCCCAGTCGGCGGTTTCCATGAGAATCTGTTTCGTTGTTGAGTACAAGCAAAGGAGGCTTTAATGAAAAAAATTTCACTGTTTATCGCGTTCATGAGCATGTGTGCACTGATGGTTTCCGCTTCGCAAGCGCAAACCACAGCGCAGCCCATCGTGATCAAATTCAGCCACGTCGTGGCGACGGATACTCCGAAGGGAAAAGCCGCCGAATATTTCAAGAAACTTGCTGAAGAACGCACGAACGGTCGCGTCAAGGTCGAGGTTTACGCCAACAGCGCGCTGTACAAAGACAAGGAAGAAATGGAAGCGCTGCAATTAGGCTCGGTGCAGATGCTGGCGCCGTCGCTGGCCAAATTCGGTCCACTCGGCGTCAAGGAGTTTGAAGTCTTCGACGTTCCGTACATTCTTCAGGATTACGAAGCGCTGCACAAAGTCACCACCGGCCCTGCCGGCGCCAAGCTGCTCAAGCTGCTTGAACCGAAAGGCATTCTCGGTCTGGCTTACTGGGACAACGGCTTCAAGGTCATGAGCGCCAACAAACCTCTCAAGCGACCGGAAGACATGAGGGGATTGAAAGTTCGCATCCAGTCGTCGAAAGTGCTCGACGCGCAGATGCGCGCGCTGAAAGCCATTCCGCAGGTCATGGCGTTCTCCGAAGTCTATCAGGCACTGCAAACCGGCGTCGTTGACGGCACCGAGAATCCGCCGTCGAATATGTACACGCAGAAGATGCACGAAGTGCAGAAATACTGCACTCTGACCAACCACGGTTACCTCGGCTACGCGGTGATCGTCAACAAGAAATTCTGGGAAGGTCTGCCGCCCGACATTCGCAAAATTCTGGATCAGGCGATGGTAGAAGCCACCGAGTACAACAACGAAATCGCCAAGAAAGACAACGACGACGCGCTGGCGGCAATCAAGGCGTCCGGTCGCACCGAAATCTACACGCCGACCGAAGAAGAACGCAAAGCGTGGATCGCGGCGTTGAAGCCGGTACACAAAGAGGTCGAGCCGAGAATCGGCAAGGAAATCATCAACGATTTCTACAAAGCTACCGGACAACAATAAGTTGCTCACTTCGTGAAACAACACCCGCGCCGTTGGTTGCTGACCGGCGAGCGCGGGTGTTGACGTAGCAGAAAATAAAGAAACCCATGTTGAAGCTGCTCAACACCCTTCTCAACCGCCTCGAAGAATTCATCGTCTCCACGCTGATGGCGCTGGCGACGCTGATTATTTTTGTGGCCGTGTTGCACCGCTATCTGGCGGCAAGTTCGTTCATCGGGCACCTGCCCTATGTGCAAGACTGGCTGTTGTCGTTGAACCTCGCCTGGGCGCAGGAATTGTGCATTTACATGTTCGTGTGGATGGCCAAATTCGGCGCCGCTTACGGCGTGCGCACCGGCATTCACGTCGGCGTTGACGTTCTCATCAACCGCCTCAAAGACAATGTTCGTTACTGGTTCGTTTTGTTCGGTATGGCTGCCGGCGCTTTTTTCACCGGCACCATCGGTACGATGGGCGTCAAGTTTGTCTGGGGTCTGGCGCACACCGATCAAGTCTCGCCCGATCTGGAAATGCCGATGTGGATCGTTTATCTGGCGATTCCGCTTGGCTCTTATCTGATGTGTTTCCGCTTCCTGCAAGTGGCTTGGACTTTTGCGCGAACCGGCGAATTGCCGCAGCACGACAATTCTCACGTCGAAGGGCTTGAAGAAGAAGTAAAGAAAGATTCCGCGGCCGATAACGCCCGCGACAAAGGGGAGAACCGCTCATGAACGGCGTCATCATTTTCGGATTGCTCATCGCCCTGATGCTGACGGGGATGCCCATCTCCATATCGCTGGGGCTGACCGTTCTCTCCTTCCTCTACCTGATGACGCAGGTGCCGATCGAAGCCGTGGCGATGAAATTGTTCACCGGCATCGAAAAATTCGAGATCATGGCGATCCCGTTCTTCATTCTGGCGGGCAACTTTTTAACGCACGGTGGTGTCGCCCGACGAATCATCAACTTCGCCACTTCGGTCGTCGGCCACTGGCACGGCGGTCTGGGGCTGGCCGGCGTCGTTGCTTGCGCGTTGTTCGCGGCAGTGTCGGGATCGAGTCCGGCCACCGTCGTCGCCATCGGCGCAATCCTGCTGCCGGCGATGGCCAAGCAAGGATTTCCGCCGCGTTTCGGCGCCGGCGTCGTCACCACTTCGGGAGCGCTCGGCATTCTGATTCCGCCGTCCATTGTGATGGTCATGTATTCGGTCGCCACCAACACTTCGGTCGGCGCGCTGTTCATGGCCGGCGTGATCCCGGGGCTGATCCTCGCCACCATGCTCGGCACGACGACATGGTACCGCGCCCGCAAATTCGACTACCCGCGCATGCCCCGCGCCAGCTTCAAGGAAGTCAATCGCGCTTTCTGGAAAAGCGTTTGGGGCTTGATGCTGATCGTGATCGTGATGGGCGGCATTTACACCGGCAAATTCACGCCGACCGAAGCGGCGGCGATGAGCGCCGTTTACGCTTTCTTCATCTCGGTGTTCGTCTATAAAGACATGTCGCTGAAAGACGTGCCGAAAGTACTGCTGGCCTCCGCCAACATGTCGGCGATGCTGCTCTACATCATCACCAACGCGGCGCTGTTCTCGTTCCTGATGGCGTCGGAAAACATTCCGCAAGTCATGAGCGAATGGATCCTCTCGCACGGCCTCGGCGTCATCGCCTTCCTGCTCGTCGTCAACGTCGTGCTGCTCGCCGCCGGCAACTTCATGGAGCCGTCGTCCATCGTTCTCATCATGGCGCCGATTCTTTTCCCGATTGCGATGAAACTCGGCATCGACCCGATTCACTTCGGCGTGCTGATCGTCGTCAACATGGAAGTAGGCATGTGTCACCCGCCGGTAGGGCTTAACCTGTACGTCGCTTCGGGGATTACCAAGATGGGGATAACCGAGCTAACCATCGCCGTGTGGCCATGGCTGCTGACGATGCTGGTGTTTCTGGCTCTCGTCACCTACGTTCCGATCATCTCGCTGTGGCTGCCGAGAACGGCGGGGATGATGTGAGTTTCAGGAATCAGGTATCAGCCATGTGAGGACGACCGCCTTCGGTCGCCCTCGCCCATAGCTCCTCTCCTGCAAGCAAGGGGAGAGGAGAAAGCTGGCAAACAAATCTTCATATGAATATCCATTCGCCCATTTTTACCTTATCTTTACATTACTTTAACTCCCCTTAACTCTCGACTTCCTATACTGGCGCCATGTACTGACAACCCTTGCAAAAGGAGCACCCCATGAAAAAGATCCATCATGAAGCCTTTTTGCTGCTCTTGTGCGCGGCGGCGCTCACCGGCTGCGCAGGTATGTATGGCGATTACTACCAACCTGTGGAAGGAATGACCCCGGAGAAAATTGCCTCGCTGCGAGCCAGTCCGCCAAACAACCCGCCCCTTATTGAAAAAGGCGATCAACTGAACGAACGCGGCTTGCCTGTTAATGCAGTATCAAAACCCGGCTTTATCGAAATCGGCAGTTCATTCTTCTCCGGCGGCAGCCCGAATTGGACCATCACTCCTGGTTCCCCCACAGAAGTGGCCAAAAAAATCGGCGCAGATTTGGCGATTGTGTTTAGCCCACGATTCAAGGGAAATGTATCTTGCGAAACGGCAATTTGTAATCCTGATCCTGACAGCTTAACGGGTCTCAATTGTTACTATTATTGGACAGAATGTAGCACCTATTACTATGGGGCAATCTTTTATATAAAACAAAAGAATTGAGCGCCGATGGCTCGCGCAGAGTAAGTGAACGTGGCGAAACCCATGCTGCAAACGCGCAACGCCATACCTCCTATGTACGTACGAGCGGGTCTTAAACCTGCCCCTACATCTGACCCCTGAAAATCAGCCCGCTTCGTCGATCCACGCCAACTGAATGGCTTCGAGAATGCGCTCGTTGCTTGCGTCGGGATCATCGCCAAAATCCGGCAACTCGCAAATCCACCGATGCAAATCGGTGTAGCGAATGGTGCGCGGGTCGATTTCTTCGTGCGCGTCGGCCAACGCTTCAGCGATGTCGTAAGTGTCCTGCCAGGTTAATTTCGCCGCCACGATCAGACCTCACTTTCCCTATCATTTCTCTTTCGCATGGTTGATAGTATAGCGCGGCAATTCGATTTCCAGCGAATCCGTACCAACCCGCATCTGGCAGGAAAGCCGCGATGTTGCGGTAAGGCCCCAGGCACGGTCGAGCATATCTTCTTCTTTCTCGCTGGGGTCATCCAGCGAGTCAAATCCTTGTCGGACGATCACATGGCAAGTCGTGCACGCGCAGGCTTTTTCGCAAGCGTGCTCAACGTTGACGCCGTGCGCCAGCAACGCATCGAGCAGCGACTCCCCCGGCTGCGCCTCGAACGAAGCGCCTTCTTTGCACCACTCCGGATGCGGCAATACAGTGATGGTCGGCATGATGTGTTACTCCTGAATCACGCTGTCAACGCGCTTGCCGGTCAGCGCTTTCTTTACGGTGCTATCCATTCTTCGTCCCGCAAATTCCGCTGTCGCCCGATTCGCTTTCGCCAGCGCCAAACGCAAGGCGTTGAGTTCCTGCCCTTGCCGACACTGCGCCAGTTCCGCCAGCACCGCGTCGATGGCGGCGCGCTCGGCAGCGCTCAACAAATCGCCGTCTTCGGCCAACGCATGTTGCGTCAACTCGATCAGTTGGTCGGCTTCGACCTGTGTTTCCACCAGCGCCCGCGCCTGCATATCATCGCGCGCGTGCGCCAACGAATCTTCGAGCATCCGCGCGACTTCGCTTTCGTTCAAACCATACGACGGCTTCACCACCACTGAAGCTTCGACGCCTGTCGTTTGTTCGCGCGCCGACACCGACAACAAACCATCGGCGTCGATCTGAAACGTGATGCGAATGCGCGCCGCACCCGCCACCATCGGCGGAATACCGCGCAACTCAAAGCGCGCCAGCGAGCGACAATCGCTCACCTTCTCGCGCTCGCCCTGCACCACATGAATCGCCAGCGCGGTTTGCCCGTCTTTGAATGTCGTGAAATCCTGCGCTCGCGTCAGCGGAATGCTGGCGTTGCGCGGCACGATTTTTTCAACCAACCCGCCCATCGTTTCCAGACCGAGCGACAGCGGCGTGACATCGAGCAATAACCAATCCTCGCCGCTGTCGAGGCTGCGATTGCCGACCAGCGCGTTGGCTTGAATCGCCGCGCCGAGCGCCACCACTTCGTCGGGATTCAGATTGAGCAACGGCGGTTGTTTGAAAAATTCGGCGACTGTCTGACGAATTTGCGGCATTCGCGTCGCGCCGCCAACCAGTACCACACCCTTGATGTCTTCAATCGACAGTTTGGCATCACGCAGCGCGCGCTTGAGCGGCGTCAATGTTTTCTGCACCAGATGCCGCGTCATCTCGGTAAACTTTTCGATGGTCAGCGTCAATTCCACTTTGTCGCCCGTCGATAGCGTCGCCACCACCGGCGCGGTTTCGTATTGCGTCAATGTTTCCTTGGCGCGTCGCGCCACCGTTGACAGCAAGCGAACATCCTCCGCCGCCAGCGGCGGTAAATCGGCGGCTTCGAGAATCCAGCAAAAAACGCGATGATCGAAGTCATCACCACCCAGCGCCGAATCGCCGTGCGTCGCCAGCACTTCAAACACGCCGCGCGACAAACGCAAAACGGAAACGTCGAAAGTGCCGCCACCCAAATCGTAAACAACGTAAACACCTTCGGCGCCCTGATCAAGGCCGTAAGCAATCGCCGCCGCCGTCGGCTCGTTCAACAAGCGCAACACATTCAGTCCCGCCAAACGCGCCGCTTCTTTCGTCGCTTGCCGCTGCGCATCATCGAAGTACGCCGGCACGGTTACCACCACGCCTTCAAGCGCGCCGCCCAACTGCGCTTCGGCGCGCATGCGCAACACTTTCAAAATTTCGGCGGAAATTTCCACCGGATTCTTTTCGCCGGCGCGCGTTTTCAAACGCACCATGCCCGACGTTTCCGCCCACTGATACGGAAACTGCCGCACGTCGCCAAGATCGTCCAAGCCGCGTCCCATCAAGCGCTTGACCGACGCAATCGTGTTGGCGGCGTCACGCGCCTGCCACGGCAACGCGCTGTAGCCCACCGCCACCTCTCCGGCTTCGCCATAGCGAACCACCGACGGCAACAACACTCGCCCTTTCTCGTCGGGCAAAACCGTCGCCACGCCTTGCGGCATGCTCGCCACCAGCGAATGCGTCGTTCCCAAATCGATTCCCGCCGCGCGTTTGCGCTCACGCGAAGGCGCGGGGTTCTCCTGACTGTCCGGTTCGGAAATTTGCAGCAACATTTTTCAGGCGTTTATTTTTTCGTCGAGATCATCGGCGAAACGGGTTAAAAACTGCAACGACAACACATGTTGCCGCGCGCTCGCCAGCGTCTTTGTTGACGGCGTTTCACCGTCAACCAGCAACGCGGCCAAGGCCTTCTGTTGCTGCCGTTGCGCTGCGATCAACGAGTCCAGTAACGATTCCAGACGGTCGCGGTCGCCCGCTTGCCAGGCTTCGTCGGCAGCTTCGCGCGCATCCAGTTGCTCGCTCAAAAATTCAACCGGCAACGCTTCGTTGGAACCGAGCGGCGCTTCGCCGTAACACTGCAGCAAATAATCACCGCGCCGTACCGCGTCCTTGAGAACACGGTACGCATCGTTGACGTAAGCGGCGTCTTCAACCGCCCGCCGTTTGGCAGTGGCATCGGCGAGCACGGCGTTATCGGGGTGCACTCGCGAGAGCAGCGCGCGATACGATTCGCTTAATGCCTGCTCGTCCAGTGCGTAGCGCCGCGGCAAACCGAACAGGGAAAAATAATCGGTGGGGAGATTCATTATTTTTCCTCTCTCCCGCAGGGAGAAGGAAAAGCAAACGACGCAGAGAATTGCGCGGGCGACAGAATACCGCCCTTACGACAGCCCATCTTCCTACACATTAAACGATTCACCGCAACCGCATTGCGATTTGATGTTCGGATTCTCGAATTTGAATCCTTCGTTCAATCCTTCGCGCCCGTAATCGAGGCGAATGCCGTCGAGGTACGGTAAACTTTTTTTGTCGATGACGACAGTCACACCGTTGTTCTCAAAACAAACGTCTTCCGGTTTCATTTCGTCGGCGTATTCGATTTTGTACGCCAATCCGGAACAACCGGAAGTGCGAACGCCCAGACGCAAGCCGATGCCTTTGCCGCGCTTGGTCAGGCTGGTTTGAATGTGTTTGACGGCACTCGGCGTCAGTTCGATGGTCATGTCAATCTCCTCTCGTTACGCCGTCTTCGTCGGCGTTGCTGTATGGGGTGTGCACACCGACGCTTCGGCGGTTTCTTCTTCGTGATCGCCGACGCTGCTCTTGGCCTTGTAATCCGCAATGGCCGCCTTGATCGCGTCTTCGGCCAGGATCGAGCAGTGAATTTTCACCGGCGGCAGCGCCAGCTCTTCGGCGATCTGGGTGTTCTTGATCGCCAGCGCTTCGTCGAGCGTTTTGCCTTTGACCCACTCGGTGACCAGCGACGACGACGCAATCGCCGAGCCGCAACCGTAGGTTTTGAAACGCGCGTCTTCGATCACGCCGTCTTTGCCGACTTTGATCTGCAATTTCATCACGTCGCCGCACGCCGGCGCGCCGACCATGCCGGTGCCCACATCGTTCTCTTCTTTGCCGAACGAGCCGACGTTGCGCGGGTTTTCGTAATGTTCCAATACTTTTTCACTGTAAGCCATCGCGGCCTCCTGTCATCTGACTTCGCGTTTTGCGCTCAAAGCACTTTTTTAGTGCGCCGCCCACTGTACCTGGCTGATGTCCACTTTGTCGCAGTACATTTCCCAAAGCGGCGACAGCTCACGAAGTTTGTGCACCTTTTGTTTGATCAGCGTCACCGCGTAATCGATTTCTTCCGTTGTGGTAAAACGCCCCACCGAAAAGCGGATCGAGCTGTGCGCCAGTTCGTCGCTGCGTCCCAGCGCCCGCAAAACATACGACGGCTCCAGCGACGCCGAAGTGCACGCCGATCCCGACGACACGGCGATGTCCCGCACCGCCATCATCAAACTTTCGCCTTCGACGAAGTTGAAGCTCATGTTGAGGTTATTGCACACCCGATGTTCGAGCGAACCGTTCACATACACTTCTTCGATTTCGCGCAGACCTTTCAGCAGCCGGTCGCGCAACTTCGTCAAGCGCGGCACTTCGTCGGCCATTTCCAGACGCGCCAGCCGGAACGCTTCGCCGATGCCAACGATTTGATGGGTCGGCAATGTCCCCGAACGCATGCCGCGCTCGTGGCCGCCGCCGTGCATTTGCGCTTCCAGCCGGATGCGCGGTTTGCGTCGCACGAACAGCGCGCCGATGCCTTTCGGGCCATACACTTTGTGCGACGAGACCGACATCAGGTCGATCTTCAACGTCGCCAGATCGATCGGCAATTTGCCGACCGCCTGCACGGCGTCAACGTGAAAGATGATGCCGCGTTCGCGGCACCATTCGCCTACGGTCGGAATGTCCTGAATCACGCCGATCTCATTGTTCACGTACATCATCGACACCAGAATGGTGTCGGGACGCAGCGCCGCTTTGAACGCGGCGAGATCGACCATCCCTTCACCGTCAACGTCGAGATACGTCACTTCGAAGCCCTGCCGTTCCAACTCGCGCATGGTGTCGAGCGTTGCCTTGTGCTCGGTGCGCACCGTGATCAGATGCTTGCCTTTGGTTTGGTAGAAATGCGCCGCGCCCTTCAACGCCAGATTGGTGGATTCGGTCGCGCCCGAAGTCCAAACGATTTCTTTGGCGTCACAGTTGAACAGGGCGGCTACTTCGCGCCGCGCTTCTTCGACGGCCTCCTCGGCAGTCCAGCCGAAAGCGTGCGAACGCGACGCCGGATTGCCGAAATGCTCGGTCAGATAGGGAATCATTTTTTCGGCCACGCGGGGATCGACAGGCGTCGTCGCCGCGTAGTCGAGGTAAATCGGTAACTTCATCTTTGTTTCGCTCTTGAAAATCGCGCATCGAGGCCGCGTCCCCTGGCTTCTCCGTTGAAACGGCAAGCCCCGCCGCCGGTGGTCAAGCAAACCGTCTTCTCAAATCAGCGTCGGCTCGCGCACGTCGCTCAAATCCTGAACAATCATCGGCCGCTCGATGGGAATGCGATGACCCGCGCTTCTGTCTTTGCTTCGCTGTTGTTCCGCCAGTTTTTCCAGCGTGACGGAGTGCATGAAATTGTAAATATGCGAGGTCAGCCCCGTCCACAGTTCGTGCGTCATGCAGTGTTCCTGCTCGTGCTGACAATTGCCGCGACCACCGCAACGAGTAGCGTCGATCGGCTCATCGACCGCAAAAATGATGTCGGCCACCGAGATTTGTGACGGCGGTTTGGTCAGGTTGTAGCCGCCACCCGGGCCACGCACACTTTCGACCAGCCCGCAACGACGCAATTTGCCAAACAACTGTTCAAGATACGAGAGCGATATGTCTTGCCGTTCAGAAATAGCCGCCAAAGTCACCGGGCCTTGCGCGCCATGAAGAGCCACATCCAGAACTGCCGTTACTGCAAAACGGCCTTTTGTCGTCAAACGCATCGTCGTCTCTCCGAATCAGTGTTGAAAACTTCCGGGAAATACATGCCACTTGCGAAATCGGCCATTCGACCGAAATCGCTCCGTTCGTACAAATAATAACCGTACAGCTATTACAGTAATATAACCTTCGACTTTAGTCAACTAATTTGAGCGCTCTACCTCTTCAGGGTTATTCCAAAATCTTATCCAGCGGCGCGGTGTCCAGCGGCTCGTCCGCCTTGCCGGTCGCCCCGCAATCCAGCCCCTGCCCGCGCAAAAGTTCAGTAATCACCGCCAGCCGTTCTTCCGTTTTGGCCACATGGTCGAACAACTGGTGCAACGCCAGCACAAAGGGATCGTTCAAATCCCGCGACACTGCGTAAGCCGAAAAATCCTTTTTTTTGTCCGCGTCCAGCACCTCCGGCGCCGCCTTCGGTTCGGCTTCCGGCTTCTTCGCTTCGTCGTCTTTCGACAAAATGCGGGCGGGAATACCGACTGCCGTCGTTCCCGGCGGCACTTCGCGTACCACCACGGCGTTGGAGCCGATCCGGGCGCCGTCACCGATCAGAATCGGCCCGAGCACTTTGGCGCCCGCCCCGATCACCACACCGTTACCCAGCGTCGGATGCCGTTTCCCTTTGTTCCATGACGTGCCGCCCAGCGTCACGCCGTGGTACAGCGTGCAATCGTCGCCGATTTCGGCAGTTTCGCCAATCACCACGCCCATACCGTGGTCGATGAACACGCGCCGACCGATGGTCGCGCCCGGGTGAATTTCGATGCCCGTCATCCAGCGCGCGATCGTCGAGAACCAGCGCGCCAACCAGCGCAACCCCAGCCGCCAGCACGGCCCCGCCAGCAGCCGGTGAAAAATCAGCGCATGCACGCCCGGATAACAGGTCAGAATTTCCCACGAACTGCGCGCCGCCGGATCACGCTCGAAAATCGCTTTGATGTCTTCTCGGATGTATTTGAACACGTCACGTCCCCTCATCAGCCTTGAAATGACCGGATTTGCCGCCCTTTTTCTCCAACAGCCGAACCTCGCTGATTCGCATACCGCGATCCGCCGCCTTGCACATATCGTAAATCGTCAGCAAGCCGACCGTCGCCGCCGTCAACGCTTCCATCTCGACGCCGGTGCGCGCCAGCGTTTCGGCGGTCACTTCGATCGCCACCGCGCTCGCCGCCTCGTCGATCTCGAACGCCACCGCCACTCTGGTCAACGGCAACGGATGACACAGTGGAATCAGTTGCGCGGTTTGCTTCGACGCCTGAATCGCCGCAATCCGCGCGATGCCGAGCACGTCGCCTTTTTGGGCGTTGCCCGCGCGAATCAGCGCCAACGTCGTCGGCAACATCGTGATGCGTCCGCCGGCGCGCGCCACGCGCAGCGTCACCTCCTTGCCCGCCACGTCCACCATGTGCGCCTGCCCGCCAACATCAAAGTGGGTCAAAGGGGAATCATTCGTCGAAGAAGTCACAAGTTCCTCACCAGAAAAACAAAGCGTCAAAGATCGTAAAATCATAAACCGCCCGATTGCGCCGACAAGAAAAGAACGCGACAATAAGCAAGTCGTCGTGCTTTTTTGCGCCGCTCAATGCATCTTACCATTGTTCGCGGCGACCACCCGTCAACGCCATGCCCTTAGCTCCGAATACACCTCCGCCGCAATCCAAGATCGACACCGTTCGCCCTGAGCCTGTCGAAGGGCAAATGACGTATTCCCAGGGGCTTCGACAAGCTCATCCCGAACGACCGGGAATGATTCGGCGCTTCCTCATCGCCTGTCTGTGCGTCACCCTGACGTTCATCCCGATTCTACCGTCGTCGTTGGTCGCGCAAAACATTTACCATCTGCCGGATCTCGGCGATGCCTCGCAGGAACTCCTGTCGCCGATTCAGGAACGCAAGCTCGGCGAATCCATCATCCGCGATCTGCGCGCTTCCGGCGATTACATGGACGACCCCGAAGTCAACGATTATCTGGAAAACCTCGGACACAAACTGGTGGCCGCCGTCAGTGACAGCCAACAGGATTTTGAATTCTTCGCCGTTCCCGATCCCACCGTCAACGCTTTCGCCTTGCCCGGCGGCTACATCGGCGTCAACACCGGCCTGATTCTGCTGACGCAAAGCGAATCGGAACTGGCGAGCGTGCTCGCGCACGAAATCTCGCATGTCACCCAACACCACTTGACGCGAATGGCCAGCGGCCAAAAAGATGCGTTGCTATTGTCGCTGGCCGCGCTCGCCGCCGCGCTGGTCGCCTCTCAATCGCACTCGTCGTCGAGCGGCCAGTTGATGGGCGCCGCCATCGCCTCCTCGCAAGCGCTGGCGATACAAACCCAAATCAACTACACCCGCGAACACGAATACGAAGCCGACCGCATCGGTTTTCAACGCTTGCTCGCCGCCGGTTTCGACGTTTCCGCCGCCGCCACCTTCATGGAACGACTGCTCCGTTCCAGCCGCTTCAGCGACGGCGATATGCCGTCCTACCTGCGCACCCACCCGGTCACCACCGAACGGATTGCCGAAGCACAAGCGCGCGCCGCCGGCGTGCCGTATAAACAAGTCGTTGACAGCATCGACTTCCATCTCGTTCGCGCCCTGCTGCAAAGCTACCTCGGCACGCCGAGAGAAGCCGTCTCTTTTTTTGAAGACGCGCTGCGCGAGCGCAAATTCAACAACGAAGACGCCGTTCACTACGGCCTCGCTGCCGCCCTGCTGCGCGCCAAGGATTACGACCGCGCCAAAAAAGAAATCGACGGACTCGACAAAAAACTGCACCATTCGATGATCGACGCGATGGCGGGACACATCATGATGGAGTCGGGCGACCTCAACGGCGCCATTGCCCGTTTCGCCAAAGCCGTCGATCGCTACCCCAACAAAAAACAGTTGGTCTATGATTACCCCGAAGCGTTGATCCGCGCCAACCAGAATCAAAAAGCCGCGACCTTTCTCGAAAAACAAATCAGTCGTTTCTCCGACGATGGTTTGCTGCACGAAAAAGCGGCGAGAGCCTACTCCAAACTGAAACAGCCTTTCAAGGAACACTTCCATCAGGGCGAATACTACGCCTGGCTCGGCAACCCCAAAGCCGCCATCGAACAATTCGACCTGGCGCTCAAGAGCGATGAAAACGCCACCTTTCAAGACAAATCGGCGCTCGAAAGCCGCAAACGGGAAATGCAGGCAGAACAGCGCGAGCGCGAACGCAAAAAAGCGGAAGGGTAGTTTTGCGGGGTGAGCAACGGCACACCATGCCGTGCCCACCTTTCAATTTACGTTGAAAGTAGGTTGCAAGTGAGCGTAGCGAACCCCAACCTGCGCGCTCAAGCTCCGTTCACTTTGACGAAGCAAACAAACGATCAACCGCCGCCTCGTAGCGGGAAAGCAATTCGTTATCGGTGGAGACCGGCATGTTGAGATCGTGCAAAATGCCGTCGTGCAAACCGTAAATCAAGCCGTGCAGGGTGACATCCTGACCGCGCGCCCAAGCATCGCGCATGATGGTCGTTTCGCTGAGGTTCAACACTTGTTCGAGAACATTGAGTTCGCAGAGGCGATCAAGCTGACGATCGGGGCAGCCCATAGCCATGAGTCGAACGCGGTGTTTGTCGCGCACGTCCTGAACATGGCGAAGCCAGTTGTCGATGAGTCCCAAGCGGGTGTTGTACAGCGCCGCGGTGACGCCGCCGCAGCCGTAATGGCCGACGACCAGAATGTGTTGAACGCGCAAAACGTCCACGGCGTACTGAAGCACCGACAAGCAATTCAAATCGCTGTGCACAACCACATTGGCAACATTACGATGAACGAACACTTCGCCGGGCTGCAAGCCGAGAATTTCATTGGCGGACACGCGACTGTCCGCGCAACCGATCCAGAAGTATTTCGGGTTTTGCTGCATTGCCAGATGGCGAAAGAAATCGTGGTCGCGATCTTTCACCGATTGCGACCAGAGTCGGTTTTGTTCAAGCAGAAAATCAAGGTGGTTCGTCATCATTAAGCCCCGAAATACGTTTCGTTTTTAACGCCGTCAACGCGCCGTCACCGTAAATCCTTGCGCGCGCAGCAACGCCAGAACGCCCTGATCGCCGCCCAGATGCAAGGCGCCTACCGCCATGAACACCGGCTTGTCGGGAGCGAGAAACGGGCGCAGTCGTTCGACAAATCGTTGGTTACGCGAAAAAATCATTTTCTCGTCGATCTTTCGCGCGGTGCTAGGCGACAGGTTTTCTTCTTCGTTCGTTTTCTGATACCAGTGAAACAAGACGTCAACGTCGCCGTTTTGCCAAAGTTGATAAAGCATTTTGTTCAGCGCCACGCGTTTTTCTTCGGGCAACGCCAGATAGCCTTCCAACATTTCGCGCTGGGTGGCGTCGTCGAACGAGGCCAGCGCGTTAATCTGCTCCTCGCCCGTTTCCAACCCCCGTGTCGGCCGGTTTCCCCACAGGTTCATCAACTGTTGTTCGGTTCCCGATTCTACCGATAATCCCGCTTTGGACGCATCGACCAGCGCCAGCATCATCGACACCATCCAGGCCGGAAGATGATCCATCGCCGCGCCCGCTTCGGGCAAAAGCGCGGTCAGCTTGTCGAGCGATGCCGACGAAACCTGGCGACGCAAACACGCATCCTGACAAAGCCGCGTCGCCATTGACTGTGCCAACGTCAGCATTTCTTCGGAGGAGACCTCCATGATGAGTTGCGAAGAACGCGCCAGCGCCTGCTTGATTTCCGAGCGCAAGGGGTCGCCTTTGCTGGCGTGCAACGTTCCCAGAATGTAGATTTGAACACCGTCTTTGCGCGCTTCAAAGAAAGGCAGGCGCGCCGATTCTGCGGCGCGAAGGGAGGCACTCGCCCAACACAGCAAAAAAATCACCATCACAAAAACTGTTTTCTTTCGGCTCATTGCAGCCTCTCCCTAAATTTTCACGATCATTATAGGGCGAATGGGCGAGCCGCCGCAAAACCTGCGTCGTGGCGATGCCGCGATGCGTTTTAGCGCCGCCCGACTCTCAAATGGAATTGACTGTCTGTTTTCCGCACTCTCCCGCTAACCCCTGTTTTCCCTAGGCTTTTTCAAATTTTGAAGGAAAGAATCATACATTCAAATAAATGTCAAGCAATTTTATTGTTGTCAGATCAAACAAACTCAACTAAACTTGCGGCCATTGGGGTTTTCGTCGCGATTTTTTGCGGCGCCGTTTACGAACGTTTTTCACTGAATTCTCTTATGCCTGTTTACAGTCGCTCAGCAGCATTCACCGAATCACCGCAAACGGCCTCGGTGAATCCTGTCATTTCGTTGCGCGATATCAACAAGCCCAAGCCGCTTGCGCAGTGCAACATCTGCGGCATGCGCAGCCTCTGTCTCCCCGTCGGCCTTTCCAACGAAGACCTGCTACTGGTCAGCGCGCTGGTCGATACCCATATCAAGCTCAAAAAGGGTGAAACGCTTTACCGCACCGGCACCCCGTTTACCGCGCTCTACGCCGTGCGGCTCGGTTCGCTGAAAACGACGGTGCTCGCCGAAGACGGACGGGAGCAAGTGGCCGGTTATCACATGCTCGGCGAACTGATCGGCCTCGACGGCATCGGCACCGGCAATCACGGTTGCCACGCCATCGCGCTTGAAGATACGGAAATTTGCGTCATGCCTTTCGAGCAACTCGAAACGCTGGCGCGCGAACTGCCGCTCCTGCAACACAATCTCCATCAAACGCTCGCTCAAGAAATCGCCCGCGACCATTCGATCATGTTGTTGCTGGGAAGCATGCGGGCCGAAGAACGGCTGGCGGTTTTTCTGGTGAATCTGTCAGACCGCTATTGTCGGCGCGGCTATTCTTCAACCGAATTTGTTTTGCGCATGACCCGCGAAGAGATCGGCAGTTACTTGGGACTGAAACTCGAAACCGTCAGCCGTTTGTTTTCGCGCTTTCAGGAAGACGGTTTGATTATGGTGCAAGGCCGCGCGATCAAAATTTTGAATCCGGAAGCGTTGAGAACGCTGGGCGGTCAACAAAACACCGCCACGCCCGACCCGAAAAACCTGATTCCACCGGCGCCGAATTCCAACGGGTCTGCCAACGGCAACGGGGCTTGATTCCCGTACGCCGTTCACCCTTCGACATGCTCAGGGTGAACGGATGAAATCAGCGCATCTCTGAGTTTTCAATTCTCAACCGTCGGTCACCGGAACATCCAGCGACTTCCAGCGTATGATGGTGATCGGCGTCTCCACCCCGAGAATCGGCAAGCGCCAATCTTCCCCTTCCAGATAAACTTCCCATTTTCCTTCCGTCGGCATCGCAAAGCGTCCGCTGTAAGTTCCGTCTTTTTCGAGCGTCAGCGTAGCTTCCTTGTCCATCTCGGCGAAACGCGGGTGCATGATGTGAAATCGCATGATCGGCGGCGGCATGAACTTCGTTTTTCTGCTTTTGCTTTGCAACACGACCTGCACGGTATCGTTCGGCAACACTGTCAACACCGCGCCCAGACCCAACGCTTCGCTGCGCTGTTCGAGCGCCAGCGTCTTGTTGATGTTAATTCCTCGCGCGTAATAATCTTTCGCCACCAAGCCGTCGTCAGACGAAATGGCAAACCCCAGCGTCACAAAAACACCCACCACAACCGTGCCGATGCTTCCCATGATGATCCACGGCCACGGCTCACGGTACCAAGGCTTGACTTCTCTTTCTGCCATTTTTTCCTCCTCTTTACTTCAAAAACATCAATTATTGGGAACCATGAACGTCGATTTTTCTTCGCGCCGAAGCGCATCGTCGTCCTTGGCTCGCACTGTAAACACCACCGGATACACGCCGGCTTTCCAACCGTCGTCTGGCAACTTGAAGCGCGCCGCCAGCGGAATCTTCCGGTTGCTGGCGCCGTCGATCGTGACGGGTTGTTCGAGTTCGCCCACGTCGATACCTGGCAACCCGGTAACTTCGATGATGAATTGATGGGCGTGCTCGTCCGTGTTGATGATCTCCACTTGATACACGTTTTCGATCACCCCCGGCGAAGCCTCGCGCGCCATCATGCCGTAGTCGCGCAACACATCGACCTTCAAAGGATTGCGCAGGCTCAACGATACCGCTATCGCAACGATGATGGCCAGCAAGATCGCCGAATAAATCAAGGTGCGGAAACGAAACACCCGCCGCCACATTTCTTTTTTGCTGTAGCCGGAAGTCATCGCGTTTTCAGTGGTGTAGCGAATCAACCCCTGCGGATAATTCATTTTCTTCATCACTTCTTCGCAACTGTCGATACACGCCGCGCAACCAATACATTCATATTGCAGGCCGTTGCGAATGTCGATGCCGGTGGGACAGACTTGCACGCACAAGCCGCAATCCACACAATGCCCCAACTGCGCTTCTTTCAGATCGACTTGCCGACCACGCGGGCCGCGCGGCTCACCGCGCGCCGTATCGTAAGTGATGATCATGGTGTCGCGGTCGAACATCGCCGACTGAAACCGCGCGTAGGGACACATGAACTTGCAAACCTGCTCGCGCATCCACCCCGTTAGAAAATAAATGAGGCCGCCGTAAAAGAGCATCCAGAACAACGACCAACCGGAAACACCGAACGGCAACCTAGTGACCAGTTCACGGATCGGGGTGAAATAGCCGACGAAGCTGACCCCTGTCCACAACGCTATAATCACCCACAGCAGATGCTTGAGAAACTTGCGTCCGATTTTCTGCGCCGACCACGGCGCCGCGTCTAGCTTCATCCGCGCATTGCGATTGCCCTCGACGGCGCGCTCGATCCACATCAGCAGTTCGGTATAGACGGTTTGCGGACAAGCATAGCCGCACCACAGCCGGCCGGCGACTGCCGTGAACAGAAACAGCGAATAGGCGCCGATGAGCAGCAACGCCGTCAGATAAATAAAGTCCTGCGGCCACAGCACCACGCCGAACAGGTAGAATTTTCGCGCCGGCAGGTCAAACAGCAGCGCTTGACGGTCGCCCCAATTCAGCCAAGGCAAGCCGAAAAAAAGCACCTGCGACAGAATCACGAGCGCCACCCGCCAATTCTGGAAAATTCCCTGAGCAAAACGAACATACAGTTTGCGGCGCTTCGCAAAAAGCGATTGCTTCTTCGGAGCGGTTTCGTTGGTGGAGGCGTTATTCATAGGGTTCCTTGCGGCGTCTCTTGCAAGTCAGAGATTGCTCAGTCGTTCTTTCCGGCAATCGTATAGGAAAAATCTTCTCGGGGAAATACAAACCGCAGGCGACTTCACTGTCCGCCTGCGGTTTGATCAGTCCTTCTCTTCTGTTGCTTCACGTGCCGCAACTTACTTGTGGGTCATTCCCCACACGTAAGCGGTCAACAGGTGAATCTGGCCTTTGCTCAAAACGTCTTTTTGCGCTGGCATGGCGAAATCGCCATCTTTCAGATCGCTGTTCAGACCTTTGACTACGACGGCTTCCATGGCCTTCGGCGTACCACCATGAATCCAGACGCTGTCGGTCAGATTTGGCGCACCGATTTCTTTCATGCCTTTGCCATCGGCGCCGTGACAAGCCGCGCAGTTGTCTGCAAACAGCTTTTCACCTTGCGCTATCATGGCCATATCGTGATCCAGATTGGATATCGAGCGCATGTAAGCTACCACCGCCTTGACGCCTTCCGGGCCGCCAACAGCATCCGCCATCGGCGTCATCACGCCGGTGCGACCTTCGGTGATCGACTGCTCGATCTCCGCTGGTTCGCCGCCCCAGCTCCAAGCCCCACTTCTGAGACTCGGGAAGCCGGTAGTGCCGCGTGCGTCAGAGCCGTGGCAACGAGCACAGTTGTTCAAGAAAATGTTCTCGGCTGTGCCCATGGCCTTCTGGTTCTTTGACAGATCCGCGACACCCATCGCCAAATAACTGTCGTACATCGGCTTGGTTTTCGCATCGAGGTCATTCATTTCCTGATTGAACTGCCCGATCTGCGTCCAGCCGCCGATGCCTTTGAAAGCGCCCAGCCCCGGATAATAGATCAGGTAGCCGATCGAGAAGATCAGTACGACCCAGAACAGCCAGCGCCACCAACCCGGCAATTGGTTGTTCAGTTCAGTTAAATCTCCATCCCAAACGTGCGACGGATCGCTCGCTTTGGCGCCTTCTCTTTTGCCGACGGCCACAAGTAGCCATATGCAAAAGATCAGTCCCAACACCGTCAGGATGACGATATAGTAATTCCAAAAATTGGATGTGAAGTCACTCATGGTTGACGTCCCCGTTAATCAGTTTCCTGCTTGGTTGAATTGTCGCTGCTAACTCCATCGGCGGTATCGGGTAACGCAAAGGGCGCTTGCTCAGCCTGCTCAAAACGCTCTTTGCGTCCATTGCTGTACGTCCACCAGACGATGCCGACGAAGATAACAAACGCCACTACCGTCATGACCGTACCTACAATGGGAAACTCGTTATCCATCGCGAATTACCTCACGCCCTTCACATGGATGCCGAGACATTGCATGTATGCAATCAGCGCATCCATTTCCGTTTTCCCTTTCAGCTCTCCGGGCGCAGCGGCGATTTGCGCGGGCGTATAAGGCACACCCAAAATCGTCAGCCCCTTCATCTTGGCGGAAATCGTCGCTGCGTTAGCAGGCGTTTTTTCCAGCCACGGATAAGCCGGCATGTTGGATTGCGGAACAACAGCACGCGGATTGTTCATATGCACACGGTGCCATTCGTCGGAGAATTTGCCGCCGATCCGCGCCAAGTCCGGGCCGCGACGATGCGAGCTGAACTGGAACGGATGGTCGTAAACAAATTCACCGGCGACCGAGTAGTGACCATAGCGTTCGGCTTCCGAACGGAAAGGACGAATCATCTGTGAGTGGCAAGCGTGGCAGCCTTCACGGATGTAAATATCGCGCCCTTCCAGTTGCAGGGCTGTGTACGGCTTCAGCCCTGCGACCGGCTCGGTAACCGATGCCTGAAAGTAAAGAGGAATGATTTGAGCCAAACCGCCAATGCTTATCACGATCACAATAGCGATGATCAACCACGGCAGCTTGGTTTCTAGTGTTTCATGCGAGAAGAATTTCATTCTATAGCTCCCCGTGGTTAAGCGTGCGCAGGCGCGGTCGGCATCGGAACAGCAACATCAACCGACTTGCCTTGCCCGATTGTTTTGATCATGTTGAAGCACATCAGCACCATACCTATGAAGTACAGGAGTCCACCGACGAGGCGAATCCAGTAGAAAGGCATGCTTGCCACGACGCCCTGGATGAAGGTGTAGGTGAGCGTGCCGTCATCATTGACCGCGCGCCACATCAGACCCTGCATCACACCGGCGATCCACAGTGCTGCTACATAGAGCACGATACCGATGGTCGCAATCCAGAAGTGTGTATTGATCAGTTTGACCGACCACATTTCCGTACGACCGTACAACCGCGGGATCAGGTAGTAGAGGCTGCCCATGGTGATGAAGCCGACCCAGCCCAACGCGCCCGAATGAACGTGACCGATGGTCCAGTCAGTGTAGTGCGACAACGCATTGATCGTCTTGACGGACAGTGCCGGTCCTTCAAAGGTGGACATGCCGTAGAACGACAGCGCCACGATCAGGAACTTCAAGATCGGGTCATCGCGCAGCTTGTACCAAGAGCCGGACATCGTCATGATACCGTTGATCATACCACCCCACGACGGCGCCAACAGGATCACCGAGAATAACATCCCAAGGGTTTGCGCCCAATCCGGCAACGCGGTGTACAACAGATGGTGCGGGCCCGCCCACATGTAGGTGAAGATCAACGCCCAGAAGTGCACGACCGACAGTCGATAGGAGTAAATCGGCCGCCCGACTTGTTTAGGAACGAAGTAATACATCATCCCCAAGAAGCCTGCTGTCAGGAAGAAGCCGACGGCGTTGTGGCCATACCACCACTGCACCATCGCGTCCTGAACGCCCGCATACGCCGAATACGACTTGAAGAGCGTTATCGGCATCACCGCACTGTTGACAATGTGCAGCAACGCAATCGCCAGAATCATCGCGCCGAAAAACCAGTTGGCCACGTAGATATGCTGCGTGCGACGCTTGACGATCGTGCCGAAGAAAACGACTGCGTAGGAGACCCAAACGATGGCGATCAAGAGCTTGATCGGCCATTCCAGTTCAGCGTATTCCTTGCCGGTGCTAAGACCCAGAGGCAACGAAAGCGCCGCCAGCAGAATGACAACTTGCCATCCCCAGAAAGTGAAAGCCGCCAACCCACCGGCAAAAAGCCGTGTCTGGCACGTGCGCTGTACGACATAATACGATGTCGCAAATAACGCACACCCACCGAACGCAAAGATAATCGCGTTGGTGTGCAGTGGTCGCAGCCGTCCATAGGACAACCACGGAGTTAAAAAGTCGAAATTAAACGCGGGCATCAATAATTGGAGGGAGATGATAATCCCAACCAACAAGCCCACGATTCCCCAAATCACCGCCATGACTGCAAATTGGCGGACTACTGTGTAGTTAAATTGCTCAGCCTTTGATGATATAGCCATCGTTAGTGCCCCAGATGTGTTGACCTAGTGGTAGCGTCATTGTAACTAAACGCAAGTTCCAAAAACATGATATAGCTCAAATTATCTTTACATGATCAGTTAGGAATGTGTAAAAAATGCAACTGCCTTTTTGAACATATCATGCTCCCAATACCATCATCCTACTTCGGTTTTTCCTCTTTTTCAGCCTCTGGAGCCACTTCCGTGCCCATTTCGAGCCTTGGCGTGTCATCATCAGCCAAAATTCGGTAGGCCGGACCGTCGAGGTCGTCAAACTGCCCACTCCGAACCGTCCACCAAAAAATACTTCCCATCACGATGACGATAAAAACCGACAACGGGATCAGCAGCCACAGAATTTCCATTATGTTCTTGCCCAATAACCAGATTTCGTTGTTTCCGCCGCTAAAGTGAAGCGCTCAGCGACTTCCCCCATAGTATTACCACCGATCCGCGCTCAGGATACCACTTCGCGCCTCAGGGTTTCTCATTGCTGCCGTTTTTATCTGCTTTTATCTGTTACAACGCTTTTGTTTGTTGCAATATTGGAACGGATCATCTCTTTCATTCGTCGAACGCGCAGCGCATTCAACACCACGGTCAGCGACGATATCGACATGCCCAACGCCGCGATCAACGGCGTCACCAGCCCCAGCGCCGCCGCCGGCACCGCCACCACGTTATAAGCCACCGCCCAACCCAGATTCTGGCGGATCACCCGCAAGGCGCGGCGGGCATGCCGCAGCGCGTCGATCAGGCGCGGCAGCTCGTCGGAAAGAATCACCACATCCGCCGTCCATTGCGCCAGCGAAGTGGCGCTGCCCAGGCTGATCGAAACCTGCGCCTGCGCCAGCCCCGGCGCGTCGTTGACGCCGTCGCCGACCATCGCCACCACCTCGCCTCTGGCCTGCCAGTCGAGAATATGCTGGCGCTTGTCCTCCGGCAACAGCCCGCCGTACGCCGTCTCGATCCCCAACGATTGCGCCAGCGCCTCGGCGTTTTCGCGGCGATCACCCGACAGCAGTACCGTCCGAATCCCCATCGTACGCAGCGCCGCCACCACCTCGTGCGCGTATGGGCGCAGCGCGTCGCCCAGCGCAAACGCCGCCTGAATGCCGCCACTGTTGCCGAGAAACACGATGGTCTCGGCGGCAGACCGTTGCTCGATGAAACGGCGCAAAGCCTCCGGCAACGCCGCCGCACCGTTCAACGCCTTCACAAAGTCGAGACGGCCGATCCGCCAACGCTCCCCGGCAACCGTTCCCTCGATGCCGTTGCCGGACACCACCGTCAGCGCCGACACGGAGGGCAGCGCCGTGGCCTCTGTTACTAATAGAGTCTCACTCCTGAACGCCCGCGCCAACGGGTGCTCGGAAGGCGCTTCCAACGCCTGCGCCAGCGCTAACAACGCCGCCTCGTTACCGCCCTCGACCACGCTCATCCCGTTGAGGGTGACCTTCCCTTCGGTCAAAGTACCGGTTTTGTCGAAAACCAGCGTGGTCACCTTGGCGAGTGTTTCCAGCGCATCGCTGCGCGCCAGCACCACGCGCCGCCGCCCCAGCGCGCCGGCGGCCGCCGACAACGCTGCGGGCGTCGCCAGCGACAGCGCGCACGGACAAGTAATCACCAGAAGCGCAAAAAGAACTTCCACCGCCCGCGACGGCTCAATCTGCCACCACACCACCCCGACAACCACCGCCAGCAGCAACAGCGCCCCGACGAACCACGACGCCGCGCGGTCGGCAACCTTCGCCACCCGTGGCCGCTCGCTGGCGGCGCGATCCACCAGCCGCAGAATCGTCGCCAGTCGCGTGCCCTCGCCCACCGCCTGCACTTGTACCACCAACGCGCTTTCGCGGTTGACCGCGCCGGCAAACACCGGATCGCCCGAAGCGCGCTCCACCGGCCAGCTTTCGCCGGTCAACACCGCTTCCTCGACGTGCGAAACCCCGTCGATCACCACACCGTCCGCCGGCACCACCGCGCCCGGCCGCACCAGCACGTTGTCGCCCGCCGCCAGCGCCGTCGCCGGAATCGGCTGCACGTCTCGCGTCTGCGGCCAAACGGTCAAACGGTCGGCCAGCACCGGCCTTTGCCGCGCCATCGCCTCGATCGCTTCGCCCGAACGCTGCCGCGCCACCGCCTCAAAATAGCGCGCCACCAACAGCAGCGCCACGAACATCGTCACTGAGTCGTAATAAATCGAGCCGCTTCCCTTGATCGTCGCCGACACACTCGCCGTGAACGCCACCAACAGCCCCAGCGCCACCGGCACATCCATGCCGGCGCGACGAATCGACAGATCGCGCCAAGCCCCCTTGAAAAACGGCCACGCCGAATAAAACAACACCGGCAGCGTCAACACCAGACTCGCCCAGCGCAACAGCACTGCACTGTCCGCCGACACCTCGCTACTGATGTAATGCGGCACCGCCATCATCATCACCTGCATCATGCCGAACAACGCCACACCCATTCGGAACATCAGCGAACGTCGCTCGCGCCGCGCTTGCGCGTCACGCCGCGCCGGATCGTAGGGATAAGCGCGGTAACCGATGCGCGCCACTGCCCGCAACAACTGAGAAAGCGGCGTCACTTCGGGGCGCCACACCAGCGTGGCGCGGCGCGACGCAAAATTGACCCGCGCTTCCACCACGCCGGGCTGCTTCATCAGCCACGATTCGATCAGCCACACGCAAGCGCCGCACGTCAGCCCTTCGAGCAACAGCGCGATTTCGTGTTCTTCCTTGCCGTCCTTGTCGTTGCGTTTGCGAATGAAATCGCGCACGACGGTTTCATCGTCATAAGCCGACCACTCGTCCGGCACCTCCTCCGGCGTCTGCGCCGACACCGTGCGCGTCGCATAAAACGCCTCCAGACCCGCCGCGTGAATCGTTTGCGCCACCGCCTGACAACCGGCGCAACAAAAAGTTCGCGTCCGCCCCTTCAAAACCGACTGCCAGCGCACCCCGGGCGGGTTTTCCGTTCCGCAGTGATAACAAAAACGTGTGTCATCCGCCAACGGCGGAGAAGAAATGGTTGAATTCGACATGGGCTGAAACTCTACGGTACCGATCCGGTCAGGTCAATATCTGCGTCGGCATGGCCGGTTGAAATGTTTGCGCATTAAACCCCTTGACCTATTGGCCTAAAACGGCCAGCATACTCATTGTTAGTTTGTATTTTCCAACCCTGAGAGGAGGTTTGCATGTACAAAAAATTATTGGTTGCTACCGACGGTTCGCCGCTTTCCGACAAAGCCATCGATCAAGCTATCGACTTGGCCGTGGCGTTGAAAGCCCAGCTTTTCGTTTTCTACGCATCCCCCAGCTACCCGCTTCCGGCCTACGCCGGCGGTGTCGTCTATGAGCCGATTTCCAAAAAAGAATTTGCCGCTTTCGTCACCGAAGAAGCCGAAAAAATTCTTTCGGCAGCGGAAGACCGCGTGAAGAAAGCCAACGTCGCTTGTGCGCGCATTCACGTCCTCGCCGCCACGCCGTGGGAAGCGATCCTCGGCGCCGCCAAGGAAAATAACTGCGACCTGATCATCATGGCGTCGCACGGACGTCGCGGCATCTCCGCCATGCTGCTCGGCAGCGAAACCCAAAAAGTGTTGACGCACTCGACACTGCCAGTGCTGGTCATCCGGTAATTCAATTCTATCCCCTTCCCTCTCCCGCAAGCGGGAGAGGGATCGAGGGAGAAGAAACGTTCGCGCGTCGCTCTTGGAGCGGATGACGGTCTGTGGTCTTATTTGTTGGATACCCTTCCTTTTGTCCGAGACTCAACCATTCCACGTCTCACATCCACTCTTCGTCAATCTCGGACACGTCAACGTCGGGGGAGCCATAGTCCCGCACGAGTTGCTCGACGGTGAATGAAGCTCCTTGGGGGCTAATCAGCGTCGTCAAGGTGTCTTCGACAGCAGCAACATGACTGCGAATGATTTTGTTCAACGCCTCCGCTTTTTGGTACGCTAACAAATATAAGTCGCTTGCTTCCAGTACCCCGCTCGAAAAAGACAACACCTCATCCACGCACATGCGGTAATCGAACAGGATCGCAAAAAAGTCGGGAAGTTGATCGTTCACGATTCCCTTGTATTCCCTCATGGGCATTTCCTTGGGATTTGCTTTCAGCAGTTCATTTTTCAGACTGGGCAAGAGCGACGCGTATCGTGGGTGTTCGGGCTGGATGAATCCGCCTTCGGTAAACGCCGACGGATCCCAAGGCAAGCCGAAGGCGCGAAACATCGCCATCAACTGGCGTAAACGAAACAAGCGCGGTGGGTTGTCGGACAACCGTTCCTCCGTCCAATCGTCAAAATCAGGCGAAAGACTGTGAAGGTCGAAAAAACCGAGAAGCAGCGAACGCGCTGTTATCAATGGCAGATCTTCGTCGCTGTCTTCAAAAGTGCTCATGGCTTTCTCCAGAGTGGCCGTTCAAAAATCTACAGCTTTCTGCCGCACGCCGCGACGAACAGTCCCAGATTGCCGCTGAAGGTTTGTCGATAAACACCGCTGCGGCGCAGCGCGGCAAGGCGAGTGAACAGGCCGCTGCTGCGAACAGCAGCGAAAGCGTCGAGGGTGTTTTGATTTTCCGGCGTGAGTTGTGCGCGCACATTTTGTAGCGCGGCCAGATTGCGCGTGTTCCAGGCTTTGAAATCGCCGCCGAGTAACAAACGGGCGCGAGTAAAGCGCGCAGCGAACCCGAGGTTGGCGCCCATCTGGTTTTTCGCGTGCTGGCGATATTGCACGTTCGGTTGGGGATCGTAGAGCACGACGCCGCCGCCGCCGCTGACGACGAGGTAAGTCCACCAATCGTGCGCCGACACATCGACGACGCCGGCGCCTTTCAGCAATCGGCGCGCGCTGTCGTTAAACACCATCGTGTTACCGCCGCCGATGTTTTGCACGAGCGCGTTGGCGAAAGCAGGCGGTCGCGTGAAGCACGGCGAGAAGCCCAAACCGGAATCGGATTCACTGATCAACTCGGTGCGGGCAGCGTAAAGCGCGGGCTTTTCGGCGGGAAGAAGCGAAACGAAACGCAGCGCTTTTATGAGTTTGTACGATTCCCAAAAATCGTCTTGATCGCAGTAAGCGTAATAATCGGCGCGAATGCCGTCCTGACACAACAGGGTTAAAAAATTGGCGGCGAAACCGCGACGCGGGCCGTCCATGATGTGCAGACGATCTGCCCCCCACTTCGCTTGCCATTGCGCCCGATACGCTTCGAGAATCGCACGGGTGCGATCCGTCGAACCGTCGTCGGCAACGTACAGCGCCCAGTTCGGATGGGTCTGATCGGCAATCGAATCCAACTGCCTCGCCAAAAAGGTTTCTCCCTGATAAGTGCAGAGCAAAATGGCGACGGTCGGGTCGGAAGCCGGAGAAGGAGTAGCCATTGAAAGCAGCGGTCAGGATAAAGGCGGCAACGCGCCGAGTTTGCGTTGCAACGCTTCGTGGATCGGGTAAAGTTTCTGGACGTTGTTTTCCAGAAAGAAATAATGCTTGATATAAAACAACAAGGTGATCGCCAACAAAATGTCGAGCAAAAAAAACGTCCGCTGCGGCAGAAGCAGAGTTCCGACGATACTGCAAATCAGCAGAAAAGCAAAAAAGAAAGTCACCAGCAGATGGATCAGCCTCTCGTGTTGAAAAAAAACCGTTTGCTGGTAATGAAAACTGATTAACTGCTTCAAGCGCTCGGGAGCGGGCGCACCCTCCATTTCGGCGAGAACCGTGGTCATCAGATGAAGGTAAGCGGCAAGTTGTTTTTCCATGATCATGCGTTCCGTCGGCACAACAGTATTACTGTAGCGCGTTTTCACGGGATATGACCGGTTTCAAGCCGGTTTTAGGGTACAATTGCGCCCTTGCCGGAAGGATGGATGAGTGGTTTAAGTCGCACGCCTGGAAAGCGTGTTTAGGGTAATACCCTAACGCGGGTTCGAATCCCGCTCCTTCCGCCACAACGAAGCGAGCCGGTGCGGTGATCCCAATTTTTCAGAATCCCATGAGTGAGGTGGTCGGGGCGAGAAGATTCGAACTTCCGACCCCCTGCACCCCATGCAGGTGCGCTACCAGGCTGCGCTACGCCCCGACCGAGGGCACATTAAATTGTGCAATGATGGTGCCCAGAAGAGGACTCGAACCTCCAAGGGTCTCCCCACTAGTACCTGAAACTAGCGCGTCTACCAATTTCGCCATCTGGGCAACAGGATCGGCATTTTACGAGACGTTCCGTCGCTTGTCAAAGTTGATTGTCTAAATAATTATGCCTTCTCGTTCGTCATCCTCCCGCCGTTTGCTTTCCCGCCTGCCCGACGAGGGCCGAATTTTGAGTGTCATACGCGCCGCCGGGGTGCCGGTGCTGCCGGCGGCGCTGGCAAAAACGTTGCGAATCGACGCCGCCGACAAGACGGCTTTCGAGGCGCTGCTGGCGCAGTTGGTCAAGCGTGGGGTGCTGTTCGCCAACCGCAAGGGCGCGCTCTGCTTGCCGGAGGCGCTTGATTTAGTGGTGGGGACGGTGCTCGGCCACCCCGACGGTTATGGTTTTTTGAGGCCGGACGAAGGCGGCGACGATTTGTTTTTGTCGCCGCAGGAGATGTACAAGGTTTTGCACGGCGACAAGGTGGCGGCGCGACGGCTGCCGCGGAGCGAGCGCGGCCGCGTCGGGGCGGAGATTCTCGATGTGCTCGAACACGGGCGACGCGAGGTGGTGGGGCACTTGTACCAGAGGCACGGCGTCTGGTTCGTGGTGGCGGAGGATCGTCGGCTCAATCAGGATTTTTTGCTGGCGCCGAACGGACGCGGCGGCGGCAAAGAGGGCGACATCGTGGTGGTGGAAGTCGTCGAGCCGCCGTCGGCGTCGCACGAGGCGATTGTTCGGGTCAAGGAAGTTCTGGGCGCGGCGGACGCGGACGGCATCGAAATCGACATCGCGTTGCGTAAGCATGAGCTGCCGTTCGTGTTTTCCGAAGCGGTTGAGCGCAGCGCCGAAAAACTCGGCGATCACGTCAAGCCGTCCGACATCAAAGGGCGACGCGATTTGCGCGACTTGCCGCTGGTAACGATCGACGGCGAAACAGCGCGCGACTTTGACGATGCCGTCTATGCGGCGAAAAGCGGGCGCGGTTATCGGTTGATCGTGGCGATTGCCGACGTGTCGCATTACGTGAAGGACGGCGGCGCGCTGGACAAGGCGGCCAGAGAGCGCGGCAATTCGGTATATTTCCCGCGTCAGGTGATCCCGATGTTGCCGGAAGCGCTGTCGAACGGCTTGTGTTCGTTGAATCCTGCGGTGGATCGGCTGGTAATGGCGTGCGACATGATGGTTTCTGCCCGCGGCATCGTACAGCGTTATGAATTTTATCCGGCGGTGATTCGCTCGTGGGCACGCCTGACGTACACTGAGGTGTGGAATTACTTGTCGCACGGCAAAGCCCTGCCGACGCTGAAAGCGGATGTGGCGAAAAACGTCAAGGCATCGCTCGATACGCTATACGATTTGTTCCAGCGCTTTTTCGAGCAGCGGCAAAAACGCGGCGCCATCGACTTTGAAACCGCCGAGATGGAAATGCACTTCAACGCGCGCGGCAAGATCGAAAAAATCACGCCACTGGTACGCAACGACGCGCACCGGCTGATCGAAGAGTGCATGTTGGCGGCCAATGTTTGCGCGGCAGAGACGATTCGGGAGCATCACGCGCAAGCGCTGTTCCGCGTTCACGAAGGGCCGACGACGGAGAAGCTGGCGGCGTTGAAAGCGTTTCTGGCGCTATGCGCGTTGCGCCTCGGCGGCGGCGAAAAGCCGACAACCAAAGATTACGCCAAGCTGCTCAAGCAGATACAGGAGCGCGACGACAAGGATTTGCTGCAAACGCTGTTGTTGCGCTCGTTGCAGCGCGCCGAATACAGCGCCGAGGAAAAGGGGCACTTCGGTCTGGCGTACCCCGCTTACACGCATTTCACTTCGCCGATCCGGCGTTATCCCGATCTTCTGATACACCGGACATTGAAAGCCATCCTCGCCGAAAAAACGTATCAGCCGAAAGGCGATTCGTGGGAAGTGTTGGGCGAGCACTGCTCGATGACCGAGCGTCGCGCCGACGAAGCCACACGCGAAGTGGAAAACTGGCTGAAATGTTTGTACATGCAGCGGCATTTGAACGACGTGATGATGGGCACGGTTTCCGGCGTCACGAATTTCGGTTTGTTCATTACGCTGGACGGTTTGGCCATCGACGGGCTGGCGCATGTGACCGAGTTGGGGCACGATTATTTTCGCTTCGACGCGACCCGTCACACGCTGACCGGACAGCGCAGCGGCGTCGTTTATACTTTGGCGCAACGGGTAGCGGTGCGAGTGGTTCGAGTCGATTCCGACGCGGGCAAAATCGATTTCACGCTGTGGGAAGGTGAACTTCCCGAAACGAAAGCTGCCCAAGACGACGTGAAAAAACGCTCACCTTCCAAAACCGAACGGAAAAAGAAATCATGAATAACGCGGATCGTCAGAGCGGCTTTGATTTGGTCTTTCAAGCGCCGGCGGCGTTGCCGCTCGATCTGGACGCCTGGACGAGAGAAGTCGGCGCCGATGAATGGGAGGCGATACGGAAACTGCCGCCGGCTTATCGGTTGCGCAACGTCAAAGTGCCGTCGCCGACGGCTACGGAATTATCGCAGCGCGGTTTCGACGTGGCGCTGGTGCCGCACTCGCATCGCCTGCAAGACGTGTGCGTGCTGGCGATGGACATGGATTCGACGCTTATCACCATCGAGTGCGTTGATGAAATCGCTGATATGATCGGCATCAAACCGCAAGTGGCCAACATCACCGAGCGAGCGATGCGCGGCGAAATGGATTTTCGGGAAAGTCTGATGGCGCGGGTGGCGTTGTTGAAGGGTGTTCCCGAAGCGGCGCTGGCGGAAATTTACGAAACCCGCCTTTTTCTGTCACCGGGCGCGGAAGAAATGCTGGAAACGTTTCACGCGGCGGGCGTCAAGTCCGTGCTGGTCTCCGGCGGCTTCACCTTCTTCACCGACAAACTGCGCGCGCGACTGGGTTTCACTCAGGCCGCGTCCAACACGCTGGAAATCGTTGACGGCAAGTTGACCGGACGCATCATCGGCGAAGTGCTCGGCGCGGCGGGCAAAGCGACGCAGTTGAATGCGCTCAAGGCGAAATACGCGACGCCGCAAAAACCGTTGACCGTTGCCATCGGCGACGGCGCCAACGACCTGATGATGTTTCAGGCGGCGGATATCTCGTTCGCCTACCACGCCAAACCGAAAGTGCGTAGCGCCGCAACCCACGCCATCGACCATTGCGGGCTGGATGCGGTAGTGAATTGTTTTTGTTGAGTGGTAAGTGGGCTGGCGCTATTCCCGCATAGGCTGAAATGTGGCGACAGGCAGAACCCTCTCTTGCCGTCCTTCCCGCGACGTTCCCGCCTTCGCGGGAATGACAGGGAATCCAGTCCTTTCACTCTCATTATTTCCGTAGAGGCGGCATTCTGCCGCTCGCACCATCACGTTACCCTCAACCACCCCGTACGCCTTCGGTGTCCACCCCTCCGCTGGAGGGGTATGAAATAAGGGCACGGCACGGCGCGGCGCCCCTACAACATCTCCGACGCATGATCGGCCAATCTCGACCGCTCGCCGCGCGCCAGCGTGATGTGTCCGGCGTGTTTCCAGCCTTTCATCCGATCCACGACATACGTCAGCCCCGAATTGCCTTCAGTGAGGTAAGGCGTATCGATCTGGGCGAGGTTACCGAGGCAAACTACTTTGGTGCCGGGTCCGGCGCGGGTAATCAGCGTTTTCATTTGCTTGGACGTTAAATTTTGCGCTTCGTCGATAATCAGAAATTTCTTGACGAAGGTGCGACCGCGCATGAAGTTGAGACTTTTGATCTTGATATACGCGCTCAACACATCGTTGGTGGCAGCGCGCCCCCAAGTGCCCGCGTCTTCGACGGCGGGTTGCAAAACTTCCAGATTGTCTTCGAGCGCGCCCATCCACGGCGTCATCTTTTCTTCTTCGGTGCCGGGCAGAAAACCGATGTCTTCGCCGACCGGAATGGTAACGCGGGTGATGATGATTTCGCTGTATTTTTTGAACTCGATCGCCAGCATCAATCCGGCGGCCAGCGTCAACAAGGTTTTGCCGGTGCCTGCCTGACCGACCAGCGTGACGAGATCAATCTCCGGATTCATCAACAAATTCAGCGCGAAGTTTTGCTCGCGGTTGCGCGCAGTGATGCCCCACACGGCGTTTTTAGCGTGCGTGTAATCCTTGATGGTTTGCAGAACGACGTTACCCTCACCGATCTCTTTGACGGTCGCGTAGAACGGCGCTTCACTGGCGCGTTCGAGATACACCATTTCGTTCAGATGCAGCGTTTCCGCCAGCGGGCCAACGATGCGGTACAAAGTGTGGCCGCCCAGTTGCCACGACTCCATACCCTTCCCGTGCGTGTCCCAAAAATTCTGCGGCAACTCGGTCGCGCCGGTATAAAGCAAATCAGAATCTTCGAGAACCTTATCGTTGAAATAATCTTCGGCGTTCAAACTCAAGGCTTGCGCCTTGATTCGCATATTGATGTCTTTGCTCACCAGAAAAACATCGCGTTCGGGGTATTGCGTACTGAGATGTTTGACGATGGCGAGAATCTGATTGTCGGCGCGCGCCGCCAGAAACGGCAACGTCGAAGGCGGAATCACGTCGGTTTGCAGAAAGAGTGAGCCGGTCGCCTGAAAAGCGCCGTTCGGCGGCATGAGCGCGATGCCCGAAGCGATGCCGTTATTTTTCTGCGCGATGTGCCGATTGATCAGTTCATCGAGAAAACGAGAGACCTGACGGGCATTGCGAGCCGTTTCCGAATTGCCTTTTTTGTGATCGTCGAGTTCTTCGAGCACCAGAATCGGCAGATAAATATCGTGCTCCTGAAAGCGGAACAACGAAGTGGGATCGTGCAGCAATACGTTGGTGTCGAGAACGAAAAGGCGAGTGGCTTTGGGAGCGTGTAAACGGCGGCGGGCGACTTTGGCATTCATGATTCAAGTTGGCAGATCGATCCGATTCAGGGCAAATGGTATCACATGCTTTTAAGACGACGAATGAATTACCCGCTCACTTTCGATTTAGCGCGCCGCCGCCGACTTGTTTTAGGATCACAATGTAACGGCCGCAACCATTCGAGGCGGTCGCCGTCATGAAGCAGCGTTTCCGGTGGGGCGCACTGCCCGAAAATAGCGTAACCCCAAGTGTTTTCATCATCTGACGGAAAAGCCCCCGACGCGCGGGCGACAGCAAGCGCATCGGCCACTGTGCTGTGCAACGGTAATCGGAAATCACGCATGATCACCCGATTCTGAAAGACGCAGACAACGGCAACGGCGATGGTTTCCTCGCCTTGAGTTAGTGACGATTCCATCATCGAGAATCTTCTTTCAATGCGTCGATGGCGTCTTTGTTTCCCTGCGCTGCCGCTTTTTCAAACCACTTTTTTGCTTCTGTTTTATCTTGCGCGACACCGCGACCATAAAAATACATCCACCCCAAAGCGTATTGCGCCGTTGCATTTCCCTGCTCCGCAGCTTTTCTGAGCCACTTCACAGCCTCTGCATCATCATGAGCAACACCTCGAGCTTCCTTATACATCAACCCGAGCCAAGCTTGTGCCCACGCATCCCCCAGCTCCGCCGATTTTTTGAACCACTTTGCCGCTTCTACTTCGTCCTTCGTAACGCCTTGCCCCAACAAATACATTCGCCCAAGGCTGAATTGCGCCTTCGCTTGCTCTCGTTCTGCCGCTGTTCTGAGCCACCTCACCGCTTCTGCATCATCCTGAACAACACCTTGACCTTCCCCACGTTTGTTTTGTGTTTCCGCAAACCCTTGTTCTGCCGCCTTTCTGTACCACTTTGCCGCCTCCGTAGCATCCTGAGCAACGCCACGGCCTTTTTCGTACATCATCCCGAGAGCGGATTGCGCTTTCGCAAATCCCTGTTCCGCTGATTTTCTACCCCATTTCACTGCTTCCGCATCGTCTTGTGGAACACCTCGGCCTTGGGCATACAACCCACCAAGGGCATATTGCGCTTCCGCAGAGCCTTGATCTGCTGCTTTTCTGTACCACTTCGCCGCCTCCGCAGCATCCAACCCAATACTTCGACCTCCTTTATTCCATTCCAAATCATACATTTGCCCAAGAATAAATTGAGCATCCGCACGACCTTGCTCCGCCGCTTTTCTGAACCACTTCGCCGCCTCCGTGACGTCTTCAGCAGCGCCTTGGCCTTGAAGATATATCGATCCAAGGATGGTTTGCGCCCACGCATCGCCCTGTTCCGCTGCCTGTTGACAGTTCTTCAGTGTCGCTGCGGCATTTTCGGGAAGACGTTCAAAACCATCCGTACAAGCCTTCAGCGTCGGAGAAGGATCGCATTCCGAAGTGGGTTCACTACCATAAGCCAACAAGGGAAAGGTCGCCAATAGTGCGATAGCGGCCATTGACCTCAACCATTTCATCGCGTTGGCGGTTTTGACGTTGAAGCATTGTCTCAGGTGAAACCTATCAAAAATCATTGCCGACTCCTGATGTTCATTGCGGAAAATATTTTTTCAGCGCTTCGAGAGCCTCTTTGTTTCCCTGTTCGGCCGCTTTTTCAAGCCACTTTCTGGCTTCCGTTTTGTCTTTTTCAACGCCGCGTCCTTCGGCGTACATCACGCCAAGGCGGGATTGCGCCGTCGCCTCGTCCTGTTCTGCTGCTTGGGTGAACCATTTCGCCGCCTCCGCATCGCTCTGCGCGACGCCGCGACCGTTGAAATACATTTCGCCTAAGCCTGACTGCGCGCCGGCGTCTCCTTGTTCCGCGCCTTTTTTGTACTCGCTCATCGCTTTTTTGTACCACTGCGCCGCTTTGTCGCTGTCTTTTGCAATGCCCTGCCCTTTTTCGTACATCACGCCGAGTTTGTATTGCGCTTCTTCAAAATTCTGTTCCGCCGCTTTGGCGTACCACTTCGCCGCTTCCGCTTCGTCTTTCACCACGCCGCGACCTTCGGCATAGCGATCGCCCATTTCGAGTTGCGAATTGGCATCGCCTTGCTCCGCCGCCTTGGTGTACCATTTCGCCGCTTCTTTGGCGTTTTCCTCGACGCCTTCGCCGGTTTCGTACATTAAGCCAAGATAGTATTGCGCCTCCGCTTGTCCCTGTCCCGCCGCCGTTCTGTACCACTTGATCGCTTCACCGCTGTTTCTCTCGACGCCTTGACCGGAGAAGTACGCCCATCCGAGGCTTTTTTGCGCTTCCGTGTTTCCCTGCCCTGCCGCTTTTTTGTACCACTTCACTGCTTCGGCTTCGTCTTTCGCCACGCCGCGGCCATAAAAATAGATGTCGCCAAGAACGACTTGCGCTTTCGCTTCGCCCTGCTCTGCCGCCGTCTGGCAGGTCTTCAGCGTTTCGGCGGTATTTTTGGAACCGGCATCCGCGCATGCCTTCAACGCCGGAGCGGGTTCGTCGCCCTCGGGTTCGTCACCATAAGCCAGCAAGGGGAAGACTGCCAACAGTATGACGGCGACTCTCATTCCTTTCATCGCTTTGACAACTTTGGGGGGGAAATTTTGTCTCTGGTAAAATGTATTAAAAATCATTTTTCGGGTTCCTTGGGAATCGACAGCAAGTATATACCAAAGCGATTGTGCGTCATGAGGCGGCGCCCGACGGAATACCCACAAAGAGATATCGCGATCGTAGCGCGCTACGGTTACAATAAGAGGATTTTCGAGTTTTGCCTATTATGTCCATCGTCGATAACCGCAAGGCCTTTCACGACTATTTTATCGAGGAACGCTTCGAGGCCGGTCTGGTGCTCCACGGTTGGGAAGTGAAAGCGGCGCGTGACGGTCGGGCGCAACTCAAGGAAGCCTATGTGGTGATCCGCAGCGGCGAGTTGTGGCTGCTGGGGTCGCACATCACGCCGCTCACTTCGGCTTCAACGCACGTTCGCGCCGAACCGACGCGCACCCGTAAATTGCTGATGCACGCGAAAGAGATTCAGCGCCTGATCGGACAGGTGGAACGCGCCGGTTATACGCTGGTGCCGATCAACCTGCATTTCAAGAACGGTCGGGTCAAGTTGGAGATGGGGCTGGCCAAAGGCAAGAAGCAGCACGACAAACGGCAAACGGTCAAAGAGCGCGAATGGAACCGCGAGAAGCAGCGATTGTTGCGTGACCGCCCGGGAAAAACGCGCTAACGAAAACGCTCATGAAGATTCTGGTGCCGATAAAAAGGGTGATCGACCCTTCGTTCAAAGTCCGCCTGAAGCCCGACCATTCGGGGCTGGACATGACGTACATGAAAATGGTGATGAACCCCTACGACGAAGCGGCGCTGGAAACAGCGCTGCAATTTCGGGAGCAAGGCAAGGCAACGCAAGTGCTGACGGTTTCGTGCGGCACGGAAGAAAGCGTGGAAACACTGCGCACGACGCTGGCGATGGGCGCGGATGAGGCGTTGTTCGTCGAGACACGACAGGCGATGACGCCGTTGGTGGTGGCGCGTTTGCTGAAGGCGGTGGCAGTGCGCGAAGAATGCGCGCTGGTGTTGATCGGTCGGCAAGGCATGGGCAGCGACGGCAATCAAGTAGGACCGATGTTGGCGAGTCTGCTCGGTTGGCCTTTCGTGCCGTTCGCCGAAACGCTGACCCTCGAAGGCGAAAAAGTGCGCGCCCGTTGTAAAACTGATCACGGTTTTGAAACGCTCGAAACCACCTTGCCGACGCTGGTCAGCACCGAACTTCGGCTCGCTGTGCCGCGCTATGTCTCCATGCCCAATCTGATGAAAGCCAAGAAAAGAAAAATTCCGAGCGTGGCAGCGGAAGCGCTTGGCGTCGATATGGACATGAACGTCGCCATCGTTCAGTTGCGCGCGCCGCCGGAGCGCCGTCGCGGAATGGTGTTGCCCGACGCGGCAACGCTCGTCCAGCGTTTGCGCACCGACACGCAAACCGTTTGAGCGGCAGAGAACACCATGGCGATCCTGATACTGGCCGAACACGAAAACGGACGACTGGAAGCGGCAACGCCCAGCGTGGTATCGGCAGCGCGCCTGCTCGAAAGTGACGTACACGTTCTGGTGATGACGAGCGAAGCGCACGGCGAAATTCTGGCACAGCAAGCGGCAACCATCGAAGGCGTTACCGACGTGAAAGTGGTCACGGCACCGTACCTCGAAGCGCAGTTGACCGAAGACCTCGCCGCGCAAACGCAAGCCGTGATCGCGCGCGGCGGCTACCGTTATGTGATGATGTCGAGCAGCTACAAAGGCAAGCGGGTGATGCCGTATCTGGGCGCGCAACGCAACACCGATATCGTGGCCGACATCACGAAAATCGAGAGCGAAGAAATGTTCGTGCGACCGGTGTACGCCGGCAGCTTGCTGGTCGCGGAGCGATTGAAAGGCGAAATCAAACTGCTGACCGTTCGTGCCAACGCTTTTCCTCCCGCCAAAATACAAACCCAAGCCGCGCCGATTGAAGTCTTGGCGCCGACGCCTCCGGCGCTGACGCCGCCGCACGAAATTCGTTGCGTCGAACGCAGCGGCCCCAGCTCGTCGCGCCCGGAATTGTCGCGCGCGCGCATCGTCATCGGTTGCGGCCTCGGCGTGGGAGAAAACGGCATGCCCTTCGTCAGAAAACTGGCGGACAAACTCGATGCCGCCATCGGCGTGAGCCGCGCCGTCGTCGAAGAAGGAATGGCTTCCAGCGAATTTTTGCTCGGACAAACCGGAAAAATCATCGCGCCGGAACTCTATATCGCCATCGGCATCTCCGGCGCGGTGCAACACTTGGCCGGAATCAAAGACAGCAAAGTGATCGTCGCCGTCAACAGCGATCCGCAGGCGCCTATTTTTCAGATCGCCGATTACGGCATCGTCGGCGACATGCGCGAAGTGATCCCGGCGTTGATCGGGTTGTTGTAGGAGCGGCATCCTGCCGCCCGCGACAAAATCACGTTCATCCGCGCCGCTTCTTCAACGTCTATGGAAAGGTGTGCACGGCACTACGCACCGCTGCCCACCCTACAGGGCAGCACGAGTCACCCCGCCTGCAACGGGTACAGCTTCCAGTCGCCGCCTTTCAGCGAGCGCAGTCCTTCCACCGCCGCCAGCGCACCGGAAATAGTGGTGCAATAGGGAATGTTGTTTGCCAACGCCGTGATACGGATCAGCCGCGAATTGGCAATCGCGGTGCGCGTTTCTTCGACGGTGGTGAACACCATCGCAATCGCGCCGCTCTTCATCACGTCAACGATGTGCGGACGGCTCTCTTTGAGCTTGTTGACGACGGTCACTTCGAGTCCGGCGGCGCGAAGTGCGTCGGCGGTGCCTTGTGTTGCCATCAAGGTGTAACCCCCCATCGCCATCAACATTTGTGCGACTTTCACGGCGCGCGCCTTGTCGCCTTCCTTGACGGTCAGCAACACGGTACCACTATCGGGCAAGCGCACGCCCGCCGCCAACTGCGCTTTGAACAGCGCTTCGCCGAAGGTTTCACCGATGCCCATCACTTCGCCGGTCGAGCGCATCTCTGGCCCCAGCACCGGATCGACGCCGAGGAATTTGCGGAACGGGAACACGGCTTCTTTGACACTGATGTGCTTCGGCGTCACTTCTTCGAGAACGCCTTGCTCGCGCAATGTTTTTCCGGCCATGCAGCGCGCCGCGATCTTCGCCAACGGCAAGCCGGTGGCTTTGGAGACGAACGGCACGGTACGCGACGCGCGCGGATTGACTTCGAGAACGTAAATCTCATCGCCCGTCGGTTTTTGCTGAATGGCAAATTGCACGTTCATCAGGCCGATCACGTCGAGCGCTTTGGCCATTGCTTTCGTTTGTTCTTTCATCGCTTCGACGGTTGCCGTCGGCAGCGAATACGGCGGTAACGCGCACGCCGAATCGCCGGAGTGTACGCCCGCTTGCTCGATGTGTTCCATCACGCCACCGATGAATACGGTTTCGCCGTCGGCGATACAATCGACGTCGCATTCAATCGCGTCGTCGAGGAAACGATCCAACAACACCGGCGAATCGGGCGACACGGTGACCGCTTCGTGCATGTAGCGTTCGAGATCGCGCGACTCGTGCACGATTTCCATCGCGCGTCCGCCCAGCACATACGAGGGCCGCACCACCAACGGATAGCCGATGGATCCGGCGCAGCGCAACGCTTCCGCCTCGGTTCGCGCCGTGGCGTTCGGTGGCTGTTTCAAATTCAGTTTGTGCAGCAGTTTCTGAAAACGCTCGCGGTCTTCGGCGGCATCGATGCTTTGCGGCGAAGTGCCGATCACCGGCACGCCGTGCGCTTCGAGCGCCAGCGCCAACTTCAGCGGCGTTTGTCCGCCGAATTGAACGATCACGCCTTCCGGTTTTTCAAGGTCAACGATTTCGAGCAGGTCTTCGAGCGTCAGTGGTTCAAAATACAAGCGGTCGGAGGTGTCGTAGTCGGTTGAAACCGTTTCGGGGTTGCAGTTGACCATGATGGTTTCAAAACCGTCTTCGCGCAGCGCCATCGCCGCATGCACGCAACAGTAATCGAACTCGATGCCCTGCCCGATCCGGTTCGGCCCGCCGCCCAGCACCATGATCTTGCGCCGATCGCTCGGACGCGCTTCACAAACGCCGTGTTTTTGTCCGTACAGCGGCATTTCATAAGTCGAGTACAGATACGCCGTGCTGCTGGCAAACTCCGCCGCGCAAGTATCGACGCGCTTGTAAACCGGCCGCACACCGAGCGACAACCGTTTCTTGCGCACGACCGCCGGCGTCGTCTTCAACAGTTTGGACAGCCGCCGGTCAGAGAAGCCCATGCTTTTCAACACGCGCATTTCTTTTTCGGTCAACGCTTCGAGCGCGTGCGCCGCCACCCGCTTTTCCATCGCTACGATTTCTTCAATCTGCGACAGGAACCACGGGTCGATGTGCGTCTCGGCGTAAATTTCGTCGATGGACAAACCGATACGGAAAGCATCGGCGACATACCACAACCGCATCGGCCCGGCTTCGCTCAATTCGTCGATGATGTCTTCGCGGTTCTTCGATTGCTCGTCGAAACCGTCCACGCCAATCTCCAATCCGCGCAACGCTTTCTGCAACGATTCTTGAAGCGTGCGTCCCATCGCCATCACTTCGCCGACCGATTTCATTTGCGTGGTCAGGCGCGGATCGGCTTCGCGGAATTTTTCAAACGCGAAGCGCGCCACTTTGGTGACGACGTAATCGATTGTCGGCTCGAACGAGGCCGGAATGGCGCCGCCGGTGATGTCGTTTTTCAGTTCGTCGAGCGTGTAACCGACGGCCAGTTTGGCGGCGATTCTCGCAATCGGAAAACCCGTCGCTTTCGACGCCAGCGCCGACGAGCGCGACACTCGCGGGTTCATTTCGATCACGATCATCCGACCGTCTTTCGGGTTTACCGCAAACTGCACGTTGGAGCCGCCGGTGTCCACACCGATCTCGCGCAGGATCGCAAACGACGCGCTGCGCATGATTTGATATTCCTTGTCAGTCATCGTTTGCGCCGGCGCCACCGTGATCGAATCGCCGGTGTGAATCCCCATCGGATCGAGGTTTTCAATCGAACACACGATGATGCAGTTGTCGGCGTGATCGCGCACGACTTCCATTTCATACTCTTTCCAGCCGAGCAGCGATTCTTCGATCAGCAACTCGTGCGTCGGCGACAACTCCAGCCCGCGCTGACAAATTTCCTGAAACTCTTCCGGGTTGTACGCGATGCCGCCGCCGGTGCCGCCAAGCGTGAACGAGGGCCGGATAATCACCGGATAGCCGACATTCTTCGTCTCCTGCGCAATCTGTTGCTGCACTTCCTGCGCTTCTTTCAGCGAATGGGCGATGCCGGAACGCGCCGATTGCAAACCGATCTTCTCCATCGCTTGTTTGAAGTGCAATCGGTCTTCGGCTTTGTCAATCGCTTCGGGCGACGCGCCGATCAATTCGCAACCGTATTTCTCAAGCAGCCCGCGACGGTGCAAATCCAACGCCGCGTTCAGCGCCGTTTGTCCTCCCATCGTCGGCAGAATCGCGTCGGGCTTTTGTTCGGCGAGAATGCGTTCGAGCACTTCAACGGTGATCGGCTCGATGTAAGTCATATCGGCCATTTCCGGATCGGTCATGATCGTCGCCGGATTGCTGTTCACCAGAATCACGCGATAACCTTCTTCGCGCAACGCCTTGCAAGCCTGCACGCCGGAGTAATCGAATTCGCACGCTTGTCCGATGACGATCGGGCCGGCGCCAATAATGAGAATGCTGTGGATGTCGGTTCTTTTGGGCATGAGAATCTCGGATCAGGCGTGCGCCATCATATCGATGAACTGGCCGATGAATTGGTCGAAGAGCGGGACGATGTCTTGCGGGCCGGGCGAAGCCTCGGGGTGCCCCTGAAAACAGAAAGCAGGATGATCTTTGAAACGCAACCCTTGCAGTGAACCGTCGAACAGCGAGATGAACGTCGTCTCGACATTCGACGGCAACGTGTTGATGTCAACGGCGAAGCCGTGATTTTGCGACGTGATGAAAACCTGTTGGGTTTCGACACTCTGCACCGGATGATTGGCGCCGTGATGGCCGAACTTCATCTTGTACGTCGAAGCGCCCGCCGCCAGCGCCATGATTTGATGGCCGAGACAAATGCCGAACACCGGCTTGCCGCTCGCAATCAACCGCCGCACCGCGTGAATCGCGTAATCGCACGGCGCCGGATCGCCTGGGCCGTTCGACAAAAACACGCCGTCGGGCTTCATCGCCAACACTTCGTCGGCGCTGGTTTGCGCGGGTACGACGGTCAGCTTGCAACCGCGCGCCGCCAGCAACCGCAGAATGTTGCGCTTGACGCCAAAATCGTAAGCCACGACGTGAAAACGCGGCGACTGCATCTTGCCGTAACCCGTCTCCAGCACCCAAGCTGTTTCGTCCCAGGTGTAAGGCTTCTTGGTCGAAACGACTTTCGCCAAATCCAATCCGGCGAGGCCGCCAAATGCTCGCGCTTTCTTGAGCGCCGTCATCGGCGTGGCGTTGGCGCCCGCCATCACGCAACCTGATTGCGCCCCGTTTTCGCGCAAATGCTGCGTCAGGCTGCGGGTATCGATGCCGGCAATCGCCACCACCGCGTGTTCCCGCAAATAATCGCCGAGCGATTGCGTCATCCGATAATTCGACGCCAACTTCGGCACATCCTTGACGATCAGCCCCGCCGCGTAGGGTCGATCGCTCTCGACATCTTCGGGATTGACGCCGACGTTGCCGATGTGCGGGTAAGTCAGCGTGACGATTTGCTGCGCGTAACTCGGATCGGTCAGAATTTCCTGATAGCCGGTCATCGCGGTGTTGAACACCACCTCGCCGACGGCCTCGCCGTCCACGCCGACGCTGACGCCCTCATAGACCGTACCGTCGGCCAGCGCCAGACAAGCCGGTGTTGACGGCGGCAACAAAGAAGAATTTGAAGAAGATGAAGACATGACACTTCGCTTTCGTAAGGCTCACACCCACTCGCCACCGCTCATCGGGTGAGGGTGAAAATCCAAGAGCATAAAGGTGATTCGGAAGTGTGTATTGTAGCCGCTGCCCCTATAGTTGCTCAAGGGTGGCGGTGATTTATTCTGTGTGCGTAGTGGCGACACATCCTGCCGCCCGTGGTCATCGCGGACGTGGGGCGGATAAGGTCGTAAAATCCGCGGCGCCTGTTCCTCAACTGGAAAAAAGCTGTAACCCAGCGACGATCCACAACGCCAGCAGCACCAAATTGCTGGCGGCAAAGATCGCGAAGCGCACGAGCACCTGATTGACGATCAAATGAAACAGGCTGTGCGCGATGCGTAATCCGACATAAGTCCAAGCCAAGCCGTGCATGGCGGGCGTGGCTTGTTGTGTGATGACGAGCAGCAGGCTGATCGTATAAAACAGCATCGGAAGCTCGAGCAAATTCATGTAATTGCGGTTGGGACGGGTAACCCACTCCGGCACGCGGCTGGTTTCTGCCAGCCTGAAATCTTCCTGTTTCACCTTGCCCTGCGCCGCCGCAGTGAAGCGCACGATGGGAATCAGCAACAGGACAAACGCGGTCCAACCGGCCAGAACAAACATGGGCGCAGCCATCGACAGATCCAGTTTCATTTCCGAAATTTCCCCAAAGACAAGTGCATAGAACCTTTCGCCAGCGCCAGACAGGCCGATGTTGAAGGCGACAACAAAGATTTATTGTAGCCGTTATTAACCCGCCCGCACCGCGACTGCACCGATCTCGGCACCCCATTTGCCGCCGTTCCCCTCTATAATGTTTCAGGAAAGTAAACCGCCCGTAAACCTTAGGGTGTGTTTTCCCTCACTTCTTCCCTCCACGGCCAGCCATGAATCGTCCCGTAGCGCCTTTTTTTCCGCTTCTTCGCTCAGGAGCCGGCGATGCGCGCTGACGATGGTCGCAGCCGTTTGCCGCTGGCGCTGGCGCTGCTTTACACGCTGTGCATTATTTATGCCAGCCTTTACCCGTTCATTCGCTGGGAAATACCGCAGCCGGGAACTCCCTTCTGGTTGTTCGCGCCCTCCCGTCTTTATCGCGCCGATTTTGTCGTGAACTTTTTTGCTTATCTGCCGCTCGGTTTTTTTGTCGGGCTCGTCGGCCGTCGCTTCCGCTGGTTGCGAGCGGCTTTTTACGGCGCGCTGTTATCGCTGGCAATCGAGTCCTGCCAGTGGTTGATGCCGCCGCGCAGCGCCGATCTTTACGACTTTCTCGCCAACACGGCGGGCGCGACGGCGGGCGGCCTCGTCGCTTGGGCGCTGGCGGCGCTGCCGTGGCTGCGCGACACGCTTTACCGCTGGCGTCGCTTGTTTCTGCCCGGTTGGCTCGGCGATTTCGGGCTGGCCTTGCTCGCTTTCTGGCTGGCGGCACAGGCCAACCCCAGCATTCCGTTGTTTTCGATTGTTTTCGATCCGACGGTGTTAGCGGCGCTCTGGCCTGACACGATCGTGCCGTTTGACGACGCCCGTTGGTCGATGCTGGCGGAAATCGTGATCGGCGCTTTTCAGATTTCCGGCATCGGCTTGTTCGCCGCCTTGCTGGTGCGCAACCGCCGCCACGCGGTGTTGACAGCGATAGCACTCATTCTGGCGGCATTTCTGCTCAAAAACGCCGCCATTTGGTTCACCCTCAGCGAAGCCGCCCGCCCCCATTTCGTTGGCCGCACGGCAACGTGGTTGGCGCTGATTCTGGGTTTTTTGCTGCTTTACGCCTTTTTCACCTTATCGCGCCCGAAAGCCGTCGCCATCTGCGCCGTGATTCTGTTGTCCTCACTGCTGGCGCCGCTGCTGTTACCGGACTTGTTGACGGCGCGCATGCCGCTTTCGTTACTCAACGACCGCTATACGCATATGTTGCATTTCGACGGCTTGACCCGCATCATTCTTTTGTTGTGGCCACTAGCCGCCGGCGTCTGGTTATTCGTCATGGCCGGACGCCCGCGCTGGGGAGAACAGGATGTGTTCTAATATCGGGTTTTCGCCCCCCCAATCCTGATGCCATGAGTTATTACCAACGTCATGTTTTCTTTTGCTGCAATCAGCGCTCGCCGGGCGAGCGTTGTTGTGCCGAAGCCAATGCCGAAGCGATGTATTTGCACGCCAAAGATCGCGTCAAGGCATTGCGTTTGACCGACGACAACCGCGTTCGCATCAATCGCGCCGGTTGTCTGGGTCGTTGCGAAGAAGGACCGTGCCTGGTGATTTATCCCGACGCGGTCTGGTACACCTACCGCAACGCGGCGGACATCGATGAACTCATCGACCAGCATTTGTCAAACGGCCGCCTTGTCGAAAGATTGCAGCTTTGAATTCCAAATCCCTCGAACGCCATACCATCGCCGGCCCCGCTGGCGCGCTGGAAATCGCGCTCAACATTCCCGACGCGGTGCGCGGCATCGCGTTGATCGCGCACCCGTTGCCGACCGATGGCGGCACGCTCGACAACAAAGTCGTCTATACGCTCGCTAAAAGTTTTTTTGCTTTCGGTTTTGCCGCGATGCGCTTCAACTTTCGCGGCGTCGGTCGCTCGGAAGGCGCTTGGGATCACGGGCACGGCGAAATCGACGACGCGCTGCGAGCGCTCGAATACGCCCAAAGCCGTTTGCCGCAAGTGGCCGACCGGCCACCGGCATTGGCCGGTTTTTCCTTCGGCACCTACATTCAAACGCGCGTCGCCCAACAAGTCACGCCCGCAATGACGGTGCTGATTGCTCCGGCGGCAAAACGCTTCGCGCTTGCCGTCGCTCCTGCCGACACCTTGATCGTGCACGGAGAAAATGACGAGGTAATTCCGCTTGCCGACGTGCTCGATTGGGCGCGTCCGCAACATCTTCCGATTGTCGTCCTTCCCGACTGTGGGCATTTTTTCCACGCGCGCCTCACACAACTGCAAACAATTGTGTCAAAACACATCGCAGCACATATAAAACTGCAAACAATTGTTTCAGATCAAGTGCCCACTCACACACGCGGCGAGGTTCAAAGTAACATAACTTCTCTTAGGAGATACCTTTAAAAAACGGCGGTGATTCTGGTACTGACGTTTTATTTTTTGGCTGATTTGCATGAACGAAACTTTTTTTGCGCCTTGTCCGCGCGGCCTTGAAAATGCCTTGACGACCGAACTGGATTTGATGGGCGCCGTTGCGCCGCAAATCCTTTCCGGCGGCGTCAGCTTTCGGGGCGACCTGTCTTTGGCTTACCGCGCCAACCTCGAATCCCGACTGGCCAGCCGCATCCTGTGGCGCATCACCCACCGGCCTTATCGCAACGAGCAAGACCTCTACACGATGGCTTACGATGTTGACTGGAAGCGCTATTTCACCGCGCAACGCACCTTGCGCGTTGACTTGACCGCCACCCATTCGCCGCTGACCAGCTTGACCTTTGCCACGCTGCGCACCAAGGACGCCATCTGCGACCGCTTCCGCGCCGAAGGGCAACTGCGTCCTTCCATCGACAAACAATCGCCCGATGTGCGCGTTTACGTTTTTCTCACCGACCGCGATGCCTCGCTTTACATCGATACTTCCGGGGAAGCGCTGTTCAAACGCGGCTATCGCCGCCACAGCGAAGAAGCGCCGCTGCGCGAAAACCTCGCCGCCGGTTTGCTCATGCTCGCCGGTTGGGTGCCCAATATTCCGCTGCTCGACCCGATGTGCGGCGGCGGCACCATCGCCATCGAGGCCGCGCTGATCGCCGCCCGTCAGGCGCCGGGGTTGCAGCGCACCTTCGGCTTCCAGAAACTTCACTGGTTCGATGGTCCGACTTGGCAGCGCCTGAAACAAAAAGCGCGCGACGCCGTGCGCCCCGCGCCGAAAATGCCATCGCTTTTCGCCAGCGACATTTCGGAAGACGCCATCGATCACGCCAGAGAATGCGCGGCGCAAGCCAATGTAGCCGACTGGATCGACTTTGCTCCCGCCGACGTTCGTCGGTGCGGCGCGCCTGCGCCCACCGGTGTCTGGTTGACCAACCCGCCCTACGGCATTCGCCTCGAAGACAACGAATCGCTGGCGGCGCTGTACCCCGCGCTCGGCAGCACCCTCAAAAAACACTTCGCCGGATGGCACGCCTGGTTTTTCAGCGGCGATCAAATGCTGCCCCGGCTCATCGGCTTGAAACCCGAGCGCCGCATCCCCTTGTTCAACGGTGCGCTCGACTGTCGCCTCTACGGCTTCAAGATGGTGGAAGGCTCGATGCGGCGGATCAAAAAGACGGTGTAGCAGATTGAGCGTAGGGGCGGCATTCTGCCGCCCGCAGAAAAGCCCCTTCCACAAAGGGGGTGTCGGCGAAGCCGACGGGGGCTTGTGTTTTTGCAGGGGCGGAAGAGGGAATTACCCAAAAACGCTCCCACAAAAAAATTCCCTCAACCGCCTTTTTCCGGTATCCTGATTTCTTTACAGGAGAGACCTGACATCATGATGCTGCCTTCCCAAAACTTCGTTTCCGATACCGACGCCTTCCTGCGCGATTACCTGCGCGCCCATCCCGAAACCGTCAACCGACAAAAAGAAGGATTGCGGCTGTGGTGGGAGGGACAGGCTTCCGGCAAGGATCAGGAATCGGAGTGCGCGCAAAAAACCACGGGGCAGAGCAGCGCCAATAGCTGACACCAAAAAGTTTCGCGGGTAGCGCTTTGCTAATCCACGCGACACGATTTATCGCAATAACGGTTTCCCTTTAAGCGACGCCTGCAACGAGCGAAGTGCAGGCGTCATTGCGAGAAGCGAAGCGATGAAGCAATCCAGAAATGAACGGTGAGCGCCACGCCGTTGGTGTTGCTTGATAAAACCAGCGAGAAAAAATACAACAATTACCCATTGCTCTATTTAACGCCGAGCCTTCTTTCGGGGCAAGCCGCAAAAAAGATCGTGGTAACGCTGAATTACAAATGGGAAGGGCCGTTATCGTCCACCGATGACACAAAAACAAGGCTGCTGATAAATGCAATCGCAACCGCGTACACAACCGGTAGCATTCTCAGCTACTGGAATAGTGATAATTATCCTGTAGTTTATGGGAGTTGGGAAGCTTTTTGGAGGCGCCCAAGAAAACGAATGTAGCCGTGCCGGGCGCGCGCCCGCCGAAAGTGTGGCGCTATTTCACGGAGAAAAAAGATTTAAAGTCATCGGCGGAAAGCGATCAGATACTTTACAACATGGGCTGGCAGCGCACGCCCGAATCAGTCGCGGAATTGTACGGCGATGGTTTCGTGCCGCTCACCGGCGCGAAAGAAAATCAAGCGCCCGTCAAGGCGAATGATTCGCCGACGTTCGCCGCGCCCGAAGATGATGCGGCACAAGCTGCGCTCGACGCGCTGCTCGACAACCTCCCCGCCGCTGCGCTCAACGCGCAATCGCGGCAAATGCTGAAGCCGGTTGTCGATGCGATCATGAGCGCCGACAGCTACGAGGCAGCCTTCGCCGCGCTCGATAACGTGATGCCGTCAGTCGAAACGACGGCGCTGGAAACGGCGCTCGGCAATGCGATGTTCGTCGCCGAGACGTATGGGCGGTTGACGGCAAAAAATGCCTGAACATCCGTTTAATCTCGCGTTTACCTTCGGCCTCAAGCCCGCCGAGGCCATCCGCTATTTTGAGAAAAAGTTAAACAGGCTCACATGGGACTGGCACGAATCCGACGAAGCCGATCACGCGATGGCTTTCACCGTGGCGAAAGTCACGTCGATGGACGTGTTGACAACGATTCGAGATGAGCTGACGCGCTCGCTGAAAGAGGGCGTGCCTTTTCAGGAGTTTAAAAAAAATCTGACGCCCAAGCTGCAAGCGCTCGGCTGGTGGGGGCGGCAGATTTCGATTGACGCCGACGGCGTTGCCATCAAAGAGCAACTCGGCAGCCCGCGCCGACTCGAAACGATTTACCGCTGCAACATGCAGAGCGCGCTCATGGCCGGTCGTTATAAAGCGTTGCGCGACAACGCCGCCGCTCGCCCTTACTGGCAATATGTAGCGGTGCACGACAGCCGAACGCGACCGAGTCACATGGCGCTCGACGGCGCAGTGTTTAAATGGGATGACCCGATCTGGGAAAATATTTTTCCGCCCAACGATTTCAACTGCCGCTGCACCGTGCGGGCGCTGACAGAGCGGCAAGTCGAGAATCGCGGGCTGACCGTGATCGACTCAAGCAAATACACGACGCATTGGGTGTCAACCGATCGCCTCGGCAATGAGTTCGAGCGCACCTCGATCAAGCTGCCGGGGATGCGCGAATTCAGCACCGGCGCGGGGTGGAACGGCAACCCCGCGTTGATGCGCGGCGACAACTTGACGATGTGGGCGCTCAACAAAGCGGCAAAGGCGGAGCCGGTTGTTGCAGCGGCGGCTATCGGGGCAATACTCAAAAACCCCATTGCTTTTTATCAGATGGAAAACAGCGTTCAGGAGTGGATCAAGGCTCTTGACATCCAGCGGACAACAAAGGCAAAAATCGAAACGGGCGTGTTGCACCTTGAACTGATACACAACTTGGCTTTCGATCACGGGATTACTTCGCCGACAGCGCTCATCAGCTTAATCGACGAACGATTCGCTCACGCAGGAAGGCAGGGGATTCATCGGCCGACACCGTTTACTCACGAAGAATGGCTTGCTTTGCCAAGAACATTATTAGACACACCATTGGTGTTGCTTGACAAAACCAGTGTGAAAATAAACAACGACTACCAATTACTCTATTTAACGCCGAGCCTTCTTTCCGGCCAGGCCGCAAAAAAAATAGTGGTGACACTAAACTACGACTGGGAGGGGCGTTTATCGCCCACTGACGAAATGAGAACAAGAATGCTGATCAATGCCATAACAACTGCGTACACGACACGTAGTATTCTTAGCCACTGGAATAGCGATAATTTTCCTGTGGTTTACGGAAGCTGGGCTGATTTTTGGAGGTACCCAAGAAAATGAGTGTAGCCGTGGAGGGGCGCGCCCCCGAGCTCGACTTGCGTCTTATCGGTAATCCCTCATTGGTTACTCTACTCCCCGTCAGCGACCTCGCGACTTTCTGACGTCACGGCTACAGAAAAAGATTACCTCTGTCAAAAGAAAAAATCAAGTGAAAATTGAAATCACACAACTGGGCGGCGAGCTGGTGTCTCGTTTTTTTAAACGGCTGAACGACATCGGCAATGACTTCACGCCGCTGATGACGGACATCGCCGGAACGCTCGACGACGAGAAGGAGCAAAATTTCGCCGAGCAGGGGCGTCCACCGTGGACGCCCTTGGCAAAAAGCACGCTGAAGCGCCGCCCGGATCGTGCCGACGGGATAATCTTGCAAGACAGCGGCTGGCTGAAAAGCACCATCACAACCAACGTCGGCAAAACCTTCGCCGAGATCGGCAGCAATGCCGCTTACGCGCGCATTTGTTCACCCTACGATTGAAGGCTGGAAGGGTGGTTCACGAACCGTCCCTACGTTCTGATGCCTGACTCAATGCTGATGCCCATGCGCCCCATGCGGATGGCCGTGTTCAATTTCATCTTCGGCTGCCGGTCGCACATCGAGAACGGTACACTCAAACAGCACCCGTTGTCCGGCCAATTCGTGATTGCCGTCGAGCACCGCTTGGCCGTCTGAAATTTCGGTGACGCGCCACACCAGCCCATCGTTGCCCGAAGACAGATAACCGCCGACCACGGTATCGGGCGGCAAGTTGATGAGCGGTTCCAGCCGCACCAGCGACGGGTCGTAATCGCCGAACGCTTCCGCCGGTTCGAGCGACAATTTGACTTTCTCGCCGACTTCCTTGAAGTTCAACGCATCTTCAACTTTCGGGAAAATCCCGGAGTAACCGCCGTGCAGATACGCCAGTGGCTCGTTGCTTTGTTCGATCACCTCACCATCGGCGTCAAGCAGCCGGAATCTCAGCGTCACCACGGCATTGGTAAAAATCTTCATCTTGTGCGTTCCTAACGATTCAACTGCTTGAATATTTCTTCTTGCGAGCGGGTAATCGCGTCGTCGAGCGAGCGGTCTTCCGGCGCATAAACCTTGGCGCTGCGGTACGCATTGATCGCTTCTTGATACCGCCCCATCGCCTGCAACGCGGTGCCCTGACAACGCATCGGCGCCGGGTTGGTCACTTCCAGTCTGGCCCAACGCTGGCAGCTTTCATACGCGCGTTTCCAATCCTGTTTGTCGAGCAACAACAAACTTTCTTCACGCGCTTTGACGATGGCTTCGCGGAAATTTTCCAGTCTGCGCAAATCTTCAGCGGCTTCGGAATCAGTCGGCGTTGCGGAGGGCGCCGCTGTTTCGTTGTTTTTGCCCGCCGCGCTACGGTTGACCGACGGCGCTTGACTGCGCGGCGAGCTTGACGTCACGGCAACTTCGTTGCCCTGCAATTGTTCGATCTGCCGGAAGGCCCATTGCTCGGTTCCGTCGCCCATGTCGAACAACGGCTTCTGCCACGCCACCATGTACATGCTCAACAAAGCGATCAGGCCGATGCCCACGACAAAGCCGGGAATCACGCTCACCGGCGTATGCGTCACCAGAACATCGTGCGCTTCGTCCCAATCGGTTTCGTCGAAGCGCTCCGCCGACGCCCGCGCGCGCGCTGCGGCGATCGGCGCGATCGGCGCCAGCCCCATCGCCACGCCCTGCCACCAGACGCTGAACGCCCGCTGCAACGCATAGCGCCAGCAATCGCCGCCGCTGCGCGGCGCGTAAGGGTTCGAGACGCGGAACTGGATGTAAACGCCCAGCAACCATTTTCCGAGCGTAGTGCCCACCGCCGCCATCAGCAATGCTTCAATCGGAATCCACGTCACCGTGATTAACACCGGCGCCACCAGCGGGTTGCTGATGATTTGAAACAGCTCCGGCGGGATGGCGTTGATTTTGCTCAACTCGTACAACGGGAAAAACAGCAGCCATCCCCACAGCGCGTAATCGAACAGCCGCGCGATGGCGCGCCGCCACAGGTGCGGATAGCTGGTTCGACCGATCCGCCCTCGCTCCAATTCGGTGAGACGCAGTTGAAACACCCAGCTTGGATCTTCAGCCAGAAAGTTGCTTCCCATGAAAACAGTTTGCCGCCGTCGCCAACCCTTGATCACTTCTTCATCGGGCTGCCCCGACAACTCGAAATCTTTTTCCTTGCGTCGCTGCCCCTGCTTCCAGCCGACGCTGTAGAGCAACACCACCAGCAACAACCCGATCGCCCAAACCCAGCTTTGCGCCAACTCAAACGGTTTGACCGCAAATTCCCACGAGACGTAAAGCAGCGCGCCAATCAACAGCACCGTCAAACCGGCGCTCAGTCCTTGAAAGATCAACGAACGCGAGTAACCGATATTCTCGGTGAGAATCGGGTGGTAATGCTGCGTCGTCGGCGGTGGCGGAATATTTTTCGGCGTCACATTTTCGCCCGCCGACAAAGAAGCCGAAGTCGCGCCGGTCGCTTTGGTCGCGCCAGCCGCGCCTGTTGCCTTGGACGCTCCGGTCGGCGGCTTTTCCGCCCCCGGCTCCTTCGGCAAATCAGTGACAACGGCAGCGGGCGGCAACGGTTGCTGGGGCTGCGGATGAGGAGTCCCGAGACCGGGGCGGTTCGGCACCAACTCCAGATTCGGCGCGGGCTTGGGCGACGCGCCCACCGCCGTCGCCAAGTGCACGGCCGCCGTCTCATCGACATCGGGAGCCGCTGCCTGCGGCTGCGGCAATTTCCCTTCCGCCGCCTGCCGCAACACGTAATCAATGCGCTGCTCCTCGGTGGCGTTCGACAAGCTCCACTCGGCGTCATACAACTTGCGCCGGTTTTTGTCATTCAGAATCTGGCTCGCCTGATTGTAAAAGCGCAACGAATCTTCCAGCACGCCGAAGTTATCGCGCGCTTTTTTATAGTTCTCGCGCAATGTTTGCCGCAGCGCATGACTGACCTCGCGGTCAGACGCCGTCTCTGCCAAACCCAGCGCACTGTAAATGGAAGCTTGTTTCATCGCGGTTGCTTACCCCCCGTGGGATAATTCTACTCTTGCCGCGTCTTTTGCGCTTGCTTTTGCCCCCACGGCGGAAGCCCACCATTTTTTCGTGGTTTTTTTTCGACCCTCTCTTTCCGCTCTTGCGGCCAACTGCGGTTTGCGCTACGATAAAAAATTAAAGCTTTTTACCCATTCTGCTGTGTCGTTTCGCTTTTTTGACCGTTTTTTTCTGTCCGCCTTTCTCGTGATTGCTTCCGGTTGGGCGACCTGCGGTTACGCAGTTCCTCTGACCGACCCGGATATTCCGGTAGCGAGCGCTCCGAAGCCCAAAGCGTTGCCGGAGTCCGACTACGTTCTCGCCCAGCCTTCCGCCGAATTTGTCTGCCCGCACACTTCCCGAATTAGCGCCATCGGCTGTTTTCTGGACGCCGTGGATCACCTCTACACTGTTTGCCGACAAGTCAAAGCCATCGAGTTGCTCGAATTCGGTTTTGCCAGCGGCGAGCAAGGCGCGAACGGGTTGAAAAGCGCGTACTGCCGAGGCAAGCAAAAAATCACGCTGCCGCCATATTTTGAAGCGGCGCAACGCGAAGCGCAGGCGAAGTCGTCGTGCGAAGCGATGGTCGCGCTGAACGATTTGTACATGGTCTGGAACACCGCGATGGCCGGACTTCGGCAGCAACCCAACGAAACCGAAGACGATTACCGGCAGCGCATCGCCGCGCCTTATTCCGCCTTTGCCGCTTACAGTCAACAAATACGCGAAGCGTTGACCGTTGATGCCAGCCAGCGCCCAGTTCAAAGCTGCCCCGACGTGACAGTGTTCCAACCTTGACCGCGCCGCCCTCTCTCGACATCACCGCCGTTTTCTCCGAAAAAGGTCCGTTGGCGCAACACCTGCCGGGCTTTCGGGCGCGTCCCGGCCAGCAAGCGATGGCGCAAACCATCGCCGAAGCGATCAGCGAACGCCGCTGCCTGATTGCCGAAGCCGGTACCGGCACCGGCAAAACTTTCGCCTATCTGGTTCCGGCGTTGACCGGCGGCGGCAAAGTCATCATCTCCACCGGCACCAAAACGTTGCAGGATCAACTTTTCGAGCGCGACCTGCCGCTGGTGCGTGACGCGCTGAAATTGCCGTTGTCGGTTGCCCTGCTCAAAGGGCGCAGCAATTACCTGTGCCTGCATCGCCTCGCGCAAGCGCAAGTCGAAGATTTGTTCCCCTCGAAACAAGACGCCAAACATCTACAAACCATCGTTTCGTTCGCGCGCACCACCGAACGCGGCGACCGCAGCGAACTCGCCAACATTCCCGACCACGCCGGCATCTGGCCGCTGGTCACTTCGACCCGCGACAACTGCCTCGGCACCCATTGCGCGCACGTTGACGATTGCTTCGTGATGAAAGCGCGCAAAGAAGCGCTGGACGCCGACGTGGTGGTCATCAACCACCATTTGTTTTTCGCCGACGCGCTGCTGCGTGAAGAAGGCTTGAACGAATTGCTGCCCGCCTGCAATACCGTGATTCTCGACGAAGCACACCAGTTGCCCGACATTGCCACCGTTTTTTTCGGCGAACGCATCGGCGGCGCGCAACTCGCCGAACTGGCGCGCGATGCCGAAACCGCCATTCGCGCCGACGCCGGTGATCTCACCGAATTGCTCATCCGCATCAATCGATTGGTTCCGGCGATCCGACAACTGCGATTGGCCGCCGGAGAATTTCCGGGCAAATACGCCGCGTCAAAACTGCTGTCGCAACCGGCTTTTGTCGAAGCCCTGCAAGCACTAAGTAAAATACTCGACGAAACCGCTTCCGATTTGGGCGCCGTCGCCGAGCGCAGCGAAGACCTCGAACTGGTGGCCAACCGCGCGAAAACTTTATCGCGCGCGCTGCAACAGTGGACTGAAGTTGAAGAAAATACAAGCAACGAAAGTGCGGTGGACGAAAATGCAGAAGACGAAAATGCTAATAATGAAAATGTCTCCGACGACAACAAAATCCCGCTGATTCGCTGGGCGGACATTTCATCGTACGGCTGGCAGTTGCACGCTTCGCCGTTGTCGGTCGCGCCGATCTTTCGCAACTTCGTCGAAAACTCGGCGCGAAGCTGGATACTGACCTCCGCCACCTTGTCGGTCGCCGGACAATTCACCCACTATCAACATGAATTGGGCTTGGAAAACGCTCAAACCGCGCGCTGGGACAGCCCCTTCGATTACGAACATCAGGCCATCTTGTATGTACCGACCGACTTGCCGCTGCCGAACTCCAAAGAACACACCGACGCCGTAATCGACGCCACGATGCCGGTGCTGACGGCAAGTCAGGGACGCGCGTTTTTGTTGTTCACGACTCACCGCGCGCTGCAACACGCACGCCAACGGTTGCAAACGATTTTTGCCGAACAAGGCCACAACTGGCCGCTGCTCGTGCAAGGCGAAGCCTCGCGCTCGGAACTGCTGGAGCGTTTTCGTCGAGAGAAAAACGCCGTGCTGCTCGGCGCCGCCAGCTTCTGGGAAGGCGTTGACGTTGCCGGCGACGCCTTGTCGGTCGTGGTCATCGACAAACTGCCGTTCGCGCCGCCCGACGATCCGTTACTCGCCGCCCGCCTCGAACACCTGAAAAAAAACGGCGGCGAACCGTTCCGCGATTGGCAACTGCCGCAAGCGGCGATCAGCCTCAAACAAGGCGCGGGACGATTGATCCGCACCGAAACCGATTGCGGCGTGCTGATGATCACCGACCCGCGTCTCGTCGAAAAACCTTACGGCAAAAAACTGTGGCGCAGCCTGCCGCCGATGCGACGAACACGGGAACTGAAAGAAGTGGTGGCGTTTTTTGAAGGTAGGAACTCTAAGTAGATTGGGGTGAGGCATCGAACCCCAACGGGTCAATGTCGCAAACTCACATCATCGCTGTTCCTTTGCGCTCAACCGCTGGGGTTGCTTCGCGTGCTCCATCTCTCCGCATGAGATTGATTCATCTGTGCACAACACCCCACCCTCTCCTGCCCTTCGGACGCCTTCTCCCACAAGCTGGAGAGGGAAAAAGTGATGGTGCCCGTGGGTTACGCTTCACTAACCTACGCTACGCGATCTGAAACCTGATCCCCAATTCCTGATCCTCTGATAACCGCACGACTGTATCTTCTGCAACGATGATTTCGCCGCCGCTGTAGGTCGGCGCAATCGGCACGAGGTAATCGCCGCGATCCGCTAACGCCGCCAATTCAATTGGCGCGCGAACGCCGCTTTGCCGCAACAGCGACACCGCTTGCACGACGGTTTCGCCGTGCCACAATACGGCATTGACCAAAACAATCGGCGCTTCTTCGGCAAGCATCGCGGCGAGCGTTGTTTCCGGAGTGATTTTCAAAACGCCTTGCGCCAGCGTTTGCACATCCAGTGCCGCGCAACGATGCTCATTGGGCAACAGCATTGGCAATCGCGCCGCCAATCGTTCGACCAGCAACGCGCCCTCATCATCAATCGCCAACAGCCACGCATCGACCGCCACCGCGCCTTCCATACGCGCAATCAACGTTTCAAAACATTGCTTTGCATCCGGCGCACTCATTCGCTTTCTCCCTCATCGAAATACGCTTGAAGAATCACTTGCGCCGCCACCGCATCGCGCACCGCCCGTGCTTTCTCACCGCGCTGCCCGCTTTCATCGAGCAGGCGTTGCGCTTCTTGCGTGGTCAAACGCTCATCGACCAGCGCCACCGGCAAGTGAAACATCTCTTCCAGCCAGCGCGCAAAATGCCGGGCGCTGCGCGTCATTTCATGTTCGGCGCCGTCGATGTGCACCGGTAACCCGACCACCAATTTCTGCGGTTGCCATTCCGCCATCAGCGCCCGTAGCGCTTTTTCCTGCATTCCTTCACCCTCAACCTGAAGCGTGGTTAACGCGCGTGCGGTTTGCGTCAACGTGTTGCCGATAGCCACGCCGATGCGTTTGTGGCCATAATCGAACGCCAGCAAGGTGGACGGCGCGTTCGCTTCAGGCATGGCCTGCCGCGCCGGAAAAATGCAGCGGGTTCACGCCCAGCCGACGCATCGCTTCATCGATCCGCGCTTTCGGCGCGCACTGAAAAAGCAGTTCCTCCGCATCGTCGCCGGGAATCGTCAGCCAGGCATTTTGCGTCAACTCTTGCTCCAACTGTCCCGCCGACCATCCGGCGTAGCCGAGTGACACCAGCGCTTCGTCCGGCCCTTCGCCGCGCCCCATCGCTTCAAGCAAATCGCGCGAGGTAGTCATGCCAATTTCGTTGCTGACCGCCAGCGTCGATTGCCATTCGCCGACCGGCCGATGCAGAATGAAGCCACGATCACTACACACCGGCCCGCCCCAATACACCGGCGCGCTGTGCCAATGATCGTCGAACGACGACACGCCGGCGCCATCGAACAGTTGCGCGACGGTCATTTTGGTTTCGCGGTTAATCACGATGCCCAGCGCACCCTCGGCGTTGTGTTCGCAAATGTAAATCAACGTGTGCGAAAAAGGCCCTTCCTCTCCCAGCTCCGGCATCGCCAGCAGAAAGGAACCGCGCAAATCCATCGGCGGCGGTACCGTTTCGGTGGCGCCCGGAACATTCGTTGGAGTTTCGCTCGGGTTTTCGGTCGGGGTTTCGTTCCCAACGCTCGCGGGTTGTCTTCGTACCATCATGCTCTCCTAGCGCATCCCCGGCAGCAGTCCCCGCATGCCACGCATCATTTTGGCCATGCCGCCTTTCGCCACCATCTTCATCATTTTTTGGGTTTGTTCAAATTGTTTCAGCAGTTGATTGACTTCCTGCACCGACACGCCGGCGCCGACGGCAATCCGCCGCTTGCGAGAGGCTTTGATGATCTCCGGTTTGCGGCGCTCGGCGGGCGTCATCGAATGAATGATGCCTTCGAGTCGCGCGATTTTCTTTTCCTGCATCGGCGCGCTCTGCGCCGCTTGCGCCAATTCGGCGGGCAGCTTTTCAAGCAGCCGTTGCATGCTGCCCATGTTGCGCATCTGGCCGATCTGTATTCTGAAATCTTCCAGATCGAAGCCTTTGCCGGTTTTCAGTTTTTTGGCGAGTGATTGCGCTTTTTCAAGGTCAACAGTGCGATGCGCTTCTTCGATCAACGATAAAACATCACCCATTCCGAGGATTCGCGACGCCATCCGTTCGGGGTGAAACACTTCCAGCCCGTCCGGCTTTTCGGAAACCCCGGCAAACTTGATCGGCGCGCCGGTGACCCAACGCACCGACAGCGCCGCGCCGCCGCGCGCATCGCCGTCGAGCTTGGTCAGCACCACACCGGTCAGCGGCACCGCCTCGCGGAACGCCGCCGCGGTGTTCACCGCGTCCTGCCCCTGCATCGCGTCAACGACGAACAGCGTTTCCACCGGTGTCACCGCCGCGTGCAACTCGGCAATCTCTTTCATCATCGCTTCGTCGATGGACAAGCGTCCGGCGGTATCAACGATCACCACGTCGTGGTAATGCTTGCGCGCCCACTCGATGGCCGCTTGCGCGATTTCAACCGGCTTTTGCTCCGGCGACGACGGGAACCAATCCACGCCCACCTGCGCCGCCAGCGTTTGCAACTGGTCGATGGCCGCCGGTCGATACACGTCCGCCGACACCACCAGCACTTTTTTCTTCTGCGTCTGTTTCAACAAGCGCGCCAGTTTGCCGACGCTGGTGGTCTTGCCGACGCCTTGCAACCCCGCCATCAGAATTACCGCCGGCGGCGTGACCGCCAGATTGAGCGCTGCGGCTTCAGCGCCCATCAGCGCCGCCATTTCGCGGTGCACCACGCCGACCAGCGCCTGCCCCGGCGTCAGCGAGCCGACGACTTCTTCGCCAACGGCTTTCTCGCGCACCCGCTGGATAAATTCGCGCACCGCCGGAAGCGCCACATCGGCTTCCAGCAGCGCCAGGCGGACTTCGCGCAAGGCGTCCTGAATGTTGGCATCGGTCAGCCTCGCCTCGCCTTTGAGGGTTTTGACGACGCGCGACAAGCGCTGGGTTAAATGATCAAACATGGGTTTCCTGAAGTTCTCGTCTCAAAAAACCGGGCATCGGCGCGGAAATTCTCTCCACCGCTGATGACCGGATAATCTGGGTTAAAATAATCGTTCCATGATTATACCGCTTCCGTTTTTTCACCTCGTGGTTGCCGTCCTCTACGCCGTGGGCGCGGTGACGCATTGGCGGCTGCCCCGTACTGCTGTCGTCACGGCGGTGCCGAAATACGTCTGGGGTTTCATCCTTTTCACGCTGGCGCTGCATGTGTGCGCCCTCACTCGCTCTATCGGCGCCCCCGACGGCATCGACATTTCGCTGGGCAATGCCATCTCGCTGGTGGCGTTTCTGTGCGTGCTGGTAGCTTGGGCCTTCGGGCTGATGCGAGCGCTGCCGGGCTTCGCCAGCGTCATCATGGGCGGCGCCGCGCTGGCCGCGCTGATGCCCATCGTGCTCACCAGCGCCTACCGTTTCCCCTACGCCACGGAATCCTGGGCGGCGCTGCACATCGCCATCGCCTTGTCCGCGTACTCGCTGCTTTTCGTGGCTGCCGTGCAAGCGCTGGTCATGGTCGGGCTGGAGAAAAAGCTGCATGCGGGCGTCACCGCGCAGCGCACCCCGCCGCTGCTGACGCTGGAGCGCTACCTGTTCAAGCTGATTTCGCTGGGGTTCATCCTGCTGACGCTGACTGTCATCAGCGGGCTGTTTTTCTCCGAGCAGGTTTTTCACATGCCGTTGAAATGGACTCACAAAAGCGTTTTTTCGATTCTGGCCTGGCTCATTTTCGGAACGCTGCTGGTCGGCCGCTGGCGCTTCGGCTGGCGCGGGCGCAAAGCGCTTTACTGGATTCTGGCGGGAACGCTTTTTCTGGCGTTCGCCTACCTCGGCTCCAAGCTGGTGCTGGAAGTTTTTTTGCAAGGCTGATCGGCGAACCCGTCGGCCTTTTCATCCGGCTTTTTTTCTGCGAATACAATGACTTTTTCATGGTTTTTGGTCGGCGGAGGCCTCATCATCGGCCTTCTCCTTGGCTTCTTCGGCGCGGCGGCTTTCTGCCGTCGCCGCTGCGCGCTTTCGTCCAAACCCGTTCCACCGCTTTTGCCGGAGACGCCCGTTGGCACTCCCGCCGAAAAAACGCCTCCCTGCTTTCAGGAGCTTCTCAGCGGCAGTGTTAACGACGTGATGACGCCACGGACGCAAATTCAGGCCATCCCGCTGGCAGACGCGCCAACGCTTCTATGGCAAGGAATCACCGCCGGACGCCATTTGCAACTGCCGGTCTATGAGGATTCGCTGGATCACATCGTCGGCGTCCTCGATTTGCGCGACGCCTTGCGACTGTTCTCGGCGGAGTCTTTCGGGGTCGAGGATTTGCGCGCTCTGCTGCACCCCGCTTACTACATCCCGACCGGCACACCGTTGTTAAAGCAGGTTCAACAGTTTCAGGCCGACCGGCAGCAATTGGGCTTCGTCGTCGATGAATACGGCGAATTGCAAGGGCTGGTCACTCTGGAAGATCTGGCTCACGAAATCGCCACCGCGCTGGCGCCGCTCCGCGCCGAGCCGGGCGAAACGCCCGCCGTTCTCCCGACAATTCCGAAAACGGGGATGGTCATTGATGCCGGAACGTCGCTGCGAACATTGAACCGCCGCTTGGGCTGCGGCTTTCCGCTCGACGGCCCCAAAACGCTCTCCGGGCTGATCGTCGAGCATCTTGGCAATATTCCCGAAGCCGGCGCGCAGTGCGAGATTGGCGATTTCTTGGTCGAAATCCTGCAGACGAAGCAACACGCCGTTCGTGTCGTAAAACTGCGCCCCGCCTCTACGACAATTCAAAAAAATGCCACACTGTCTTTACAAACCCCCGAAGAATAGGCATCATCGCGATAATCAGCTTCATGTTTTTGGAATGCGCTTGCTTGTTAAGTGTCATGTTGTTCTAACTCCGAAGGCCGAAGACCGGACGGCTTTTTTGTAAAAAGCGACTTTTTCGATTCATGGCAACCCCAGCTACTTCTCTCAACGTCAGCGGTCTGGCACGCGCGCTGGTTCAGCAAAAAGTGCTGACCCAGTTGGAAATGGAAACCATGGCCAGCCAGGCCAAAACGACCGGCATCGCTTTCGTCGAACAGTTTCTGATGTCGCGAAAGATGACGGCGCTCGATCTGGGACTTTTCGCCGCCGAAAAATTTGGGGTGCCGCTGTTTGACCTCGCCGCCATCGACCCCAACGCGCTTGCCAAGGAATACTTCGACGTCAAACAAGCCAACGCGCAGCGGATTCTGCCGCTGCACATGCGCGGCAAGCGGCTGTTCGTCGCCGTCTCCGATCCCACCAATCTGAAAGCGCTCGACGATATCCGCTTCAAAACCAATTTGCAGGTGGAGCCGGTACTGGTCGAAGACGACAAGCTCGGCCAGGTACTGCGTTATCGCACCGAAGAAAGCGACACGACGGTCAAGGAGATGACCGCCGATCTGGCCACCGCCGAAGCCGATCTGGCCAATCTGGAGAGTCTCGGGCTGGCAGTCGCCGTGACCGAAGAAACCAATATCGAAATCGAGAACTCGCCGGTCGTTCGTTACCTTCAGAAAATTCTGCTCGACGCCATCCAGATCGGCGCTTCCGATATTCACTTCGAGCCCTACGAAAAATTCTTCCGGATCCGTTACCGGCTCGACGGCGTTTTGCAAGAAGCTGCTTTGCCGCCGATGACTTTACGGGAACCGCTCGCCACCCGCATCAAGGTTATCTCCCGTCTCGACATTTCCGAGAAACGGATTCCGCAAGACGGTCGGATGAAACTGGTGTTGACCAACAACAAGGCGATCGACTTTCGGGTCTCGTCGCTGCCGACTCTGTTCGGCGAGAAAATCGTGATGCGGATTCTCGATTCTTCCAGCGTCAACCTGAACATCGACATTCTCGGTTACGAGCCTGCGCAAAAAGAGGCGATGCTGCACGCCGCCCACCGGCCTTACGGAATGATTCTCGTCACCGGCCCCACCGGCAGCGGTAAAACCGTTTCGCTCTACACTTGCCTCAGCCTTCTGAACCAGCCGAACACCAACATCTCGACCGTCGAAGACCCGGCGGAAATTCAGATGCCGGGGGTCAACCAAGTCAACGTCAACGAAAAAGCGGGGCTGACGTTCTCGACGGCGCTACGTTCTTTTCTGCGGCAGGATCCGGACATCATCATGGTCGGCGAAATTCGCGACCTTGAAACGGCCGACATCGCCGTCAAGGCAGCGCAAACCGGCCACTTGGTCTTGTCCACCCTGCACACCAACGACGCGCCGACGACGTTGACCCGGCTCGCTAACATGGGAATCCCGGCGTTTAACATCGCTTCGTCGGTTATTTTGATCACAGCGCAACGCCTCGGTCGCCGATTGTGCCCACAGTGCAAACAACCCGTCAACTTGCCGAAAGATGTTTTGCTGACGGCGGGTTTTGCCGAAAGCGATCTCGACGGCAGTTGGCGGCCCTACGGACCAATCGGTTGCGGCCATTGCAAAAACACCGGATACAAGGGGCGGGTCGGGATTTTTGAAGTCATGCCCGTTACCGATGCGATGCGCGAAATCATCATGAACCACGGTACCGCGCTCGACATCGCCGCGCAGGCGCAGCGCGAAGGGGTCAAGAATCTGCGCCAATCAGGGTTGGTCAAAGTCAAAGCCGGCGTCACCTCTCTCGAAGAGATTGAAGCCATTACCAACGAATAGTTTGTTTACGACGAGGTTTACTATGGCTGTTGCTTCTTCTACCGCTACCCCCAAAGACGTCAAAGTCAAAGAAGCCCTTTTCGCTTGGGAAGGCACCGATAAAAATGGGCGGCAAGGCCGCGGCGAAATCCGGGCGGCCTCCAGCGCCGTGGCGACGGCACTGCTGCGTCGACAAGGCGTCAAGGTCAAAAAGATCACCAAAAAGGCTTTCCGGGGCGGCAGCAAGATCAAGGAAAAAGATCTGACCTTCTTCACCCGCCAGTTGGCTACCATGTTGAGAGCGGGCGTGCCGCTGCTGCAAGCATTCGACATCATCGGTCGCGGCCACGCCAACCCGCGTTTTTCAAGATTGCTGTTCGACATCAAGAGCAAAATCGAAACGGGCTCCAGCATGGCGCAGGCGTTTCGCGCTTACCCACTTTATTTCAACCCGTTGTTTTGCAACCTGGTCGATGCCGGTGAAACCGCCGGGATTCTCGACAACGTGCTGGATCGGCTCGCTTCGTATCAAGAAAAATCGCTGGCATTGAAGGGCAAGATTAAATCAGCGCTGACCTACCCCATCGTTGTTATCGTGGTCGCCATCGGGGTGATAGGCATCATCATGTACAAGGTGATCCCCGTCTTTGAAAAAATGTTCAAAGACGTAGGGGCGCCGTTGCCCTTGCCGACTCAAGTGGTCGTCAACATGTCCAACTTCGTCGTTCACCGTGGGGTATTCATTTTATTGGCGATCATCGCCATCATCCTTATCATCCGCGCCATCCATAAACGATCGGCCTCCTTCCGAATGCTGGTCGATCGGTGGTCATTACGCATACCGGTCATCGGATCGATGCTCGAAAAAGCTGCGATCGCCCGCTGGACGCGAACCCTATCAACGATGTTCTCGGCCGGTGTCCCGCTGGTCGAAGCGCTCGACAGCGTCGGTGGCGCTTCCGGCAACGGTGTCTACGCAGAAGCAACCAAAAAAATCAAGACCGACGTCAGTACCGGTACTTCGTTGACCAACGCCATGATCAGCGCCAACCTATTCCCGCCCATGGTGCTGCAAATGACCCAGATCGGCGAAGAATCCGGCGCGCTCGACAGCATGCTGACCAAGATCGCCGAATTCTACGATCGCGAAGTCGATGAAGCCGTCGCCGCCATGTCCGCGCTGCTCGAGCCCATCATTATCGTTTTCCTGGGCGTCGTGATCGGGGGAATCGTGATCTCCATTTATTTGCCGATCTTCCAGATGGGCAACTTGGTCTGATCCTCTCATGAAAGTTTCCTGCCGAGGCACTTCGTGCCTCGGCTTTATTATTTTTCGCCTGACTTCATATCGTGCCCTTTTCTCCGCTTCCCGCTTGGCCTTTGCTGGACAACCCCGTCGCTGTTCTGGTTGTCGCCGCTTTCGTCGGCCTTTGTGTCGGCAGTTTTCTGAATGTTGTGATTCATCGCCTGCCGAGAATGATGCAACGCGCCTGGGAGCAACAGTGTGCAGAATTACGTAAGGAGCAGACTGAGGACTCCACCGAGGAAACAGCAGCTTCGCCTTCTGAAGTTGAGGCTCCTGCTGCCCCCTACAACCTTGTCGTCCCACGTTCGGCCTGTCCGATGTGCCAACACCAGATCACGGCGCTGGAAAACATTCCCATCGTATCGTGGCTTTTTTTGCGCGGCAAATGTTCGCAATGCGGCACTCGCATTTCGATTCGCTATCCGCTGGTCGAGTTGTTGGGAGGTTTGCTGGCCGTGCTGGCCTTCTGGTTTTTCGGAACGTCCTGGCAAGCGTTGATGGCTTGCGTTTTACTGTGGTCGCTGCTGGCGCTGACCTTCATCGACACCGACACGCAATTGTTGCCTGACGATATAACCTTGCCCCTCTTGTGGGCCGGCCTGCTCGTCAATCTTTTCGGCGTGTTCACGACGCTGCCTTACGCCGTGATCGGCGCGGTTGCTGGTTATTTGTCGCTGTGGCTGGTGTACTGGGCATTCAAACTTCTGTTCAAAAAAGAGGGCATGGGTTACGGCGATTTCAAATTGCTGGCGGCGCTCGGCGCCTGGCTCGGTTGGCCCATGTTGTTTCCGATCATTCTGCTGTCTTCGCTGGTCGGTGCTTTGGTCGGAATCGGGCTGATCCTGTTCCGTGGCCGCGACCATCGCGTGCCGATGCCGTTTGGGCCGTTTCTGGCTATCGCCGGCGCTGTGGCGCTATTCTTCGGCCCCACCCTCGCCCGGTGGTATTTGCCCCACGCCCACTGGCTATAAACATGCCTTTGATTATCGGCGTCACCGGCGGCATCGGCTGTGGCAAATCAACTGTCACTCAGACGTTTTCGGCACTGGGCGTCGAAACGCTCGATGCCGATGATTTGACGCGCGCCGTCAGTGCGCCCAGCGGCAGCGCTTACGCGGATATCGTCGCGTTATTCGGCCAATCCGTCGTCCAAACTGACGGCACGTTGAACCGCGCCTTCATTCGTCGACAAATCTTCGCCGATCCGCTTTTGCGAAGCAAACTCGAGGCCGTGATTCACCCTCGCGTCGGCGAAGAGACCACTCGCCGAATCGCTCAATGGCGCGGACCCTACGGCTTGTGGGTCGTGCCCCTGCTTCTCGAAAAGCCCGGGCTGCGAGAGCGCGCCGATCGCATCCTCGTCATCGATTGTCAGGAGGCGCAACAAATTGCCCGAGTGGCAAGTTCGCGCGGCCTGCACGAAGACGAGATTCGCGCCATCATGGCGACACAATGTCCGCGCGACCGGCGCTTGACGCTCGCCGATGATATTCTCGACAACAGCGGCCCGCCGGAAAATCTGGCGCCGCAAGTGACGCGATTGGATCGTTTTTATCGGGCGTTGGCCAATACCCGAACGAACTGATTTCAGCCTCTCGCTTAAAAAAGCTTAATAAATTCGCGAATTTGCGGCACAATGACGGGGTTCCCCTTCAACCAACATGGATTTCGGGTGCCAGTCTTTTACGAACATCCCCTCAATGAACGGGTTCGAACGCTCATGCGGCTCGAAGATCTTTTCGCGCGAACACGTTTTTTCTCGGCGCGAGAGACCTTTCTGGACCATCACGCGGCGTTGCTGGCGTTGTTCGAAATCATTGAAGTCGCGGCGCGCGCCGATCTCAAGTCCGACCTGTTGCAAGAGCTTGAACGTCAGAAGCTGGTGTTGAGCGCGCTGCGACACCATCAAGGAATCGATCAGGAACTGCTCGACAATCTGCTCGACGACATCGACCGCGTGATTGCAAAAATTTTGGCGTTCACCGGCAAAGTCGGCTTGCACCTGCGCGAGAACGAATGGTTGATGGCCATCAAGCAACGTACTCTGTTGCCGGGCGGCGCCTGCGGCTTCGACCTGCCGGCTTTTCACTTCTGGCTGCACCAACCGTCCGTTCGTCGACAAAACGATCTCCAGCAATGGCTGGCGCCGCTCGAACCGATCCGCAACGGCATCGTGATCATCTTGCGCATTCTGCGCGAAAGCGGCCAGACCACAACGTGCTCAGCGCAACACGGCGTTTTCCAAATGATGCAAGCCAACACCAAAGCGGTGCAGTTGCTGCGGTTGTCGATCGCGGATGGCGTCGCCTGTGTTCCCGAAATCAGCGCCAACAAATACGCGCTCAATATTCGCTTCTTGACCGCCGAAGAAATGACGCGCGGCACTGTTTGCGATTACGACATCACCTTCGACCTGACTTTCTGTTCGCTATGAAAAAAACTGCGTCCCTTGCGAAAACGGCCTCGCCCGTCGCCGCGCCCACGACAACCGTTGCATGCCCGCAATGCGGCGCTGTCGTGGTGTGGACATCGGTCTCGCGCTGGAAACCGTTTTGCTCGGAGCGTTGCAAACTGCTCGACCTCGGCGCTTGGGCCAACGAGTCTTATCGAATCGCCGGCGCTGAAATCACCGATGTTTCAGAAATAGAAGACGCGCTGGCGGGGGCGTCAGATACGCAGCGCGCTCATTAACTAAGAAAGAGCTGAAGAAATCTCGTCGTTCAACAACACCGGCAGCGCTTTCAATATCCCGTGATTGGCCGGTAATAAAAGCAGTTCCTGACAACTCTCCAGCGTCTGCCAACCGCAGTTTTGTCCCTCACGGCCATAAGGTTCGCCCAGCCACGCCGACACATGAAAAAAATGCAGTTCCACCTCGGCGTGCGGATAAGTGAAATGAACAATCTGCCACGGCGTTGCGCGCTCGACAACAATCCCCAGTTCTTCTTCCAGTTCGCGCGCCAACGCCGCTTGTTCTGTTTCTCCCGCTTCGATCTTGCCGCCGGGGAACTCCCAATAACCGGCGTACACTTTTCCCGCTGGCCGTTGCGTCAATAAAAATTCTTTTCCCGAGCGCGTCAATATTGCCGCCGCCACCCGCACCGCTTTCATGATTCGGCGTGAAGCGCTTTTTGACCCGCGTAGTGGCGCGCGAATTGCCACGCCGTCCGGCCGCTGACCGAACCGCGCATGCGCGCCCACTGCAACGCTTCCAGCCGCAAAGCTTCGCTGGCTGCCGCCGTTTTAGGCGAAGCAATTTTGTGATGATTCAACCAACCGGCGACGGCAGCAAGGTAATCGTCCTCGCCAAATGGATAAAACGAAATCCACAAACCGAAACGCTCGGCCAGCGCCGTTTTTTCTTCTTTCGCTTCGTCCGGATGAATTTCACTCTTACCATCGTTCGACGAAAAATTTTCGTGGAAAAACGTCGGCATCAAATGGCGGCGGTTCGACGTTGCGTAGATCAGCACGTTCTCCGGCGGCGCCGTGATCGAGCCGTCGAGCACCGCCTTCAATTCCCGATAACCGCCTTCCTGCACATCGAACGCCAAATCATCGCAAAACAAAATGAAGCGTTGCGCAGCACCTTGAAGGCTGTCGAGAATTTTCGGCAGATCGAACAAATCACTTTTATCGACTTCGATCAAGCGCAAGCCGCGCTTTCCGTAGCGACTCAGCATCGCCTTGACCAGCGACGACTTGCCGGTGCCGGGAGCGCCGGTCAACAACACATTGTTGGCCGGATAACCGGCGACAAACTGTCTGGTGTTCTGATCGATGCGCGCGATTTGCTCGTCGATGCCGACCAGACGATCCAGCGAGACAGTGTGCGGCGTCGCCACCGGATACAACGCGCCGCTGCCGCCATGCCGCACGCCCCGTCGCCGCTCCCAACGCGCCGCCAGTGTTTTCGACCAGTTTACCGACGGCGGATTTTCCGGCAACAACAACTCGGCGCGCGTCAATGTTGCTTCCGCCCGCTCGATGAATTCCAGCCAACGCGCCGAAGTCGATATTTCCGATGTTGTTGTTTTTGCGTCCATGACTGGCTCTTTCAACTCCGGTAATCGGCGTTGATCGACACGTAATCGTGCGACAAATCGCACGTCCACACCGTCGTCGAAGCGCCGTCCGTTTTCATTCCCAGATCGATCCGCACTGTGATTTCCGGTTGATTCATCACCCGTTGCCCCGCTTCTTCCGTATAACTCGGCGCCGGGCCGCCATCGACGATCACCGCCACATCGTCGAGCCACAACCGAACGCGCGACACGTCGAGTTCCGGCGGCGCGGCGTTGCCGATAGCGCAAACGATGCGCCCCAGATTGGGGTCTGACGCAAAAAACGCCGTCTTTACCAGCGGCGAATGCGCTACCTTCAACGCAACTTCACGACACTCATTAACGTTGCGCCCTCCTTCCACCCGAATCGTGATGAACTTGGTCGCGCCTTCGCCATCGCGCACGATGGCTTGCGCCAAGTGCAGCGCCACGTCGAGCAAGGCCTTTTTGAACACCGACAAACGCGGATCGTTGAGCGTTGTCAACGGCGAAATTTTCGCCTGCCCCGTGGCCATTCCTATCAAAGTATCGTTCGTCGAAGTGTCGCCATCGACGGTCACCGCGTTGAACGAACCGTCAGCCACTTCGCGCAACAACGGCTGCCACACCGCCGCCGCGATCGGCATGTCGGTAGCGATGAAACCCAACATCGTCGCCATGTTCGGGTGAATCATCCCCGCGCCTTTGGCGATTCCGGTGACGGTGATCGGCACGCCGTCAATCGTCACTCGGGCTGAAGCCGCTTTGTGCACGGTGTCGGTGGTCATGATTGCTTGCGCCGCCGCCAACCAGGCCGCCGCGTTGGTGCCGCTTGCTTCGTGGCAGCGACGAAACGCCTCCGGCAAACCGGCCAGTAATTTGTCGATAGGAAACGCGCCCATGATGACGCCGGTCGAGCACACCATCACTTCTTCCGGTGCGCACTTCAACAAAACCGCCGTTTCGCGGCAAGTGCGTCGCGCGTGCTCCAAACCGAGCGCGCCGGTTCCGGCGTTGGCGTTGCCGGCGTTGATGACCACCGCCCGCAATGATTTGTTGTGTTGGTGTTGCCAGGCCAGATGTTCACGATCTACCAACACCGGCGCCGCGCAAAACCGGTTCTGCGTGAAAACAGCCGCCGCCGTCGTTCCCGGCGCGCATTCGATCATCAGCACATCGTTGCGTTGCCAGTTCTTGATCTGCGCCGCGACGGCGCCCAGACGAATCCCGGCAACGGGGAACACATCGTCAACTGTTGAAGGTGTATAACAGACCGCCATGATGCTCCCCTATTCTTGTGTTGAGAAAGAAAGGCTGTGTCGAAAATGTTTTTCGGAACTCCGATTACGCTAATTTGCCGTGACAGTGTTTGTACTTTTTCCCGGAACCGCAAGGGCAAGGATCGTTACGACCCACCTTCTCGCCCACGCGCACAAACGGAATGGCCGGCGACGCTTCGGGCTCCGTCGCCAGCGCCTCGTCGTAATCGGTGTGTTGATAACGCACGTTCGATACGCTCGGCGCTTGCTCTTCAACCGCGTCGACATCCTGCGGCGAACGAACCTGCACCGTCAACAGAATCCGTACCACATCATGTTTGATCCGGTCGAGCATCGACGAGAACAGAGCGAACGCTTCGCGCTTGTACTCCTGCTTCGGGTTTTTCTGCGCATAGCCGCGCAAGCCGATACCTTGTCGCAGATGATCGAGCGACGCCAGATGTTCACGCCAGTGTTGATCGATCATCGACAACATGAGGCTGCTCTCGAATTGCCGCATCACCGGCGTACCCACGGTTTCGGTGTGCGCCGCCCATTGTTGCACCGCCAACTCGGCCAGATGTTCGCGCAACTCGTCTTCGCCGTGGTCAGCTTTTTCCTTGAGCCAATCGGCAACGTCAACCTTCATCTGATACTCGGTAGCCAGCGCCGCTTCCAGCCCGGGCACGTCCCAGTGTTCTTCCACCGACTCGAGCGGAATGTAGCGCTGCATCAGCATGCCGACTTCGTCACGAACCATGCTGTCGATGGTGTCAGAAATATCCTCAGCTTCCAGCAATTCGTTGCGTTGCTGATAAATCACCCGCCGCTGATCGTTGGCAACATCGTCGAATTCAAGCAACTGTTTGCGAATATCGAAGTTGCGCGTTTCGACGCGATGCTGCGCTTTCTCGATGGAACGATTGATGATTGGATGCTCAATCGGCTCGCCCGGCGGCATCTTCATCCGCTGCATGATGTTGCTCAAACGCTCGCCGCCGAAAATGCGCAGCAGCGGATCTTCGAGCGACAGATAAAAACGCGACGAGCCCGGATCGCCCTGCCGACCGGAACGTCCACGCAACTGGTTGTCGATCCGGCGCGATTCGTGCCGCTCGGTGCCGATAATGTGCAACCCGCCGAGCGAGACGACTTTTTCGTGGCGCTCCTGCCAATCAGCGCGCAAGGCTTCGATTTCTTTATCTTTCTGCGTATCGGTCAGTGCTTCGTCTTCGCGGATTTTCAGAATCTGCGGTTCAAAAGCGCCGCCCAACACGATGTCGGTACCGCGCCCCGCCATGTTGGTCGCAATGGTGATCGCTTTTTCACGGCCGGCTTGCGCGACGATTTCGGCTTCGCGCGCATGGTACTTGGCGTTCAACACTTGATGCGGCAGTTTTTCTTTGTCGAGATACTTCGACAACAACTCCGAATTTTCAATCGACGTGGTGCCGACCAGCACTGGCTGGCCGCGCGAATAACAATCCTTGATGTCGGCGATCACCGCGTCAACTTTTTCCTGAAACGTCCGAAACACCAGATCGTTCATGTCCTTGCGGATCATCGGCATGTGCGTCGGAATCACCACCGTTTCCAAATTGTAGATTTGCTGGAATTCGAATGCTTCGGTGTCGGCGGTACCGGTCATCCCGGAGAGTTTTTCGTACATCCGAAAATAATTCTGGAATGTGATCGACGCCAACGTCTGGTTTTCGCGTTGAATCGGCACGCCTTCCTTGGCCTCTACCGCCTGATGCAATCCTTCCGACCAGCGACGCCCCGGCATCAAACGACCGGTGAATTCATCGACGATGATCACTTCGCCGTTCTGCACCACGTAATGCTGATCGCGCAGAAACAACGCATGCGCCCGCAGCGCCGCGTACAAATGGTGCATTAGCGAAATGTTGCCGCTGTCGTACAAGCTGCTGCCTTCGGGAATCAAGCCCGCTTCAGCCAGCAGCGCCTCGGCGTGTTCGTGTCCTTCTTCCGACAACGACACCTGCCGACCTTTTTCATCGACCCAATAATCGCCGGGGCCTTTCTCATCCTGCTGGCGCGTCATCTTCGGCGCCACGGCATCAATCCGGTAATACATTTCGACGTTGTCGTCGGCTTGCCCCGAAATGATCAGCGGCGTACGCGCTTCGTCGATCAGGATCGAGTCCACTTCGTCAACGACCGCAAACTTCAGCTTGCGCTGAACGCGACTCTTGGCGCTCATCTCCATGTTGTCGCGCAGATAATCGAAACCGTATTCGTTGTTGGTGCCGTAGGTCACGTCGGCTGCGTAAGCCACTTGTTTCTGATCGTGTGGCATCTGCGACAGGTTGACGCCGACGGTCATCCCGAGGAATTTGTAGATTCGCCCCATCCAGTCGGCGTCGCGCTGCGCCAGATAATCGTTGACAGTCACCACATGCACGCCTTCACCGGCCAGCGCGTTAAGGTAAACCGGCAAGGTCGCCACCAGCGTTTTGCCTTCGCCGGTGCGCATTTCGGCAATCTTGCCGTGATGCAGCGCCATGCCGCCGATCAACTGCACATCGAAGTGCCGCATGTTGAGCACCCGCTTGGCCGCTTCACGCACCACCGCGAACGCTTCCGGCAGCAGGTTTTCCAGGCTTTCGCCGTTCGCCACCCGCTCCTTGAAGGCAGCGGTTTTGTCGCGCAATTCGTCGTCGGACAATGCCGCCATCGCCGGTTCCAGCGCGTTGATTTTTCGCACTACCCCTTGATACTGTTTTAATAACCGCTCGTTGCGGCTGCCGAAAATACGGGTAAGAAAATTGCCGACCATTTTGGATAATAGTATTTTTGCTACCTGAAAAAAGTAAGGGGTGAGATTGGCTCACCCCTCGTCCGTTCTTTTACGCTCTGCGACCGCTCAGGAAACCGGTGAACTGTTGCCCGCTGTCTTCAAAAAGCGCGCCGGGTTCTGGGCGACGCCATTCAGACGAACTTCAAAGTGCAAATGCGATCCTGTTGACCGACCCGTTGAGCCGACGGTAGCAATCACTTGCCCGCGTACCACCAGATCGCCCACGTTCACCAACAATTCCGAATTGTGTCCGTAGCGCGTGACCAGACCGTTGCCGTGGTCAATCTCGATAAGTTTACCATATTGCGGGTGTGTTTCCGCGCGAACCACCTTGCCTGCCGCCGCCGCCACGACCGGCGTTCCCGGCGAAGCCGAAAAGTCGAGTCCTTCGTGAAAAGCTCTCAAGCCGGTAAACGGATCGATGCGGTAGCCGAAATCCGACGACCGCCAAGAGGCATCCACCGGCTGCAACGACGGCAAAAAGCGACGATTGGCCGAATCCTCGACCAGCATCCCCTCGAGCACATTCAGGCGATCGCTTTGTACCGAGACTTTTTCCGTCAACCCGTCGATCAGGGTACCCAACTCAACGGCGCTGAAAGGCCGCGTCGGCAATGGCGATTCGGCGCCGCCCTGACCGGCATCGGTCACCGGAATCTCCTTGGGTGTCAACCCGACGGTTTTGGCCAGCCGCGTGCTCAACGCATCGAGCCGCTCCGTCTGCGCCTGCAACTCACCCAGCCGCACCGCCATCGCGCTCAAATGTCCCTGCAACTTTTCCTGCGAGCGCAACGCCTCGGCGCGCTGATCGGCCAGGACGATTTTTTGCAGCCACGGATGCTCCGTTGCCGCCGCCCACTTCAACACGACGTAATTGAAAGCCACCGAACAGACAACGAACAGCACCAACGCCGTCACCGCCGCCAGAACCGCATGTTTCCAGTTCAGGGTGATCGTTCGCACCGACTTTGCCGCATCAGAACTAACCACAAGAATGTTCAATGGAGTATTCTCCCACTTTTACCATTTCAACCGAGCCAAGCCCACTGCTTATGCTCCCTGCCAAATACTTCAACTCGCTGGCTCGCGTAATCGAAAACGAGCCTCACCTTGCCATTTGGTTGCGCCGCCACCAGAGAGAAGCCGCGCTCACCCGCGCTATTCGCACGCACTTGCCGCGACTGATCGCCGATCAGGTTCGCGTTACCGATTCAAAAGGCGGTCAACTGGAACTCACCGTTCCCTCCGGTGCGCTGGCCACCGCAGTTCGGCAACGAATTCCCGAACTGCTGGCGACACTGATGTCGCTTTCTCACGACTTTAATGGAATTCGGGTTCGTGTGCAACCTTTAATCGCTCAAAAATCGCCACAAATGCCGCCTTCCCGTCGCCCACCACCAACATCCCCGTCCCTGCAAGCTCTAGCCCAGGACCTCCCTGACGGTCAACTCAAGACTGCCCTTTTCCGCCTGATAAGACATCGTTGAGCGAAATTAAAAGCTTTTTGTGAAAATTAACCGCAAGATCACGCAATCAAGACAAGGCGCTCAAATACATAAAACAGCATCATCCCGATAAAAAACACGACTGCAAAGATCAGAACCTGAACAATAAAACGCAAATACCGACGGTCTTTGGTAATCAAAAAAACTGCAAAGGCGATCAAAATGACCGCTAATCCGAGAAAAAGCAGTAAACGCACCAAAATCATTCTCTGCTCCCTCGGTTCGACGGTGAATCAGGCGTGCTGCAAACGCCAGTGCTGAAATGCCGTCGGCACTTCTTCCTCGGCGCGAAAACTGACGATTTCGCGCGCGTCTTCGCGCTCGATCAACGCTCGCGCCAACACGTTGTTCAACGCATGCCCGGATTTGTATGCCGTGTATTGCCCGATCACCGGATGCCCGAGCAAATACAAATCGCCGATGGCATCCAGCACTTTATGCTTGGCCGGTTCGTTTTCATAGCGCAAACCGCCGCTGTTCAACACACTCACCTCGTCGAGCACCACCGCATTGTGCAAGCTGCCGCCCAGCGCCAGCCCCATCGACCGCATCGTTTCCACGTCCTGCATGAAACCGAATGTGCGCGCCCGGGCGATGTCTTTGATATACGTATCTTCGCCGAAATCGAGTACCACCCGCCGGTTCTCCTGACCAAACGCCGGATGCGAAAAATCAATCGTGAAGTCGAGACGAAAACCGTCGTAAGGGGTGAAGCGCGCCCACTTGTCGCCGTCGGACACTTCAATGGGCGCCGTCACCTTATAAAACTTCTTCGGCGCCGCCTGTTCCTCAATGCCCGCTGATTGCAGCAAAAAAATGAACGGACCGGCGCTGCCGTCCATGATCGGAATCTCCGGCCCCGCCACATCGACATGCAAATTGTCGATGCCCAGTCCGGCCAGCGCCGACATCAAATGCTCGATCGTTGACACGCTGACATCGTTGACGCGCAACAACGTCGATAAACGGGTATCACCGACTTGGTGCGCCAGCGCCGGCAGCGGCGCGCTGCCCACCAGATCGACGCGATGGAAAACAATGCCGGTATCAACCGGCGCCGGGCGCAGGGTCAATGCAACACGGGCGCCGGTATGCAAACCGGCGCCCTTGGTTGTCACTGTCGTCTTCAGAGTGCGTTGCAAGTGCATCTGCTATTGTGTCTTCATTTGCCCGCCAGCGTCAATCTTTATTACTATCGGCGCTTTACCAATGCCTACCCAATACGCTGATTTATTCCACTCGCTCCCAAGCAAGTCAAATAACAAATGACACTCGCTCAAGCTTCGACAAGCTCAGCCTGAACGGGTGGAAAAATCAGCGTATCCCTTAATCCGCCTGCTTGCGTAAAAACGCCGGAATGTCCGAAGCGTCGAACGCCGTCGTCGCCGCGCCCGACGCACCGAACCGACGGCGCGCCACTGTCGGCTGATCGTAATCAATGGGATCCGCGATCGGGCCGCCATCGGTGCCGGTCCGCTTCAGCGGTTCCATCGACGGCTCGATCACTTCGAGCGCTTTCTTCATTCTGGCGCCGCCATCCAAACCGGTCGCAATCACCGTCACGCGCAAATCCTCGCCCATCGATTCGTCAATCACCGTACCGACGATCACCTGCGCATCTTCCGCCGTGAATTCCTTGATGGCATTCATTACCTCATGGTATTCGCGCATCTTGAGTCCCGCTGAAGCCGTGATGTTGACCAGCACGCCGCGTGCGCCTTTCAGATTCACGTCTTCGAGCAGCGGACTTCTCACCGCCCCTTCCGCCGCGTCACGGGCGCGATCAACGTCGCGGGCCGTCGCCGACCCCATCATCGCCATCCCGATTTCGCCCATCACTGTGCGCACATCGTTGAAGTCAACATTCACCAACCCCGGATTGTTGATCACTTCGGCAATCCCCGAGACCGCGCCGTACAACACATCGTTGGAAGCCGCATAAGCGTCGAGCACCGAGATGTCTTCGCCCAACACTTGCATCAGCTTGTCGTTGGGAACGATGATCAGTGAATCGACTTTCTGCCGCAACTCCTCGATCCCGAGTTGCGCTACTTTCAAACGCTTGCCTTCAAACGAAAAGGGGCGCGTCACCACCGCCACCGTCAGGATATCCATTTCTTTGGCGATCTCGGCAATCACCGGCGCCGCGCCGGTGCCGGTACCGCCGCCCATGCCCGCCGTGATGAACAACATGTCGGCGCCGCGAATCAACTCGACGAGACGATCACGATCCGACAGCGCCGCATTGCGACCGACATCAGGACGCGCTCCGGCGCCCAGCCCACGCGTCTGGGTCGAGCCCAGCTGCAACTGAATCGGCGCGCTCGACCGTTTCAGCGCTTGCGCGTCGGTGTTCGCACAAATGAACTCCACGCCGGAAAGGCCGCGAGCCATCATGTGCTCAAGCGCGTTACCGCCACAACCACCAACGCCGATCACTTTGATCACGGCGCCGTCCACGGTTTGTTCAATCAATTCAAAACCTGCGTTCATGTTGCTCTCCTGTCTGGGCCTACTTTTGATTTTTTGACTGCTATTTCCGGAGTCCGGATACATCCTACCGAATAGATCGTCCATCTCGATTCTCCATAGTGCGCATTGTAATACTTAAAAGTTCGCTTTGAACCATTGTTTCGCTCTTTGCAAGCCTCCTAAAAAGCCGGGTGTCTGAATTCGCGCAGCTTGTGCGCGTAACCAATAGTCGCGTCCGGTAAAAAGCAAACCGGTTGCCGCCGCGTAACGCGGGTTGCAAATAATCTCGGACAACGGCCCTTCGTACATCGGCACGCCAACGCGCACCGGCGAATGAAAAACTTCTTCGCCCAACTCGACCATCCCCGCCAGTTGCGCGGTGCCGCCGGTGAGGACAAGTCCCGATGAAATCAACTCCTCGTAGCCGGAGCGGCGCAATTCCATCTGCACCAGCGAATACAATTCCTCAACGCGCGGCTCGATCACCTCGGCCAGCGTGTAGCGCGACAGTTTGCGCGGCTCGCGCCCCGACACGCCCGGCACTTCGACAAAATCATTCTGGTTGGCGAGCTGACGCAGCGCGCAACCGTGCAGGATTTTCAAATCTTCCGCTTCCTTGGTCGGCGTGCGCAGCGTCATCGCAATATCGTTGGTGATCTGATCGCCGGCAATCGGGATCACCGCCGTGTGTCGAATGGCGCCGCCGGTGAAAACAGCCAGATCAGTCGTGCCGCCGCCGATATCGACCAGGCACACGCCCAACTCCTTCTCGTCTTCGTTCAACACCGCCGTCGCTGCCGCCAGCGGTTGCAAAAATATCTCGAGCACTTCCAGCCCGCAACGGCGCACACATTTGACGACGTTTTCAACCGCCGACACCGCACCGGTCACCACATGAACCTTGACGGCGAGTCGTACCCCGCTCATCCCCAGCGGCACATGCACATCGTCCTGATCGTCAACCTGAAACTCCTGCGGCAAAATTTGCAGAATCTGCTGATCGTTCGGAATCGGAATCGCCCGCGCCGTTTCCAGCGCGCGGTCGATATCGCCCTGCGACACTTCTTTCTCCTTGATCGCCACCGTTCCGCTCGAATTCTGGCTGCGGATATGGCTGCCGGCAATGCCGGTATAAACCTCCGAGATGTGGCAGTTCGCCATCAGCTCGGCTTCCTCCAACGCTCGCTGGATCGAAGCCATCGTCGTTTCGATGTTGACCACCGCGCCTTTTTTCAAACCGCGCGACGGCTGCATGCCGAAACCGATGATCCGAAGTTCCTGATCCGGCGACATCTCCGCCACGATCACCATCGTCTTCGAAGTGCCGATGTCGAGTCCGACAATCAAATCCTGATGCTCTTTCGCCATGATCCTTCCTGTTTTCATTTCCTTATCGTTTACTACTGACCGCCGACGTTCCGCTGACCGCCACCGCCGCCGTGCGAATCGCTAAACCGTTCTGATACCGCAAGTCGATGTACTCAGGCTGGCGACCACTGCGCATCAACGCGCCCGCCGTTTTCCGGTACACCGAAGCGAATCGATCCAGCCGTGCATCAGCAGTGTCACGCCCCAACTCGATGACTTGCGCGCCGCCGCTTTTGTCCGTCGCTTCGATCTGCCAACTGCCGCGCGGAGAATGCCGTACCGCGTGCACGTCAAGTCCCAGCGTCGCCAGCTTCTGTGACCAATTCTCGAAACGCTCAATCACCGCCACCGCTTCGTCGTCGCGTCCAGCCAGTTCCGGCAAATCGTCGTCGTAAGGCGCCACGAACACCGCTCCGTCGCGCGTCACCAGCGCCGACTCGTTCCAGTTGGCAAACGGCTCGAACTCCTCGATCGATACTTCCAGCCGATCCGGCCATTCTCGATGCAGCCCGGCATTGCGCACCCACGGCACCTGCCGTAACGCCTGCTGCGCGCCATCCAGATCCATCGTGAAAAACGTCCCTTTCAACTCGCGACGAATCACCGCCGCGACGTGCGCCGGATCGGCGCGATGCAGATCGCGCACCACCACCTGCCGGAACGCGAACGACGGTAGCCGCACCAACCAGTGACCGGCCGCCCACAGCAACGCCGCCGCCGACAAAAGAATCAGCGTCAGCGAAATCGCGCTCATCGTTCGGGGATCATTCCACATGTTTTGAAACTGTCCCTTTCAAAATTTTCAAACACAACACCTCCATCGACATCCCGAGCGCCCGCGCCGCCATCGGCACCAAGCTGTGCGTCGTCATCCCCGGCACCGTGTTGGCTTCCAGGAAAAACCATTGCCCATCGTCGCGCAGCATCACATCCAACCTGCCATAACCGCGACCGCCCAGCACTCGAAACGCCGCCAGCACCTGTGCCCGTATCCGTTCTTCCAACGCTTCGGGCAATCCCGACGGACAGAAATACTGCGTTTCATCCGAAAAATATTTGTGCTCGAAATCATAATTGCCGTCCGGCGCCACGATGCGCACCAGCGGCAGAGCAGAATCGTCGAGCACTGCCGCCGCCAACTCGGCGCCGCGAATGAAGGCCTCAGCGATCACCAGCGAATCGTGTTGCGCCGCTTCGGCATACGCCTTGGCCAGAAGTTGCGGATCGGCGCAGTCGATTTTGGTGACGCCGATACTCGAACCTTCGTGCACCGGCTTCAATATCAACGGCAAACCCAGCGTCTTGACGAGTTGCGCCCAATCGGTGTGCACATCAACGACTTGATACAGTGGAGTCGGAATTCCGGCCGACAACCACACCATCTTCGTGCGCCACTTGTCCATCGCCAACGCCGACGCCGCCACCCCGCTGCCGGTGTATGGAATACCCAACAGTTCCAGCACCGCCTGCACGGTGCCGTCTTCGCCGCCGCGGCCATGCAACATGTTGAACGCTCTCGCAAAGCCTTCGTCCTTCAACGCCCACAACGGTTTTTCGGCGGGGTCGAAAGCGTGCGCGTCGATACCCTGCGCCCGCAGCGCCGACAACACGTTGCGACCCGACATCAGCGACACCTGACGCTCCGCCGAACGGCCTCCCATTAACACCGCTACTTTGCCGAAATTCGTTGTGTCCTTTTCGCTCACGCCACTTCTCCAAGAATCTTCACTTCCGGCTGCAAACGCACGCCGGTTTTTGCTTCCACCGTTTGCTGCACCTGCGCAATCAACGCCTCGATGTCAACGGCACGCGCCGCGCCTTTCGGATTGACGATGAAGTTGGCGTGCTTCTCCGATACCGAAGCGCCGCCCCGCGTCAACCCTTTCAACCCGCACGATTCGATCAAGCGCGCCGCGTAATCGCCGGGCGGATTGCGAAACACGCTTCCCGCGTTCGGCAACTCCAGCGGCTGCGACGCCATCCGTTTCGACAACAGCGCCTTGATTTCCGCTTGTGCTTCCTCAACCGACCGAGCATCACCCAACGCAAAATGAAACCAGGCGCCGGTAAAAAACTCCGGCAGCGACGACGCTTTGTTTCGCACCTGCCGGTAGCTCACCTCGTACTCATCGGCAGCGCGAATGCTGCGTTCACCGGCGCGAGAAACCACTTCAACACGCACCACGCCAGACCAGGTTTCGCCGCTGTAGCAACCGGCATTCATCGCCAGCGCGCCGCCGACCGTGCCGGGAATTCCGGCCAGAAACGCTGCCGCCGCTCGTCCTTGCGCCGCCGCGAAACGCGCCAGCTTCGCGCAAGTCAAACCGGCTGACGCATAAATCGTTCCGTCGCTTTCACTCCGCACTTCCGCCTGACTGTCGAGCATCAGCACCACCATGCCGCGCAGTCCGCCGTCGCGGATCAACACGTTGCTGCCCAGCCCCAACACCGTCACCGGCACTTCCATCGGCAACTGCCGCAACAAAAGCGCGAGATCATCAACATCGGTCGGCGTGTAAACCATGTCCGCCGAACCGCCGACGCGCCAGCTCGTGTGACGCGCCATCGCCACGTCGAAGCGAAGGTCGCCGCGCAAGCCGGTAAAAGCGAGCCGCGTTTTCATCGCGCGTTGCCCTTTGCGGCTTGCTGCAACTGCGTCGCCACCGCGCCGATGTTGCCCGCGCCCATCGTCAGCACCACATCGCCGTCTTTCAGCAACGAAGCCAATACCTGCGGCACTTCGCTGACCCGCTCGACAAACACCGGATCGACCTTCCCCGCGACTCGCAGCGCACGCGCCAACGCACGCCCGTCGGCCGCCACAATCGGCGTCTCACCGGCGGGGTACACGTCAACCAGCACCAGCACATCCGCTTGCGACAACACCGCCACGAAGTCCTCGAACAAATCGCGCGTGCGCGTGTAGCGATGCGGTTGAAACACCAGCACCAGACGCCGCCCGTCGAAACTGCCGCGCGCCGCTTCCAGCGTCGCCGCGATTTCGTTGGGGTGATGACCGTAATCGTCAATCAAGGTGTAAGCGCCGCCGCTTGCCAGCGGCACTTCGCCGTAACGTTGAAAACGCCGCCCGACGCCTTTGAATCCGGCCAGCGCCCGCACAATCGCTTGCTCATCGACGCCGACTTCACGACCCACGGCAATCGCCGCCAACGCGTTCTGCACGCTGTGCCGACCGGGCAACGCCAGCGTCACCGGCAAATCGGCAAAGCCGCGCTGCGTTGCCACAAAACGCATTGCGCCATGCTGGTTCTCCACGTTCAGCGCCCGCAGCGTCGCGTCTTCCGAAAAACCGTAACTCACTACCGGCCGCCCCACTTGCGGCAGAATCTCGCGCACATGCGCGTCGTCGATGCACGCCACCACTGCGCCGTAAAACGGCAAGCGATGAAGAAACTCGACGAACGCTCTTTTAAGTCGTGCAAAATCGTGTCCGTATGTTTCCATGTGATCGGCGTCGATGTTGGTCACCACCGACAACACCGGCGACAAATGCAGAAACGACGCATCCGATTCATCGGCTTCGGCCACCAGAAAATCGCCGCTGCCCAGGCGCGCGTTGGCATCCGCCGACAACAAGCGACCGCCGATCACGAACGTCGGATCGAAACCGCCTTCGGCCAACACCGACGCCACCAAACTCGTCGTCGTCGTTTTGCCGTGCGTTCCGGCGATGGCAATGCCTTGTTTCAATCGCATCAGCTCGGCGAGCATCAGCGCTCGCGCCACCACCGGAATGCCTGCTTGCCGCGCCGCCACCACTTCGGGATTATCGGCAGCCACCGCCGTGGACACCACCACCGCGTCGGCGTCGCGGATGTGCTCAGCAGCATGCCCCTGCCAAACTTCGATGCCCAGCGAGCGCAACCGCGCCGTTGCGGCGTTATCGCTCAAATCCGATCCCGACACCCGATAGCCAAGGTTCACCAGCACTTCGGCGATGCCGCTCATGCCGACGCCGCCGATGCCAACAAAGTGCAGTTGTTTCACCTTGTGCTTCATGACTCTTCTCCGCGCGTGTTTTCGCCATCGCCGGTGTTTATATTTCGCCGATGTTTGTTCTGATAAGCAAGCCCCAACGCCATGCAGGCGTGCGCCGCCGCTGCCGCCGCGTCGGTTTTGCGCAACGCAAACGCCTCTTCAGCCATCGCTTGTGCTTTTTCGCGCGTCAACAAACCCAACATTTCCGCCAGGAACTCTGGTGTCAACGCCTCTTGCGCTTTCTTGACAGCGGCGCCGGCATCAACCAGCATTTGCGCGTTGGCACTCTGTTCGTCGGCAATCGCTCCCGGTAACGGCACGATCAAAGCGCCGACGCCGACGGCGGCAAGCTCGGCCACCGTCAACGCGCCGCCACGACAAATCACAAAATCGGCGTCGGCGTACGCTTGCGCCATCTCCTCGATGAACGGCACGCATTCGGCTTCGACGCCATGCTGCGCGTACGCGACACGCAAGGCGTCGATGTGGCGCACTCCGGCCTGATGCACGACGCGCGGCCGCCGCTCTACCGGCAACCGCGCCAGCGCCGCCGGTACACACACGTTCAATGCTTGCGCCCCCAAACTGCCGCCGACCACCAACAAACGCAACGCCCCTTGCCGTTCGGCGAAACGTTTCGACGGCGAAGGTTGTTGCGCCATCTCGTCGCGGATCGGATTGCCGATCCACGCCACGTTCTTCTTGTGACCGACGCCGAAGACATCCGGGAAGCCGACCAGAATCTGGTCAGCACCGTAGCGCAACACCCGATTCGCCAAGCCCGGTACCGCGTTCGCTTCATGAATCACCAGCGGCAAGCCGCTCGCCACCGCCATGAGCGCGCCGGGGAACGAAGCGAAGCCGCCGAAGCCGATCACCACATCGGGCTGCCGCTGTCGCAAAATGCTTCGACTCTGGCGACTCGCCAGCGCCAGCGCCCACGGCCCCAGCAAAAGCGTTTTCAAACCTTTACCGCGCACGCCGCGAAACGACACGCCCTCGAAATCAATCCCTTCTTGCTGCACCAGCGTTGCTTCCATGCCTTCCCGCGTGCCAAGCCAGAACACATCCCAGCCGTACGCCAGCAAGTGTCGCGCCACCGCCACACCGGGGAAAATATGGCCGCCGGTGCCGCCGGTCGTGATCATCACCGTACCCTTGCCAAAGCCGACACTTTTTTCGTGCGCGCTCATACGTTGTGCCCGTTCAAAAGTCGGCGGTTCTCATAGTCGATGCGCAGCAACACCGCCATCGCCACGCAACACGCCACAATGTCGCTGCCGCCGAACGACAACAGCGGCAAGGTCAATCCTTTGGTCGGCAACACGCCCATGTTGACGCCCATATTGATGAACGTTTGAACACCGAACCAGAGGCCGATGCCGTGCGCCGTCAACGCCGAAAAAGGTTGCTGCAAACGCGCCGCTTGCCGACCGATCATCCAGGCGCGGAACAACAGCCACATGAACAACACGATCACCACCAGCACGCCGACAAAACCCAACTCTTCGGCGATCACCGCCAAAAGAAAATCGGTGTGTGCTTCCGGCAAATACAACAATTTCTCGACGCTGTCGCCCAGCCCGACGCCGAAGAACTCGCCGCGTCCGAACGCCATCAACGAGTGCGTCAACTGATAACCTTTGCCGAGCGGGTCTTCCCACGGTTTCAAAAACGTCGCCAACCGTTCCAGCCGATAGGGCGCCGCCACCAGAATTCCGCCTAGTGCAAACGGCAGCAATCCCAACAAGCCGACGATAATGCGACCGTCGAGTCCGCCGATGAACAACACGCCGAAGCCGATTGCCACCACCACCACGAGCGCGCCGAAATCCGGTTCCAGCAACAACAACGCGCCGACCAGCACCACCGCCGTGAACAGCGGCAGAAAACCGCGTAACAACGTTTTGCTCAGCGGTTGATGTGCCGGTAAAAATTCCGCTTTGCGCACCGCGTAACTCGCCGCGTAAAAAACTACCGCCAGCTTCATCAACTCGGATGGCTGCACGTTGGTGAAATACAGCGGCAACCAGCGGCGCGAACCGTTCACTGCTTTGCCGAGGCCGGGAATCAACACCAGTACCAACAACAAGAGACACAACAGAAAAAGAATCGGCGCCAGTTTCTGCCAAGTCGCCATCGGCAACTGAAACGCCACTACCGCGCACATCAACGCGATGCCCGTGAATATCGCGTGCCGCACCAGAAAATACCAAGGATGATAGCCGGTAAAACTTCCGGCTTCGGCCGTCGCAATCGACGCCGAATACACCATCACCAAACCCAGTGCCAGCAAGATCAGCACCGTCCACAACAGCGACGCATCGTAAGCCGCCATCGTCCTCCGGCTTTTCTTCTTCAGCGACTCGGCGCCGAAGCTGCCGACGAAACGCCCAAACAAAGTTTGCGCCTGACTCATGCCGCGCTCCTCATCGCCCGCACCGCTTCGGCAAAGGCGCGCCCACGCGCCGTGTAGTCGCTGAATTGATCGAGACTGGCGCACGCCGGCGACAATAACACGATGTCGCCTGCTTTCGCCAACGCCCGCGCTTTCGCCACCGCCGCCGCCAACGTGCCGCAATGTTCAAAAGTCACGCCGTCTTTCTTCAGCGCCGCTTCAATTTGCGGCGCGTCGCGACCGATCAACAACACGCTTCGGCAATAACGCGCCGCCGTTGCCGCCAGCGGCGCGAAGTCTTGTCCTTTTCCGTCACCACCGGCAATCAGAATCACCGGCGAAGCCATGCCGTCGAGCGCGGCCTGTGTCGCCGTCACCGTCGTCGCTTTGGAATCGTTGATGTAGCGCGCGCCATCGACCACGGCAATTTCTTCCATCCGATGCGGCAAGCCGCGAAATGAAGCCAACGCCGTCAGCACTTTGCTCATCAATACTTTTTCATCGAGCGTCGCTACGCATGAAGTCAACGCCAATGCCGCCAACGCATTGAGCGCGTTGTGACGACCGGCTAACGCCATGGCCGACATCGGCAATAACGGCGTCGCGCCGTGCATCAACCACGTTGTGCCTTGATGCTCGGCAAGCCGCCACGATGATGTATCGACCAACGCATCAACCGGCTCGTTTTGTCCGAACCATTGCGTCGGCAATCCCGTTATCCGCATCGCCGCTACCCGCGCATCGTCGGCATTCAACACCTGTCGTTGCGCCCGACGGAAAATCGTTGCCTTCGCCGCCGCGTAAGCTTCTACATCTGGGTAACGGTCGAGATGGTTCTCTGAAACATTTAACACCGTCGCCGCCGTCGGCGTCAGCGAAATTGTCGTCTCCAGTTGATAGCTCGACAATTCGAGTACGAACACATCCGGCCAACGATGATCGTTCTCCATTCTTTCCAGCACGTCGAGCACCGCATCGCCGATGTTGCCCGCTGCGACTGCCGTCAAGCCCGCCGCTCCACACAACACGCACGTCAACGCCGTCGTCGTCGTCTTGCCGTTGGTGCCGGTAATCGCCAACACCTTTTGCTCTTTCGGCAGCGCCCGCGCAAACAACTCAACGTCGCCAACCAATGCCGTGCCGCGCGCGACCGCTTGCGCAATCAACGGTTGATCTTTCGCCACACCCGGCGAAATAGCGATCATATCGATCCCGTCAAACAACGTCGGCGTCAGTGCCCCGCAATGGATTTGCACCTGCGGCCATTGGCGTTGAACCTGTTCAGCGTAAGGCGGCTTCGCGCGCGTGTCGGCAGCGATCACCTGCGCACCGTGGCGCAAGAGGTGGCGCACCAGCGAAAAGCCAGTCAGCCCAAGCCCCAACACCAACACCCGACGATGCAACAGTTCTTTCATGATCCTTTATCGTTTCCGTTATACATAACCATCTTGCGCCCTTGCGTTCATGTCGGCGCCAATGAGCGCGACGCCAGAAAGCCCGCGCATCACCATGTGCTCAATCGCGTTGATGCCACCACCGCCGACGCCGATCACTTTGATCACGGCGTCGTTTGCGGCTTGTTCCATCCGTTCGCGGTCTGTGTTCATGTCACATTCCTGACCTTATCAACGCAATTTCAGTGTTGACAGTCCCACCAACACCAGCAAAATCGTGATGATCCAAAAGCGCACAACTACCTGATTTTCTTTCCAGCCTTTCAATTCGTAATGGTGGTGAATCGGCGCCATCCTGAAAATTCGTTTTCCGGTCAGCTTGAACAACAACACTTGCACGATCACCGACAAGGTTTCGACAACGAACACACCGCCCATGATGAACAATACGATTTCCTGACGCGCCGCCACCGCAATCGTACCCAGGATCGCGCCCAGCGCCAGCGCGCCGACATCGCCCATGAACACTTCCGCCGGATACACGTTGAACCACAAAAATCCGAGTCCGGCGCCGACCAGCGCCCCGCAGATCACCAACAACTCGGCGGTACCGATAATGATCGGAAACTGCAAATAGCGCGCAAGCACGGCGTTACCGTTGATGTAAGCGAAAACGCCCAGCGCGGCAGCCACCAACACGGTCGGCATGATCGCCAAACCGTCGAGACCGTCGGTCAGGTTCACGGCATTGCTGGAGCCGACGATCACGAAATAACTCAGTGTAACGAAGCCGATCGCGCCGAGCGGATACGAAACCGTTTTGAAAAAAGGCACGATCAAATTGGTGTGGCTCGACAGTTGCCAAACATCACTGCTGCGCCACAGTTGCGCAATCACCTCGAGCGCGTTGGCGTTCGACGGCGCCGACAATGCCAGCGCCAGATACACCGCCGCCACGAGGCCGAGCAACGATTGCCACAAAAACTTGGAGCGCGCCGACAAACCTTTCGGATTACGATGAACAACTTTGCGATAATCGTCCACCCAGCCGACCGCACCGAAACCGACCGTCACCCACAGCACGACCCAAACGAAACGGTTGCTCAGATCGCACCACAGCAGCGTCGTGATCACAATGGATACCAGAATCAACGCGCCGCCCATCGTCGGCGTTCCCGCTTTGGACAAATGCGTCTGCGGGCCGTCGCTGCGCACCGCTTGACCGATCTTCATTCGCACCAACCAGGCGATCATGCGCGGGCCGATCGCAAACGCGATCACCAGCGCGGTCATCGTCGCCAACACCGCGCGCAACGTGGTGTAGTTGAACACGTTGAAGGCGCGAATGTCACGCGCCAGATATTCAGTGAGCCAAAGCAGCATGAGAACCTTTCTGTTGTGAGCTATCCGACGCTGCCAACAACGCCGTGACGATTTTGTCCATCTGCATGAAGCGCGAACCTTTCACCAACACCGTTCCGATCATTTCATCGTGTTGCGTCAGCTTTTTCAATAACGTGTCGCGCAACGCTTCCATCGTCTCGAAATGTTCGGCGCTCGCATTGGCGCTAACACCGAAAGAGGTTTGAACGTCGCGCGCCAGTACCCCCAAAGTCAACAGCCGCGTCACCCCGTGCGTTCTGGCGTATTCGCCGACTTCGCGGTGAAACGCCGCGCCTGCGGCGCCGACTTCGCCCATGTCGCCCAACACCAGCCAGCGCTCGCCGGCGCGTGCCGCCAACACATCGACCGCGGCGCGCACCGAATCGGGATTGGCGTTGTAGCTGTCGTCGATCAAAGTCCAGTGCGCGTTCAGCGCTATCGTGTTCAATCGCCCCGCTACCGCGCGGAAAGACGATAACGCCGCCGCCCCCGTGGTCAGCGGCACGCCAATCGCCAGCGTTGCCGCCAACGCCGCCAGCGCGTTCATCGCCATCGCTCGCCCCGGCAACGGCAAATGAAAGGCCGCTTCGTCGCGTCCGGCAAATACCTGAAGGCGGGTTCCACTTTTTTCCGAAGCAAAAATACCGCGAACCTCGGCGCTTTCTTCCGTGCCGAACCGACAAACCTTTCGTCCCAACTCTCGCGCCCGCTGCTCCCAGAAACTCGCGTAAACATCGTCGCCGTTGATCACGGCGCAACCTTGCGGCTTCAACGCTTCAAGCACATCGCTGTGTTCGCGCGCTACTTCTTCGACACTCTTCATGAACTCCTGATGTTCGCGTTGGGCGTTGTTGATCACCGCCACATCGGGATGCGTCCACGTCGCCAGCGCTCGCGTTTCGCCGCGATGGTTCATGCCCAGTTCGATCACCGCCGCCCGATGCGTCGGCCGCAACTGCAACAATGTCAGCGGTACACCGATGGCGTTGTTCAAGTTGCCGCGCGTGGCGTGAACGGCATCTTCGCCGAAATGCGCGCGAAGAATCGCCGCGATCATTTCCTTGACCGTCGTCTTGCCGTTGCTGCCAACCACCGCGATTACCGGCAACGCAAACTGCTGCCGCCAGCGTTTCGCCAACGCCGAGAGCGCTGCCATCGTGTCCAGCGCAGCCACTACCGGCTTGCCGTAAAAACGCGCCGCGTGCGCATCGTACACCAGCGCCGCCGCACCTGCACGCAACACGTCTTCGACAAAATCGTGACCGTCGAAACGCTCGCCCTTGAGTGCGACGAACAAATCTCCCGCCTGAATCGCGCGCGAATCGCTGACGACTTTCGACACCTCGCTGTCGCCGCCCAGCAGACGACCGCCGGTCATCGCCGCCACATCGCTCAACGACAACATGGTTTTCTCACTCATGGCGCGCTCCATGCGTTCAACGCCCGCGTCGCCACGTCAGCATCCAGAAATGGATGACGCACGCCGGCGATTTCCTGATAAGGCTCGTGTCCTTTGCCGGCGATCAACACCACATCACCCACACGCGCTGCCGCCATCGCTTGTGCAATCGCCGCCGCGCGATCGGCTTCGACGCTCCACGACGCGCCATCGATCGAACGCAATCCTTCCTCGATCGCCGCCAGAATCGCCGTCGGCGATTCGCTGCGCGGATTGTCGTTGGTCACCCAGACGCGATCCGCCCACTTCGCCGCGATCGTGCCCATCAACGGCCGCTTGCCGGGATCGCGGTCACCGCCGCAACCGAATACGCAAAACAACCGTTGCCCATCTTTCAGCGTCGCCCGCAAGGTTTGCAGCACCCGATCAAGCGCATCCGGCGTGTGCGCGTAATCAATCACCACGATCGGCTGTTCTTTATTACCTAACCGTTGCAAGCGGCCCGGTGGCGGCGTCAACGCAGCAAGCAAAGGCAGCGCTTGCGACAACGGCACCTCCTGCGTCAGCAGCACGCCCAGCACGCCCAACAAGTTGGCGCGATTGAATTCGCCGAGCAAAGCACTGCGCACTTCGCCACTGCCTTGCGACGTGCGAACCGTGAAGCGCATTTCATGCGCGTCGGCACGAACCGCGGTGACGGCCATCTCGGCATCGGCCTGGCCGCTGCCGCTGTACCGCCATACTTTCGCCTTTCGCAAACGTGCCGCCGTGATCATCGCGCCGCTCATCGGATCGTCGATGTTGATAATCGCGTGCCGAAGTTGCGGCCAAGTGAAAAGCCGTGTCTTCGCCGCCGCGTAAGCTTCAAACGTGCCGTGATAATCGAGATGATCACGAGTCAAATTGGTGAAGAGCGCAGTGTCGAAACGGCAGCCGTTGACGCGCCCCTGATCGATCCCGATCGACGACACTTCCATCGCTACCGCTTGAGCGCCTTGTTGCCGGAATTGCGCCAGCGTGTTTTGCAAGCTCGCCGCATCCGGCGTCGTATTGAGCGACGATGACCACGCGCCGTCTCCCGCCAAACCGTTGCCCAGCGTTCCGATCACGCCGGTGCGCGTTCCATGCGCGTGCAACGCTTGCGCGATCCAGTGCGCGCATGAAGTTTTGCCGTTGGTGCCGGTCACGCCGATCAAGGTCAAGTGTTGCGACGGTTGCCCGTAAACTGTATCGGCGATGATGCCCAAGCAAGGCGACAGACCGCTGATGCCCCATTGCGGCACGGTCATGTTTGTTGTTTTGTTTTCTGCTTTGTTGTTATCAATATCAACGTCGCCAGCTTCCAGAAGAATGCCGACCGCGCCGCGCGCGATGGCGTCAGCGATAAAGCGGCGGCCATCCTGCTGCGCACCCGGCAACGCCGCGAACAACATCCCCGGCGTCACTTGTCGGCTGTCCACCGTGATGCCTTTAGGTGGCGTCGGCAACTGTGCGAGCCACGCGGCCAGCGCGTGAAGTGAAAAGCCCGAAGGAAGCAACGTGCGCAACATCAGGTTTCCTCCTCGATGTCTTCGCCGTCGGACGGCAACACGATCGGTGCAGCGGGACGGTCCGGCGGCACGCCCAACATCCGCAGTGCTTTGCCGACGACGCTGGAAAATATCGGCGCCGCCACTTGGGCGCCGTAATATTTTCCGGCGGACGGTTCGTCGATCATCACCGCCACGATCAAGCGCGGCGACGACACCGGCGCGAAGCCGACGAACGAGCTGACGTATTTTTTGTTGGCGTAGCCGCCCTTCTCCGGTTTGCGCGCCGTCCCCGTTTTACCGGCGACGCGATAATCCGTCACTTGCGCACGCGCGCCGGTGCCGCCCGGCAAAGCCGCCATCTCCAGCATTCGCCGCATCTCCATCGCCGTCGCCGCTGAAACCACCGGCTTGCTGACCACATCGCCGGAAAGACGATACAGCGACGCCGGTTTCAACTCACCGTTGCCGGTGAAAATCGTGTAGCCGCGCGCCAGTTGCAACAGATTCACCGACACGCCTTGTCCGTAAGAAATCGTCGCTTGTTCAATGGGCAACCAGCTTTTGGCCGGACGCAAACGACCGGCGCTCTCGCCGGGGAAACCGGCGTTCACCGGCATGCCGAATCCGGCGCTGGACAAACCCTGCCACATTTTTTCGGGCGACATCATCAACGCAATTTTTGCCGTGCCGATGTTCGACGAGCGTTGCAACACTTGCTCGACGGTCAGATTGCCGCTGACGTGATCGTCGTGAATGGTGTTTTTGCCGATTGTCCATTGGCCACCTGACGTATCCATCACCGTCGTCGGCTTCACGCGACCGGAGTCCAGCGCTATCGCAATCGTGAATGGCTTGAAAGTCGATCCCGGCTCGAAGACATCGATCAACGCACGGTTACGCATTTTGGCCGGAACGAATTCATCACGCCGATTCGGGTTGTACGTCGGCCAGTTGGCCAACGCCAACACTTCGCCGGTTTGCGCGTCGAGAATCACCAGGCTGCCGGCCTTGGCCTTGTTTTCGATCACGGCGATTTGCAATTCCGTTTGCGCCAGATATTGCAAGCGAAGATCGAGCGACAACGCCAGATCGCGCCCTTCCTGCGGCGTCTGCACTCGCGCCACGTCCTCCACCGCTTCGCCCTTGCGGTTGATGATCACGCGGCGGCTGCCCGGCTTGCCGCCCAACCAATCCTGACGCGCCAGTTCCAAACCTTCCTGACCGACGTCACCGCTATCGGTGAAACCCAGAATCTGGCTGGTCAATTCTCCGGCAGGGTAATAGCGCCGATACACACTCTCATCGTAGAGACCGGGAATCTTGAGCGCCAGCGCATGTTCGGCGGCTTCCGGCGGTACACCCTTGGCCAGATAAACGAAATCGCCCGCCGCGTCGATTTTCTTTTTCAAGGCACGCTGATTCGTGTCTAGCACTTTCGCCAAAGCCTTCATCTGCTCGTCGGTGGGATTCCATTTTTCGGTGAATGTCCACAAGGATTTCACCGGCGTCGAAATCGCCAGCGGCTCGCCGAAGCGATCGGTGATCTTGCCGCGGTGCGCCGGAATTTCAACGTCGCGCACATAACGCGCCGCGCCTTGCGTTTGCAGAAAATCGCCGCGCACCCATTGCAAGTACAACGCTTTGCCGATCAGCACGAGAAACAGTGCGCCGAGTAAGCTGAAAACAACCAACGCCCGCACCGGCGACAAATCCAGCTTCGGCGTTTGCTTGCGCCGCGACGACAACAAACCCGCATCGAAGTTCATGGCGTCGCTCCTTGCAGCGTTGCTTGCGACGCCGTCTGCGATGTAACCTCTTTTCCGCGCTCCCGCAAGAAAATTTGCGTCGGCGGCACTTCGATCACTTGAATGCGACCCGGCTCGGGCAACTGCATCGCCAGTGAACCGCGCGCCAGACGGTCGATACGCGCCGGCACGCTCCAAGTGGACGATTCGAGTTGCAGTCTGCCGTATTCGACTTCATACGTCTGCGTTTGTTGGCGACTGCGTTCCAGTTCGACAAACAACTTGCGCGCCTGATAACGCGACGTGACCAGCGACAATCCGCAAACGATCAACAGCAGCAACAAAATACCGGCGCGCGCCATCACGCCACCTCCGCGTTGCCGAATGCCGCCGCGTACAAGCGCGCCACCTCATTTTCCTTCCACGCCGCCGCCGTGCGCTCGGCGACCCGCAACACGGCGCTGCGCGCACGCGGATTGGCGCGCACTTCATCGTCAGTTGACTTGATCGCGCGACCGATCAACCGTAACGGCGGTTCCGGCAACGCCGTCTGCGCCAACGGCAAACGCAGCAGCGTTTCATCACCGCCGAACGGTTGCGCCGCGCTGCGCATGAAACGTTTCACCAGCCGATCTTCCAACGAATGAAAACTGATCACCGCCAGCCGCGCGCCGATTTTCAGTGACGCAATCAATCGTGGCAGCAAGCGCATGATTTCTTTCAGCTCCTCATTTACCTGGATACGCAAACCCTGGAATGTGCGCGTGGCCGGGTCCTGCAGCCAGTCACCGCGTACCCGCGCGCCGAGGCTTTGTGCGACGAGCGCGGCCAATTGAGCGGTACGCTCGACAGGCCGTTCTTGCCGAGTCTCGACAATCGCCCTTGCAATCGATGCAGCAAACCGTTCTTCACCATAATTTTTTAGAACCTCCGTGATTTGTTGTTGGCTTGCCCGCGCCAGAAACGCCGCTGCCGATTCGCCGCGCGTCGGATCCATCCGCATGTCGAGCGGCCCATCGTGACGAAAAGAAAATCCGCGTTCGGCATCGTCGATCTGCGGCGACGACACGCCCAGATCGAGCAACACGCCATCGACTTCATGAATCGCCTGTTCGGCCAGCACGTCCGGCATTTCGGAAAACCAGGCGCGCTGAAACGAAAAACGCGCGTCTTCCCGCCTCAACATCGCTGCGGCAGCTTCGGCTTCGGGATCGCGGTCGAGCGCGATCACTCGCCCCGTCTCGCCCAACTGCGCCAGAATCGCGCGGCTGTGACCGCCGCGTCCGAAAGTTCCGTCAACATAAACACCGTCGCGGCGTATCCGTAACGCCGCCAGCACTTCGTTCAACAATACCGGCGCATGAGACAGACTCATCGAAGCGTGCTTTACAGCGAAAAATGATCGAGAACCGGCGGCAGGTCTTCGTGCGTCAAACGAATCGCCTGCGCCATTTGCGCTTGCCACAACCCTTCATCCCACAATTCGAAATGTCCGCCCTGCCCGACGAGAACCACCCGATGATCGAGTTGCGCGTATTGCCGCAACGACGGCGATACCAGCGCCCGCCCGGCGCCGTCGAGCGCCACATCGTCGGCATAACCGACCAGCAGTCGCTGCAACGCACGAATGCGCTCGTCGAACGACGACAGCGCCATCAACTTTTCCTGAATCGGCTCCCACACCGGCTGCGGGTAAATCAACAAACAGCGACTGGGGTCGGCCGTCATCACCAACCGACCTTCGCCATGCAGATACAGCGCGTCTCGATAACGGGCAGGAACGCCCAGCCGCCCTTTGGAATCGAGCGACAACTGCGTCACGCCGCGAAAAACGGGGGCGGGGACTTTGGGCAGAGGCGTTTGAGAAGCATCCATCGCGCACGTTTACCGGAAAAATCACATAAAAACAAATACTTGCCATTGAAACACCATCCTGTACAGCCTTCGCGGCGCGGCAGGATGGCAGTGAGGGAGAAAGGCCGATTATTGCAAACGTCATTTTCTCTTACCACAAATCCCCACTTTTTCACACCTTCCGCCACTATACGGCCAGCCTCTATGGCCGTCAACAGATTGCAAATCTTTATTAAAATTTCGCTTACCCTTGCTAAAAACCCATTTTTCTTTTAGAAATAGACCGTTAAAAGGCGAAGTGAAAGTGATTTTTCAAGAGAGTGTCGCAAAAAAACCACGCTGTATGCTTTTTCTCCGGCTTTCCCTCTGAAACGACGATTTTCTGGGGCTCACGAATTACCCAAGCGGAGAGTGGTTTCGATTTTCCCAGCCAAAAACGGCACAAACCGCGCTTCAAGGTGGCAAAATTCGGACAAATGCTACGCAAATGCCCGTGACAATGGTAAGCTGATATGCAAACCCGTCGCGAGCGTGCGGAAGCTTGAAAGCCTCGCCAAAACACGACAGGATTTGATCACGATTTTGACCACGATTTTTACTATGACACATTCGAGGTTTGAGCCATGACCCGTTTCCTTTTTTCCCGTCGAAGCCTTCTGGTGTTGTTGGCAGTCGCTGTTTTATCCCTGTTGAGCGGTTGCGCATCGTTTGCTGCCGGCGACCCGCGCAGCAGTTACCGTCAGGATTTGTGGTGGCTGGGCGCCGAACCGGCAAATACCGCGCGCTGGCCGGCTCACGGCAACATGGAGTTGGCCCCGATCCTTGGCAGCCCATTCCCGGATCGCGCCGTAGAACCGGCAACGCCGTCGCCGGATTGGCCGCCGCTGTAATCGTTCAAACGACCAACAATAAAAAGGCGAAAGCGTGAATCACGCTTTCGCCTTTTTTGCTTTTCCGTTTTTTTACTTGCCAGTTCCCTTGCTGTCTGCCTTGTTCTCGGCGGCGCTTGATGCTATCGCCGCCACCTCGGCGCGATTCATTTCAGATTCCAGCGATTCTTTCGGCAACGCTCCCGACAAAACCGTCCCGTCGGCGAGAATGATGCCAGGCGTGCCGTGAATGCCGTACCCTACCGCCAGTTGTTGAACCTTGACAATCGGCGTTTCACAATCACCCTTGTTGTCCGGTAATTTCTTGGTGGTGTAATACGTCTCCCACGCTTTCGCCCGATCCTGCGCGCACCAAATCGTTTTCGACTTGCGGTTTGAGTCAGGATGCAAGGTATCCAGCGGGAACAGGAACGTGTAAATGGTCACGTTGTCGATTCCGCGCAAAGTTTGCTCGAGCCGATCGCAAAACGGGCAGTCGATATCCGAAAAGACATAGATCACCCGTTCGCCTTTTCCTTTGACGCGCTTGAACGAATACGAAAGCGGAATCGTCGACACATCGACGCGATTCAACTCGCGCATCCGCTGATCGGTCAGATTCAACATGGTGCCCGGCATGTTGCGAGCGTCGTACAACGCTCCCGCCAGAATGTACGTGACCTCTTTATCGGTGTAAATCATTTGATCGCCGAGAAGCACTTCGTACAACCCGCCAAGATACGACGTTTTCTCGACGTGCCGAATCGGCGGCGCATCGGGGAATTTCTTTTGCAGCGTCGCCTTGACCTCCGCCGCTTCACCGGTGATCTTCTCGACCGGCGCCGACGATTGCGCACTTGCCACCATTGTCCACGCCAGCAGCGCCAGCGCACAAAACTTCAACCTGCTTTTCATCTTTTGCATCACTTCTCCAAAAGTTATTCGTAAGCGTCCCTGCTGGCTCGACAGTTTATACCAGATTCCGGTCACCCAACCTATGCCTCTGAAGGGTGGCATGATTCATGGTTGAGAGGAGCAACGCAACACTTACAGGTGCTGTGAAAAACAGCCATGAAAAATAACGTAACTCAGCGCTTGGCGCGACTACGCATAACGGCGCCACATACAAAAGACCGGAAAGCGTCAACGCGATCGCGTACCTGCCATGTACACCATGACGTTGCCGCAAAAACAGCAACAATAATACCAGCGAAACGACCACGTAAACAATAGGAGCCGACCACCATGTTTTGAGCGCTTTCTGATAAAAATCGACCGTTTTGTCACGAAACGCGTTTCCCGGCAACATCACTGGCGGATTGTCGCCGTAAGGGTAAATGCCCGCAGAAAGAGCAAGGCTTTCTTCGCGGTCATAGCGCCCGAAAAGGTAGCGCGTCAACCGCCAACGGTGCTCAACGTACGCTTCGGGGTGCTTGATGATCGCCGTCAACCATGCTTTGTTAATCTCTTTTAACTGTGTCGGTGTGTATGGCACAGGGTTACCATTATCATAAACGACTGCGTAGATGGTTGTATTACTGTCCTCCCGAAAATGCTCCCGCAATTCTTTCTGAGTCGTCGTTGGCAGTATTGCAAACGAAGGAATTTGCATCTCGCCTGTCGCCAGCGAGACCGCCGCCAAGTCCCATAATGCCACCACCGTCCACGCCGACATTGGAATCGTCACAAAGCGTTTTTCCAACATTTTATTGGAGACAAAAATACCTGCCAAAGAAACTGCCGTGGCTACCAACAAGACCACGCCATATACCAACAAGCGTTGGGGTCTCAAGGAGGTTCCCGCCAACATCACATACCACCAATAGCAGAGGAGCGGCAAAAGTGCCGAAAACGCGTTGAAACGTACCAGCCCTGCGAATATCAGAAAAGGCAAAGCCAGAATCGCCCACCATTTTCCGTGTCCTATTGTCGACAAAAATATCAACGCACATGCCAGCGACAAAGCGCCGACCAGCATCGCATCGCTCCACACATGCGCAAGAATCAGCACGCACGGCGATAACAAGCCACAAAATATCAGAAAAAGAAGGCGGGCGTACCAAGCCTGAAAAAGCACAAACGAAAAGATGCAAAGCGCCGACCAGAAAAAAACGTTATCAAGCACGAAGAGCGGTGCGCCGCTGGAAGGGTCGAGAGGTAACAACAACCGCCAGACAAGCGTCACGATTTGCGGCGTCATGCCGAAACCTTCACCGTGTCGCGCCAGCCACAAACCGAGAGAGGAGTCGAAAGACATAAAGCCGGGGTAAAAAACCCAAACCACCCCCGTACAAGCAATCAACGCTACCAGTAGCGTTGGGAAAAACTTCAGTAACCAGCGTATTTCTCTCATGCACACGTTAAAAACATAACCCTGGCTAGCGCCCCGGCAATGTCTTCGCGTAATCCATCGCCTCTTGCGAGAAACCCAACCGCTCGCGCACCACGTACAAAGGGCGCGCCTTGACCTCTTCAAAAATTCTCGCCAGATACTCGCCCAAAACGCCCAGTCCGATCAACTGGATACCGCCGATGAAAAGCACCACAACCATCAACGACGCGTACCCCGGTACATCAATACCGAAAATCAACGTTCGCACCATCAGGAACATCATGTACAGAAACGCGAAAAACGCAACGCCAAGCCCGAGATAGCTCCAAACGCGCAACGGTACCGAACTGAATGAAGTGATGCCCTCCAGCGCCAGATTCCATAGCCGCCAGTAATTCCATTTCGTCGTGCCGCTATGGCGCGGCTCCCGATCAAACAACACGGTCGCCTGACGAAAGCCAACCCAGGGGAACATGCCTTTCATGAAACGCGAGCGTTCCGGCATCCGCTGCAAAGCCTGCAACGCCGGACGGGAAATGAGCCGAAAATCACCGGTGTTACGAGGGATCGGTATCCGGGTCATTTTCTCAAGAATGTGGTAGAACACATTGGCTGTCGTTTTTTTGAACCAGCTCTCGCCATCACGAGAACGCCGTGTGGCGTTGACAACTTCAGCGCCCTCTCTCCAGCAACGCAACAATTCAGGAATCAGCTCCGGCGGATCCTGAAGATCAGCATCAATAGGAATCACCGCATCACCCGATGCATGATCGAGCCCGGCAGACAAGGCAACTTCCTTGCCGAAATTACGAGCAAGGTCGATCACCCGTACCCGCGTATCGCGCTGATGTAATGCTGTCAACACTTCCAATGTCTCATCGCGGCTACCGTCGTTGACGCAAATCATCTCCCAACGCTCGCCTGTCGCCTCCAGAACGGCATGCAACCTCTCGTACAACGCCAGAACACCCGTAGCTTCGTTGTACATCGGCACCACCACCGAAAGCTGTGGCGAACCTTTGGCGTTCCGCTCTGCCGCCATCTCGCTCATGTCGCAATGCCCCCGCGCGCCTCCGGCGCATCCAGCACTTCAATCACATGATTCTGGTTGGTATAGATGCAAAGATCGCCGGCAATCGTCAGTGCTTTTTTGACGATCGCGTCGGCGCTCAAATCGGTGTGCTCACACAAGGCTCGCGCCGCCGCTTGCGCGTAAGCGCCGCCCGAACCAATGGCAACGATGCGCCCTTCCGGCTCCAGCACGTCGCCGTTGCCAGTGATGATCAACGAAGCCGTCACGTCGGCCACCGCCAACATGGCTTCCAGCCGCCGCAACACGCGATCCGAGCGCCAGTCTTTGGCCAACTCAACGGCGGCGCGCGTCAGCTGCCCCTGATGTTTGTCGAGCTTGGCCTCGAATCGTTCAAACAACGTAAACGCATCGGCGGTGGCGCCGGCGAAACCGGCCAACACTTTGTTTTGATACAGCCGTCGCACTTTGCGCGCCGTTGCTTTGACGACGATGGATCCCAGCGTCACTTGCCCATCGCCGCCCAAGGCAACTTTGCCTCCGTGCGCCACGGAGAGAATTGTCGTTCCATGAAAAGGTTCCATTGCCCGTCTCCAGGAAAGCGTTTCCGGTTTCCTTACCGAAAACGCTGTTTTATTTTTTGCGGCGGCTGAACACGCGCGGTGGGATGCCGACCAGCAACAACAGCGTCAGCACCATCGGCGAAGTACGAATGAAAACCACCCGCTTGCGGGCGGTTTCGGCGCGCACCACCAGATTGGCCAGCGCGCCGCCGTATGAGAAATCAACACGGGAAACATCGTGCATGTCGATCACCAATTCATCGTACAACGGCAGCCGCTCCTTGAGCGCCGCCAGTTGCGGCGCATGCGCGCCTTGCAACACGCCGCGCCAGACGATCATGTTCGGCGGTAAAGGCGCTTCTTCCGGCACCGCAACGAGTTCCACTTTGGCCGGTTTCGTCGTTACCGGTTGCTGCAACGTCCTTCCTCGCGCCGGTTCCCACGCCGGCGGCGAGAGTTCAAAGCGCAACGCGAAATCCAGCGCGCACGCCTCAAACAAGGTTTCGTCTTTTTGCCATTGCAACAGTTCCAGCCACAACTGCCAATAGCCCTCGCCCTCTCGGTCGGGCGCTTCGACCGCGCGCGCTTTCGTTTCGTCGAGCAGCGCTTTCGGCCACGGCTCCAGCACAATGTTCAGTTGCAAACGACGTACTTTCGCCAGCACTTGCGCCAAGTGTCGCGCCCCTTCTTCGTCGATCAACTGGGCGCGGCTCAAATCCACTTGATACGCTTCTTTTTCCGGCGCGTCGAGAATGTGCAACAACGGCACCGTCAGCGTTTTCACGGCGGCGGTAATCTTGCCTTCGAGTTGAATGCGCGCGCTCGTGACTTCCACCTTGGGCGAATGCTCCGCTCCCGGCGAACGCGCGCCCACGCCCAGCGAAACACGCGGCACCCATACCGGCGGCGATTGCTCGAAGCGCACGGCGTATTCCATCCCGTAGCGCTCAAACGCCACCTGATTGCCGGATTGCTGGTACAAATCAAGCAACGCCAACCACACCAGCGGCATCCCGGCGGTTTCCGGCTCGGTGGCAATGGCTTCTTCGAGCACCGTGCGAGCAGCATCCAGTTGACCGCTGGCGTGCATCAACGCGGCGGTTTCGAGCACCGCGTTCAGTCCCGACGCAGACGACATCGCCCACCCGGTCGAGTGAGACCGGGGATTGATACGCGGCAACTGCTCAACGGCAGTTAATGTTTGACGGACTTCCACCTCCTGTTACTCCATTCTCTTTTACCGCGTTGTTTTTCGTGTAGCGTGATCCCTTTCAAGAATCAGGGAAAAAGTTTTTTGCTGTCAGCCCAGATGCGAAGCGGCAACATTCCAGTCGAGCAACTGCTCGATCACCGCTCGAACGTAATCGGCGCGACGATTCTGGTAATCCAGATAATACGCATGCTCCCAAACGTCGATCGTCAGCAACGGCGTCAGCCCGCGCGTGAACGGCACCTCGGCGTTGCCGGTTTTGACGACTTCCAGTTTACTGTCGGCGTTCTTCACCAGCCAGCCCCAGCCCGAACCGAATTGTCCGATGGTCGTTTCCGCCAGCCGCGCTTTCAGCGCTTCGAAGCTGCCGAAACTCTCGTCGATCATCGCGGCCAATGTTCCAATCGGCCTGCGAGCGCCTTTCGGATTCAGCCCGTTCCAGTAAAACGTGTGGTTCCAAACTTGCGCCGCGTTATTGAAAATCGCCACATGCTCAGACTTTCCGGCCACCCGTTCCACCAGCGACTTCAACTCGGCGCTTTCAAATTCCGTGCCTTTGACCAACCCGTTCAGATTGTCAACGTAAGTCTTGTGATGCTTGCCGTAATGAAAACTCAGTGTGTTAGCGCTGATGACCGGGTCCAGCGCGTTTTCGGCAAAAGGAAGGGGAGGTAACGTAAACATAAGAAGCTCCTGCAAAAAACAAATGGTTGAATAGTTAATTTTAGCACTACTTTACGGCGCCGCCTTTTTCTCCAGCCGCCTTAGCTGCCTTCCCCCCCCCCCGACGGCCAGATCATGACAACTTTCGCGCCGCGCTTATTGCAAACCGATGACGCCGCAACCGATCCGCGCGCCGCTGTTGCCGTCCGGCTGTGTTCGGTAATCGTCGGGGTCAAGCGTCACCACCAGCGATCGACCCACGATGCTGCGCGGCCCCGGCCAGACGCTGACGCCGTCCACCTCAAACGACACCTTGGCAACGCCCCGACTGTCCGCCTTGAGATTGGGAAAATCGCCGGCATGATGCGACGACGCCTTGAAATGACCGTGCGGCTGAACGCCAAGCTTGAAGTGATTACCCGCACTCAACGCATCGGACGACGAGCAATCGCCGCGCTCGTGAACATGGAACCCGTGCTCGCTGTCGGGCAGCAACCCCTGCAAATCGGCAATCACCATCACCCGCTCGCCGCGTTGCTCGAGCCAGACCGTGCCCTTCACCTGATAGCCCTGAGTCGGCGCGATGACGGCAATCGCCCGATCCTTGCCGCCGAAAAGCGTCACGCAGCCTCCCAGCAACCACGCCCCCATCACCACCATCAACCAAAACCCAACTTGCTTCATGATGCGACTTCCGGAATCTCAATCACCATACAACTTCTGAACGCGCTCCCAACGCTCTTGTGCCTCCAGCGACAGCGTTGCCGTCGGTCGCGCCAGCAAACGCGGAATCCCGATCGGTTCGCCGGTCTCCTCGCAATACCCGTAACTGCCGCTCTCGATCAAGCGCAATGATTTATCCACCTTCTTCAACAGCTTGTGCTCGCGGTCGCGCGTGCGCAACTCCAGCGTGTATTCCTCCTCGAGCGTCGCCCGATCCGAGGGGTCGGTCGTCACTTCAGTCTCGCGCAAGCGCTCGCCGGTGTCATCGGCGTTTTGCAATAACTGCGCCTTCAAGTCCAGCAAACGCTGCTTGAAAAAAGCCAACTGCTCTTCATTCATGTACTCTTTTTCGGGAGCCTTGAGAATACGCTCCTCGGTCAATTCACGGACCTTTTTGGTGACCGCTGCTGTTTTGGCAACCATGCTGACCTCGCTTTCTGCTCGAAACGGAGATGGAAACGAAACCCACCCGAAACCCACCCGCCGCAAAAACTATTATTATAACTTGCTCAGTCCGTCTGTAATACCTTGTTTTTTTAATCGGCAAGACAAAGGCAAGCTGATGTTTTGATGGGATATTTTTAAAAAGACGACATTCTAAAAGCATTTGGTGGGGCGCCTCGCTTGCTTTCAGATCATGTCTAAGGCATTGCTTTGGCATCAGGCAGGCTGACTCCCCTCCGGCGTCTTGCCAATGACGTGCGGCTCAAACAACTCGGCGTCATCTTCTTTCTCAAGCAACGAAGCCACCAATGCGCCAAGGCTGACACCGAGGAATTCGCGGGCGGCGGACGCGCCGCCGTCATTCCAATGAGCCGTCAAGGCGAACTGCCGAAACCGCTCCCAATCCCGTGCGAGATACTCAACGAGAATGCGAGCAAGATCATAAGAGAGTGAATTGATGTCCCCCGCACGATAGAAGGATGCTCCCGACCAGAATTCCTGAATTTCACTCTCACCCCAAAACGACAAATGTTTTTGTCGCGTTTCCTGCATATCATCCAGATCCCGACGGGTCACTCTTGACTTCGTTAACGCCTGCTCGACATTGACGGCCAAGCCTTCGTTGAGCCAAGTCGGCAGAGGCAAATAAGAAAGACAAGCATGCGTCATTTCATGTACGATGGTCGGCTCGATGAGCGATAAATCGCTTTTCGTTGTGACAAAGTGACCGCATGCCTTATTGATGAACACCCCGCTGCTGTGGGCAAACTCCCCTTCTTCCGGATAGTAGTGAAACACATATCGGTAGTAGTCGTCTTGTTCGTCGAACAAGATCAGAATTTCCTTTCCATACGCCAAAACTTCTGCAAGACCTTTCAGCATGCCGCAAATACGTTCGAGCACCCGCTCCATATAAGCGAGTGTCGCCTGCGCAACCTTGGGTTCCGCCGACGAAAGAACCAAGACTCGCTCAGATTCCGACAAGCGATAGTCGGCGCCGAGAGCAACACCAAAATGCAAAAGCCAGGCGCGTTCACAGGCCGCGCAAGCCTCGTTTCTCATCGGCTCGTCGGCGGCTGTATCCTCCCAGGAATAAATAGCAGGCCAGTCCGGAATCGGAAAACCGTGATCCCATTCCAGAAGTTTAGTAAACGCTAAAGGCGCCATTCCTTCAATGGCGATCTCGTCCGGCGCCACCTGAACGGCAGGAGATGGATGCTCTGATTGAGGTTGGCTTTTGCTCCGCAAAAACTTGAACATGACTTCTCTCCGATGCGAGCGCCAGAAGTGTCCCCGAAGACGCTAACATAACACAAGACCGGAAAAAGTTTGCGGACACCAATAGCCTGAACCACAAACCAACAAACCGCGCCAAGCCTCCCGCTATAATATGACTTTTCCCTTCTGCGCTTTTGTGCTTTGCAAACATGGCTCCGCTCGTTCTCTACGACAACTACACGCGTTTGTTGCGCCCGTTTCAACCGCTACATCCCGACGGCGAGGTCGGGCTTTACACTTGCGGCCCGACGGTTTACGACTATCAGCACATCGGCAATTACCGGACGTTTTTGTTCGAGGACACGTTGAAGCGCGTGTTGCGCTGGAACGGTTATCGCGTGCGGCACGTGATGAACATCACCGATGTCGGGCATTTGACTTCGGATGCCGACAGCGGCGAGGACAAGATGGAGAAAGGTTCGCGTCGCACCGGCAAAACGGCTTGGGAAATCGCGCAGCTTTACACCGATGCTTTTCTCGACGACTTGAACAAGCTCGGCATCGAGATGCCGACGGTGCTGTGCCGCGCCACCGATCACATCCAAGAGCAAATCGAGTTCATCGTCGATCTGGAGAAGAAAGGTTTTACCTATCGTACTTCCGACGGCATTTATTTCGACACGAGCAAGCAAGAGAGTTACGGTTATCTGGCGCGCTTGAACCGCGAGGGACTGGAAGCCGGCAAGCGCGTCGAGTTGGGCGAAAAGCGCCACATCACTGATTTTGCGCTGTGGAAATTTTCGCCGCCCGATGAACAGCGGCAGATGGAGTGGGACAGCCCGTGGGGCGTCGGCTTTCCCGGCTGGCACATCGAATGTTCGGCGATGGCGCAGCGTTATCTCGGTGACTATTTCGACATTCATTGCGGCGGCGAAGACCATCTCTCGATTCATCACACCAACGAAATCGCGCAAACCGAAGCGCGCGTCGGCACCCGCCTTGCGCATTTCTGGATGCACGGTTATTTCTTGCTGCTCAACGATGCCAAGATGGCCAAATCCACCGGGGAGTTTTTGCGGATTCAATCGCTGATCGACCGCGGCTACGACCCGCTGGCTTACCGTTATCTGTGCCTCACCGCGCATTACCGCAAGCAGTTGACGTTCACTTGGGACGCGCTCGACGCGGCGCAAACAGCGCTCGAACGTTTGCGTCAGGGTTTTCACACGCTGTCCGAATCTGCCGATGCCACACCTGATGCGGCGCTTGTCGAACGCTACACAGCCGAGTTGAACGATGATCTCAATTTACCGCGCGCGCTGGCGATTGTCTGGGAAACCTTGCGCGGTACGCTCGATCCGGCGATCAAGCGGGCGACGCTGGCGCGTTTCGACAACGCCCTCGGTTTGCAGTTGGCAACATGGCGTCCGGCGACCGTCACCGTTCCCGACGACATCCGCGCGCTGGCCGATGCCCGTCTCGCGGCGCGACAGGCGAAAAACTGGACGGAGTCCGACCGCCTGCGCGATGCCTTGAAAGCGGCGGGTTGGGACATCGAAGACGCGGCGGGCGGTTACACCCTGAAGAAGCGCTGAACTTTTTCGCTGAATTTGCCTCTTATCTGCTTTTAGGGATGCGCCGATTCATTCCCGCAAAAAAGCGTCTTTCGCCCTTCGACAAGCTTAGAGCGAACGGAATGACTGGCTTATGTTATGCTTATACCCTCTGTGCCGTTTGAGGGATTTCGCCATGAAACTTTCTTTCGTTAAACCCGTGATCCGCGTTTCGCCGATCCTGTGCGTGGTCACTGCGCTCGTCCTGTCCGGCTGCGACGCTTATTACCAGCAAAAACGCGATGAAGAGGAAGCGATCAAGAACACCGTCGATTGCACCTATCAGGACGAACGCCTGCTGGTGCGTTTTGATCGCGCTCGCGACGAAGTACGGCTGCTGATGCCCGACGGCGTTCGCATCTACCTTTACAAGATGCCTTCCTCGCGCGGCGTGCTCTACACCAACGGCGATTATGAATTGCTCGGCAAAGGCACCGACGTCACCTTCGGCCCGGTCGGCAATACCTCCAAGCTGACGTGCAAACCCTACAAACCCGAAGACGGCGATAAGCGCAAAGAAGATCGCAAGGGCTTGAGAGAAAATCAAGCCATTTGAGCCTCTCCTTTATTTGATTTTTACTATCTGCTTTTTACGACTCGATTTTTACGACTTGATTTTTACTATCCAATCGGAGATTTCACATGACCGCCGCTTTCCCGACCACCCTGCTGCATGCCGCCTTTCCCGCTGCCTTTTCCTCATCGGCGCTTTCCGGCGCGCGTTCGCATCCGCTGCGGGCTGTCGCGTTGACCATTCTCGGTTCGCTGGCGCTGGCCGTTTCCGCCAAAATGCAGTTTCCGTTTGGGCCGGTGCCGTTCACCATGCAGACCTACGTCGTTCTGCTGTTGGGCGCGCTGCTCGGCGCTCGGCTGGCCGGCGCTTCGGTCATGCTCTATCTGGTGGAAGGACTGGCGGGACTGCCAGTCTTCACCGCCGGCGGCAGCCTTGCTTATCTGGCCAGCCCGACCTTCGGCTACCTCATCGGCTTTCTGCCGGCGGCAGTGTTCATCGGCCATTTCACCGAGCGCGGCTTGGGTCGCACACTGAGAAGCGGTTTGCTGCTGATGACCATCGGCAACGCGCTGCTCTACACCTTCGGGCTGTTGTGGCTTGCCATGACCGTCGGCATCGAACGCGCTTACTGGATCGGGCTGCATCCGTTCTGGGCGCCGGAAATCGTCAAAACCGTGTTGGCGGCGTTGAGTGTAACGCTGGCGTGGAAAGCGTTGACGCCCCGCCGCTCCTGAATCACGCAGCCATTAGCCATCATGGCCGACATGAAAAAACTCTCCGGCGGTTCGCTGCGAGCCGCCGGATACGATGAAAAAGAGCGTCGCCTCACCGTTGAACTGACTTCCGGTACCTTTGTTTTTGAGCGCGTCTCGCCGGAAGTGTGGCGACGCTTCATCGGCGCTTCGTCGCCGTGGAGCTTCTTCCGCGACAACATCGAAGAAGAATACGTCGGCAAGAGGGTGCGTTAAACAGAGATCGAAATGATCCTCCCCATCATCGCTTAAACCCTCTGCATGGTTTTTGCGATCATCGCTGTGTGATTGTCGTTGTTGGGGCGGCGCTCGGCTACGGCTGGTGGTTTGCCGCTTGCCTTTTGAAGTAAAGGCGCCCAATGCCACCACGCGCAAGGCCATTGCCGAACAGGAAGCGGGGAAGGGTAAGAAGATTCAGGCCAAGTAATACAATCGTCGGTTAACGTTGATGATTCAGCCGCAGCATCAAGGTTAACGGGTGTAGAGGCGACGCTTGGAACCCATAGTGCTCATAAAACTCCTTGGCGCGGTCGTGCAGCGCGTGTACGAGTAGTGCCCGAACTCCGACGCTTTGTGAAACCGCCACGACCCGATTGACCGCGTCCTGTAGTAGCGCCCCACCCAATTTGATGCCTTGGGCACGGCGATCGACAGCCAGTCGGGCGAGCACCATCACCGGAATCGGATCCGGCATGTTGCGGCGCACGGCACGGGTGACTGTCTGATGTGAGACCGCGCCTGCCGCTATCGCGTAGTAGCCCAATACGTGTTGATCCAAATCAGTCACAACAAAAGTACGGCTGGCTCCGCTCAACTGGTTAACCAGAGCGCGGCGTTTGAGCCATTCATCGAGAGTTACCTCACCGCAAGCAAAGCCATCCAATTGATGGATTGTCGCCAGCGACTGCGGCGAACTGAGTTGCAAGCTCATGCCGCGCCGTTTCTCCAAGGCGCTTTGACGGCCATAAGGCGTTCAAGACCGGGGTTGGTGACGGGTGGGGCGTCGAGTAGGGCGGTGAATTGCTTGAACTTTCCGGCGTCAAGGTTGAAAAAAACCTGATCCAAAACCACAGCCTGAGCACGATCACAGGCTGTTTCAAGCATGAAATCCGAGCGGTTTTTGCCAAGCAGACGGGCAGCGTGGTCGATCAGATCACGCTGTTCAGGTAACGCTCGTAGATTGATGGCGGCTTCACGCATGGGTATCTCCTGTTTGAGAATACACAATAGATACACGTATTATGGCGCAATGTGTAGCTATTGTCAACACGCGCCGGTTTAATCGACGAAATGTCGGCCATGTGCCTCGACGCGGGTTTGGCGCCGCGCGAGGGGTAATACGGCACGGCCGCTTCGACCCAGACGTGTTGCATTCTGATTTTGTTGACGACGCCGCCGCTGGTGATGCCGGTGATCGGGATGCCGCCCGCTGAGGCGAAATCCCAGGCGGCGTCGATGTTGGCGAAGTCGCCGGCCATGTTGATGAATTGGGCGGCGGGAATATCAACGGTGCCGTAGGCGTATCTGGCGGGGATGTTGGCGGCTCTGAGGAGGGCGATGGTCAGCGTGGCGATGTCCATCGCGTTGCCGCGTTTCACGTCCAGCGTCATGTCCGCGGTTTGCTGGCCGCGAGGGATGCGGTGAACAGATCGAGCGGTAAGTGGGCGTTGCGGATCGGGATGGGATGCAAGGCGCGGCGCGCAGCGCATAGCGGGTCTATGCGCAAGTGTCGCAACGCCGCAGACCGCCCGATGCCGCAAATGCACACGACGCGGTGATTTGTTCAGCGCATCCCCGGTCGGTTGCCATTCGATGTTGTTGCGAACCCAGTTATAGATTTCGATGTTCACCGTTTCATTGTGGAGGAGTGTTTTCAGGAGGAGCGGTGGGTACGTCGCGTTCTGCGTCTTTGCCCGTCCATTTATTTTCGGGTATTTCAACTTTTTGCTTTAATCAGCCATAATGCAAAAGCAAGCGATCCCAAAAATAATATGCTAATTATTGATCGCCAACCACTAATACTATTTACTTCTTCCTTTTTTGACTCAAAAAATTTTGATGGGACGTTAAGAATTATTGCAAAATATGTGCTAACAGAGCATGGTAAAGACACCCCCATTTTTAACCCTGCCATATAAAAAAACACAAAAAACAAGAACGCTAAAGAGCCTAAAATGGCCAAGGAATTACTGAACTGTTTCATACGATCCACTTTCATCAAAGGTTAGAAGATCAATTTTGTCGTTTCCTCGTACGACTACGGCTTCGGCAGAACCCCACACTCGACAAGGCTCGGAAGATAATTCCCAGCCACTGTAGCAGCAGCTCCCGAAACAGCAAGGATCACCGCTTTTATTTTTGTTAGGACTAATGATTCCATTAAAAATGCACCTTCAAGGCCTAGCGTTGCAAAAAAACTCTGCAGAAATGCAGATATAAAGCAATTTGCAGTGTTTACTGGGCCTTTAATTCCTTGAGCCACGTCTAAAATTATTAATCCAGTCAAAAAGCCTGCACAAGCAGCAAGAGCTACAGCAATTACGGGAAATATTAACGATTCCAAAACCGTGGCAATAGTTCCTGGGTTTGGTATTGGTATTAAACCTAGTACACTGGTTGCTGTCGCAACACCCAAAGCTGCACCCATATATCCGCCATTTTTTCCGCCACTAATCTTATAAATGCCTGCGCCCGTTGTCGGATCGGTAATCGCGTACCCACTTCCCCTGAAGCCAGTAACCGTTAGCTGGTCTGTATGTGTTATCACCTCTTTCGCAGAAGCCAGTGCATCTCTGATCTCGCTCATTGCCAAGCTGTCCAGATGAAGTACTGATAACGCTGCTGATTGGTTTTGCTGAGTGATGGTGTAGATTTTTTGCCCTTGCATAGCAGCCAAGTTCAATGCTTTTGCAGTTGAGAACCCTTGTGACTGAGTTGCACTATTGGGGTCATAAAATATCAACTCTGGCACTGAGCTTTCCAGCGCTGAGCTCAACATCCCCGCTTGGAGCATCAATTGCTTTGCTTTATCGCTGTTTCCATCTTTGTCTTTTATAACTTGGGCAGTGTACACGTTCATATACATACCAAATACTTCAATGCCGCGATTGATTCCAAACAAAGTGCTTTGGTACGGCTCATAGCCAAATGTTCCCATCGTCGGAATAGGCATGAATGGCGTTTTTGCCTTAAGGCTCATGATCCGGCTTTGGGGAATATATTCAGCGTAGTAGCCCTGTATACCTACCACATACATATCGCCTAGCAATTTTTCCCGCGTCAAAGCTGCCTTTTGCGCGTCGGTTCCACTTTCCAGTATTTGTTTTGTTTGTGTCAAATTCCCCTGCAACGCGCTAAACGTTTTCTGCGACGGATTACTCCCCACAATCCCCAACGCCAGATAACTCCCCGCGATCACGCTATCTTGTTTGGTGTCCAGCCAGGTTTGCGTTGAGGTTTGGAAGCTGGTGCCGATGTCAATTTCTTCGCCCAACGCCATTGCTCCCGCAGAGAGAAGCACTTGATCATCGCGCTTGATCTCTGGAATGACTCTTATCGACGAAGGCAGGAAACTCGGCAACTGACTCGGATCGGTGATGTTCGCCGGAATGAGCGCCGCCAAAGCATTCTCATCCGCAGTCGATGCGGGCTTAAAACTTATCGTGATGCTTCTTTGATTCAACTGATACAGCGGCATCGTGACGCTTTGCAGCCAAGACAGATCATAGATATCCCAACCCAATCCCAGCGTGACCTGTACTTGCAGGTTGGCGGGCAGTTGCGCGTAGGTCGCGCCTTTTGCTGCGGCCACGTAGGGCAAGGTGCCCGGCAGAATGTTCAGGGTTTGTTGTTTGATGGTTCTTCCCCCGATCACGTCGCCGACGGTCGGGTTTTGCATTCCGTTGATGTAAGTGGTGAGGTTTTGTTGCGCTTGCGTTTGCGCGTTGGCGATGATGTTGCTGTCCAGCCCTTGCACCCAACCTTCTTGTTCGTTCACTGTGCCGCTGTTGATGAAGTTGTCGGCGAGTTGTTGGCCGTCGATGTTGGCGATGGTTTGGGTATCGATTCCCTGCAGGTAGTCGTATTGTTTGTAGCTCGGATCGAGCGGAACCCAGGTGTCGATGGGGGTTTTGTTCGACGCGGGTTTGGCGCCGCGCGAGGGGTAATACGGCACGGCCGCTTCGACCCAGACGTGTTGCATTCTGATTTTGCTGACGACGCCGCCGCTGGTAATGCCGGTGATCGGGATGCCGCCCGCTGAGGCGAAATCCCAAGCGGCGTCGATGTTGGCGAAGTCGCCGGCCATGTTGATGAATTGGGCGGCGGGAATGTCAACGGTGCCGTAGGCGTATCTGGCGGGGATGTTGGCTGCTCTGAGGAGGGCAATGGTCAGCGTGGCGATGTCCATCGCGTTGCCGCGTTTCACGTCCAGCGTCATGTCCGCGGTTTGTTGGCCGCCCCATGTGGGTTGCCATTCGACGTTGTTGCGCACCCAGTTGTAGATTTCGACGGCGTTGTTGTTCAGCGCTTGCGCTTGGGCGCGAATGTCGGCGGTGATTTCGGTTTCGGCGGTGGAAGCAAGGTATTGGGGGTCGTTGACTTCGCTGCCGGCTTTGGTGGTTAAAGGAAGCCCCCTCTCCCCTAACCCCTCTCCCACGATGGGGAGAGGGGGGGTTGAAACCTTCTCACGCCCCTGCGGGGCACCCTCTCCCGCGATGGGGTTTGAATCCCTCTCCCCTTGCCCCTCTCCCACGATGGGGAGAGGGGAAGTGAATTCTTGCGGAACGTTGTTGCGGTTCGGCTTCAAGGTTTGGAACGGCATTTCCTTGAGGCTTTCCGGCTTTTTGAGCGGCGAGACTTGATCGAGCCATTGGGTAAGATCGGCGCCGTCGCTCTTGGCGGTTTTGAAGATGAGGCCTTGCGGCACCATCGCTTGCAGTTTGTCGCGGAAGGTTTGGCTGCGGCTGGCGAATTGTTGTTTGAGGGCGTCGAGCTTGGTGGTGTCGCCGACGGCTGCTTTGCGTTGGGCTTCCATGCTGGCGTTGATTTTTTCGGTGAGGGCGTCGAATTTGTCCAGCGCGGCTTGCGGGTTGAATTCTTTTCTCATCACGGAATCGGCGGGCGACATCAGGGTGGCGCGAACGGTGTCGATCAGTTCAACTAGTTGACGGTCGGGGCTGGCTTCGACGGTTTTCCAGGCGGCGGTGTTGACCGGCTTCGGCAGGGTCATTGCCACGGCCAGCGGGTGAACGGTGAGGTTGACCATCGCGGCAATGGCAATGGTGGCGATGGTGCGGAAGATGCGATGGCCGAACCACATGGGGAAAGAAAATGATAGTGCTCGTCTGGATTCCCGCCTGCGCGGGAATGACGCCATTGATAGAGATGCGCCTTTGCAGCGACTCGATTGTGCCTCTGCGGGCGTTGTGTAAACCATCCCGGCGTTTCGCGCCACCCCTCCAAAGAGGAGAGAGTGATTGGTCAGGTGTTGGGATGGGCTGGAGCAACGGGTCTGGGTTCCCGCCTGCGCGGGAATGACATTCCTGCGCGGGAATGACGGTAAAGGAACAACCGCGTCGCTGGACGGCGAAGGCACAACCGTATCATTGCCGTCATTCCCGCGAAGGCGGGAATCCAGACGGCTTTTTTGTTCTTCTGAAATTTGCGCAGCGATGCTCGCGGCCAGTTGCGCGGCAAACAGTTCTCTGCCTCGCAGCCAGGCGGCGTTCAGGATGGCTTGCAGGATGCGGTCGTGGAGTTTCATGAGCGTTCTCCGAAATTATATTTTGTGCGTTGTGTTGGCGGCGATGGGTTTCGCTGACGCTCTACCCATCCTGCGACGGCGAACGAGGGAAGCATATTTCCACGCCACCCCCATCAGCAGCACGAGCAGGATCAGCAGCAGCAGTTGCGGCGGCGGCAAGAGCGGGATCGGAACGCCGTTGAGGTTCCGCAGTTGCCGCACGTTCAAGTAGAAGTTCGCTGTGCCGTTGACGCTCGGTGCTGTCGCACTGACCGTTGCGTTGCCTTCGGCGTTGCCCGCCGCCGCAACGATTTCGGCCTGACCGTTGGCATTGGTCACGGCGGTGCTGCCGTTCGGGAAGATGATGCCGGAGCCCGCTGACGCTGCGAAGGTAACGACGATGTTGGGCATCGGGTTGTTTTGCGAATCCAGCACGGTCGCTTGCAGGGTTTCGCCGAAGGTGGTGTTCGGTTCGGCAGTTTGCGGCGTGCCGCCGGTGGCGGTGATGCTGGCGGCGAGCGCGTCTTTGTTTTCCAGTTGGAAGACGGCGGTTCCAACGACGCCCGGCGCGGTAGCGGTGACGTTGAACGCGCCGACGGTGCTATTGGCGATGACGTTCACTCGCGCTTTGCCGTTGATGTCGGTCACTGCCGTGCTGCCGCTCGGGAAGGTAACGCTCGCGCCCAGTGTCGGCGCGGTAAAGGTGACGGTGACGTTGGGAACCGGTTGGAATACGGTGTTGAGGACGGTCGCTTCGAGCATCACGGGGTAGGTTTCGTTGATGGTTTCGCTTTGCGGCGTTCCTCCGGTCGCGGTGATGCCCGCGGCAATTTGGGCGAGCAGGGTGAAGCTGTCTTGCGCCAGCGGAATGATGGTAGCGCTCGCGCCGCTGCCGATGGTGGCGGCAAGCACGGCAAGGTAGGTCGCGCCGACGCGCCCGCTGGTGGCCCAACTGGTGTTGAAGGGTACGCTGCCGCCTTGGGCGATGTTCGAGGTTTGGTCGAACTGGGTGACGATGTTGCCGAGGTCGGGATCGATGATGTAGATGGTCAGCGGCAGGTTGGCGATGTCGCTGTTGCCCTGGTTGGTGACGGTTGCTCCCAAGGTTACGGTTTCGCCGACGCGCAGGCTGTTTGGCACGGCAGCGATAACGCCGGTCAGGCCGAAGCCGGTGGCGCTGGTTTTACCGACGAGGTAGGTGGTTTGGTTTTGATCGAGCACGCGCAGGCTGCTGTCGAGCAGGTCTTGGGTGACGGTATATGTGCCGGCAGGGACGTTGCTCAAGGTTTCGGTGGCGGTGAAGTCGCGCAGCGCGCCCGGCAGCAGCGTATCGACGCTGTGGCCGTGGCTGTAGATTTGTGCGCCTTGTTCGTCGAACACTTTGACCATCAGGGTGAGGTTGTCGAGGATCATATTCGCCGAGCGGCTTTGCGCTCTCGAAGCGATGATGACTTGGTCGCTCGGGTTGTATTCGAGGCGATCGACGGAGAGCGCCGAAATGGCGGAAGCGCTTTGGTTGTCGCCCAGCACGTTGAAGGTGGTGGTGGCTTGCGCCAGTGCGAGACCGTTATCGTCGAGAACCGCTTTCACGGTGTACTGCGCCGGGACGATGGCGCCGATGGCGAAGGGTGCGGTGATCGGCAACGTATCGCCGGGCAGCAGGGTCACGCCTTGCTGGGTGACGCCGCCGACCAGCACGTCGTTGCTGTCGAAGACTTGCACGTTCAACATGCCGCCGATGGTGCGCAGCGCGTCGGTGTTGTTGAGGGTGGTGGTGACCAGCGCAGTGCTGTTGGCTGGGTAGTCGGCAGCATCGGTGGCAACGGTCAACCCGATCAGATTGGTGACGAGAACATTCGGTATGTCGATGGGCACTTGTACGTCGCCCGCAGCAAAGCTGTTCTGGAAGCTCATGTAGCCGGAATCGAGGGTCTTGCGCAGTTCGCCGAGTTGCAGGTTTTGTTCGGAAGCATCGAAGCAGATTTGCTCGCCGTCGGCGGTGACGTTCTGGAGGCTCCACACATATTCGGTGCGACCGTCGGCGCGCGGGATCACGGCGTTGGCGGTACGGCTCGCGCCGCTCAGGTCTTGTCCGGGCTTCGCCAACAAATGCACATCAACACCGATCGCACCGCAGGTGACGGGGGCTTGCCAGATGGCGTTAGAGTCATTGAACATCAAGATGCGACGGCTGAAGCGGTCGTAGGAAATGTAGTCGATGTCATTCAAGTTCGGGCTTATTTTAGAAGTATCGAACATCAGAACAACATCACCGGTTCTCGGCACCACTTGCGCCAGCGTGTGTTCTTCGCCACTCTGGCCAATGCGCGCCCATGTATAAGTGGCGATATAAAAATTGCCGCCGCAGTCGCCGGTAATGTTCGGGAAACCGTCGCCTTCAAAATACGGGTCAACTGTTCCGTCGCCTCTCGAGAAAATTGGCACTGCTGAACCATCGGGGCGAATCATCGACACATAGTGGTTTTCGTTCTGAACGTACACATTGTCATTGATGTCGATTGCCAGACCGCGCGGCTGCGGCAACCCAAAGGTGCTAGCGACGCTAACCGCACCGGTGTTCTTGTTCACCTTCAACAGCTTGTTCGGCGAGCCGACCAGAATGTCATCGTGGCTGTCCACCTGAACACCGTTGGCTGAGGTCACGCCGAGGTCGGCAACGACGGTCTTGTTGCCAGCAAGATCAACTTTGATCAACTCAAAATTGCCGGTGCTACTGTTCTTCGAGGGTAGATAGAAGTTTTCGTTTGAGTCAGCGGCAAGCCCGAAGGCCGTGCTGAGACCGCTTACCACCACCGTATTGATCCCGGCTGGCGTTACGCGGTTGAGCGCGGTGGGGCTGGTGTAATAAAGGTTGCCGGCGCGGTCGGCAGCCATTCCGCTCGGCCAGCCGCTGGTTACCAGCTTCCGAACTTGCCCGGCCTCGACACGCGAGATCGAGGTAAAGTCAGCGCCGGAAAGATTCATGCACATCGGCAAGGTTTGATCGCCCGGCGGCAACTGGTCTTTGAGTGCTACCAGTGTACTGGTCGCCGCGCCGCCAACGTGAACAAAGTTGGTCGCCACCCCTTCCACCCCGGCGCGCGACACTTCGATCCGGAAATCGCCGCCGTAAGGCGGCAGCCAGGAGCCAAAATCAAAATCGTCGTACTGGTCAATCGGCGGCAAGGCGGCCATCGGCAAGCTGGCTTGATAAACCACGGTACCCGCAGCGGGGGGAACAGTAGCAGTCTGTTCGATAGCAAAGTAAAAGACGGTATTAGGAGACAGGGTGTACAGACCGCTACCGTCAGCTTTCAACGCAACGCCATAGAGGTTCTGATTGTTAACTGTCAAGTTAACATGAAGATCGACTACGCCACCATCGGCATCAGCCACACTAACGATGCCACCATCAGCCGCTGTATAAATCCGACCGGAGGCATCCACGCCTAGCTTGTTCAAGCCCGCCAGATTGTTGGCAACGGTGGTTAAGCCGCCGTTGCCGCCATTATTGCTGTAGCGAACGATGGAATTGTTGCCGCGACTGGCTATGGCGACATCGCCGTTGGGCAAAACGCGAACACCCTGCGGGTTGTTGAGGCCGGTGGCAAACAGTGTCCAGTTGGCCCCATCGTAGCGGCGTAACTGACTGTTGGCGCGATCCACAAAGACCCACTGATTGCCGTCTAACAGTAAGCCGTAGAAAACGTTGCTGCCGGTGAGGGTAGCGGTTGTGCCGTCCGGGGCGATTTTGCAAAGAGTTGTGCTGCTGCTGGTCGCCCACAACGTACCAGCATCATCGAATGCCAAGTACTGTAACGCACAACCTGGCCTTGCCAGCGTTGAAGGCGTAAGCCCGTCGAAGCGTACTACGGTATAGCCGCCGTAATTGGCAACATGCAAACGGCCTTGCGCATCAAACGCCAAGCCCATCGGCCGGATCAATCCGGCGTAGTCGGCGATGACGTTTTTGCTGCTGTCCACGGTCACGACACGGCTGCTGGCCGTATCTCCCACCGTCAAAGCGCCGTCGGCGCGGACGGCAATGCCGGTCAGCGACAACCCGCTCAACGTAGTCCACGTTTGCCGTGCGCTGCCATCCCACTGGTAAATCGTAGCGCCGGAGGTTCCAAAAAGCGTACCGTTGTTGATCGCCAACCAAGTTGCAAAAGTGTCAGTTTGCTTGACCGGATAACCACCCGGCGCCAGCTTGTAAAGGTGGGCACTGTTGTCCGCAAACCAGAAGACGCTGCCGTCCCAGACGATATCACTGGGAGACACAAAGCCGGACAGCGTACTTTGCAGGATTCCGCTGTTGTCGTAATACTTGAGGTCATGGGTACTCGAATAGGTAACAAAAACGCCACCTGCGGCATCGCCGGCAAGGTCGGTTGGTTGCGTGGTCGTCAAGGTAGCGCTCAACGTCGCCACACCGGTATCGCGATCGATGGAATAGGCTTTATAGCCGCTGCTGTTGATTACCACTCGCAATTTACCGTCGGCGCCAACGCCGAGGTAGCTTACTACCCCGCTGACTGAAAGGGTCAACGGCGATTCCGTTCCATCGCTCTCAATCCGTGCTAATACGTTATTACTGTAGCGAACCGTGGCGCGGCCATTGAGATCGGTCACCAATCCGTAAGGGTTGGTCGATAAGGTCGCGAAAGTACTCACCGTGCCGCTGCTGTCGAGCTTGACGATTTGTTTGCCGTTGTAATCCGCCAGCAGAATGTTGCCGTCAGCATCGACACCGACGCCATAAGGATTGAATGCAACCGTTGCCACGGTGGCGCGCGTGCCGTCATCAGCGATGCGATAAACGGTGCGTGTGTTGCTGACCGCGACCAAGCCGCCGTTCACCGGATCGGGAGCGATGTAGTTGGCGGTAAAGCCGCTCACGAGTTTGCGCGATACGCCGTTCTCGACCACAGTGATGAAATTGTTATTGGCCACGTACACCTCGCCGTTGACCCCGACCCGTACCGCCGATGGGTTGTACAGAATCGTTTCAATGGTTCCCAGCGGATTGCCATCGCCGTCAAACCGGCTGATACGGTTGGCGCCGGTTTCTGTCACATAAACCTCGCCGTTGCCGCCGACGGCAACGCCATACGGGCTGGTAAGGCCGGTGGCAAAATTACTTTTGCCACCGTTTGATACGCGGACGACCGAGCCTCCACTGTAATTGGCGATCAAAATGTCGCCAGAGGTGGTGAGCGCCAAGCCCCTCGGCCCGGACAAGCCGGTCGCCACTACAGTGACTTCGTCCTGCGGGTTTTTCATTCGCAGAGTGCCGTCGCCAGTGTTGGCGATCCACAGATTTCTTGCCGTGTCGTATTTCATTCCTTGCGGGTTGTTGGCAATGCCTTGCGCAAAAACCTGTACCGTGCCATCCGGCAACACTTTGAGAATGGAGTTGTCGCCCTGATTGGAGACGAACAAATTACCGTTGCCGTCGAATTTCAAATCCATCGGTTGGTTGAAGCCAGTGGCGTAGGTGCTGATTGTTCCTTGCGGCGAAACCTTGACGATGGTGCCATCGCCGCTGTTAGCAACATAGAAATTACCGGCGGCGTCGCGGGTAACCCCCTGCGGCCGATTCAACCCGCTGACAAACGGGGTAATGCTGCCATCGGCGGCGACTTTGGTCAGCGTGTTATCGTTGTAGTTGGTGACGACGTAGTTGCCGTTATCGTCCTTGACCAGCGACACCGGATTCGACAAACCGCTACTCCATAGCACGGTTTCAACCCCGGCAGCGTCACGCTTGATGAGGCGGCTTATAGTGCCGACACTCGTTATGTTGAACGTGCCGGCAATCATCAAACTGCCGTCAGCGGCGACATCAATGCTGGACATGGTGTTTAACGTCGTCAACGGATAAGCGGTAACAACACCAGCCGGAGTAACCTCATACAATCTTATGCCGGATGAGGAGGTTATCCAGAAATTGCCGTCACGGTCACGCGCCAAGTCATTAGCCGTTATTCCGCTCGGCAGGGTAGCAATAACGCTCATCGTGCCGTCAACCGCGATTTGTAGCAGCTTGTAGTCAGTCACGTTCATCGTATAAAGGTTGCCCTGATCGTCGGCAACTAATCCGCGTGCGTTAGTCAACGGTGCGCCACTGGCAAATGTAGCATCCGGGCTGATAACTACTCGCGGCATGGTCGAAGTTTGCGTATCGGGATTTTCCAGCACGATACGCAGATCGAGCGATCCCGATGGCACCGGCTGGTTGCCGACATTGGTCAGGTCGGCGGTGATCTGAATCGGCTGCTGAGCATCGATCTGCGCCAACGGCGGATTGGGATCCACACCCCCCGTCAATATCGGCATTGCTTCAACGGTGAACGCGCAATCGCGCTCGGCCAACACCAAGCCGCCGCCGTCGGCGGCCAGCACATGCACGGTGTAATTCCCTGCCGCTTGCCGGAATAGCAGTTGTTCAATCTCGATGTTTTGCAGCGTTCCGTTCGGGAATACCAGCGGCAGGTTGGGTCGATCTTGAATGCCGCCGCTGGCGTTGGCCTTGATTTCAAACACCAGATTGTGCTGATCGTCGAACACTTGGGCGCTGAGCAGCAGCGCCACGGGCGCGCCCGACGCATTGAGGACGCCGACGGTGATGCTGACTTCGTCGTTGGGCTTGTACGAAGTTTTGTCCGGCGTTGCCGATTCGATGGTGATGCCGGATTGGGCAGGTTGCGCCAACTGGATGTCCAACGTCCCATCGCCCGGTTGGCTCAGATGAACTTGCAGGGTTTGCGACAAATAACCGGTAGCGCTGATGAGCAAGGTGAAATCGGTGCTGTCGATGCCGCTCAAAGTGTAATGGCCGTTGATGTCGCTCATGGCGCTGATCGTTTGTCCCTGCACGGCAACGGTTGCGTTGGCAATCGGCGCGCCGCTCACGACATCGGTAACAGTGCCGCTCAAGGCGCTGTTGACCGGCATGGGCGTCAACACGATATTGCCGACATCGTTGACGCCGGTCACGAGCGTGCCGCCCAAGACGGCGGTTTGATAGCCGCTGGCGGTCAGGGTCAACTGGATCGGGCCGACGGTCAGGTTATCGAACTGGAAAGTGCCGGCGGCGACCGTGGTTTGCGGCGGCGTTTGACTGCCGTCGCCCAAAGTAACGGTGACGTTGGCCAGCGCTGCACCGCTGCTGTTGACGACTTTGCCTTTGAGCGAAGTTGTCGGCGGCGTCTGGCTGGTGCTGTACAAGGTCGGCGAGAACACATAGCTCTTGCCCGCTTCAAAAGTGACATCGGCGGTTGCCGTTTGGTAGTTGGTGAGGCTGGCGGTAATGGTCGCCGGGCCGACATCGAGGCCGGTGATGAGGTACGCGCCAGTGCTGCTGGTCAGCGCCGAATTGACGCCGACGGCAACGATCACATTCGCCAGCGCTGTACCGCTGCTGTTTTTAACGACGCCGGAGAGGCTGGCGGTTAACGGCGCGGCAGTCAGCCGGATGGCGCCGAGGTTGAGAAGTTGTCCGGCGGTGACGGTGATCGTGGTTTGAACGCTTTGATAGCCGAGCGCGGCCACGCGCAGGGTGTAGGTTCCTTCGGGGATGCCGGAGAGCGCAAAGCTGCCGTCGTTCGCGGTGTCGGCGCTCGACTGGCTGCGCTCGACGAGGGAGACGTTGGCGTTGGCGATCGCGCTGCCGGTATTGTAGTCGATGACTTTGCCCTGAATGTCGCCGGTGGTCGGCGCGGACGGGGTTTGGGTGGCGGCGAACAGCGCCCGCAGCGCCAGCGCGGTGAGGTAAGGGTCGTTGTCCCAACTGCCGTTGGGCAGTTGCGCGGCGATCAAGGCATCGGCGATGGGTTGGAGCACGGCGGTTTGCGACGTTTGTTTCGACAACGTCAGCAACGCATAGGCGTTGTCGAAGGTGTTGCCGAACTCCTGATTGGCGTTGCGATGCGCAAGCAGCCAGTTTTGGCTGGAAGTGGAGATCGTGCCCACTTGAAAACGGGTTCCCCACACGCTGGCGGCTTGCCCGGCCAGCGCGGTGGTATAGACCGCGCCGGTGCCGTCGAGGCTCCAACTGCCATCGGCGAGTTTGCTTTGTTGCAGGTAGCTCAGAACGGTAGAGGCAACGCTGCTGTCGTAGGACGCGCTTTGACCCAACGCGATCAGGAACCAGGCGGTATCCAGCGGGTTGCCGATGAAACCGGCAGTTGCGCCGAAAGAGTTGTCGCTGTTGCGTTGCGCCATCATTCCGGTGATTGCTGCCGCGTCACTGGTTTGGGTTTGTTGATGGGCGATGGCTTGACGTGCCAACGGTTCAACCATGCCGGGATCGACGGCGTTGTCGATTCCGGCGGCAAGCGCGGAAAGGATCGATGAGGGAAGCGCCGATGACGGAAAAGCAGTGCCGAGGGTTTGGAAGGTCGTCAGGGTTTCCGAACGGACTTGCAGCGGCAGGGCGATCGAAGTGCTCTCATTGGTGAGGGAACCGTCGCCTTGAATCTGCGATTGCAGCCATGAAGTGCCAAGCGCTATTTCGGGAGGCGGCGTTTGCGCGTGGGCAGCTTGCCATGAGAAGGCGCACAACAATAAAGTAAAAGCCGCGTTTATGAACCGTTTACCGAGCTGAAGCATGTCCAACCTCTTGTCAACAGAATCCAAAATGGAAATTCCGTTCAGGGGTTGGCACGCTCTTTCATTTCTTTCCCAATCCCCGACCAGAAAAGCAAAACCAAAAGCTGTTACATCAATGATTGGTTGAGACCAAGCCCCTTTAGCTCGGTAGTGGTGCGGTAAGAATTATCTAGCTGCTAATTACGGGCGTCAACCATTTTATAAGCATGGTTTTGATTGTTACAATTCAGCTTAAAGAAATACCAAAGAAATAAAAATGTTAATGAGCTATCCGTTATAAGAAGGGGTTAATTGATTTCTGGGAAAATGAAAAGGATTGCCGTGGAAAACGAATGCTTTAAGATTTTCACATAAGCAATATTCTGATTGGCACGCTTGAAAAAGCAAGCACAGGGCGGAAGACTGTAAGGGCTCAACGCACCGTGTCCCTACGGTTATCAAAACAACCGAAACGAAATACCTCGGGGGAAAAAATCGCGGACAACTCACGTCGCCCGCGATCTCATTTCCGATACCTGATCTTAATACCCTCGCGCCGCGTCCAGCTTGGCCTGGTTGATTTCCACTTTGATGCTGCTGCGCAAATTCTGGATATAGGCGTTCATCGCTTCGCTCCCCTTCATATTGCGAAGGCTTTGCGCGATGGCCGCTTTCTCCGCGTCCGTGGGCGCGGCTGCCGGTATGCTCTTCTCGACGTGGTAAATCGTATAGCGCGACTGTCCGACGGCAGCGCCCAGAAATACCGGCAGTTTGTCAGCGTTCAAGCGGAGTGCTTCCGCCTGCACTTCGGCGGTAAAGCCCGGCTGTTGTTGCTGGCGACCGATGGTCACCGCCTTGCCGAAGGTCAAACCTACGTCTTTGGCGCTCTTGCCTTGCTTGAGTTGCGCCAGTTTTTCTTCTCCAGCGTCGCGCGCCAGTTCAAACGCTTTGCGGGCTTCGATCAGTTTCCGGATGGTGGGTTTCACATCTTCGAGCGGGCGTACTGACGTTGACTTGTGGTCGATCACGCGCGCCGAGATGATGGCGTCGGAACCGATCTCGATGGCATCGGTGTTCTGCCGATCGCTCAGCGAGTCAGGCGCAAACACCGCGTCCGCCAGTTGTTGTTTGCCTTCGGCCAGTTGTGCGATTTGTGAGCGCGTCAAAAATTCGGCCTTGCTGACCGGCACATCCAGCTTCTTCGACAATTCCGCGAAGGAGTCGGTTTGTTCACGCACTTTGTTCACGAAGTCGGCGGCTTTCTGGTTGTAAGCGTCGTTCGCTTGATTCTGCTTCAAATCGTTGATGACTTTGTTTTTGACTTCATCGAACGAAGGCTGCCGCGCCGGATGAATCGTCACTTTGATGATGTGATAACCGAATTCGGTTTCCACCGGCCCGACGACGCTGCTTTCTTTGGCGTCAAACACGGCTTTCTCGAACGGCTTGACGAAGTTGCCCACGGCAACGATGCCCAGTTCGCCGCCTTGCGCCGCCGACCCGGGGTCTTGCGAAAATTCTTTCGCCAGCGCCGCGAATTTGTCCGGCGCCGTCTTGGCCTTGCTTAAAATGTCTTCGGCTTTCTTGCGCGCTTGTTCCTTTTGCGCACTGGTGGCGTCTTTGGCAACGGCGACCAGAATGTGCGCCGCGTTGCGCGTTTCCGGCTGCTCGTAGCGCTTCTTGTCACGCTCGTAGGCTTGATGCGCCTGATCTTCGGTGACGCTGATTTTGTCGAGCAACGATGCTTTGGTGAGTTTCACATATTCGATGGAAACGGTTTCCGGGCTTTGAAACGCCTGCGAATTGTTCGAGTAATAGCTTTCGATCTCGTCGTCGCCGATCTTCACTTGCTTCACGAAATCAGCCGTCTCCAAACTCGCCATCGATACTTCGCGCTTTTCGCCGACCAGCATGTAATAACGCTCCACCGTCGAAGCAGCGCTCATTTCGCTCGTTTGAACGGCTTCGGTCAGCGGCGAGGTCAGAAGCTCGGAACGCACCAAATGTTCGAACTGCGCCGGCGCCATGTTCTGCTGCGACAGCAGTTGCTTGTAAAGTTCGGGGGAAAACTTGCCGTCCTGCTGAAACGCCGCGATGCCGTTGATCATGTCGAACACTCTTTGGTCGCTGACACGGAAATAGTCATCGTTGGCTTTTTTCAACAAAAGATTTTCGTTGATCATCTTGTTGAGCACGGCATAGCGCATTTCCGGCGTGTTGAACTTGGCCGGATCGTATTGATCGCCCAATTGCTGCCGCACTACGTTTTGCTGGTCGCGCATTCTGTTTTCGAACATCTGCGGCGAAATCCGGAGATCGCCGACCTTCGCGATGTCGCCGGCAGAACCGGCATCCTGAAAGTAATAATTGACGCCCCAAAAAGCGAACGGGATGATGATGATCACCATCACCACTTGGGCGACACGTTTGTTGCGTCCTACAAAATTAAACATAATCGGGCTGTCCCATTTGATTTGCGCCCAGCGCGCCGGCTGCCGACATTCGCCGCGCCACGGGAAACCCCGCGCGGCGAACCCTGAAATGCTAAAAGCAGAATTTTACCAGATCGCCGCGCCGCTGTTTGCTTCGGCAGGACAGCGGTCAGTCAAACTTCACTTTTTCGTGCCGGAAAAGAGAAAAGACGAACCGTGGTTCGTCTTTTCTCTTTTTTGGCGGAGCGGACGGGGCTCGAACCCGCGACCCCCGGCGTGACAGGCCGGTATTCTAACCAACTGAACTACCGCTCCAAAATCTTCTGCTTCCCAGTCACTTTTCCCGCTTTGCGCTGCCACGTTGACCAATCACTTGCCCGATGCGTCTGGTGGGTGCTGAGAGGCTCGAACTCCCGACATTCGCCTTGTAAGGGCGACGCTCTACCAACTGAGCTAAGCACCCTCGCATCGTTCATGGCTTCGGGATACAGCCCCGAGCGCGAGCGGAAAGCGCGCTATTTTATAGCGTCTTTCAAAACTTTACCAGCCCTGAAGCGCGGAACTTTTGCCGCTTCGATTTCAATGGCCTCTTTGGTGCGCGGATTGAATCCCGAACGCGCTTTGCGCTCGCTGACATAAAATGCGCCGAACCCGACCAGCGTTACCGTGTCCCCTTTTTGCAGCGCCTTGGTCACTGCTTCCACCGTTGCATCCAGCGCGCGTTCTGCCGCCGCCTTCGACAAATCCGCCTGCTTTGCAATCGCTTCAACCAGTTCAGATTTCTTCATGTCCAGTCCTTTCTATATCAAAGATCAAGATTACAGGATAAACACCACGCACGCCATCTCCTGCAACACAAATTCGACCCTCTCCATCCGGCTCTGAGGGGTTACCTTGAGGGAGCTATTATCGCTCAACCCTTCCCGATTCAAACGGGCTTGAACGTAAATTTTTCTTCAATGTTTGAGTTGTATCGATTTTTCCGACGGCGTTTCCTGAGTTTTCGGCATCTCGGGGTCTTCTGCCTTCTTCTCGCTCGGTTTGTCTTCCGGCGGCAACGGCATCGGCGGCCGTTCCAGCGCCGTATCCAGCACCTGCTCGATCCAGCGTACCGGACGAATCTCGATACGCGCCTTGATTTCATCCGGCACTTCAACGAGGTCTTTCATGTTTTCCTCGGGAATCAGCACAGTTTTGACCCCACCGCGCCCTGCCGCCAGCAGTTTCTCTTTCAAGCCGCCAATCGGCAGCACTTCGCCGCGCAGTGTGATTTCGCCGGTCATCGCGATATCGCAACGAACCGGAATGCCGGTCAAAATCGAGACCAGCGCCGTACAAATCGCCACACCCGCCGAAGGGCCATCCTTCGGCGTGGCGCCTTCCGGCAAGTGAATGTGCAAATCACTCTTCTGATAAAAATCCGGCTCGATGCCAAGCTCGCGGCTGCGATGACGCACAACCGACAATGCCGCCTGAATCGACTCTTGCATCACTTCACCCAGTTTCCCCGTCGTCGTCGTCTTGCCCTTGCCGGGCAGCGTCACCGCTTCGATCGTGAGCAAATCACCGCCGACCTCAGTCCAAGCCAATCCTGTCACCTGCCCGATCTGATTTTTCTTCTCGGCCATTCCGTAAGAGTAGCGCCGCACGCCCAGATACTGATCCAACTCATCAGGGCCGACAGTCAACGCATTTTTATCTTTCTTTTCGCCCAGTTGCAGGGTCTTCACCACCTTGCGGCAAATCTTGCTGATCTCGCGCTCCAACCCGCGCACGCCCGCCTCGCTCGTGTAATAACGAACGATGTCGCGCAAAGCGTCGTCGGTCACGGTCAGTTCTCCGGCGCGCACGCCGTTGGCTTCCATCTGTTTCTTCAGCAGATATTGTTTGGCGATGGCGATTTTCTCGTCTTCAGTGTAACCGGCCAGACGGATCACTTCCATCCGGTCGAGCAGCGCCGACGGAATGTTCAGCGTGTTGGCCGTCGCCACGAACATCACGTCCGACAAATCGTATTCGACTTCGACGTAATGATCGGTGAACGTGCTGTTCTGTTCGGGATCGAGCACTTCGAGCAGCGCCGATGACGGATCGCCGCGAAAATCCATCCCCATCTTGTCCACTTCGTCGAGCAGAAAGAGCGGATTGCGCACGCCGACCTTGGTCATGTTTTGCAGAATCTTGCCCGGCATCGAGCCGATATAAGTCCGCCGGTGGCCGCGAATTTCAGCTTCATCGCGCACGCCGCCCAAACTCATCCGAACAAATTTTCTTCCCGTCGCCCGCGCGATGGATTGCCCGAGTGAGGTTTTACCGACGCCCGGCGGCCCCACCAGACACAGGATCGGTCCGCGCAAGCGATCGACACGCTGCTGCACCGCCAGATATTCGACAATACGCTCTTTGACTTTCTCCAGCCCGTAATGATCGGCGTCGAGCGTCTCGATCGCCTTGGCCAGTTCCTTGTTGATCTTGGTTTTTTTCTTCCACGGCAGATTGACCAGCGTGTCGATGTAGTTGCGCACGACGGTGGCTTCCGCCGACATCGGCGACATCAAGCGCAATTTCTTCAACTCGTTTTGCGCTTTCTGCTCGCCCTCTTTGGTCATGTGCGCGCCGGTGATCTTCTTGCCGATTTCGTCGAGATCGACGGATTCGTCGCCCTCGCCGAGTTCTTTCTGGATCGCTTTCACCTGCTCGTTCAAATAGTACTCGCGCTGGCTTTTTTCCATCTGCCGTTTGACGCGGCCGCGAATCCGTTTTTCCACTTGCAGAATATCGACTTCGCCTTCCAGCAAGCCCAACAAATGCTCAAGGCGCGGCATGACCTCGCCCAGTTCGAGCACCTTCTGTTTCTGTTCGAGCTTCAGCGGTAAATGCGCCACAATGGCGTCGGCCAAACGGCTGCCGTCTTCGATGCCACTCAACGAAGTCAGCAACTCCGGCGGAATCTTCTTGCTGAGTTTCACGTATTGATCGAACTGCGCCATCAGCGCCCGCCGCATCGCTTCGACCTCGCTGGGCTCCGCCGGTTTCGACGTAACGAACTGGCAAGCGGCGCTCAGATAGTCATCCTGTTCGACCACATCGACCAGCCGCACCCGCTCGCGACCTTCGACCAGCACTTTGACCGTGCCGTCCGGCAACTTGAGCATTTGCAGCACTGCCGCCATCGCGCCGACTTCGTAAATGTCGTCAACGGCGGGATCGTCATTGGCCGCGTCTTTTTGCGCCACCAGCAAAATCGGCTGATTGTGCTTCATCGCCACATCCAGCGCCTTGATCGACTTGGGGCGCCCGACGAACAGCGGAATAACCATGTGCGGAAAGACCACGACATCGCGCAGCGGCAACAACGGCAACCGCGTCGGCATTTTTTTATCTTCGTCCTGAACAACAGAAAATTCGGTGGGCATCAAAGTCTCACTTCAAACGGAAAAACACTCAAGGATAAATGGGGGCACATTTCATTTTATCAACCCACCCCGCGCGCTTCTTGTTGCGCCGCCGCAGGCAGGCTTGCCGCAATTATGCGATCAGGTTGTTCCGGTCGTAAGCGACTTCGTCGTAAACCCGCAGCGGTTTGCTGACGCCATTGACCGCCGCTTCATCCACCACCACTTTGGTAACGCCAACCAACTCCGGCAACTCGTACATCGTATCGAGCAGCGTTTGTTCCAGAATCGAGCGCAGCCCGCGCGCGCCGGTTTTTCGTTCCAGCGCCCGTTTGGCCATCGCGTGCAGCGCTTGTTCGCGCACTTCCAGTTCGACGCCTTCCATCCGAAAAAGTTTTTGATACTGCTTGACCAGCGCGTTTTTCGGTTCGGTCAGAATCTGGATAAGTCCGTGCTCGTCCAATTCATCGAGCACCGCCACCACCGGCAAGCGACCGACAAATTCCGGAATCAAACCGTAGCGAATCAAATCTTCCGGCTCGACATCGTGCAACAACTGTTTTCCCGCTTCGCTTTTCGCGGTGGCTATCTCGGCGCCGAAGCCGATGCCGACTTTGACCGTGCGCTGCTGCACGATTTTTTCCAGCCCGTCGAAAGCGCCGCCGCAGATGAACAGAATGTTGCTGGTGTCCACCGAAATCAATTCCTGATTCGGATGTTTGCGCCCGCCCTGCGGCGGCACCGCCGCAATCGTGCCTTCCACCAGCTTTAACAACGCTTGCTGCACGCCTTCACCCGACACGTCGCGGGTGATCGACGGGCTTTCGCTCTTGCGCGAAATTTTGTCGATCTCGTCGATATAGATGATGCCGCGCTGCGCTTTCTCCACATCGTAATCGCACTTTTGCAACAGCTTGTGAATGACGTTTTCGACATCCTCGCCGACGTAGCCCGCTTCGGTCAGCGTCGTCGCGTCGGCAATCGCAAAAGGCACATCAAGCACGCCCGCCAGCGTTTGCGCCAGCAGCGTTTTGCCGGAGCCCGTCGGTCCGATCAGGAGGATGTTCGACTTCGACAGTTCAACGCCGTCATCGTCCGTCGCCGATTGCAGCCGCTTGTAATGGTTGTGCACCGCCACCGACAAATGTTTTTTCGCCGACTCCTGCCCGATCACATAATTGTCGAGCGCCTGACGAATTTTTTGCGGCGTCAACGGCTTGGCTTTCTCCGCTTCGCTCTGCTGCTCGGTCTGCTTGTTTTCGCGCAGCATCTCGGCGCTTTGCATCACGCAACTGTCGCAGATAAAAACTTTCTTGCCCGCGTGTTCGCCCAAAATGAGGCGACACTCTTCCTCGCTGGCGCCGCAGAACGAGCAATGCAAAATCCCTTCGCCGTTTTTTTTCTGGGTCATGGTGCTGTACCGATAGGGTTCATAGCGCTACTGTACCCGCCTTACACGCGCTTGTGCAAGACCTTGTCGATCAAACCGTACTCGCACGCCTGCTGGGCGTCCAAAAAGTTGTCGCGGTCAGTGTCGCGGGCAATGTCTTCGAGCGGCTTGCCGGTATGCTCGGCCAGTAGTTTGTTCAAGCGTTCGCGCAGACTCAAGATATGCTTCGCGTGAATTTCGATGTCGGAAGCCTGCCCGCGAAAACCGCCCAACGGTTGGTGAATCATCACTGTCGAATTGGGCAGCGCGAAACGTTTGCCCTTCGCGCCCGCTGCCAGCAGAAATGCGCCCATCGACGCCGCCATGCCGGTGCACAAGGTCGAAACATCCGGCTTGATGAACTGCATCGTGTCGTAAATCGCCAGCCCCGCCGACACTGAACCACCCGGCGAGTTAATGTAAAAATGAATGTCCTTCTCGGGATTTTCCGATTCGAGAAACAGCATCTGCGCGACGATCAGGTTGGCCGTATTTTCTTCGACGGGGCCGACCAGAAAAATCAATCGGTCTTTCAACAGCCGCGAATAAATATCATACGCGCGCTCGCCGCGACCGCTTTGCTCGATGACCATCGGCACCAGCCCCAGATTTCGCACCTCGTTTTGCATGCCATCCATTCTGTTTCCCTTCGTGTTTCTTCACATCGCCGACACGTTCTTCAACCAACGGCGTTCAAGCGCTGCCTTCTGCCGCCGGCGCCAGCGACAATGTCGGCGCCATCACCTCTTCCTGCGTCATCGGTTTGTCGATGACCCGCGCCGAAGTCTGCATCCATTCGATCAGATTGTGTTCGGTAGCCAGCGCTTCGTAATTTTCCAAGCGCTCCGGTTTTTCGAAATGCCAACGCACCACCGCTTCCGGCTCCTCGTACGTCTGCGCCACTTCCGTCACCAGCGCCCGTACTTGTCCCGCCTTCGGTTGCAACTGATATTTCTGCACGACTTCCGACACCGCCAGCGACAGTTTGACGCGCTCTTCGGCCTGCTTGCGGAACATTTCCGGCGACAACTTGATGTCTTCCGGCTTCATGCCCTGCTTTTGCAAATTGCCCGCCATCCGCTGCGCCATCGACACCATTTCCATTTCCACCAGCGACTTGGGCAACGTCATCTCGGTGTGCTGCCGCATGGCCGCCAACACCTGCTCACGCATCAGCGCTTCGATGCGGTTTTTGACTTGCAACTGCAAATTGCTTTTCACTTCCTGACGCAACGATTCGACGCTGCCGTCGGCCATTCCGAGCAAGCGCGCAAACGCTTCATCGAGCGGCGGCAAATGCGGTTCGGCCACTTCCTTGACGGTCAACTCGAACTCCGCCGTTTTTCCGGCGACATCCGTGCCGTGATAATCGGCCGGAAACGCCAGCGGAAAACGCCTGGTTTCCCCGGCTTTCATTCCGGGCGTCGCCGCTTCAAACTCGGGCAACATCTGCCCCGCCCCGACCACCATCGCGTAGTCGTGCGCCTGTCCGCCGACAAAAGGCTCACCGTCGATGCGACCGATGAAATCACACGTCACGCGATCGTCCTTCTGCGCCGCCCTCTCTACTTTCTTGAACGTCGTGCGCTGCTTGCGCAACACTTCCAGCGTGCGATCGACATCGGCATCGGTCACTTCGACTTGCGGCCGCGTTAATTCCACCTTGGTCAAATCGCCAAGCGTCACTTCGGGATACACCTCGAAGGTCGCCTGAAATTCGAGCTGATTCGCCTGCCCTTCGTTCGCCGGTTTCGGCTCGACCCGCGGATAACCGGCGAGGCGCAAACCGTGTTCGCGCACGACTTCGTCGAAACTGTTTTGCACCTGATCGGTGATCACTTCGTTTCTGACCTGCGCGCCGTACTGCTGAGTCACCATTTTCATCGGCACTTTGCCCGGACGAAAACCGGCGATCTTGGCGGTTTTCGACAACCGCGTCAGCCGTTTTTGCACTTCTTTTTCGACCGTCTCCAACGGCACCGAAAGCGCTACCCGGCGCTCAAGCTGGCTTATCGTTTCAATCGTGGATTGCATGTATTTGTCCTTATGCGGAGTCCTGTTATCGTTGCTTCGCTGATTCGGCTCGCCGTGATACCCGCGTAGTACCCGTCATGGCGCCGGTTGCTGGTGCGAAAGGGGGGACTCGAACCCCCACGGGGGTTACCCGCTGGAACCTAAATCCAGTGCGTCTACCAATTCCGCCACTTTCGCAGCCCTCATTCGCCACCAGTAGTCCGGCGGGCGTCGGCGAAGCTAATAAGTATATCACCCCCGTCAAATTCGGCGTGGGTCAACCGATGACAAACCGATGAACGCCGTTTCAGCCTCCTGCTCGATGGGCGCGGTTTTGATTCCCTCTCAGGGAGGCGCTGATTTATTGCAAACCGTTCGGGCTGACCCTGAGCAAAGCCGAAGGGTCAAAGCCCCGTCAATATGCCGTTCACCCTTCGGCAGAGCTTCGGGGCGAGCGGATGAGCAGCGTTCTAAAACGCCTGCGATTGCGAAGCAGCTTTCTAGCGGGTTTGGACGGATTTTAAGGTGGCAAGGGCTTTTTGGGCATCTTCATTCCCCTGTTCCGCCGCTTGGCGATACCATTTCACGGCCTCGGCATTATTTTGCGCTACGCCTTGGCCTTGTTGATACATCAGGCCAAGGTTGTATTGGGCATCCGCATCTCCCTGTTCCGCCGCCTGGCGAAACCACTTCACGGCCTCGGCATTATTTTGCGCCACACCTTGGCCTTGTCGATACATCAGGCCAAGATTGTATTGGGCAGCCGCATCTTCCTGTTCCGCCGCCTTGCGAAACCAGCTCACGGCCTCGGCATCGTCTTGCGCCACGCCTTGGCCGTTGGCGTACATCAGGCCAAGGTTGTATTGGGCCGCCACATCTTCCTGTTCCGCCGCCTGGCGAAACCACTTCACGGCCTCGGCATCATTTTGCGCTACGCCTTGGCCTTTTCGATACATCTGTCCAAGGTTGAATTGGGCATCCGCATCTTCCTGTTCCGCCGCCTGGCGATACCATTTCACGGCCTCGGCATCGTTTTGCGCCACGCCCTGACCGTTGGCGTACATCTCGCCAAGGCTGTTTTGGGCAACCGCATCACCCTGTTCCGCCGCCTTGCGATACCACTTCACGGCTTCGGCTTCGTTTTGCGCAACGCCCTGGCCGTAGGCGTACCTCACGCCAAGCTTGAATTGGGCACTCGCATATCCCTGTTCTGCCGCCTTGCGAAACCAGTTCACGGCCTCGGTTTTGTTTTGCGCCACGCCTTGACCCCTGGCGTACATCCCGCCAAGGTTGTATTGGGCCTTCGCATACCCCTGTTCTGCCGCCTTGCGAAACCAGTTCACGGCCTCGGCATCGTTTTGCGCCACGCCCCGGCCTCTGGAGTACATCAGGCCAAGGTTGTTTTGGGCTTCCGCATTTCCCTTTTCGGCCATGCGTTTCGTTGATTCAAAACCCTGCGCCGCCTGCACTGTCAACATAAAACAAAACGCCATCAGTGCCAGACATCCGCGTATCACTCGAAACATCGCACACCTCATCAAGCGTTTTGAAAAGAAAATTATACCCCAAGGGGTATTACGTTAACTGAGGATCTCCCGCTCGGATGGGCAACAGGCTGTTGACGCCGCGTCAGGCTTTCTCCTCCCTCGTGCGAGAAGGGATCTGATTCCTGATTCTTATTTCACTGCCGCTTTCAACGCCTGATCGATGTCCGCCAGAATGTCGTCGATGTGTTCGATCCCGATCGATAACCGCACCATTTCCGGCCGCACGCCGGCGGACAGTTGTTCTTCGGGCGACAACTGCCGATGTGTCGTTGACGCCGGATGACACGCCAGCGATTTGGCGTCGCCGATGTTGACCAGACGCACGATCAGTTGCAGCGCGTCGATGAAACGCCCGCCCGCTGCTTCGCCGCCCTTGATGCCGAACGACAGCACGCCGGAAGCGCGTCCGCCGAAATATTTTTTCACCAGCGGTTGATCGGCATGATCCGACAGCCCCGCATACTCGACCCACGCCACCGCCGGATGTTTTTGCAAATACTGCGCCACCGCCAGCGTGTTCTCGCAAATTCGATCCATCCGCAACGCCAGCGTCTCGATGCCTTGCAGAATCAAAAAAGCGTTGAACGGCGACAGCGCCGCGCCCATGCTGCGCAACATCACGCAGCGCGTGCGCGCGATGTACGCCGCCGGGCCGAAGGCATCGGTGAACACCACGCCGTGATAGCTGACGTCCGGCGTGCTGAGACGCGAAAAACGGTCGACATGTTCTTTCCACGGAAAGCGACCACTGTCGATCACTGCGCCGCCGATGGTCGTCCCGTGACCGCCGATGTATTTGGTCAGCGAATGCACGACGATATCGGCGCCGTGTTCGATTGGCCGACAAAGCATCGGCGACGGCACCGTGTTGTCAACGATCAGCGGTACGCCGACGGCGTGCGCCTGCGCCGAGAAAGCGCCGAAATCTACCACGTTGCCGAGCGGGTTGCCGATACATTCGCAATACACCGCCTTCGTTTTCGCGTCGGCGAGTTTTGCCACATCCTCCGGTTTTCGATAATCGACAAACCGCACTTCGATGCCGAGTTGCGGCAACGAATGCGCGAACAAATTGTAAGTGCCGCCGTACAGGGTGCGAGTAGCGATGATGTTATCGCCCGCGCCGGCAATCGTCTGAATCGCGTAAGCAATCGCCGCCATCCCGGAAGCCAGCGCCAGCGCCGCCACGCCACCCTCCAGCGCCGCGAGGCGTTGCTCCAACACATCGTTGGTCGGGTTCATGATTCGCGTGTAGATGTTGCCCGGCACCGCCAGATTGAACAAGTCGGCGCCATGCTGCGTGTTATCGAACGCATAGCTGCTGGTTTGATAAATCGGCGTCGCCACCGATTTGGTGGTGGGGTCAGCCTGGTAACCGGCATGAACGGCGAGGGTTTCGAGCTTCATGAGTTTTCCTTGCGAGATTTCAATCGTTACTTATCAAAGATGAAAGTGTAAACCATTTCGGATTACCGACAACGCCGCACATAATCCAGTTGCGCCAGCGTCGCCGCATCGGTCTCCGGCGGCAACGGCTGCCCCTGTTCCAGCGCCGCCCGTAACGGTTTCGCCAGTTGCTTGCCGAGTTCAACGCCGAACTGGTCAAACGGGTTAATGCCGTAGAGCACACCTTCGATAAACGTCCGATGTTCGTACAACGCCAGCAGCGCGCCCAGATGCCAGGCATCGAGTTTCGGCAACAGCAACATCGTTGACGCCACGTTGCCGGGACAAAAGCGCACATCGTTCGGCGCTTTGCCTTCACTGCCGCACATCAACGCTTGCGCTTGCGCCAACGCGTTGGCGGCCAATCCCGGACACGGTTTTTCTCCGGTGTGCACCGGCACGATGAATTCAACCGTCGCCGCGTGTATCCCCTGATGCAGCCATTGAAAAAAAGCGTGCTGGCCGTCGGTGCCAATCCCGCCCCACACCGATGTGCTCGTCGGCGCTTCGACCGCTTCGCCATTCCAGCGCACCCGTTTGCCGTTACTCTCCATCAACAGTTGTTGCAGATACATCGGCAACAGGAACAACGCTTCCGCATACGGCACGATCACGCGCTCGCAACGCCGCAAGAAACAAGTGTTCCACCAATCGATCAGCGCTAGCGTGATCGGCACATTTTCAGACAACGACGCGGCGTGGAAATGACGATCCATCGCCGCCGCACCTTCCAGCAACTGTTCAAAAACAGACCAACCCGATTGAATCGCCAGCGTCACGCCAACCGCCGACCACAATGAAAAACGACCGCCGACCCACTCCCAAAACGGCAGAATCTGCGCATCCGGCACCCCGAACGCGCGCGCGGCTTCGACGTTCGCCGTCACCGCGATGCAGTGTTTTTCCCAATGTAGCGCAACGCGCTCGTTCAAGCTCAACCACGCCCGCGCCGCGCGCGCGTTCGCCATCGTTTCTTCCGTCGTGAAGGTTTTCGAGGCGATCACGAACAAGGTCGTAGCCGGATCGAGCCCGCGCAACGCGCGATGCAACGCTTCGGGATCAAGGTTGGCAACAAAGCGCACGTCGAAATCGCCGAGCGCCGACAACGCCTCGCACGTCAGACGCGGGCCAAGCAACGAACCGCCGATGCCGATGTGGACGACAGCGCGGATGGCTTGCCCGTCAGCGCCGCGATAACGGCCATCGCGCAACGCTTCGGCCAACTCGCGCATCGCCGCTTGCGCGGCGCGAATGTCGGCAATCACGTTGCGACGCTCATCACGATAGCCGATCATCAAAGGCGCATCGTCGCGTTGTCGCAGCGCCGTATGCAGCGCCGGTCGGTCTTCGGACACGTTCAGTTTTTCCCCGGCGAACAACGCCGCAATCCAGTGTCGCACATCGAGCGCTTCGGCATGCGCCCGCAACGACGCCAGCGTTTCCGTCGTAACATGCTGACGCGACACATCGACGCGCCAATCTTCCCAACTCAGCGCCAGCGTTTGCGCGCGCGCCGGGTCGGCGGCAAACGCTCGCCGCAAATCAAAGTCACGTAATGCCCGCGCTTGTTCCTGCAACGTTTCAACGGTTTTCATTTTGCTTCCAAACAGCGCCGCGCGCTTTCGCCAAGCTGGCGCATCATCACAAAATATGCATCGTCGCCCGGCGTCACGCGGCTGCCGAGCGGGTCCCAAGTACTGTAACGGGCGGCGGTTCCTTCGACGATACTTTTCACCAGCCCGTCGTTGTACTGCGGTTCGGCGAACACACAAACCACGCCGCTTTGCCGAACCTTGTCGCGCAGCGCTTGCAGCCGCCGCGCCGACGGTTTTTGTTCGGGATTCACCGTCATCGCGCCGACGCCGTTCAAACCGTAGCGCTTTTCAAAATACTGAAAGCCGTCGTGAAACACGATGAACGGCGCGCCCTTGACCGGCGCAAGTTGCTGTTCGAGTTCATGATCGAGCGCCGTCAACCGTTGCCGCAACGCCGCCGCGTTAGCTTCATAGCGAGCGCTGTTTTCGGCATCGAGCGCCGACAACGCGCGCGCGATCGCGCCGACCATATCGCTGGCGTTGACCGGATCGAGCCAGACGTGCGGGTCGATCGACGCATGATCGTGATCGCCGTCATCTTCCCAAACGCCGCCTTCGCGCGCCGGATAACGCACCCCGACGACTTCCATCAACGCCACCTGCCGCGTCTTGTTCGTCTTCAACGGTTTTTCGAGAAAACCCTCTAACGACGCGCCGATCCAGAAAACGATGTCGGCGTCGGCCAGCGCCGCCGCGTCGGACGGCCGCAACGCATAGTCATGCGGCGACGCCATTCCCTTGAGCAGCAAAGTGGGCGTCCCGACACCCGTCATCACCCCGGCCACCAGCGCGTGCACCGGCTCGATGCTGACCACCACTTTCGGCGACGCCATAGCGCCGGATGCGCCCCAGCAAACCGCCAAGGCCATCAAAATCGTCACGAAAAACCGTCCGTTCCCGAACTTCATCCATCACTTCCTGTGAATATCGTATCTGCCAATGCTTCGACAGATACTATATCATTCTAATTTGCCTCCTTCGCCGCTGTTTTTTTATCATGCCCGCATCTCCTTCGCCTGAAACCCCGTCCGAAACCCTGCTGCGCGGGTCGGCGCTCACGTTCCGGCGGCAGGGCTTGACGATTCTCGACGCGGTGGACTTGACCTTGCAGCGCGGCGAAATCGTCACGCTGATCGGCCCCAACGGCGCCGGCAAATCCACCCTGCTGAAAATCGCGCTGGGGTTGTTGGCGCCCGACAGCGGCGAAGTCTGGCGCGCTTCCGGCATTCGCATCGGCTACGTGCCGCAAAAACTCAACATCAATCCGGCGATGCCGTTGACAGTGCGCCGCTTCATCACCTTGAGCGCGGCGGCTTCCATCGGCGACGTTGAAAACGTGCTGGCCGCCACCGGCGTTTCGTTTTTAATCGACGCTTCGGTGCACACGCTTTCGGGCGGCGAGTGGCAGCGCGTGCTGCTGGCGCGAGCGCTGTTGCACAAACCGGCGTTGTTGTTTCTCGACGAACCGGCGCAGGGATTGGACATCTCCGGGCAAGACGCGATCTACGCGCTGATTCGCCGCATCCGCGACACTACCGGCTGCGGCGTTTTGCTGGCGTCGCACGACTTGCATCTGGTCATGGCGTCGTCCAACCGCGTGCTGTGTTTGAACCATCACGTTTGCTGCACCGGCCACCCCGAAGAAATCCGCCACGATCCGGCTTATCAATCGCTCTTCGGCGGCATCAACCTCCAACAACTGGCGTTCTACCAGCACCACCACGATCACGAGCATCCGTTGTGCGATCACGAACGCCACCATGCCCCCTCGCGGAGTTCGCAGCCATGAGCCTGATCGAAACCTTGCAAACGCCGTTCGTCTGGCACGCACTGCTCGGCGGACTGGCAATTGCGCTCGTGACCGGCCCGCTTGGCGTGTTCATCGTCTGGCGTCGAATGGCGTACTTTGGCGACACCCTCGCGCATTCGGGCTTGCTCGGCGTCTGCCTCGGTTTTCTGCTCGGCCTGTCGCCAACCATCGGCGTGCTCATCGTTTGCTTGGCGCTCGCTTCTCTGCTCGCTTTTCTGCAAGCGCGCGAACGCCTCGCCGCCGATACCTTGCTCGGCTTGCTCGCTCATACCGCGTTGGCGCTCGGGCTGGTCGCGCTGACTTTTCTCGAAACGCTGCGCTTCGATCTCGCCGCGTTCTTGTTCGGCGACTTGCTGGCGATCGACAACCTCGATCTCCTGTGGGTGTGGGGCGGCGGCGGCATCGCGTTGATCGTGCTGATCGTGATTTGGAAACCGCTGCTCGCCGCCACCGTCGATGAAGCGTTGGCGCGCGCCGAAGGCGTAGCAACCGGTCGTACCCAGACGATCTTCACGCTGCTCGTCGCTACCGTGATCGCCTGCGCCATCAAAATCGTCGGCGTGTTGCTGATTACCGCGCTGCTCATCATCCCCGCCGCGACCGCCCAACGACTGGCGCGCTCGCCCGAACAAATGGCGGTGTTCGCCAGCATCATCGGCATCGTGGCGCTCTTTGGCGGCATGGCCGCATCGCTTACCCTCGATACCCCCGCCGCCGCTTCCGTGGTCACCTGCGCCACCGTGCTCTTTGCGTTGAGCCGGATCATTCCTTCGCGCCACTGATTGCCGTTTCGCTATGCCCGCTTCCTGGCACATTCTCTGTCGCGTTGTCGATCATTACGGCGACGCCGGCGTGTGCTGGCGACTCGCCCGCCAACTGGCGAATGAATACGACCTCGATGTCACGCTGTTCATCGACGATGCCGCCACCTTGCAGCGGCTGATTCCGGCGCTCGATACGACGCAAAACCGACAACGCATCGACAACGTCACCGTACAACGATTAACCGACACGTTAACGCCGCCCTCCTCCTGGCCTGAGGTGATCGTCGATGCCTTCGGCAGCGGCCTGCCCTCCACTTGGCTGGCGGCACTGGAGCGCGATTTTCCGCCGCTCACCGCCACGCCGAAAAATGCAAACACGCCGCACTGGATCGTCCTCGAATACCTGTCGGCGGAACCGTGGATCGAAACCATGCACGGAGCCGCTTCGCCGCCGCCCTCCATCGAACTCCCGCGCCACTTCTTTTTTCCCGGTTTCACCGAAGCGAGCGGTGGCCTGCTGCGCGAAAAAAATCTGCTCGACGAACGCGATGCTTTTCGTTCGCTAGAGCATTTTCCGGACGCACGACGCGCTTTTCTCGAACGCCTCGGCGTCGAGGCGCTGCCGCCCGAAGCGCTACTCGTCAGTCTCTTTTGCTACGACACTCCGGCGCTACCGGCGCTCCTCGACGCTTGGGCGGCGTCGCCATCGCCGATCCACTGCCTGCTCCCGGAAACCGTCGCGCCGAAAACCGTACAGCAATGGCGCAACACAACCACGACGCGCAGCGCGCTGACCTTGCACACCGTCCCGTTTCTGCCGCAAGCCGACTTCGACCGCCTGCTGTGGTGCTGCGACCTCAACTTCGTGCGCGGCGAGGATTCCTTCGTGCGCGCGCAATGGGCGGCGCGACCGTTCGTCTGGCAAGCATACCGACAAAACGAATACGCACACCTGGCCAAAGTCGATGCCTTCCTGCAACGCTACCTTGCCGATGCGCCCGATGCTCTGAAAACACCCCTCCCCGATTTCACGCGCGTTTGGAACGACGAGCGGCAAACCAGCCGTCTTGCGGATGCCTGGCGTTCCCTCGCCGTACAACGACCGGCGTTTAAGAAACTGGCGCGCGACTGGGCACAACAACTATCGGCTCAAACCGATCTGGCGCAACGGCTGGTGACGTTTTGTGCCAACCGCGAAGCGTAATGATTCTGACCAGGATAGAATCGAGATGCTCATCAATCTCGGCGATCTGTTTTGAGTATGGCCGATAAAGCATTCGCGTTTTTTGTTTTATATTTTGAGCCAAACGGAAACCAATTAAAATTCAAACTGAGACACTACCGACCGGCTGACCATATTGACATTTAAAACCACATGTGCTAGTGTTAATTCAAATGGCGTATCAGCGGCACCGCCAGTTTTATCGTTGCCCTGATACCGGAAAGGAAAAAATCATGATTGCGATTGCTGTAATTACACTGCTAGTATTGATAGCATATTTTGTAGGGGTTCATTACCTCTATGATTCTCTTGTGACAGATAAATCTCCCGAAACCGAAGATTGCCAAAATATTTCTTTTGAAGATGCTATTTCTTTTGAAGATGCTCCTTATGGCAGATACGACTACGCTTACTACGAAGCCACAGGTTTATTTATGTATAAAGGTAAAGTTTGGTAATTGCGACAAGAAGATTTAGATATATTTCTACTCCTCCTTTCCCGGAAAAGGCGTTACTGAAAAAAACAGCCCTTGGTTTTGATTATAACTGTCGTACATGTTGCTCGTACTAATAAAAGACGCTCGTGGTTGGTTTGGGTTTGGCGGCCCCATGGGGGGCTGGGGATATACACGATAGGGAACACCTAAGTCCCCAAAGGGGCTGCTGTATACGTAAGGTATCATTGAATCTCTTGGTGTTTGTTCTGCTTTTGCGGCTTCCATGTTAAGAGCCAATGTTCCAAAGGCAACAATCGGTGATTTTGCAACCAACCCAGAATAAATTTCTCCCTGTTCGTTTACCGTTTGTTTTCCCCTGCCTACGGCTTCTTTATCTTTATTAATGTTTTGTCCAGCCGTTTTTCCGGTAGCCTCAACTTTATTTGCCACCGAGTCTTGAACGCCTTGTAAGGTTGCGCCTGTTTGTTTGTTTAGAGCATCTATACCGGAATTTAGCATCGTATCTGTAACCGCCGCATGCCCGAATGCGGCATAATTCGCATTTCCTGCTTCAAGCAAATTGGCAGAATTTCTCTCCGCCATTGGAACAATACCTTGATAATTTGGACTCGCTACTCCTAACAATGTACCCATCACCCTATTTGCAGCAGAAGCCAGATAGGGATCGTTGCTTCCTGATGTAACGGCTGCCTTTTGCGCCATTCCAACATAATCCTGTTTCTGATTGTCCTTTTCTACATCCATAAGGTAGCTACGAACTCCTGCCGCGGCATTGGGATCATCCATTTTTCCCACAAGCCCTTGAACGCTGTTCAAACCCCAAAATAAGGGGAATTGCCAAGCCTTTCAGACTAGGCTATAATATAAAGTTATCCCAGCGAACGCCTCGCTTGCGCTTCCCGCTTTTTCGGCGTCTGCGTTCTCTTTTCAACTCTCGTCGTCGGCTCATGTCAGGCGGCGCTTTGGTCGCCTGAAATCAGGCAAGGAATAGTTATGGTGATGAAAATCGCTCAGGAGCTGCGCTCCGGCAATGTGGTGATGATCGGCAAGGATCCGATGGTGGTGCAGAAGGCTGAGTTCAGCAAGTCGGGACGCAATGCGTCGGTCGTCAAGATGAAGCTCAAGAGCCTTCTCGGCAGCGGCGGCACGGAAGCCGTTTACCGCGCCGATGAAAAATTCGATGCCATCCAGCTCGACAAGAGAGAAGTGTCGTATTCGTACTTTGCCGATCCGATGTATGTGTTCATGGACGGTGAATTCAACCAGTACGAAGTCGAAGGCGAAAGCATGGGCGACGCGGTTCCCTATCTCGAAGACGGTCTGCAATGCGAATTGACCTTCTACGAAGGCCGCGCCATTTCGGTCGAATTGCCGACCTCGGTCGTGCGCGAAGTGATGTACACCGAACCCGCCATCCGCGGCGACACGTCGGGCAAGGTGATGAAGCCTGCCAAAATCGCCAGCGGTCTGGAAGTGCCCGTTCCCCTGTTCGTTGAAACCGGCGACAAGATCGAGATCGACACGCGCACCGGCGAATACCGCCGTCGCGTGTAAGCGATTGCGCTTGATGGCGATGGGTCATTCCATTCATTAATGGTCAACCAGAAAAAAACGCTGCGTTTGCCGGAAGGCAAGCGCTCGACACACTCCGAGACGGCGGCAAAGCCGCCGCGTTCGCACAAGCCCTGGAGTCAGGCGCTGGCAAAGAAACGCTCGCCGCGTGTTGCCGGCGAGGTGACGGACGCCAAAGCGGGCGCCAAAGATTCGACGCGCCATTCGCGTACTTCGTTTGCTTCGAGAGATACTGAAAAGCGCACTGAAAAACGCTTCCACGAGCGTACCGAAAAGCAATTTGATCGACGCGAAGGTTCGGAGCGTTCGGTTTTTTCAGAGCGGCGCGGCGGGTCAACGCGCTTTGAAGAGCGTTCTGCCAACGCGCGTTCGCGTTCTCCCGACGAGCGCTTGCGTTCCTCCAGTGATCGCTCACGTTTCTCCGAAGATCGCTCTTTTGATGGACGTTCTGCCGACAGACGTTCCTCGGACAGACGCTCTTTCCGGCAAGGCAACACAGAATCGGATTCGTCGCGCGCGCCCAGACCATACCAACAACGCGATGAGGACAGGCGTCGTTTCGACAGAAATTCGCGCAACACCGAATCACGCAACATCGAATCGCGCGGCTTTGATTCACGCGACGGCGATTCGCGCAGCAGCGTTTCCCGCGGAGCTTCTTCGCGCCGCTCCTCGTCCGAGTTTCGTGAAGAGCGTCCGTTCAAAAAAGCATCGCGTGAAGAAACCACCTGGCGTGGTCGTTCGGAAAGCGCCAAGCGAGAAAACCGAGAGTGGGAAAACCGCGAACGGGAAAGCCGTCCGCGATACGATACACAGTACGATAAAAAACCTTTTGAGCGCCGAGAAGGCGCGCGAACGAGAAACACCAAAGCTGAAAATTTCGGAACCGAAAACTTCAGATCTGAAAAATTTGGAACTGAAAAAATCAGAAGCGAAAAGCCCCAAGCCTTCGTGAAAAAAACGGCGGCGCCTTCGCTCGCTTCATCGCCTCTGACGGGTGTGCGCGTTTCCAAGCTGCTGTCCGCCCGCGGCCTTTGTTCGCGCCGCGAAGCCGATGAATACATCGAACGCGGCTGGGTGCGCGTCAACGGTCAGCGCGTCACGCTCGGCGCGCGCGCGCAACCCGACGACGAGATTACCTTGTCGCCGCAAGCCAAAAGACAACAATCGCGCCGCGTCACGGTGCTATTGCACAAACCGATCGGTTATGTTTCGGGGCAACCGGAGCCGGGTTATCAACCGGCCATCGTGCTCGTCACGCCGGAAAATCAGTGCGCGCAAGAAGGTGATCCGCCGTTCAGCGCCGCGCATCTGCGCAGCCTCGCGCCGGCGGGACGGCTCGACATTGATTCGACCGGCCTTCTGATTCTGACGCAAGATGGCCGCGTGGCGCGCGACCTGATCGGCGAAACGTCGTCGATCGAAAAAGAATATCTGGTGCGCGTCGAAGGAACCTTGAGCGACGAAAATCTGGCGCTGCTCAACCACGGACTGAGCCTCGACGACGAAGCGCTGAAACCGGCGCGGGTGGAATGGATCAACGACGATCAGTTGCGCTTCGTTTTGCGCGAAGGGAAAAAGCGCCAGATTCGCCGAATGTGCGAAGCGGTCGGCTTGACGGTCACCGGCCTCAAGCGGGTGCGGGTCGGCAATGTTCGTCTGGGCGATCTGCCGGTCGGCCAATGGCGTTACCTGCGCGACGACGAATCGTTCGGCGGGTAGTGCTTATCTTCACAACGCCCCTTTTTCCTCGCCTGTCGCGGGCGAAAATTTAAGTAACTTCGCAGATCGTTGCCTTGCCGTTGTCGTACTTTGAACGCGGCGTCCGAAATGCCGATTTCGTTTTAAGATAGCACCCTGATCTGCCTTTTTTGAATCCTGCTCTTTGAAAGTTTTATGATGTCATCGCCTTCTTCCTTTGCCGACCTGGGCTTGTCCCCGGAACTGTTGGCTGCGCTGTCCGATCTCGGTTACGAGACGCCCTCGCCGATTCAGGCGGCCTGTATCCCGCGCTTGCTGAGCGGTTGTGACCTGCTGGGCATGGCGCAAACCGGCACCGGTAAAACCGCCGCTTTCGCCTTGCCGATTCTGCAACGCATCGACATCCGAAAACGTCTGCCGCAGGCGCTGATTCTGGCGCCGACCCGCGAGCTGGCGATTCAAGTGGCCGAATCTTGCCAGAGCTACGCCCGCCACTTGCCGGGCTTTCACGTCGCGCCGATTTACGGCGGGCAAAGCATGGGGCTGCAACTCAAACAACTCGGACGCGGCGTCCATGTCGTGATCGGCACGCCGGGGCGGGTGATGGACCACATCGAGCGCAAGAGCCTCGACCTCTCGAACCTGACGACGCTGGTGCTCGACGAGGCCGACGAAATGTTGCGCATGGGTTTCATCGACGACGTTGAATGGATTTTGCAACACGTTCCGGCCACGCGGCAAACGGCGCTGTTCTCAGCCACCATGCCGGAGCCGATTCGTCGCGTCGCGCAGCGCTACCTGAACGATCCCGAAGAAGTCAAAATCAAATCGACCACGGCTACCGTCACGGCGATTCGTCAGCGCTATTGGCAAGTCAGTGGTCTGCACAAACTCGATGCGTTGACCCGCATTCTCGAAGTCGAAGATAATTTAGACGCCGCCATTATTTTCGTGCGCACCAAAACCGCCACCGCCGAGCTTGCCGAAAAATTGGAAGCGCGCGGCTACGGCGCCGCCGCGTTGAACGGTGATATGAATCAAGTTCTGCGCGAGCGCACCATCGACCAACTGAAAAACGGCGGCATCGACATCGTTGTCGCCACCGACGTTGCCGCACGCGGCATCGACGTGCCGCGCATCAGCCACGTCATCAACTACGACATTCCGAACGACACCGAAGCCTACGTTCACCGCATCGGCCGCACCGGCCGCGCCGGTCGGCAAGGCAACGCCATCCTGTTCGTGGCGCCGCGAGAAATTCGCACCCTGCGCGCCATCGAGCGCGCTACCCGCCAGCCAATCGAACCGTTGGTGCTGCCATCGAAACAAGCCGTTGCCGACCGCCGCGTCGCGCAATTCAAAGAACAGATCATGCAAGTGATCGAAAGTGAAGACCTCGATTTCTTCGCCGAAATCGTTGACGAACTCGCCGAAGAATCCAGCGAAAGCGATGCCCGCGAAATCGCCGCCGCGCTCGCGTTTCTCGTTCAACAAGAAAGACCGCTGCGCGCCGACGGCTTAAGCGATGTTGCGCCGCGCGAGAGCGGCGGCGCTTCGCGTGGCCGCCATCAGGAAGAAGCGCGCGACTATCGCGGCGCGCTGCAACCTTACCGGATCGACGTGGGTCGCGTTCACGGCGTCGCGCCGGGCGACATCGTCGGCGCGCTTGCCAACGAGGCCGGCATCAATAACCGCGCTATTGGCCGAATCACTCTGCTCGACGATTACAGCATCGTTGAACTGCCCACCGGCTTATCGAAAGAAACCCTCAACGCGCTGAGTTTTCTCCGCGTTCGCCAGCGCCCGCTGAAACTGACCCCGCTCGCGCAGCGCGAACGTCAGAGCAAGTACGAACAAGACAGACGCGGCGGCAGCAACGACAAAAAGCCGCGCAAAAGAAAAACGGAAAAATGATCTCGCGCAGAATGGGCAGAAGCGAGGAGTGAGCCATGCCCACCGTTTTTTCTGCAATTAAAGCATCTGCGCCGTCATGATGCGGAGCGCAGCGACGAAGTCATTTCGCTAAAAAGTTTATGGGACGTTTTGCTTTTCGTCATGACCTGACTCTATGACTTCGGCTGTTTGCTTTCCATCACCTTCCGCACAATCGTCCTTGCTGTATTTCCACTTGTTGTGAATCCACAACCAATCTTCCGGACTGGCGCGGATTTCGCGTTCGAGCGCGGTTGCGTAGCGGTCGATCAAATCCGCGCCATCGCTTTCATACGGCGGTTCGGCGATTTTTTCGAGCCATATCGTGTAATACCCCAAGCGAACGCGCCGCATCACCACGAAAAACACCGGCGCACGCAAAATTTTGGCGAGTTTGTCGGTGCCGACAAAAAAGGCGGTGTCCTGATTCAGAAAATGCGCCCAATGTTTGTTGGCGCTTCGTAGCGGCGTTTGATCGGCCACCAGCGCGTAGGCGTTGACTTCGTGACGACGCTTGACGACTTCCTTGCTGAACGTCTTGTGCGAAATCATCGCGCCGCCGAAGCGGGTGCGTGCGTTTCTCAGAAAACGGTCGGCGCCTTCGTTGCGCTGCGGCTTGTAAACCGCTGCGGTCGGTATCGGCAGCCAAAGCCCCGCTGCCAGAATCGTCCATTCCCAGTTGCAGAAATGCGCCGCCATCATGAACACCGATTGCCCACGGTCAGCATATTCTTTGACCACTTCGGGATTTTCGATCACGACCCGCGCCTTGAGTTTTGCGGCGTCAGCGCGAAGCCCCCACACCGCTTCCGCCAGCACTCGTCCCAGATTCCGGTAATGACGGCGTACGATGCGCTTGATCTCTTGTTCGCTTTTTTCGGGAAACGAGCGCGCCAAATTGGCCGTAGCCAGTTTGCGCCGCCAGCGAACGATATAAAATACCAGCACGAACACCAGATCGCCGATGCCGTAAAGCACCGGCAGCGGCAACCAGGACAATCCTTTCAACAATCCAAGCATCATTCCACCCCAACAGGCTCAGAAAAACCCTCAGCTTTTCTCTAACAATGAATCATACAGGCAACGACCCGTTTTCCGAAATCGCCCAGCCGCCGCAGCGGCTGCCGGTCGGGCTGGCCGGGGTTTCGTTGTGGCGGGCGACGCTCGCGCAGCCCGAAGCGGTGATCGCGCCGTGGCGAGCGTGGCTGACGCCCGAAGAACTCCGGCGCGCCGATCATCTCGCGCGACCCGCGTTGCGCCCCCGCGCCGTTGCCGTTCGCGCCTTGTTGCGCGGCGTGCTGGCGCAAGAGTTGGACACTTCACCCGCCGCATTGCGTTTCCAAACCGATGCGCATGGTCGGCCGTTTCTGGCGCCGCCGTTTGCGAAAGGCGACGCCCATGACACGATCCGCGACTTCAATCTCTCACATTCCGGCGACGGTCTGCTGATCGGTATTTTGCGCCACACCGCACCGCCCTCTCATCAACGCATCGGCGTCGATCTTGAATCGCTGCAACGCCCCCGCGACACCGCGCGTCTGACCCCTCGCGTGTTAAGCGCGAACGAACAACGCACGATGACCGGGTTGAGCCGCGAAGAACATCAGCGTCGCTTTCTTCGTTTTTGGGTGCTCAAGGAGGCTTTCTCCAAAGCGGTCGGCGCGGGCTTTTCGCTGGGGTTTGACGCGATGGATTTCGATATCGACGCGACGACGCCCGTCATCCGCGCGTTGCCGGAACCGCACCGCCCGGAAGATTGGACGTTACGATTTCTTCCCGTCGATCCGCTTTTCGTCGCGGCGGTAGCGGTGGGGCAAATATCAAAATAAACAAGGGCGGGTTTGAAACCCGCCCCTATAGAAATACAGACTCCTCTTACTCCTCCACCACCCGAATCGTCGTGAAGAGGTAAGTGCCGTCGCGCAACACCTGCAAAGTTACCGGCGCTTTTTTATCGAGCTTGCCGAGAACGCCGTTGACTTGCGCCGCGCTCTTCGCTTCAATCATCGTGCCGCGTTGGATCACGGCGATGATAACGTCGCCGGCCTGAAGGTTGCCGCGAATCGCGTTGCGAATGTCTTCGACGAGCACGCCGTTTTTGATATCGAGATCCTTTTTCTGCGCTACCGTCAAATCGCTCAACACCAGTCCCAGCGGGTTGGATTTCGCACTGCCCTTGCCGCCCGCTTTACCCTTCATCGCGCCGCTGTCGTCCTCGCTCTCGGCGATAACGACGGATACGTTTTTGGCGGCGCCGTCACGCCACAACGTCAGTTCCGCTTTGCTGCCCGGCTTCAACATGGTAATGATGCGCGGCAACTCGCTGCTGTTGTGCACCTCGCGGCCATCGGCTTTCAGAATGATGTCGCCCGCTTTCACGCCCGCCTTGTCTGCCGGACTGTCTTTCTCCACCGAGTTGACCAATGCGCCCGTCGCCGATTTCAAGCCGAACGCTTCGGCGGCATCCTTGCTGATTTCCTGAATGACGACGCCGATGCGGCCGCGCGTAACTTTACCGTTCGTCTTGATCTGGTTGATGATGTTCATCGCCACGTCAATCGGAATCGCAAACGATAGCCCCATGTAACCGCCGCTGCGCGAATAGATCAGCGAGTTGATGCCCACCACTTCGCCCTTCAGATTGAACAGCGGGCCGCCAGAGTTGCCGGGGTTGATCGCCGTGTCGGTTTGAATGAACGGCACCAGATTTTCTTGCGGCAGGTCGCGCCCTTTGGCGCTGACGATACCGGCGGTCATGGTGTTTTCCAGTCCGAACGGTTTGCCGATGGCCACCACCCACTCGCCGACTTTCAGTTTTTCGGGATCGCCGATGGTCACCATCGGCAGAGGATGATCCGCTTCAATTTTCAGCAACGCCACATCGGTACGTTTGTCGGAGCCGATGACCTTGGCAGTGTATTCGCTCTTGTCGGTCAATTTGACTTTCACATCGTCGGCGCCCTCGATCACATGCGCGTTGGTCACGACGTAACCGTCCGCCGAAATGATGAACCCCGACCCCATCGCCTGCGGCCCTTCCGATTCGCCGCGCCGCGGTTGTTGCTGCGGCATACCGAAACGCCGGAAGAATTCGTAGAACGGATCGTCTTCCGACATTCCCATCATCGGATAATTGCGCGCCTTCTGGCGCACGTCGATCGACACCACCGTCGGCCCCTGCTTTTCATAGAGCACCGTGAAATCGGGCAAACCGGTGACTTGAGCGCGCAGCGTCGGCGCGATCAACAGCATGAATGCGGCACAACACCACAACGCAAATACGCTTCTCTCTTTGCGAAGCAACATCTTGGAACTCCTCATGGAAATTTTGAGACAAAAACGCTACCGCATCGAACGGCAAAAACGCAATATACTATTTGCGAACGAGTCCTTGTGCAATCAAACGTAACGTATCGTTCGGCGCTTTCCCGATGACGGTGATCAAGCACTCACCTTCCTGCCGCGTATAAGCCGTCAGAAAACTCCGGCTGACATCGCCGATCACGACGGGCGTCGCGTTTTCCTGAACGCGCTTCCTCGCCATTGGGTCGGGCATTTACTGTGAAATTTTTTTCCGCATCACCGCTTCGTCGGCCAAGCGGTTCGCTACCATCTTTGTTTCTCGTCGGTATTCAACAGCGGTTTCAACTCTGCCGCAATCGCTTCGCGTGCCCTGAAAATTTTTGAACGCACCGTTCCGATCGGGCAATTCATCACTTCGGCGATTTCTTCGTAACTCAATCCTTCAATTTCCCTCAACACCACAGCAAAACGCAAATCTTCCGGCAAGGCCGCCGTGGCGCGGCTCACCGCTAACGCAATCTCTTTGCTCATCAACTCGCCCTCGGGCGTTGCCGCGTTGCGCAACAGTACGGCGCCCTCGATATTCTTGGCCACCTCCGCTGTGACAAACAACGCCGACACCCGAGCGCGACGACCGGATGACGCCAGATGATTTTTGGCGGTATTGATGCCGATTCGGTAAAGCCAGGTGTAAAACGCACTCTCGCCCCGAAAATTCGGCAGTGATCGATAGGCTTTAATGAAAGTTTCCTGCGTCAAATCTTCCACTTCAACCGGATCACGTATCAGACGCGACAACAACCGCGCCAACCGACGTTGGTACTTCGCCACCAGCAACCCGAAAGCCTTCTTGTCGCCTTGCTGCGCGCGCGTGACAAGTTGCTGATCGACTTTACGCTCGCTCATTGGCCACGTCCCCCTCCTCCATATTCCATAGTTTTGTTTTTGCCGACGTTGCGATCCCGACAGAAGCCGAAGGCGCATCGCAAGTCCTGCATCCCTACAAGAGAGACAAAACAAAGTTGGAAAAGTTTCTGTCACCCGGTTTCTTCGACGAAAATTTGACACTCGTCAACTCATTTCGGGTGCGCCCCGCCTACTGCATGGGACGAAGAAGATTTTGAATTTGAGAGATGGTAGCGCATTCTTGCAATTAGTACACAATTCATGCCAATGCAGATATATCCTTCTTACCTTTGCCGCTATTTGCACGGATTGCCCCCGCCTCTTCCCAAAACCAGCGCAATAATGAAAAAATAACCCTTTCCCGATTCCTGCCCGAAAATCATGCCCCCCATTCCGGCCACCATCGACCGCCGCTCCGACGGCACCCTCGTTACCGTCGAGTTCACTTCCTCCGTCCTTGCCGACAATCCGCTGGGCGACCCCATCACCCGTCGCTTTCCGGTGTGGCTGCCGCCTCAGTACGATCACGGTCAGGGGGAGGGAAAAACCCGTGGAAAGCCGCGCCGTTTTCCGGTGTTGTATTCGCTGGCCGGTTTTTTTTCGAGCGGGTTGGCGCACACCGATTGGCGACCGTTCGAGGAGAACATCGCCGAGCGCGTTGCCCGCCTCGTCCGCGATCGCAAGATGGGGCCGGTGATCGTTGTTTTCCCCGACTGTTTCACGGCGCTGGGCGGTAATCAGTACATCAACTCGTCGGCCATCGGTCGCTACGCCGATTATTTGACGCGCGAACTCATCCCGTGGATCGACCGCGAATTTCACACCCTGCCCGCCCGCGAGCATCGCGGCTGTTTCGGCAAATCTTCCGGCGGCTACGGCGCGCTCCTGCACGCAATGAAATACCCGCGCTTCTGGGGCGCGGTTGCCTCGCACGCCGGCGACGCTTATTTTGAATTCTGCTATTTGCCCGGTTGGCCCGGAACGTTGACCGAGCTTTCGCGTTACCGCCGCCCGCCCCGGCTCGACGGCGTCGAAGCGCCGCCCGCGCCTTTGGCGGCGGCAGCGCGCGGTATCGACGACGGTCGAGTCAAGCGTTTTCTCGCCGCCATGCGCGCCACACCGAGGCTGAGTTTCGATGAAGGCCACGCGCTGATGAATCTGGCGATGGCAGCCAGTTACGATCCCGACCCGAGCGCGCCCAACGGTTTTCGATTGCCGTTCGATCTCGATACCGGCGAGTTGTTGCCGGAACGCTGGCGATGCTGGCAGCGGCACGACCCCGCCCGTCTGATAAGCCGTTACCATGAGGCGTTGCGAAGTTTGCGCGGTCTTTACCTCGATTGCGGTTGGCGCGATCAGTACCACATGCACTACGGTACGCGCATTCTCGCCCGCGAGTTGACGGCACACGGCATCCCGCACCATTACGAGGCGTTCGACGGCACCCACTCCGGCATTGATCATCGGCTCGACGTTTCCCTGCCGTGGCTGTACAAGGCGCTGAAATCATGATTCCGGCATCAAGAAAATGGCCGTACAAAACCCTCGCCCAACTTTAAGCACTAGTCTTGACTTGCGTCAAACTTTCCGCTGCCATCTTTTATAGTGATATTGAAATGTGATGAAATGATAGGTACACTTCTAAGAGTCTGTGGGGTGTTTTTTATAACGATTACTTGATTGGAGAAGTCTCATGATGATGCTCAAAGAATTGCTCACAACTGACGTCGGCCTGCTCAGCTTGGCTGCCATCCTGTTCATGATTGTTATGAGCATTTACCTTTATATGTGGACGGAGAAGAAAATCAAGCAAGACGCGAAACAACACGAAAAAGAACAGCGCGCCGCTATCAAAGCGAAATAGGCTTGCTTTATACTAGGAGCCTGTCCATTTTTTTACTCCCGACGAGGCTCCTATGACTTCTTCTTTTCCGCTGTTCGCAGCGGTGCCTTTGGCAGCGCGCGATCCTATTTTGGGGTTGAATGAGGCGTATCAGGCTGACACCAACCCCAAAAAGGTCAACCTTTCCATAGGCGTTTACTATAACGCCGCCGGTAAAATTCCGGTATTGTCGTGCGTGCAAAAAGCGATGCAAACCCTGCTGGGGCAAGTGTCGCCGCGTACCTATCAGCCGATGGAAGGCCCTGCCGTTTACAATCAGGCCGTGCAAAAACTGCTGCTCGGCGCCGACCATCCGATCATCAAAGACGGGCGGGCGGTCACGGCGCAGTCGCTCGGCGGCACCGGCGCGCTGAAAGTCGGCTCCGACCTTCTGGCCAGCATTTGCCCGAACGCCAAGGCGTGGGTTAGCAGCCCCACTTGGGACAACCATCGCGCCATTCTGGAAGGCGCGGGTTTCTCGGTCGAAGCTTACGCCTACTACGACGCGACGACCGGCGGCTTCAACCTCGCCGGAATGCTGAACGATCTGGATCGTGCGCAACCGGGCGACGTGATCATCCTGCACGCTTGCTGTCACAACCCCACCGGCGTCGATCCGACCGCCGACGAATGGGGCAAGATTCTCGACAAGGTTGAGCAGCGCAAGTTGACGCCCTTCCTCGACATCGCTTATCAGGGTTTCGGCGACGGCCTGCAGGAAGACAGCGAAATCATCCGGCGCTTTGCCGCACGCAACATGCCGGTTATCATCGCCAGTTCGTTCTCCAAATCGTTTTCGCTGTACGGCGAACGGATCGGCGCGTTGACTGTACTCACCGCCAACCCCGATGAAACCAAACGGCTGCTCTCGCAAATCAAGCGCGTCATCCGCTCCAACTACTCGAACCCGCCGATTTTCGGCGCGTCGCTGGTTTCCACCGTGCTCAACCAACCCGATCTGCGCGCGCTCTGGGAAGAAGAACTGGCCGGAATGCGCAATCGTATCCGCGAAATGCGGCTGCTGCTGCGCGAGCGGGTGAGCGCACGAGTCCCCGGCAAAAATTTCGACTACATCGTCAAACAACGCGGCATGTTTTCGTACTCGGGACTCAACGCGCAACAAGCGCAGAAGCTGCGCGAAACCTACTCGATTTATATTGTCGAAAGCGGCCGCATCTGCGTCGCGGGGCTGAACGTTGACAATGTGGACTATGTCGCGGAAGCCATGGCGGCGGTGATGAAGGGTTGATTCAAACTGGGTTGCTTTGCAAAACCGGAGAATTTGAGTTAAAATTGAGGGCTTACTGCGGGAATAGCTCAGTTGGTAGAGCGCAACCTTGCCAAGGTTGAGGTCGCGAGTTCGAGACTCGTTTCCCGCTCCAGATTCTCAAGAAAAACGGGGCGTATGCCCCGTTTTTTTATTCAGACAAAGACTCTCTGGATTGCTTTGTCACTTTGCTCCTCGTAATGACCGAGTAAGTATTGCCGCCGCTCTTGCCAAGCGAGAATCCGCATGAGCGGGCGGCAGGATGCCGCCCCTACAACGATAACCACATTCCTTTCCAACAAGCGCGTTGTTGAAATCAGCAACAGCGCGGCGCGTGAATTGCCTACAACGATAACCACATTCCTTTCCAACAAGCGCGGTCTTTAATCTCTCTCTCCTCACCGCCACCAAAAACAACGGGGCAGACATCGCTGCCCGCCCCGCCCAGAGATACATCGAACGACGCGCCGCGCCGAGTATTTCCGGCGCGGCGTTTCACTTACCCAATACAACGACTACTTCTTCGCTGCCTTCACCCGCCGCATGTCTTCGGCCAAGCTCTGGATTTCCGTCAGGTCACGGCGCATTTCGCTCCAACCGTACCAAGTCGCGTAATCCGGATTGGCGTGGAAGGCGCCTTGGAAAGTACGCATCCGATGCTCGAGGAACATCACGAACAGTTTTTGTTCGATGACGGTCGGCGCATCGTGGAAGGTGAGCAGATCCGGGAACGCATAGGCATAGCCCTTCGGTTTCGCCAGCGTGCCGTCGGCGTAGAGTCCGACCACAACGCGAATGGCTTCGGCCATCAGATGATCGGCTTCGCGGATCATGTCGTCGCCCTTCGCCAGTTCACCCTTGGCGAAGTTGCTGGCATGGCATTGGCTGCACGCCGCGATCATCTTGTCGCGTTGTTTTTGCCAATCTTCCTGAGTCAGCCGCGCCACGTTGGCCGCTTTCACCACGTCGAGGCGCGCCGTCGGTTTGCCATCGGGATCGAGCACGTTGAGCGCTTGCAGGATGGTGGCGCGGTCAGCCGCCCACACTTTGTCTTCCGGCATCGGCAGACGCACCGCCAGGAAGCCCCAAGCGGTTTGGACGTTGTGATCGCCGCCCTGCATATGGCAGGTCTGGCAAGTCGGCGCCGCTGCGCTCGGCGACAACACGCCGGTTTGTTTCAGCATGTAGCGCACGCCGTGCTTGGAACCTTCATACATTTCCCACTGCGGGTGATCGAAACCGGTATGGCAGGTTTGGCACGCTTGCGGTTGTTTGGCTTCGGCCACCGAGAAGGTGTGACGGGTATGGCAGGAATCGCAAGCCGCGGTGCCGTAGCCGCTGCCTTGTTTGCGCAACGCGGCCATTTCGGCTTCGCTCTTGAGGCCGATGTTGTGGCAAGAGCCGCAACCTTTCTGACCTTCGATCATCGCCATCGGTTGATAGTGAATGGTCGGCATGGCGTTCATCGCCGCCCATGCCAGCGCGTGTTTGCTGGCCTTGTATTGCGCGACCCGCTCGGCGTGGCACTGGCCGCAGGTTTCCGGCGTCGGCATCTTGGCGAGCGCGGCATCGTCGGCTTTCTTGTGCTGATCGCCGTGGCAGACCGAACAATCCACGCCGCTCTGGCCGTGTTTGCTCAGTTTCCAATCGGAGACAACGTTAGGGGTAACTTTGCCGTGGCAATCTTTGCAGTCTTGCGCCGCGGCGGCGCCCGCGAACATGAAGGCGAACAAAGCGGCGAGGAAAATCAACCCGCTGCTCAGTCGGCTCATGGTGGGACGCTGGGGTTTACTACAGAAAAACGTGAACATGTTCTTTCCTTCCTGAAAGAAAAGAGGGTGGGACGAGATTCGAACCAACGCGCCCCCTGCCGATCGGTTGCGCGCCGACATCCGTCGTCATCGCAAGCCTCTCTTGTTTTTGGCTCATTGGTTCTCTCCAATACGCTGATTAATACTGCAATGACCCGATACGTTCATCAACATCGAATCATGCATGTATATTGCAGCAAATAACCCCTTTGAGTAAAGCGTTTTACCAAAAGCCGCTAAGTAAAAAAGTTGGTGTATTCTTTTTGCAAATTATGGGCGCGCGTTGAGGCGGACAAAAGGTGTGAGCGTTTGCTTTCTTGCGCCATGTCATAAGAATAAACCCAATGCCCGCTAACCTGCCGACAGCGTAAAACCGCCTGTTTTTGATAAAAAAGACCAAAAAACGTTTCGTTTTATCCGCCTCGGCGGTTTTTCCCGCCGGTTCGGCCGCCAATCGGTTGCAATTTACGGCGGGATGGTTTACCTTTGTACTTTGAGATTTTTGCTTTGATTTTCGCATTGAGCAACGCCATGAAGAACACTTTGCCGTTCGTCGCGCACCACCATCATCCTGACTAGTCTTTCAGGACGGTGTGTGCTGGAAGACAGTTTTGATTCTTCCAGTGGCGACGAAACAGCAACAAGATCGAAACCTCTGGAATAGATTCCAGGGGTTTTTTTGTATCAAGGATAGGGAGTTTGTATGTTGGACAAAACACATTTGCGAATTGCCATTCAGAAATCGGGGCGCTTGAGCCGCGAGTCGCAACAATTGCTGGAACGTTGCGGCGTGAAAATCAATTTCAACGAGCAGCGTTTGATCGCTTACGCCGAAAACATGCCGCTTGATCTGCTGCGGGTGCGCGATGACGACATCCCCGGGCTGGTGATGGACGGTGTTGTCGATTTGGGCATCGTCGGCGAGAACGTGCTCGAAGAGGCGTTGTTGATGCGTCGCGCCGAAGGCGAAACGCCGTCGTACCGCTTGCTGCGCGGGCTCGATTTCGGCGGCTGTCGGTTGTCGCTGGCAGTGCCGGTCGATGCCCTCTACGAAGGGCCGCAGAGTTTGCGCGATTGCCGAATTGCCACCTCGTACCCACACCTGCTGAAACAGTTTTTCGATCAGCGCGGCATCAGCTACAAATCCTGTCTGCTCACCGGCTCGGTCGAAGTGGCGCCGCGCGCCGGCTTGGCCGATGCAATCTGTGACCTGGTTTCAACCGGCGCGACGCTGGAAGCGAACGGACTGCGCGAAGCCGAAGTGATTTATCGCTCGAAAGCGTGTTTGATTCAACGCAACAGCGCGATGCCGGAGAGCAAGCAGGCGTTAATCGACACTTTGCTGAAACGTATTCAAGGCGTGATTCAGGCGCGCGAATCAAAATACATCATGCTGCACGCGCCGGCGGATCGGGTGGAGGAAGTCATTGCGCTGCTGCCTGGCGCCGAACATCCGACGGTGTTGCCGCTCGCCCACGAAAAAAATCGGGTGGCAATGCACATGGTCAGCAGTGAAACACTGTTTTGGGAGACGATGGAAAAATTAAAAGAACTCGGCGCCAGCTCGATTCTGGTGTTGCCGATTGAAAAGATGATGGAGTGAGCAATGAACACAAAGCAAGGTGTGCTGCCAATCACGGACTGGTCGCAGTGTTCCGAAGCAACACGAACGGCGTTGCTGCAACGTCCGGCCCTCCATGCGTCCGCCGTGATTACGGCGGCGGTCAGCGAGATTCTCGAAACCGTTCGGCGTGACGGCGACGCGGCGTTGCGGAGCTATACAGCGCGTTTTGATCGCGTCGAGCGCGAGTCGCTTCGCGTCAGCGCCGAAGAAATCGAAGCAGCGGGCAAGCGTTTGCCGGAGACAATCAAAGCGGCGATGGCGGCGGCAGTTCGCAACATCGAAAAGTTTCACGCCGCGCAACGCTCCGCACCGATCAGCGTTGAAACGCAACGCGGCATTCGCTGCGAAATGTTGACGCGCCCGATCGATTCGGTCGGGCTGTACATTCCGGGCGGCACAGCGCCGCTGTTGTCAACGGTGTTGATGCTGGGCATTCCGGCGCGACTCGCCGGTTGCCGCCGGATCGTGTTGTGTTCGCCGCCCGGCAACAGTAACAACGCGATTGCCGATGAGATTTTGTACGCAGCATCACTGTGCGGAATCGCCGAAGTGTTTACCGTCGGCGGCGCGCAAGCAATTGCGGCATTGGCGTTCGGCACGGAAACGGTGCCGCGTGTCGATAAAATTTTCGGCCCCGGCAACGCCTACGTGACCGAAGCGAAGCGACAAGTCAGTGAGCGCCACGACGGCGCGGCCATCGACATGCCGGCGGGACCGTCGGAAGTGTTGGTGATTGCCGACGAGCGCGCCAACCCGACGTTTGTGGCAATCGATCTGCTGTCACAGGCCGAGCACGGGCCGGATTCGCAAGTGGTGTTGGCGACGCCGAGCGTGATGCTGGCAAGCGCTGTCGCCGAAGAAGTCGAGCGCTTGTTGAACGAATTGCCGCGCGCGCCGATTGCGCGTCAGGCCTTGGCGCACAGCCGCTTGCTGGTGACCCGTGATCTCGATGAATGCGTGACGATCAGCAACGCTTACGGTCCCGAGCATTTGATTTTGCAAACGCGTGAACCGCGCGCGCTGGCGGATCGAATTCAAAATGCCGGTTCGGTGTTCGTCGGCGATTACTCGCCGGAATCGGTCGGCGATTATGCGTCGGGAACCAACCATGTGCTGCCGACTTACGGCTACACCCGCACTTATTCGAGTTTGGGGCTTGCCGATTTTCAAAAGCGAATGACGGTGCAAACGCTGTCGGCGGAAGGCTTGAAAGCGTTGGCAACCACGGTGGAAACTTTGGCGGCAGCAGAGTGCCTCGACGCACACCGGCTGGCGGTGCGGTTGCGTGTAGAAACCATAAACCAGGCGGAGGGCGCATGAATCTTCAAAACATGGCGCGCGACTGTGTGCGCGCGTTGACGCCGTACCAATCGGCGCGGCGTATCGGCGGGCATGGCGACGTGTGGCTGAACGCCAATGAATTTCCGCGCGCCACATCGTACCAACTGACGCAACAAACGCTGAATCGCTATCCCGAATGTCAGCCGCCGATGTTGTTGGCGGCGTATGCGGCGTATGCCGGCGTTCGTGTTGACCAGTTATTGGTCAGTCGCGGCGCCGACGAAAGCATCGAGTTGTTGATTCGGGCGTTCTGTGAACCGGGCAAGGATGCCGTGCTTTATTGCCCGCCGACGTATGGTATGTACGGCGTCAGCGCCGAGACCTTCGGCGTGACGCGCCGAATCGTGTCGAGCACGAGCAACTGGCAACTTGATTTGCCGGCCATTGAAGCCGCGCTGAACGAAACAACGCCGAGAATCAAAGTGGTGTATGTGTGTCACCCGAACAACCCGACCGGCAATCTGCTCGCACACGATGATTTGCGGCGCTTGCTGCAAGTGACCGCGGGCAAAGCGCTGGTGGTGATCGACGAAGCATACATTGATTTCTGCGCCGACATGAGCATGGCGCCGTGGCTCGGCGTGTTTTCACATCTGGTGATTTTGCGCACGTTGTCCAAAGCATTTGCGCTGGCGGGGCTGCGCTGCGGTTTCACCATCGCGCACCCCGAAGTGGTTGCGTTGTTGCTCAAAGTGATTGCGCCCTACCCCATTCCGGTGCCAGTAGCAGACATCGCGTTGCAAGCGTTGAGCGGTGACGGTTTGCAAAGGGTCAAGCGCAACATTGCCGAAGTGATCGACAACCGCCAGTGGTTGCAGCAGGCGTTGTCGCCGTGTTTATGCGTGGATCGTGTTTCTCCCAGCGAAAGCAACTGGTTGCTGGTGCGTTTTACGGACGCCGAGCGCGTGTTTCAAACCTTGAGCGCGCAGGGAATCGTCGCGCGCGATCAGCGGCGGCAACCGGGGTTAGACGGCTGTTTTCGCATCACCGTCGGCACCCGCGAAGAGTGCGAACGGGTGCGGCAGGTGTTGGGAAAAATCTGAGGAAGGGTAATGAAAAAATTTCTGTTTATCGACCGCGACGGCACGTTGATCGTCGAACCGCCGGAAGACCGGCAGATCGACCGGCTGGACAAGCTGGCATTCGAACCAGGCGTGATTCCGGCGTTGCTGGCGTTGCAGCAAGCTGGTTATCGTTTCGTGATGGTGAGCAATCAGGACGGTTTGGGCACGCCGCGTTTTCCGCAGGAGGCGTTCGACGCGCCGCACCGCTTGATGATGCAGGTGTTCAACTCGCAGGGAATCCACTTCGACGAAGTGCTGATTTGCCCGCATCTGCCGGAAGACCGTTGCGAGTGTCGCAAGCCGAAAACCAAGTTATTGCGAGCGTATCTCGACGATCCCGATTGGGCGCGAGAAGCGTCTTACGTGATCGGCGACCGTGAAACGGATATGCAACTGGCGGCGAACCTCGGCATCGCCGGGCTGCGCTATCAACCCGAATCGTTGAGCTGGGCCGAGATTGCGCAGCAGTTGGCGAAGCAAGACCGCCAGGCCGCCGTTCGTCGCGCCACCGGCGAAACGACCATCGACGTTGCCGTGTGGCTCGACCGCGAAGGCGACAACGACATTCACACCGGCATTGGTTTTTTCAATCACATGCTCGATCAGATTGCCACGCACGGCGGCTTTCGCCTGCACGTCAAAGCGGTGGGTGACCTGCACGTTGACGATCATCACACGATCGAGGATACAGCGCTGGCGTTGGGACAAGCGTTGCGCGAAGCGCTCGGCGACAAATGCGGCATCGGTCGCTTCGGTTTCATGCTGCCGATGGACGAGTGTCTGGCGCGTTGCGCGCTCGATGTGTCGGGGCGGCCTTTCCTCAAATTCAAGGCGACGTTTACCCGCGACACCGTGGGCGACATGAGCACCGACATGGTGGAACATTTTTTCCGTTCGCTGTCGCAAGCGATGGGCTGCACGTTGCACCTGAAAGCGAAAGGCGAGAACACGCACCATCTGGTCGAAAGTCTCTTCAAGGTGTTCGGACGAACTTTGCGACAAGCGATTCGGGTTGAAGGCAACACCCTGCCGAGTTCCAAGGGGGTGCTGTGATGCGAGCAGTGATTATCGATACCGACTGCGCCAATCTGGCTTCGTTGCGCTATGCGCTGCAACGGCTGGGTTACGCGGTCGAAGTCAGCGACAAAGAAGCGGTCATCCGCGCTGCCGACCGTCTTTTTCTTCCGGGCGTCGGCACAGCGCAGGCGGCGATGCGCGCTCTGCGCGCGCGCGGCCTGATAGAGCTGATTCGCGCCTGCACCCAACCGCTGCTCGGCATTTGTCTGGGCATGCAGTTGTTGGGCAGCGAAAGCGAAGAAGGCGCGGAAGGGCAACCCACCGCGTTGCTCGGTGTGATGGACGCGCCGGTGCGTCGGATCAAAAGCGATCTGCCATTGCCGCACATGGGCTGGAACGTGTGCGTACCGAAAACAGGACATCCCCTGTTTGAAGGCATTGGCGATGACGGTTATTTTTATTTCGTGCACGGCTTTGCGATGCCGGTCGGCGAGTGGACAATCGCGCGCGGCGAATACGGCGAGGCTTTCAGTGCGGCAGTGCAACGCGACCATTATTTCGGCGTGCAGTTTCACCCCGAACGCTCCGGCCGCGTCGGCGCGCAACTTCTGCGCAACTTCATGGAGAACCTTTGATGATTCCGGCGATCGATCTCATTGGCGGCAAAGTGGTGCGCTTGTCGCAAGGCGATTACGCGCGGCAGACGACCTACGGTGATGATCCGCTGCCATATTTACAAACGTATGAAAGCGACGGCGCAACGTTGCTGCATCTGGTCGATCTCGACGGCGCCAAAAATCCGCAAGCGCGACAGTTGTCGTTGTTGTCGCGGCTTTTGCGCGGCGTCGCCGTGCCGGTGCAAGTGGGTGGCGGCGTTCGCAGCGCCGATGATGTGGCGGCGCTGCTCGACGCCGGTGCAGCGCGCGTGGTGGTCGGCTCGATGGCGATCAAGCAACCGGAAGAGGTGATGCGCTGGTTTGCCCTCTTCGGCGCGGAAAAAATCGTGTTGGCGCTCGACGTTCGCGTCGGCGACGACGGCGCGCCTCGGGTCGCGGTAGCCGGTTGGCAGGAAGCGTCTGCCGTCACGATCGAAGAAGTGTTGAAACAATTCGCGCCTTGCGGTGTGCGCCATGTGTTGTGCACCGACATTGCCCGCGACGGCATGATGCGCGGCGCCAACGTGGCGTTGTATCGCTCGCTGACGCAAGCGTTTCCGCAAGTGGCGTTTCAGGCATCCGGCGGCATTGGCGCGCTCGACGATATTGCGGCGTTGCGCGACAGCGGCGTAGTCGGCATCATCGTCGGGCGAGCGTTGCTCGAAGGAAAATTTACCGTCAAGGAGGCCATCGAATGTTGGCAAAAACCGATTCAGTGAACACGTTGACCCGGCGAATCATTCCCTGCCTTGATGTGCGCGACGGGCAAGTGGTCAAGGGCGTACAGTTTCGCAATCACGAAATCATCGGCGACATCGTGCCGCTGGCGCAGCGTTACGCGCAGGAAGGCGCCGACGAGTTGGTGTTCTACGACATTACCGCGTCGAGCGATGGCCGCGTCGTTGACAAGAGTTGGGTGACACGGGTAGCGGAAGTGATCGACATTCCGTTTTGCGTGGCGGGCGGCATTCGCAGCGTCGAAGACGCGGGCGTGATTCTGGCTTACGGGGCGGACAAGGTTTCGGTCAACTCTCCGGCGCTTGCCGATCCGTCACTGATCGATCGGCTGGCCGAGCGTTTCGGCGAACAGTGCGTGGTGGTCGGCATCGACACCTGGCGCGATGAAACGGACGGCTCGTACCGCGTCTATCAGTTTACCGGCGACGAGGCGCGCACACGACAAACCGGTTGGCAAACACTCGATTGGGTGCGCGAAGTGCAAAGGCGCGGCGCCGGTGAAATCGTGCTCAACATGATGAATCAGGATGGCGTGCGGCGCGGCTACGATATCGAGCAACTGAAAAAAGTGCGCGAAGTTTGCAAAGTTCCGCTGATCGCATCGGGAGGCGCCGGCGAGATGGAGCATTTCCTCGCGGCGTTTGAAGACGCCGATGTGGATGGCGCGCTGGCAGCTTCGGTGTTTCACAAGCAAATCATCAATATCGGCGAGTTGAAGCGTTATCTCAAGGAAAACGGCGTGAGGATGCGACCATGTTAATCAACCAACTGAAAACAAAATTGACCGCAGAGCAAAGAGCGAAACTGGCGTGGGAAAAAGGTGACGGCCTTCTTCCGGCGATTGTTCAACATGCGGTCTCCGGCGAAGTGCTGATGTTGGGCTTCATGAATGAAGAAGCGTTGACGGCCACCGAAACGAGCGGACGAGTGACGTTTTACTCGCGCAGCAAAGGACGACTGTGGACCAAGGGCGAAGTGTCGAACCATTTTCTCAACGTCGTTGAAATCGCCACTGATTGCGACGACGATACGTTGCTCATTCTGGCGCAGCCGGAAGGGCCGACTTGTCATCGCGGCACGTCGAGTTGTTTCTCGCCGTGCGCATTACCGGCGGCGAGTCGGTTGACCTTTTTGGCCGAACTCGAACAATTGCTGGCCGAACGCAAACAAGCCGCGCCCGAAAGTTCGTACACCGCGCGACTTTACGCCAGCGGCACCAAGCGCATCGCGCAGAAAGTCGGCGAAGAAGGCGTCGAAACCGCGCTGGCGGCAATGGCGCGCGACCGCGACGAACTGACCAACGAAGCCGCCGATCTGGTGTACCACCTGCTGGTGTTGTTGCAGGATCAGGCATTGGATTTGGAAGCGGTGGTGCTTTGCTTGAAGCAACGACACGGAAAAACTTCGGAGCGCAAGTGATGCGCTGATTCATTGCGCAAACCGCTTTGCTTTCCAAGTAAAACACTTTTGCCCCTTGTTCATCCGCGCGAGACTCGCCCGGATGCCCCCCCTTTTTGATAAGGAGCGCCCGCAAAAGCGGGGGGCTTGTTCAGTACCTCCCTGATTTACTCTTTCGACGCCGGCGGCAATCCTTTGACGGTCGCCCCGGCCTTGATGCCTTGCTCGGTGAACCAGCCCTCGCGCACTTCGAGCGCGTAGAGCGCGTCGCCTTGCGAGCGGTGCAGCGTCGTTTCATCGTTCGGCTCCATGTCGCGGATGTTGAGAATAGTGCCGTGCGAGTCGATGAACGCAATCGACAATGGCGCCGGGGTGTTTTTCATCCAGAACGACAAGGGTTGCGGATGATCGAACACGAAAAGCATGCCGCGACCGTTGGGCAGCGTGAAGCGGTACATCAAACCGCGTTCGCGCTGTTCGGGCGTTTGCGCCACTTCCGCGGTGACGGCATGACCGCCGATGGTCAACTCCACCGTCGGCAACGGCGCTTGCGCGGCGTTCGGCGCCGACGCGGCGAAGGCGCACAACGGCGTCACGAAAAAAATGAAAAGACAAATAAAGGAACGCATGGAAAGCCAGCCTCAAAGAGTTAGGGATGCAGCATCGCAGCAAGCATCATACCAAAAGTCGGCGGCGGCAGGATTCGTCGGCTCATGACGATAAAAAGCCAACACCTGACCGAAGTTTGAACCCTCCGGCTTCTTTTCGGCGCTTTTCCGGCAGAAATGCGGTATGATGCGCACCTGTCAGGCGATGGCTTTGCCACCATACGGTAGAATAGCGCGGATGGACGCTTCTATTCTTGTAAACATCATACTGTATGGGGTGCCCGCTGTTTTGGCGGTCACCTTGCACGAAGCCGCGCACGGTTATGTAGCGCGCAAGTTTGGCGATCGCACGGCGGAAATGCTGGGGCGCATCACGCTGAACCCCATCAAACACATTGATCCCATCGGAACGATTCTGGTTCCACTGGGGCTGTTTCTGATGTGGAAGTTCATGGGCGGGCCGCTGTTCCTGTTCGGATGGGCGAAGCCAGTGCCGATTCAGCCGCGATATTTCAAGGACCCGATTCGGAACATGCGTTGGGTAGCGGCGGCGGGGCCGCTGTCGAATCTGGCGATGGCGATCGGTTGGGCGATTATCGGCAGACTGATGTTGTTCATGCCCGACCTGTTGAGCGCGGGCGTGATGAGCATGGTGATCTTCGGCGTGCTGTTCAACCTGTCGTTGATGGTGTTGAACCTGATTCCGATTTTACCGCTCGACGGCGGACGCGTTTTGTATTCGTTCCTGCCGTGGAAATGGGCGATGAGCTATGCGCGAACCGAGCGGTACGGATTTATCATTGTGTTGGTGCTGGCGATGACCGGTATCCTGAGCGCCATCATCCGACCGCTGGTCGCGTTTGGCAGCTTGCTGATCGGAATGGCGATCGGTTTGTAGAATAAACGTAAGCGGCGGCGGACATTCTGTGCATTGTTTGACGCCTTCGGTGGGTTGATCCCGCTTTTCGAATTTTTTCGATTTTTTCGGCTTTTTTTACTGACTCACGACAAGAAATTTCATGTTTGCTGACCGTGTATTGTCGGGAATGCGCCCGACAGGCCGCATGCATCTCGGCCACTATCATGGCGCGCTCAAGAACTGGGTGCGCTTGCAAGAACAGTACGAATGTTTTTACTTCGTCGCCGATTGGCACGCGCTGACGACGCATTATGAAACGCCGGATCTGATTGCCGACAGCGTTTTCGAGATGGCGGTGGATTGGCTGGCGGCGGGAATCGATCCGACACAATCGACCGTCTTCGTGCAATCGCAGGTGCTTGAGCACGCCGAACTGACGCTGCTGCTCGGAATGATGACGCCGGTGGGCTGGCTGGAGCGCGTGCCGACCTACAAGGATCAGCAACAAAAACTCGCCGACCGTGATTTGTCAACGTATGGCTTTCTCGGTTATCCGGTCATAATGGGCGCCGACATTCTGATTTACCGCGCCAACATGGTGCCGGTCGGTGAAGATCAAGTGTCGCATCTCGAATTGACGCGCGAGATGGCGCGTCGCTTCAATCATTTTTACGGACGCGAACCCGGGTTTGAGGAAAAAGCGCAAGCAGCCATCAAAAAACTGGGCAGCAAGAAAGCGCGTCGTTACGAAGAATTGCGCAAGGCGTTTCAGGAACGCGGCGATACCGAAGCACTGGAAGAAGCGAAGACCTTGCTTGAAGGAACGCAGAATCTGCCGCTCGGCGATCGTGAGCGTTTGTTCGGTTATCTCGAAGGCGCGCGGCGGGTAATTCTGGTCGAGCCGAAACCGCTCTTGACCGAAACGTCGAAAGTACCGGGCACCGACGGCCAGAAGATGTCGAAATCGTACGGCAACGCGATTCTGATGCGCGAAGAGCCTGCCGAGTTGACGCGCAAAATTCGCACAATGCAAACCGATCCGGCGCGGATGCGACGCAGCGATGCAGGCAATCCCGAGCGCTGCCCGGTGTGGCCGTTGCATCAGATTTATTCGGATAAGGAAGTGCGCGACTGGGTGGTCAAAGGTTGTACCACAGCGGGCATCGGATGCCTCGAATGCAAGCAGCCGGTGATCGACGGCATTCTGAAAGAGCAGGAGCCGATCCGCGAGCGAGCGCAACCGTTTCTCGATGATCCGGCGCTGGTGCGCAACATTCTGGTTGAAGGTTGTGCGCGGGCGCGCAAGTATGCGAACGAAACGATGCGCGATGTGCGTGAAGCGATGGGTATCTCGTACGACCGGAGTTTCGGGTGAACGAATCACCAATGAACGAAACGTCGGCAGAAGCGATGCCGACGCTGTTGCCGGAAGTATCGCCGACGGCTATCGGCGAAGCCAAGCCGATTGCGCGCGTGTACGGCGAAATGTTGACGGAGTTGCCGAGCGATTTGTACATTCCGCCGGAAGCGCTGGAAGTTTTCCTCGAAATGTTCGAGGGGCCGCTCGATTTGTTGTTGTATCTGATTCGCAAACAAAACATCAACGTGCTCGATATTCCGATGGCGGAATTGACGCGGCAATATCTGGGCTACGTCGAGATGATGCGGCGCACGCATTTGGAGTTGGCCGCCGAATACTTGTTAATGGCGGCGGTGCTGATCGAAATCAAATCGCGCTTGCTGCTGCCGAAACCGCCGGTCGTGCCCGGCGAGGAACCGGAAGATCCGCGCGCCGAACTGGTGCGCCGCTTGCTCGAATACGAGCAGATGAAAGCCGCGGCGCAAGCGCTCGACGCAATACCGCAAGAAGGCCGCGACTTTGCGACAGTTTGCATTTGGTTCGACCGGATGGCAGCCACGCGCTTGCCCGACGTGGCGCCGGAAGATTTGCGACGCGCCTGGGCTTCATTGATCGGTCGCGCCAAAGCGACGCATCGCCATTTGATTACGCGCGAGCAGTTGTCGGTACGCGAGGAGATGAGCCGCGTGTTGAAGCTGTTGGAGAACGGCGATTATCGGGAGTTCACGACGCTGTTTCACGAACATGCTGATGTGCCGCACTTGGTGGTGACGTTTCTGGCATTGCTGGAACTGGCGCGTGAACAGTTGATCGAGGTCGCGCAGGCCGCGCCTTTCGCGCCGATTTACGTACAGGGCAAACGCGAAACGCCGTTCGTATTGAATGAAGATGATGAAACCTTGTAAGACGAAAGAGCACAGTTCCGTTGTCGGACTGTTTTTCATTGGAAAGCAAAGATGAGCAAGGAACAAGAATCCATGCTTGCCGAATGCGACGAGGCGGTTGCCGTCGAGACGACTGCTGAAGTTGTCACGGAGGTTGCCGCTGAGGCGACTGAAGAAACGGCAACGGTGGCGGAAGACGTCGAAGCGGCGGAAGCAACTGACGTTGTCACCGACGTTGTCGACACCGAAGATGCCGACACTTCGCACACCGAAGAAGAAATCGCCTACTACACTAAGACGCTGGAAGCAGTGTTGTTGGTAGCGGGCGAAGCGGTGCCCGTAGCGCAACTGTGCAAACTGTTTGAGCCGCCGTTGCCGGTGAACTTTGCCCACCAGTTATTGACCAACCTTAAGGAAGTCTGGAAAAATCGGCTGGTCGAACTGGTGTCCGTGGCGGGTGGCTGGCGTTTTCAAGGCAAGCCCGAAGTGCAACGCAGTTTGGAGCGATTGACGTCGGAGAAGCCGCCGCGTTACTCACGGGCAGTGATGGAAACGCTGGCCATCATCGCTTATCGACAGCCGGTCACGCGCGGCGATATTGAAGCCATCCGCGGTGTTGCGGTATCATCGGGGGTCATCAAGGCGCTGGAAGATCGGCAATGGGTGGAAGCCGTCGGTCACCGTGAAACGCCGGGGCGCCCTGCCCTTTACGCAACAACCAAAAATTTTTTAAACGATCTCGGTCTGTGTTCACTGGCAGAATTGCCGCCGCTGGCCGAGCTGGATTCCTCACATTTACTGGAGATGCCTGATGCCCCAGCCAAGGCCGCTGAAGCCTCGCTTACCCTTGCAAGCCCGTTACTCAGCCAATTCGTCGAAAATTCAACAACCGAATCTGGCGATGCAGGGATTTGCCGAATCCCTGCCGACCAAGATCAAGAAAACCACTGACGAAGTGTTTTCGGAACCGCAACGCCTGCACAAGGTGCTGGCGTCGTGCGGCTTCGGCTCGCGCCGGGCGATGGAAGAACTGATCGTCGCCGGTCGCATCACGGTCAACCGGATGCCGGCGGAGATCGGCCAGAAAGTTGGCCCGGGCGACGAAGTGCGCATCAACGGCGAGCCGGTGAAAATTCGTTTTACCGAACCGCAACCGCGCGTGTTGCTCTATCACAAACCAGCGGGCGAAATCGTTTCGCGCGACGACCCGGAGGAGCGCGCGTCGGTGTTCGACCGCTTGCCGCCGATTCAGGGCGCCAAGTGGATTTCGATTGGCCGTCTCGACTTCAACACGGAAGGGCTATTGCTGTTCACCAATTCCGGCGAACTCGCCAACCGGCTGATGCACCCGCGCTACGAGGTGGAGCGGGAATACGCGGTGCGGGTGATGGGCGAATTGAGCGAAACGCAAATTCAGGAATTGAAAACCGGCGTCGAATTGGAAGACGGGCCGGTGCGCTGTGAAAAGCTGGTCGATGGCGGCGGTGAAGGCGCCAACCACTGGTACCACGTTGTGATCAAGGAAGGCCGCAACCGCGAAGTGCGGCGGCTGTTTGAAGCGCTGGGACTGATGGTGAGCCGCTTGATTCGCACCCGCTACGGCGTCATCAGCATGCCGAGCGTTGCCAAGCGCGGCGACGTGCTCGAACTGGAACAAGCGGAAGTAGCAACGCTGATCAAGTCCGTCGGGCTGAAAATGTCGGGCGGTGCGGTGGAAAAAGCCGCGCCGGAGAAAACCGTGCGCACCCCGTTCGGCAAAAAGAAAACCGGCAACGGCGCGGCGCTGGTCGAACCGAAACCGCCGAAGAAAAAAGCAGCGAAATCAAGCGGCACCCGCTTCAAAGTGGATCGCAACCAAGCGCCGCGTGGCTCCAAGCCCTATAGTCCGAAAGCGGATTGGCTGCCAACCGACGAAGTCTCGGCGGAGGCTGCCAACGAAGCTATGCCCAATACAAAACCGAATGACAAGTCAAATGACAAAGCCAATGGCGCGACGGCGCGGCAGCGTTTTGGTCGCCGCGGCTTGTTCGGACGCAAAAATCAGCGCTCGCCGAAGTCGGCGTCATCGGACGCCGACGCTTCCGGCAGCGCGCCGGAAGCCGCCGACCTCAGTTCGGAAGCATGACGGTCGCGCCCTGCCGCTTTTGACAAAAACCCAGAAAACCCTTTATAATGAAAAGCTTCCCCGAGTTGGGGAACTTTTTCAATGGAGTCATTCATGTACGCGGTCATAAAAACCGGCGGCAAACAATACAAAGTTGCGGCTGGCCAAAAACTTAAAGTAGAACAGATACCGGCAAACGTGAACGCAGAAATCATCCTCGATCAGGTGTTGATGGTCGGGGAAGGCGACAGCGTTCGTTTGGGTCAACCCACGCTGGCAGGCGCGGCGGTCAAAGCGACCGTCCTCGAACATGCTCGCGCGCCCAAGGTCAAGATTTTCAAAATGCGGCGGCGCAAGCACTACCAGAAGCATCAGGGGCACCGTCAAAACTACACGCTGCTGCGCATCGACAGCATCGTCGCCTGAAAGGAATAGGTCATGGCACATAAAAAAGCTGGCGGTAGTTCCCGCAACGGTCGCGATTCGCAATCCAAGCGTCTGGGCGTCAAGGTTTACGGCGGCGAAGTGATTCGCGCCGGCGGCATCATCGTCCGCCAACGCGGCACGCAAGTGCATCCGGGCGTGAACGTCGGTTGCGGTAAGGATTACACGCTGTTCGCCAAAGTGGACGGCACCGTGCAGTTCTCGATCAAAGGCCCGAAGAAAGACAAATTCGTCAATGTCGTGGCTGCGGCAGCAGCAGCGTAAGTAACGCCAATAAGCAACACGACGCTGAAAAACACGAAAACCCCGCACTTGCGGGGTTTTTTGTTGGGCGCGTTTTTCCTTTACCCCTACCGATTGACGGTAATGTAAATTTCAATTACCATCAAAGCATCTTAAGCCAAGGAATTTCGATGGCCTCATTAACGGTGACGATGAAGGGACAGGTCACCCTCAAGCGGGAACTGTTGCAGCATCTCGGCGTCAAGCCGGGAGAGCGGGTCGAGCTTGAGAAACTTCCGGGCGGTGTGCTTCGGATCAAAGCGCCCCAACCCGCCGGAACGATTGACGACGTTATCGGCATGTTCGCCGGAAAATCCAGAAAGGTTCTCACCGTCGAGGAAATGAACCGGATTGCCGCCGCCGGTTGGGCGGGAAAGCTGGATAAATAAAAATGAAAGTTTCCGTCGATACCAGCATTCTCGCGCGAGCGATTCTTCAGGACGACGCGAAACAAGGCCGCGCGGCGGCGAAACTGCTCCGGGAAGCGTCTCTGATCGCCGTTTCTCTGTTGTGTCTGTGCGAACTGGTCTGGGTCTTGCGGCATGGCGCAAAGCTGACCAAAGAAAATGTTTCTGCCGTGATTCATTCCCTGCTGAATACGCGCAATGTCGTGATGGATCGACCTGCCGTTGAAGCCGGATTGGCGCTGCTGGAAGCAGGCGGTGATTTTATCGACGGAGTGATGGCTTATGAAGGGAACTGGTTGGGCGGTGAAACTTTCGTTTCGTTCGACAAGCAAGCGGTTAAGCTGATCGCGCAGCAAGGGCAAAATGCGCGGTTGTTGACCTGACGAATCCTCAATACCAAACGACCGCCATGTCCTCCTCCGAACTCATCGCCCTCGTTCCCGCTGCCGGCGGCAGCCAGCGTTTCGGCGGTCCCAAGCCGAAACAGTACATGCCAGTGGCCGGAAAAACGGTGATCGAATGCACCCTTTGGCGTCTGCAACAAGGGTTGAAACCAGATCGCATCGTCGTGGTGCTGGCGCCCGACGACAACACTTTTTTGTCGCTCACCGCGCTGCCGCCCGCCGTGGAAACCTTGCGCTGCGGCGGCGTGACGCGCGCCGAGAGTGTGCGAAACGGCCTCTCCGCGCTGGCGAAACAATGCGACGATCACGACTGGATCGCCGTCCACGACGCGGCGCGGCCTTGTGTGCCGATGGCGTGCCTGCAATCGCTGGCGACTGTCGCGCGCAAAGCGTTGGCAGGAGAAAGCGGCGCGTTGCTGGCGATGCCGCTCACTGACACTCTGAAAGAGAGCACCTTCGACGGCGTGGTGACACGCGCTTGCGCAACGCCGGATCGGGCGCGTTTCTGGAGCGCACAAACACCGCAAATGTTTCGCTACGGCATTCTGTGCGATGCGCTGGCGCAAGAAGGCGCGCTGTCGTGCACCGACGAATCGCAAGCGGTCGAACGTTACTGCAAACGAACGGGCGGCGCGTTGCCACTGTTGCTGCGCGGCAGTCTGCAAAACCTCAAACTGACTTACGCCGAAGATTTGCTTCTCGTCGAAGCGATTCTGGCATTTCAAAAGGAGCAGCGTTCATGATTCGGATCGGCCACGGTTTCGATGTTCACGCGTTTGCCGAAAACCGCCGCTTGCGGCTGGGCGGCATCGACATTCCCTTCGAGCGCGGGCTGGCCGGACACTCCGATGCCGACGTGGTGTTGCACGCGATCATCGACGCGCTGTTCGGCGCACTGGCGCTAGGCGACATCGGTCATTTCTTCCCGGATTCGGACGCGCGCTACAAAGATGCCGACAGCCGCGCGCTGTTGCGCCGCGCCGTCAGCGAAATCGACGCGCGCGGCTACCGAATCGGCAACGTCGATGTGACCGTGATCGCCGAGCGACCCAAGCTGGCGCCGTACCGCGACGCGATGCGACAAGTGATTGCCGAAGATTTGCGCTGCGCCGTCGAATGCGTCTCGGTCAAAGCAACGACCACCGAGAAACTCGGCTTCACTGGACGCGAAGAAGGCATCGCCGCGCAGGCGGTGGTGATGGTTGTGCGGATACAAGAATCGCCAGAAAGGTTACAGGGCGCTTAGCTTAACCGCTGCCGTTGTTCCGTGTTATCTTTTCAGAAGTGTTTTCAATTTCTTTGAAGGATGCCCTATGAAAGTGAAAATAAGCTTGTTCTTGTGCCTGCTGCTAGGGCTTTTCCTTGCTGCGTGTGGCGGCGGTGGCGGCGGTAGCGCGTCAGTCAAAAAACTGCTGAGTCGGGTAGCGACAGAAGGCACGGGAGAGCGGACTTTTTTGTACGATAGTAAAAACCGTCTTATTGCAGACAGCGCGTTGGGAGAAGGTAACAAGATCGAGTATCAAGGGAATGGTACCCGCCCCTCGTTGGTGACGAACGGAACGCCCTACCCGACAAAAGAAGTCTATGACGCAAGTGGAAATTCCGTCTTGATACCGATCGTCTATGTCCAATATCAATATGGCTCAGATAATCTGGACGGCGCCACCACAAGTTATTCTCAAATACAATCATTGAATCAAGACAAAACTCCGATCGCGCCCGGGATTTTTTATCGTTACTTTCTGAATTCAAGCGATAGAGTCATTGCTTATGGCGATTATGGGGCGGTTGCCGGCTCTTTCTACCCTTCTGGTTTTAGCCTCACCCCTACCTATGATAAACGCGGCAATTTGCTCAAGAAAACAAGAAGCATCATTTTGATGGGCACGATCATCAACACTTGGGAATACACTTACGACGATAAAAAAAGCCCTGCTTCTGGAATGACGATGCCGGTCTGGTGGTTTGACGACGGCGCTCATGATTCTTTTGCCACTGACAGAATCCCGGGAAACTGCGGTTCGACATTGGGTTTTATCGGTACCGCTTTAAGCTCTGATGACGCCCTCGCCGACCCCAATAACCCGTTGAGTTGTGTTTCGACGCGCCGTTTCAGAGATGCCGTCTTATCCAGAGAAACTGAAACCTATAGCTATACCTATGATGGGGACGGCTATCCTACCGCGGTCGATGTGACGAGGACAGTGCTCGACAATGAAGGCAATGAAAAAACGACAAAATACCGAAAAACTTTTGAATACATCTCCGCACATTGAGTTGACAAGAACGTGACGGCATAACGCCAAAGGAAATGAATATGTTAAAAACAGCCACAAAACGATCGAAGAACAAAATCTTTGGGGGGCTTGCTCTTTTCCTCTTGATCGCCCCGCTGGAGTCTTTTGCGGCGTCTAACCCACAGGAGACCGGATTTAATGCGCTGTTTTCTAACAACGTCAGAATCTCGAACAAAGGCGTTCCGCCCCTGATAAAACCGGATTCCTTTGGCCTTACCAACAACCCCTCTAACAGTTCTTCGGTTTGCAGCGCATCGGACCCTATTGCCTACGCTCGCCAGTCTTTCAATGACTTCCACGCCCGCTTCTCTGCCGCTGACCTGATCTGCCCGAGTTTTGGGAACTTAAGGCTGGCAAACATCAACCCCGGTAAAGAACTTGAAAGTTACTATTGGAAAGACGGATATACAAAACTGGTTTTCAAATTCTCCCTACAGGCTCAGTACAAAGGTAGAGGAGGCGTTCAACCCGTGCTGGAATTTTTTCACCGCAATTGGAATAACAACGACAGGCTTGCATTCTATATTGCACCGGTACTCTTTGATGGCTTTGACCCTACACCAACCAATCCAGGCAGCACCTCGGATGCGGATTGGCTTAATTTCGATAGCGCCTGCGCCAATGGTTGTACCGGTCGCCCCATTTTTACAGGGTGGTTTGGGGACAGAAACAATCCCTATATGGGATTCGACGGACAGCGCTGTCCTTCAGGCAATGCAAGTACCGTAACGCCCTGCCAACTCACTAACGCCCAGCTCATCTTGACCAAGGAGCATTTTCAAAAAATACTGGACAAGCTTGTAGAGCTAGGTCGGCTGAGCAATGCCGAAGCTTTAGCTGAAGACTGGTTTTTAGGAGACTATGCGTTTAATGTCGAGATGCCTTCTGATTTTGCTTCGTCCGCCGAACCAGGCTCGCCGATCACTGACTCGTTCAATTCTTTCATTGATTTTCAGCCAACCGGGGTAGCACTCAACGCTTCTAAATAGCTCCTCTGATATTTTCTGGAAATCACAACTGCTGAAATAGGTTGAGCTTAGCGAAACCCGGCATCCTAAAATTTCGCAAACTTGAACGGAGCACGCGACAATTAAAAACTTTTATTGAAGTTGCATGAGTCAATTCGCGTTCCTTCCAGATTGTAATTTTTAAAGACGCATTCATCAAAGTCAACGCGCTCAAAAATGGCTAAATTAAAATCCAAGTCACAGAAATCGACTCGCTCTATTTTTGATTCTTTACGCTTTTTTTTACCGACCAAACGTCGTTGAATTTTCTTTTGCTCAATCCCGAATTATCCCAACCGCTTCAACAGTACACTGAAATCCCCCGGCAGCGGTGATTCCCACTGCATCGGTTGTCGGCTGACCGGATGTTCCAACCCCAGGCGCGCGGCGTGCAGCGCTTGCCGTGGAAAGGCGCGCAGGGCGGCAGCGATGGCCTCCGGCATGTCGGTGGCGGCGAACCGGCGTCCGGCGGCAGCGGAGCGATAGACGGGATCGCCGATCAGCGGGTGCCCAAGCGCGGTCAAATGAACGCGGATCTGGTGGGTACGGCCGGTATCGAGCGCACAGCGCACCAGTGTGGCGAAGCCGAAGCGCCGTTCCACCGACACATGGGTGCGCGCCGGTTTACCGCGACTGACGACTGCCATTTGGGTACGCTGGGTCGGGTGTCGCCCGATCGGCGCTTCGACGATGGCGTTGCGTTCGAGGTTGCCGAACACCAGCGCCAGGTATTCGCGTTTGACGGTGCGCGCCTGCAACTGGCGGACGAGGTCAGTATGGGCGGTTTCGTTCCGGGCGATGGCCATCAGGCCGCTGGTATCCTTGTCGAGCCGGTGGACGATGCCGGCGCGCGGCAACTGCGCCAGCGCGGCGTCGTAATGGAGCAGCGCGTTGAGCAGCGTCCCGTCGCGGTTGCCGGCGCCGGGGTGGACGGTCAGACCGGCCGGTTTGTCGATCACCAGCAGCGCCTCGTCTTCATAGATGACATCGAGCGCGATGGCCTGCGGCGCGTCCGCCAGATCGTCGGGTGGCGGGGCGCTGACGGCTAGCCTTTCGCCGCCGTCCAGCCGCGTTTTCGGCGGCAGCGCACGGCCATCCACCCGCACGTAACCCGCTTCGATCCACTGTTTCAGGCGACTGCGCGAATGCTGGGGCAATAATGCCGCCAGCGCCTGATCGAGCCGTTGCCCGGCCAGCTCTTCGGGGACGGTCAGGACAGAGGGCGGGAAGGTATAATGCTCGGAATTCAAGCGGGCGATCCATGAAATGAAAGTACCGATGTTACCCCAGATATTGCACTTGTCGAATTCTTGCCGGTCGGTGACGACCGCTTCCAGAGCGTGGGTGTTGGCGCTGTTTGCCGCGTTGACGTTGTTGGGATGCGGCTCGCTCGAGGTTCAGAACGAAACCGCCACTTGGTCGGCGGAAAAGATTTATCAGACGGCGCACGACGCGGCGAAAGAAGGCAATTACGCGCGCGCGATCAAGCTGTTCGAGAGTCTGGAAGCGCGCTTCCCTTATGGGCGCTACGCCCAACAGGCGATTCTCGAATCGGCCTACGCCAATTACCGCGCGGGTGAAACGCAGGCGGCCATCGCGCAGTGCGACCGTTTCATCCGGATGTATCCCAACCATCCCAGCACCGACTATGCGTACTACCTGAAGGGGCTGGTCTATTTCCGCGAAGATCAGGGCTTGCTGGGCTATGTCTATGAGCAAGACCTTTCCGAGCGCGACCCGAAGTCGATGCGCGAATCGTTCAACGCCTTCAAGGAGTTGACCGAGAAATTCCCGGACAGCCGCTATTCCGAAGACGGCAAAACGCGAATGCTCTACCTCTCCAACGCAATGGGATTGTACGAAGTTCACGCCGCGCGCTATTACTACAATCGCGGCGCTTACCTCTCCGCGATCAACCGCGCGCAAACAGCGCTGATCAACTTTCCGCGCACCCCATCGAACGAAGAAGCGCTCGTGCTGATGGTCAGCAGCTATGAAAAACTGGGGATGAAAGATATGGCGAGCGACACCCGCCGCATTCTCGAAGCTTCGTATCCCGACAGCGTCAAGACGGAGAAAAAACCCTGGTATATGTTCTGGAAGTTTTGGTGATCGCACGGCAGGAATCCGGGATCAGGCATCGTAGGGGCGCTTCGCAAAGCGCCCCTACGGCATTGAGGAAGAGAAAAACCCGCCACCAAAAACACTGCTGCGTCACCGCCTGAAAATACCCCCATGCAACTTGATCGCCTCCTTCAATCTCAAGGTTTCGGCAGTCGCAAAGCCTGTCGTCAGCTTATCGAAGCCGGTGACGTGAGCATCAACGGCGAGCCGCGTTGCGACCCGCAAGCCGAATTCAATCCTGCCGGTTTGACGTTTGAAATCGACGGCGAAATCTGGACGTATGCCGAGTACGTTTATCTGGCGATGCACAAACCAGCCAACTTTGAGTGCACACGCCAACCGCAACACCACCGCAGCGTTTACACTTTGCTGCCAGAGCCGCTGATTCGGCGCGGCGTGCAAAGCGTCGGCCGCCTCGACGCCGACACCACGGGGCTGTTGCTGTTTTCGGACGATGGCCGGTTCATTCACGCGATGGCATCGCCGAAACGGCATATCGTCAAGCATTACCGTGTTACCTTGAAGCACGCGCTTGATGAGACACTGCCGAAGAAATTGCTCGCCGGTGTTTTGCTGGCCGACGAGACCGAATCGCTGTCGGCGCTGTCGGCGCAACCTCTTGATTCGCACACGCTGATGCTCAGCATCGATCAGGGCAAATACCATCAGGTCAAACGGATGATCGCCGCCGCCGGTAACCGCGTCGAAGCATTGCATCGCGCCGGCTTCGGCGCGCTGTCATTGGGTGACGGCTTGCTGCCCGCGCTCGCCCCCGGCGATTGTTGCTACTTGAACGAAACGCATTTGGCGTTACTCGGGTATCGCCGTTGAAAAATCCCAAACCAAATGCCCGCCGGTCTTTTATAATAACTCACTTAATCTTTTTTCCAGGCCATAAAATCATGAACACTACCGTCCCCGTCTCCCGCGCGCTCTTCGACAACATCATGGTGCCCTGCTTTTCGCCGGCGCCTTTCATTCCGGTGCGCGGTCGCGGCGCGTGCATTTGGGATCAGGATGACCGGATGTACATCGACTTCGCCGCCGGTGTTGCCGTCAACGCGCTCGGGCATTGTCATCCGGCGATGGTGGCGGCGCTCGAGGCGCAGTCGAAAAAACTCTGGCACGTTTCCAACTGGTTTACCAACGAACCGGCGCTGCGTTTGGCAAAACGTCTGGTCGAACACACGTTTGCCGACCGCGTGTTCTTCTGCAACTCCGGCGCCGAAGCCAACGAAGCAGCGCTGAAACTGGCGCGCCGTTACGCTCACGACACCGCCGGGCCGCAAAAATCGCAAGTAATCTCGTTGACCAATTCATTTCATGGCCGCACTTTTTTCACCGTCACTGCCGGTGGTCAGCCGAAATATTCGTCGGGCTTCGGGCCGGTGCCGGGCGGCATCACCCATGTGCCCTACAACGATGAGGACGCGTTGCAGGCCGCGTTCGACGAACACGGCGACAATGTTTGCGCGGTGATTCTCGAAACGATTCAAGGCGAAGGCGGCGTGATTCCGCTCACCGAAGATTTTTTGCATTTGGCGCGCCATCTGTGTTCGTGGCACGAAGCGCTGCTGATTCTCGATGAAATTCAGACCGGCATGGGGCGCACCGGCGCGCTGTTTTCGTACATGAACAAAGGCATCACGCCGGACATTCTGACATCCGCGAAGGGACTGGGCGGCGGCTTTCCGCTCGGCGCGATGCTCACCACCAATGAAGTCGCTCGCGTGTTCACTCCCGGTACGCACGGCACCACCTACGGCGGCAACCCGCTTGCCTGCGCTATCGGCGAAGCCGTGTTCGACGTAATCAACAACCGCGAATTTCTCGAAGGCGTCAAGACCCGTCATCGGTTGTTCATGGCGGGATTAAACGCCATTCAACAACGCCGCCCGTTTTGCAAAGCGATTCGCGGCGAAGGTTTGCTGATCGGCTGCGAACTCGACGGATCGTTGAAAGGTCGCGTGAGTGATGTCATCGCCGCCGCCGGAAAAGCCGGTTTGCTGGCGCTTGCTGCCGGCCCTGACGTTTTGCGACTGGCGCCGCCGCTCATCATCGCCGAAGAAGACATCCGCGAAGGCTTGGCGCGCCTCGAAACAGCGCTGACGAGCTTGTTGACTTGACGGTGATGAACCAACTCGCGCACAGCAAACTTCCCGAGCCTTGGTCGGCCAAATGGCGCGCGCCGTTTGCTGTGCTCGGTGTTCGCAGCAACGGCTTTCACATCACCGACATCGCTTTTTTGCCGCTCACCGAAAAAGAAGCCGCACCGGCGGATGTCCTCAGCGAACGAACCCTGCGCGAGTTGAATCGCTATCTCGATGATCCGCAATTTATTTTCACCGTGCCGATCCGCCCGCACGGCACGCTGTTTCAACAACGGGTGTGGAAAGCGCTGCAAGCCATCCCCGCTGGCGTCACTCAGACTTACGGCGCGCTGGCGAATGCGTTGAAGTCGGCGCCGCGCGCGGTCGGCGGCGCTTGCGGCGCCAATCCGGTCGTGATCATCATTCCCTGTCACCGCATCGTCGCGCAACATTCGCTGGGCGGTTTCATGCAGGCCGGACACGGCGATCCGTTGTACATCAAGCGTTGGTTGTTGAAACACGAACACGCGCTCGATGAAACAGCGTTTCCCGAAACGAACGATTGACGCTGTTTCCTTTTCCATGTCCGCTGCCGCTCCTCTCCAACCCAGCGCCAAGGACATCGCGCTCATCGATCTTTTCTGCGATCAAATCTGGTTGCAAGACGGCCTCGCCGCCACTTCGCTCAACGCTTATCGCACCGACTTGTCGCGCTTTTCCGTGTGGCTCGCGCAACGAACCGCACACGACTTGCTGACCGCCGAGCACGCCGAAATCGAGCGCTGGCTCGCCGAACAATTTTCGACCGTTGCCAAAACTTCTTCGATTGCTCGTCGCCTTTCGGCGTTGCGTCGCTTTTACCGACTGCTGCACGAACGCGGCCAAATCACCGCCGATCCGACGCTGCGCGTTCGCGCTCCGAAGTTGACGCAGCGTTTGCCGAAAAACATTTCCGAAACGCAAGTGGAAGCGTTGCTCGACGCGCCCGATCTCAACACGCCGCTCGGTGTTCGGGATCGGGCGATGCTGGAAACTTTGTACGCGACCGGTTTGCGCGTCTCCGAACTGGTTGCCCTGAAATGGACGCAAGTCGCGCTCGATAACGGCATCGTTCGCGTCATCGGCAAAGGCAACAAAGAGCGCATGGTGCCGCTCGGCGAAAACGCCGTGGACTGGTTAAAGCGTTACCTCGAAGATGCCCGCCCGCAACTCACCGGCGGCCAGCGCAACGATTATGTATTTCTCACTACCCGCCGCGCGCCGTTGACGCGCCAGGCGTTTTGGGCGTTGATCAAGCGCTATGCGCTGCGCGCCGATATCGCGCCCGAAACGCTGTCGCCGCACGTTGTGCGCCACGCTTTCGCCACCCATTTGCTGAACCACGGCGCCGATCTGCGCGTCGTGCAGTTGCTGCTGGGTCACGCCGACATCACGACCACGACGATTTACACCCACGTCGCCCGCGAACGCTTGAAGCAGTTGCACGCCAAACATCACCCGCGCGGGTAATGATTTTTCTGGTTGAATCATTCTCAATCGTTCGGGCTGAGCCTGTCGAAGCCCCTTCGCAATGGCCGCTTGCTCTTCGACAAGCTCAGGGTGAACCGAATAAATCACACATCCCTGACAACCGCGCTACAATACCTTCATGAACAAAGATGCCTATCCCGTTACCGCCGCCGTTCGTGTTTTACGCGCCCAACAGGTGCCGTTCACGCCGTGCCTTTACAACTATGAAGCGCACGGCGGCACGACAGTTTCCGCCCGCGAACTCGGCGTTTCCGAACACGACGTGATCAAAACGCTGGTGATGGAAGACGACGGGAAAAAACCGTTGATCGTTCTGATGCATGGCGATTACGAAGTTTCGACCAAACAACTGGCGCGCTTGTTGCACGTCAAAACCATTCACCCGTGCGCTCACGATGTTGCCGAAAAACATACCGGTTATCAAATCGGCGGCACCAGCCCATTCGGCACACGCAAACCACTGCCGGTGTACATGGAGCGCAGCATCGCCGACCTTCCAAAAATTTACATCAACGGCGGCAAGCGCGGCTTCCTCGTCGCCATCGCGTCGGCTGACCTCATTCGTGTTTTGCGACCGACGCTTGTGGAAGTGTCCACTTCGATTCACGGTGATGACTGACAACGTCAACGTTCGCCATCACAGCCTGCCGCCCGTCGTTTATCGCAACACGCGCATCCTCGTTCTCGGCAGTCTTCCGGGCAACGCTTCACTCGCCGCTCAAGCTTATTACGCCCACCCTCGCAATCACTTCTGGCGCATCTTCGGCGTCTTGCTTGACGAACCCGATCTCGCTGAACATTCATACGTCCAACGACTTCGCGTTCTCAAACAACACCGCATCGGCCTGTGGGATACCGTCGGGCAGGCGCAACGTCAAGGTAGCCTGGACCAAAACCTCAAAAACATTACCGCCAACCCGCTTGCCGAACTTCTGCAACGATTGCCGCAACTCGAAGCCATCGCATTCAACGGCCAAACCGCCGCTCGCATCGGGCAGCGCCAGTTATCCGATAACGCGCATTTGAAAAACTACACGATGCCCTCGACCAGCCCGGCGAATACGATGCCGTTCACCGAGAAAGTAGCGGCGTGGCAACGATTGAAAATCTATTGATGTCCTGCCTGCTGACCCCTGCCGACTTTGTCGGCAATGCGCCCGAAGTCGCCCACGCGTTGATCGGCGCCACGCTGCTGGTGGACGGGGTGGGCGGTGTGATCGTTGAAACGGAAGCCTACGATGCCGGTGAACCTGCCGCGCACAGTCACACGGGGCCAACGTCGCGCAACCGCGCTCTGTTCGGGCCGCCCGGTCACACCTACGTGTACCGCAGTTACGGCATTCACTGGTGCCTGAACTTCGTCTGCCGCGAAGCCGGTCACGGCGCCGGAGTATTGATTCGCGCTCTGCATCCGACGCACGGTCTGGTTTTGATGCGTCAGCGTCGCAATCTATTCGCAGATAGTACCGATGATCGCTTGTTGTGTTCCGGGCCGGGGCGCGTCGGTCAGGCACTGGGTATCACGCTGGCGCACTACGGTTTGCCGCTGAACGCGCCGCCGTTCGCCGTGCGCGCCGCGCCTGCGAACATGCAAGTATCGAGCGGGCCGCGCATCGGCATCAGCAAGGCGGTGGCACTGCCTTGGCGGTTTGGTTTAACGGACTCGCCGTATCTGAGTCGTCGTTTTGCTTCTACGTCGAAAGAAAAAATTCAGGAAAAACGGTGATCATCGGCGTATTCTTGATTCGTTATCCCTTTGTCTGTTCTTGAAAATACGCCCACATTTTTTTGAACACCGCCCCCGGCTTGCCGTCGCCAATGGGTTGGCCGTCGAGCGTCGTGATCGCCAGCACTTCTTTACCCGACGAAGTGAGCCACAGTTCGTCTGCCGCCAGCACTTCCGCGCGCGACACCGGACGCGTTTCTATCGGCACGCCGATCTTCGGCGCGAATTCGAGCGCGGCATCGTAGGTGATGCCCGGCAAAATCAGATGATCGCGCAACGGCGCCAGTATCGTTCCGTTTTTAACGGCGAAAACATTCGATGAAGAACCTTCGGTCAAAAAGCCGTTGCGGAAAAGCACCGTCTCGGCCGCATCTGCTTCCGCCGACATTTGCCGCAACAAAATGTTGCCGATCAACGAAATGCTTTTGATGTCGCAACGGTGCCAGCGAAAATCTTCTGCCGAAACACACGCTACGCCGTGTTCGATTTGTTCCGGCGTCGGCAATTTCAGCGGGTTGACCATCATGAACACCGTCGGCGTCGCTCCTTGCGGGAAGGGATGATCGCGCGGCGCCACGCCGCGTGTCACTTGCAGGTACACCGCTTGCTGCTCATAGGGCGCCCGCCGAATCATTTCGTGAAAGAGTGCTTCCCATTCGGCAGTGCTTTTCGGATTGGCGATACCGACAGCGGCCAAACAATTTTCCAGTCGCTTCAAATGCTGCGCCAAGCGAAATGGCCGACGGTGATACACCGGCACGAATTCATAAACGCCGTCGCCAAAAATGAAGCCCCGATCCAGCACCGAGATTTTGGCTTCCGATATCGGCAAAAACGCGCCGTTCAGATAAACCACCGAGTCCTGACTCATGATCTTTCCCCTCCATTCAATTGATCATTTGAACCACAAGCGCATCGCGTCCCAGCCGCGTCGCCACAAGCTGCCGACAGCAACATCCTCTTGCGCCACCACCGGAAATTCCGCCACTTGCGCGCCGTTGAACTGCACACGAATCACGCCGACGTTTTGCCCTTTCTGGATCGGCGCCGTCAACGGCTCTTGCGCCACCAGCTTCACTTGCAACTTGTCGCCCTGCCCTTTCGGAATCGACAAATAACGGTCCGTCAGAAAACCCACCGCAACTTCCGGAGCGCTGCCCTTCCACACTGGCAACTTCGAGACCGGCTGACCGGCAGGATACAACTGCACAACGTCAAACGCTTGATAGCCCCAGTTCAACAACTTCTGACTTTCCGAAGCGCGGGCGGCATCCGACGCCGTGCCGAGAACAACCGACAGCAAGCGCCGCTCGCCGCGCTTGGCCGACGCGATCAAACACCAGCCGGCGCTGTCGGTGTATCCCGTTTTGACGCCATCGACGTAAGGGTCGGTCATCAGCAAACGGTTGCGGTTTTTCTGCGGGATGTTGTTGTAGCGGTACTCTTTTTGCGAATAAAGCGGATAGTACTCGGGGAAATCGCGGATCAACGCCGCCGCCAGTTTCGCCAAATCCGCCGCCGTTGAATAATGTTGCGGGTCGGGCAAGCCGGTGCTGTTAACGAAGTGCGTTTTCGCCAATTCCAATTTTTGCGCCTGCGTGTTCATCAGCGCCGCGAACGTCGCTTCGTCGCCTGCGATCAATTCCGCCAATGCCACTGCCGCGTCGTTCCCCGACTGAATGATCATCCCGTGCAACAACTCATCGACGCTGACCGGTACGCGCGGGTCGGCAAACATTCGTGAGCCAACCGCTTTTTTGGCGTGCTCCGAAATCGAGACCTTCTGGTCGAGGAGAATCGATTTGTCGCGCAACGCGCCGAACACCAGATACGCCGTCATCAATTTGGTCAACGACGCCGGTTCCCTCGGCACATCGGCATTGGCCGACAACAACACCTGATTGCTCGCCATGTCGATGAGAAGATACGACGACGCAGCAATCGTCGGCACCGGAACCACCGCCGGAATGAGCGGGAGCGTTGAAGACTGGGCGGCGGACGCCGCATCAGGCGCGGCCGCTTTCGCCGAAGCGGGCGCTTCCACTTGGGCAGCAACGCCCGTCAAAGAAAAAGTCAGGGCAAAAAAGGGAACGGCCAAAAAACGCAACATGGGAAATATCTCTTGAAAGAACGCGAAAAGGAATCATTATCCTGTAAAAAGCGCTTATTCGACAAATAGCGCCAGTTTTCGTGACAGAAGGGTTTGAGGAAACATGGGTGGTTGTCGTTGATGATTACACGCTATTGTTGCCACCAATCATGGCATCACGATGGCAGGAAAAAGAAGAAACATGAAAACATTCCTGAAAAACTGAGGCAAAAAACAGCGTCAAAGAAAAACGGCGCCTTGCGGCGCCGTTTTTCGGAAACATCCTCCAACAAATTAATGACAGTAAATCGTCGGCGTGGTCGCGCTGACCTTGTTGTTGCTGTCCACCACATAAAGGGTGTAAGAGGTATTCGCCGCCGCCGGCGCTGCCCCAAATACTACGGTTCCTTCCCCTGCCCCAGTCAAACTTTGCGGGAAAGTCACTCCGGGAATCGGCGGAACCGTGTACCAATAATAAGGCTCCGTCCCTCCTGCCACTGTGAATGTGAAGCTCGAATTATTTATACACGTTACCCGGCTTGCCGAAGAGCCCCAAAGAGCAGTTCCACCAATAGCCACCACCACGACATCCGGTCCTGTGCCTGGAGTGGTATTGGATGCGGTCGCATAACTGAATGTTGCCGCCGCCAAATTGCCCTGTGAATCGCGCGCGGTCAAAGAGCCGTCAATACACTGATTCACCGTCAAAGTTGTAGTGCCGCCGCTTGCCGACACTGTCGATGGATTGACGCTTGCCACATCCACCGATGTAAACAGAGTATAAGGAGGTTTCCCGCCATAAATCGTAAAGGCCGCCGTCTTTGCCGTTCCCGGGCATGTCAACGCCACCCAACTGACGTCAGTCGGCACTATCGAAAAATTGGAACCAACAATAACAAATGTGCTGCTGAAATTGCTGATCGTCGTCGATGATGACGGCAAATCCACGCGAAGCGTGGCGGCTTGCGTCGAAACGCCAGGCTTGGTCAGAATGGTAACCCGCGCTATCCCTGCGCTGTCCGTTGTCGTATTGACTACCGTCGTCGTACTGTCTTGAAGCGTGAAATCTCCCGATACCCAACTAAACCGAACGGGCTGACCGGAAGTAGCGCCAAAACCGCCGAGTTGCAGTTCGGCAATCGCCTGAGAACCCGCACAAATCTCGACGTAAGTACCACCCTGCCCTGTCGTACATCCGGAATTATCGATAGGGGTTATCGTCAACGCCGTGGGGCTGGCTGTTGTCGCAACGGTTGTGATCGTCGTGCTTACCCTTCCCGCATAACCGTGTAACGTATCCCAGACCCAAATCTGGGCGACTCCGTCCTCCGGAGACGGGTAGATGTAGCCGTCCACGGTTCTGGATTTATCGTCTGACTTCGCCGGCACAACAACCCCTGACGAGTTTGTTTCAAAGTAAAAAGGCGGTGAACCACCATGAACCGTCAACACAATCGGCCCATAGTCCATTTTGGATTCGTTGGCAGTCAACGAAAAACCACTCATCGGATTGTTCGGATTGCCGCTCCCTCCACCGCAAGCCGCCACGAGCATCGCAACGAGGATCGCCAACAACACACCACTGATTCGGGAAAAAGCGCGAGAAAACATGATCACCTTCCTGAAGATGTTTGGAAAAGACGCCCGGACACCGAAACGACACGCCGAAGGCACGCTGGAACGAATAGGGGCACTTCCTGAGATTAAACCTCAACTCAACGGGTTGACGCAAGAATTTCTTACATTTCGTTTAACAAAGCGCGCGGGTGTTGGTTTTTTGCATTTGCCATACCCGATGAACCTTGCGGGTTTTGCCCTCTCCTACGTCCCTGATTCCAAAGGGCGGTTCTCGAACCGCCCTTACGTCCTGATACCCGTTCTTCATTTGCCTGTAACGCGAGCTTGGGCGACAATGCGTCCCTGAGCTTCAAGCGCGCCCGGCGCGAAAATTTTTCCCGAAACAGAGCCGATGATCAAAAACGACACTTTTTTGCGCGCTTTACGCCGTGAACCAACGCCTTATACGCCCGTTTGGCTGATGCGCCAGGCTGGCCGTTATCTGCCCGAATACAATCAGACACGCGCCCGCGCCGGCAGTTTCATGCAACTGGCGATGACGCCGGAACTGGCCACCGAGGTCACTTTGCAGCCGCTGGAGCGCTTTCCGCTCGACGCCGCGATTCTGTTTTCCGACATTCTGACCGTTCCCGACGCGATGGGGCTGGGCTTGTCGTTTGCCGCCGGAGAAGGGCCGCGCTTTACGCACAAAGCGGATTCAGAAGCGGCGATTCAGGCGTTGGCCGCTCCCGACATGAACAAGCTGCGCTACGTTTTCGACGCGGTGGCGCAAATCAAAAAAGCGCTGAACGGTCGCGTGCCGTTGATCGGTTTTTCCGGCAGCCCGTTCACGCTGGCGTGTTACATGATCGAAGGCGGCGGCAGCGATGGCTTTCCCGCCGTGCGTCGGCTCGCTTACAGCCGCCCCGATTTGATGCAGCGCCTGATCGACGTCAACACGGCTGCCGTCACTGCGTATTTGAACGAGCAGATCGCCGCCGGCGCCGACGCCGTGATGATTTTCGACACTTGGGGCGGGCTGCTTCCGGCGGCGGAATATCGGACGTTTTCGCTGGCCGCGATGCGCCGTGTGCTGGCAGGGCTGAAGCCTAACCCCGCCAAGGAAAAAGTTCCGACGATTCTGTTCACCAAAGGCGGCGGCGTCTGGTTGAACGAGATGGCCGACAGCGGCGCCAACGCCCTCGGGCTTGATTGGACGGTGGATCTGGCGCAAGCCCGCCAAACCGTCGGCCAGCGCGTTGCCTTGCAGGGCAACCTCGACCCGCTGACGTTGCTGACCGATCCTGCCACGGTGGCTCGCGCCGCCGAGGCCGTCGTCCGTGCCGCCGGACCGGCGCCTGGGCATATTTTCAATCTGGGGCATGGTATCGTGCCGCAGACGCCACCAGAGAATGTTGCCGTGCTGGTGGAAACAGTGCACAGCGTGTCGCGCGCAATGCGATAAATGCCGGCGCGATAAACCTGCGCTTGATCGTAAAATGCACGAGACCTGCCGAAAAGGCCGCCTTTGACAAGTCAGTAAGGGCTTCACTATTCGGCAAAGGCGTTGAACCGCAGGTTATTCACATTTTAATCGGCAAAACAGTTTAGCGCGACAATCGCCAGTTATAGTTTAAAGTAAATATGTATTTAGTTGATTTTACAAGTGTTTTATGGAAACACGGGCTTGGCGACGGTTGTCTTCGTCGCTACTTAACGACAAACGGACGACAAGGTTCCCCACAAAGTTATCCACAATTTGAGCAGACCCATGTCCACCCCATCCATCGCCCAGCCGCTCGTCGCGCCACCCGCCCTTTCGTCGCCCGATCTTTCATCACCAGCCGGTCAGGAGGAGTTGACCATTGCTCGTGTGGCGCTACCGGTCGCGGCGCCGCAAACCTTCGATTACCGAATCCCGCCCGACCAGACCGTTCTTCCCGGCAGTCTGGTTCAGGTATCGCTAACCGGGCGAAAGCATGTCGGCGTCGTTGTCGGCCTGTCGGCTCATTCTGACATCGACGCCTCCCGGTTGTTGCCCATCGAGACTATTTATCCACAGCCGCCGCTGCCCGTCGATATCCGTCGCCTCGTCAAGTTTGTAAGCGATTACTATCAATCAACGCTAGGCATGGCGTATTCATTGGCTGTGCCGCCGCTGTCGGCGTACCCTACGCCGCCGAAAATCACCATTCAGCCGCTCGCCCTGACCGAAACGGGGCGTGAGCAGTTAAACGCCCACTTCGAGCAACTCGGCAAACGTTCGGCGACGGCATGGCGGGCGCTCTGGGAAATCGTGAAAACCGGTGATGCGATCAGTATCGCCCAACAACAAGCGTTTTCGATCGCCCAGAAAAAATACTTGCGTGACTGGCGCGCCGTCGGTTGGCTCGCCCCCGCCGATGCCATCGAAGCGCCGCAGTTTCCACCTCTGCACGCCGAACAACGCGCCGCCGCTGACGCCATTGCCGCCGCGCTCGGCAGTTTCCAGTCGTTCCTGCTGCAAGGCATCACCGGCAGCGGCAAAACCGAGGTGTATCTCACGCTGGCGCGCGACATCGTTGCCCAAGGCGGCCAAGTACTGATCTTGCTGCCGGAGATTCACCTGACGCCGCAATTTCTGGCGCGTATTCGCACGCGCTTGCCTGGCGTCGAAACCGCGCTGCTGCACAGCGGGCTGCCCGACGGCGAGCGGCTCTACCACTGGCAGCGCGCCGCCGAAGGGCGCGCGCAACTGGTGCTCGGCACCCGGCTGGCAGTGTTCACGCCTTTGCCGAATCTGGCGCTCATCATCGTCGATGAGGAACACGACGCTTCGTTCAAGCAGCAGGACAATGTTCGCTACCACGCCCGTGACCTCGCTGTCTGGCGCGCGCGGGTTCGACAAGTGCCCATCGTGCTGGGCAGCGCCACGCCGTCGCTGGAGAGCTACCACCACGCGCAGAGAGGCCGTTACCAACATCTGCGCATTCAGCAGCGCGCCGACCCGCAGGCGGCCCTGCCCCGGCTGCTTCTGACGCCCGCTACCCACGCCAAAAGCGCCAACGAGACTGCCGACGACGACAGCCGCCACGGCATCGCCCCGCTGCTGTGGGACGCGATCGAAACGCGGCTCGCCCGCTGCGAACAATCGCTCATTTTCATCAACCGCCGCGGTTTCTCGCCGTCGCTCAAATGCAACGCCTGCACTTGGGAAGCGCAGTGCCCGCATTGCTCGGCGCGGCTGGTGCTGCACACCCGACCGACGCGTCTGCGCTGCCATCACTGCGGCCTCGTCCAAGGCGTGCCGGAGCGCTGCCCCTCCTGCGGCAACCTCGATCTGCTGCCGCGCGGTCACGGCACCCAGCGGCTGGAAGCGGCGCTGACGCAAGCGTTTCCGAGCGCCCGCATCGCCCGCATCGACCGCGACAGTACCCGCCGTCGCCATGCCTTCGGGGCGTTCCACAGCCAGATCACCGACCAGAAAATCGACATCCTGATCGGTACTCAAATGCTCGCCAAAGGGCACGATTTTCCGCGTGTCACGCTGGTGGGCGTGCTCGGCGCCGACAACGCCTTGTACAGTGCCGATTTCCGCGCCACCGAACGGCTGACGGCGCTTCTGCACCAAGTGGCCGGACGCGCCGGTCGCAGCGCGCTGGCCGGAGAAGTGATCGTGCAGACTGATTTTCCGACCCATCCGTTGTACGAAACCCTCGTTCGCCACGATTACGACAGCTTCGCGCGCACCCTCCTCGACGAGCGCCGCGCCGCGCATTTGCCGCCGTTCTCGGCGCTGGCGCTGCTGGCGGCGGAAGCGCGCGATGACGAAGCGCTTAACACCTTTCTGCGCGACGCGCATCAGCAAGCGCAAAAGCTCGACAACCCCGATGACCTCGTCCGCATTTACCCGCCCGTTCCGGCCACGCTGGTGCGCCGCGCCGGCTACAACCGCGCCCAGATCGTCATTCAAAGCCACGACCGCCGCGCCCTGCAACACTTCCTGATGGCGTGGCAACCCGGCCTCGACGCGCTGCGAACGAAGCAGGTGCGCTGGGCGATTGACGTTGATCCGCTGCAAATATAGCAGCGAAGGTATAATTTCATTTTTGATCCCCCCGACAGAAGTACGCGTGAAAGATTTGAGAACCGAGTTACGAGAATGGCTGCTGGCCACGATCGAGCAGATCGCACCAAGCGCCGATGACAGTATTTTCGCCAGTATCGTGGTCGAGCGCCCGAAGCAGGCAGCGCACGGCGACTACGCCTGCAACGCCGCGATGGTGTTGGCGCGCGCGCTAAAAAAGAATCCGCGCGAAATCGCGCAGCAACTGCAAAGCGCTTTGCCGCCTTCGCCGCACGTCGCCCGCCATGAAATCGCCGGCGCCGGTTTCATCAATCTTTTTTTGACGCAGGAAGCGCGCGCTTCCGTCGTTCGTCGCGTTCTCGAAGAAGGCGCCGCCTTCGGGCGCGGGCAAAGTGGTAAAGACCAGCGCGTTCTCATCGAATTCGTTTCCGCCAATCCGACCGGCCCGTTGCACGTCGGCCACGGCCGTCAGGCCGCGCTGGGCGACGCCATCGCCAATCTGCTGTCGGCGCAGGGTTTCGACGTAACGCGCGAGTTTTACTACAACGATGCCGGCGCGCAAATTCAAAATCTGGCGCTGTCGGTGCAAGCGCGCGCGCGCGAACTGCGCGGCGAAACGGCGGCGTTTCCCGAAAGCGGTTATCACGGCGACTACATTCGTGAAATCGCGCAAAATTATCTGGATCGAAAGGCCGGTGACGTTGACGATCTCGACAGCGTACGCCGTTTTGCCGTTGCCGCGTTGCGCAAGGAGCAAGATGCCGACTTGCAAGCGTTCGGCGTGCGTTTCGACAACTATTATCTCGAAAGCTCGTTGTACACCGATGGCCGCGTCGAAGCGACCGTACAAAAACTCATCGCGTCGGGGCACACTTTCGAGCAAGACGGCGCGTTGTGGTTACGCACCACCGATTTCGGCGACGACAAAGATCGCGTGATGCGCAAAGCCGATGGCTATTACACCTATTTCGTTCCCGATGTCGCCTACCACGTCACCAAATGGGAGCGCGGCTTCAGGCAGGCGATCAACATTCAGGGCATGGATCACCACGGCACCATCGCCCGCGTGCGCGCCGGTTTGCAGGCGCTGAACCTCGGCATCCCGAAAGATTATCCGTTTTACGTGTTGCACAAAATGGTGACGGTGATGCGCGGCAATGAGGAAGTGAAAATTTCCAAGCGCGCCGGCAGCTACGTGACCGTGCGCGATTTGATCGACGAAGTGGGGCGCGACGCGGTGCGCTTCTTCCTGTCGATGCGCAAAGCCGATACCGAGTTCGTGTTCGATCTCGATCTGGCGCGCTCGCAAGCCGAAGAAAATCCGGTGTATTACGTTCAGTACGCGCACGCCCGTGTGATGTCGGTGTTGCGGCAGGCGCAACAAACTGCCGACGCCGTGATCTCGGCTTCGCCGGCGGCGAATCTGGCGTTGCTCGACCGCCCGCATGAGGAAGCGCTACTGCGCCGCCTCGCCGATTTTCCGGCAGACATGGCCGTTGCCGCCCGCGAACTGGCGCCGCACCACATCACCGCCTACCTGCGCGAGCTGGCGGGCGAATTTCACGGCTACTACAATGCCGAGCGTTTTCTGGTCGATGATGCCGCTTTACGACAGGCACGACTGACATTGGTCGTTGCCGTAGGTCAGACTCTGCGTAACGGTTTGGCAATTCTGGGCATCGACGCGCCCAACGAGATGTAAACTGACAGGTAAGTTCAAGGTAAACCATCATGGCTCAAAGCAAAAAATCTTCTTTCGGCTGGGGAACATTGTTCGTCGGCCTTTTCGTCGGCGTCATCGTCGGTCTGGCGCTGGCGCTGGCGGCCGCCTGGAAACTGGGCGGCAACGCCGTCGTCGAAGTGTTCTCCAAGGACAAAACCACCGCCAGCCAGCGCGCCGACGGCTCGTCAACGACGAAGCCCGGCGAGAAACCGAATTTCGATTTCTACAAAGTGTTGCCGGAAGGCAGCGAAGGCACCGCCAAAAACGACAAGACTATCGCCTCACCTGCCAACGCACCGACCAGCGCGCCCACCGCCAAGCCCGCGACGGCCGTCGCCTCTATCCCGGAGACGCCGTCAGCGCGCCCCGGCACGACAACGCTACCGCCGACAACGCCCGCCACGCCGCCCGGCGTCAACAAGCCCAAAGATATTTACTGGTTGCAAGTCGGTTCGTTCGCGCGACAGGAAGAAGCCGACGCCCGCAAAGCCGAACTGGCGATGTACGGTTGGGAAGCCTCCGTTCAAAAGGGCGAAGCGCCCGGACGCGGCGCTTTCTATCGGGTGCGGGTCGGCCCCTACGACAGCGCCGAAAAAACGGGACGGGCGAAAGCCGAACTGACTCAGCGCAAATTCGACGTGGCCATCGTCCGGCAATAACGCTTGCCGCCTGTCGGGCGTCATTGCAATTTTGCGTAACCGCTGCGCATAACGGCTGAAAATTTGCTATGATTTTTGATAGTGTGTTTTTGACCACGCTTTTGACTTGTCGCCAGACTCGCATCAAAGAATCCATTTCCATTTTCAAGCAGGGAGTTTTCATGAAAATTGTTTCTCCGCTCTTTTCGCGCGCATCCGTCTGGATAGCCGCGTTGAGCTTTCTTTCACTGGCCTTTCTGTCGTCGAGCGCCTCGGCAGCGGCGACCGAGGGCAAAGAATACAAGATGCTGATGACGCCGATGACGACGGAAGCGCCCAAGGGCAAAATCGAAGTCATCGAGTTCTTCTCTTATCTGTGCCCGCACTGCGCCGACTTCAATCCGAAGGTTGACGAGTGGAAAAAGAAACTTCCGAGCGATGTCGTTTTCCGCAAGATTCCGGTCAACTGGGGACGACCGCAATGGACTGCCATGTCGCGCGCCTACTACGCGCTCGATACCATCGGTGAAGATCGTCTCTCGCAAGCGGTTTTCGATGCGATCCACAAGGAACGCATCAATCTGACCGATAAAGCGATCTTCCTCGACTGGGCCGGGAAGAAAGGTGTGGACAGTCAGAAATTGGCCGACGTTTACGACTCCTTCACCATCAACAGCAAAGTCATGTTGTCCGACAAAAAAGTGGAAAACTACAAGGTGCAATCGGTGCCGAGTTTCTACGTCAACGGTCGCTACGAAGTCAACACCGAAGCGGTCATGTCGCAAGGGATGGATGTTGTCGATGATGTGATCGCCGTCGCGCGCAAGGACGCCAACAAGAAGTAAGCCCTTCGCCCCATGAACATCTTCATCACGGGCGCCTCTTCCGGAGTGGGAGAGGCGCTTGCACTTCGGTATGCGAAAACCGGCGCCACCCTCGGCCTTTTCGCCCGTCGTCGCGAGCGCTTGAATGCCCTGAAAGAAACGCTGGCCGCCGTCTCGTCTTCGCCCGTGCATCTTTACGAAGGCGACGTCACCGACGCGCCTGCGCTGCATCGCGCCGCCGCGGATTTCCTCGCGGCCGTCGGCGTTCCCGACATCGTGATTGCCAACGCCGGCGTTTCGCACGGCACCGTCACCGGCGGCGAAGGCGAAACCGATCTGCCGGTTTTTCGGGAAGTGTTCAACACCAACGTGATGGGCATCGTCAATACCCTTCACCCGTTCGTCGATGCGATGCGTGAAGCGCGACGCGGCACGCTGGTCGGCGTCGCCAGCGTTGCCGGTTTTCGCGGTCTGCCCGGTTCCGGCGCTTACTCCGCCTCGAAAGCCGCCGCCATCTCGTACCTCGAAAGTTTGCGGGTCGAGTTGCACGGCAGCGGCGTGGCCGTCGTCACCCTGTGCCCCGGTTTCATCGCCACCGCCATGACCGCGGGCAATCCGTACCCGATGCCGTTTCTGATCTCCGCGCCCAAAGCCGCCGACAAGATGGTGCGCGCCATCGCGCGCCGGAGAAGCCGCTACGTTTTCCCCTGGCCGATGATGCTCGTCGGCAAACTGTTGCGCGTGCTGCCGAACGTGGTTTACGACACGATGTTCGCCCACGCGCCGCGCAAGCCGCGAAAATAATTTTTTTCTGTCATTGTACTGCCACACTTCTGTGCCACAATGACGAGGATGCAACCCCTCGACGATAACGATCATGGATGAAACGACCGATCGCTCCGCGCTCCCGTTGTGGGGCTTGAACATTTACCCGTTGCGAACCGCGCTCGACCGCGAGTTCCACGCGCGCCCCTATGAAGACGTTCAGCCGCCGCTGCGAGCGATGCACTTGGTCATGGTCACCGAGCCGTCGCAAGCCGGACAAACGCTTGAACACGTCAAGCGCCTTTGCCATCATTTCGGCGTTGCCGCGCCGGTCTCCGGCGACACCGCGCAGTTCAGCGCGCGTTGCAGCGACACGCTGTCGCTGAAGTGGGAACGACATCAGGAATTTTCGACTTACACGTTTTTCCTGTCGGGCGCGTTCGACGATCCTTTTTCCAACTGCTTTGAAACGCTGCTTCCCGCCGCCTGGCTCGGCGATATCCCCGGCCAACTGCTGGCCGCCGTTCAAGTCGCCTTCGAATCGCCCACCGCGCTGTCGCGCTCGCTGGAACAATTGCAGGAGCTTTTCGGCACGATTCATCTGTTCGGCGCCGACGTGTTGAAAGGCAACGCCAGTGTCTTCAGCGATTTTCTGGCGAACCGCGACGGCTTTTCGCGCATTCTCGTGCACGACCATCGCCTGACCGTCCACCAGCCAGGACGCTTGATGCAACGTCTGCTCGACATCGAAACCTATCGGACGATGGCGATTCTCGACTTTCCGCGCATGCGCCTTCTGACTCAGGAATTGAGCCGAATGGAGCAACACTTGAGCGCCCTTACCGAGTCGCTGGCGCGAGACTCCGATCACGAACACGACAAACAAAACCTGCACGAGCTAATGCGACTCGCCGGCGAAACCGAACACATTTCGGCGTCGTCCGCTTACCGCTTCGCCGCCGGTCGCGCTTACCGCGCGCTGGTGCAACACCGGCTGGAAGAACTGCGCGAAACGCGGATCGAAGGCTTGCCGCCCATCCACGAATTTCTGGAACGTCGCTTCGCCCCCGCCATGCGCACCATCGAAGCGGCGCACGAGCGGCTGGAGCGCTTGTCGCAACGCGTCACCCGCGCTTCCACCCTGTTGCGCACGACCGTCGATGTGGCGCTGGCGGAACAGAACAGCACACTCTTGGCGTCGATGGATCAACGCGTCAAATTGCAACTGCGCTTGCAGGAAATGGTGGAAGGCTTGTCCATCGTCATCCTCGGCTACTACCTGACCAGCTTGCTCGCCTATGGCTACAAAGCGCTGGCGACGCTGGGCTTGCCGATCAACGTCGATATTGCCGTCGCCATCACCATCCCGTTCGTGTTAATCGGCATCGGGCTGACCATCCGCTGGCGACGGAAGAAGCTGATGGCGACACACCAGACGTAGGGGCGCGGCGCGCCGCGCCCTCCATTCCCATCTTGGGAGGGCGCCCACCGAAGGCGGACGGGGTAGTTACCTGATCCCCGCCCTGCTTCCCGTATTTTCGGGTATAATGCGGTTCCAGCACATGTGCTGGTTTTTTTCGCCCATGTTTTTTGAGTACGCTTTACCGATAACGATGCCCCGCGACCCGACCATGCCACGAATCCGAAAGAATGTCGTTTTCCGCAGCCGTGATTTGCGGAGCCGTTTTGTTTTATGAAATCCCCCGATGGGGGATTTTTTTTGACCTCAAAATTTATTCATTCTTGATTTTACGCGAACCTCTTGAAACACTGCCCGAAACCGATGAAACCGCCCTACCCTTGCTTCTTTGACGAAAGGTGACGCCATGCAATCCTCGCCCACTCCGAACACGCTGCGCGCTCTGATCGAACCGCTCATTCACCAACACGGCGGTTGGGTCAACGCTCACGCTCACGCCGATCGCGCCTTCACGCTCGACACGCACATGCTGGAGATTTACTGCACGCAAACACTGGAACGCAAATGGGACGCCGTTGATACGATGAAGCGCAATTCATCGGTTGACGACTATTACCGCCGCTTCTGTCAAACCATCGAGCTGATGATTATGCAAGGCGTCACCGCGATGTGCTCCTTTGTCGATATTGATCCGGCCGCCGGCGACCGCGCCATTCGCGGCGCGCTGCGCGCCCGCGAGTTGTACCGCGACGATATCACCGTGCTCTACGCCAATCAAACGCTCAAGGGCGTGATCGATCCCGACGCGCGCGCTTGGTTCGATCGCGGCGCCGAAATGGTGGACATCATCGGCGCGCTGCCGAAACGCGACGAGCGCGACTTCGGTCGCGGCGCCGAAGCGCTCGACATCGTGCTCGGCGTCGCCAAAGCGATGAACAAGATGGTGCACGCGCACGTCGATCAATTCAACGACGCGCATGAATACGAAACCGAACAGTTGTGCAACAAAACCGTCGAGCACGGCATGCAGGGGCGCGTCGTCGCCATTCACGGCATCTCGATCGCCGCGCACGCTAAACAATACCGCTTGCGGCTCTACGAAAAAATGCGCGACTCCGGCGTGATGACCATTGCCTGCCCGATGGCGTGGATCGACACGCCGCGCTCGGAATTCGTCGGTCCCGCGCACAATGCTTTGACGCCGATCGACGAGTTGATTCCGGCCGGAGTCACCGTTGCCATCGGCACCGACAACATCAGCGACGCGATGGTGCCTTTCTGCGAGGGCGAAATGTGGCGCGAATTGTCGCTGCTGGCCGCCGGCTGTCGTTACACCGATTTCGACGAACTCGTGCGCATCGCCACCGACAACGGCCGCCGCGCGCTGGGCTTGTCGTTGTTGAATGCGTCCGCTCCTGTAACCGCGCCATGAATCCCATCATGATTCCTTTTTATAACCCGCTGCTGAGCTACGAGGAAAACTACGCGCTCGGCCCCTTCGGGTTGTTCGCGGAAAAACCGAGGACGATCGCCGCGGTTGAACCGCGCGAGCGCTTTCTCGGCCTGCCGGTGCACAGCACCTTTGGCATTCCGGCGGGGCCGTTGCTCAACAGCCGTTTCGTTGCCGCTGCTTTCGCGCACGGCTTCGATCTGTGCGTCTATAAAACCGTGCGCAGTAAAGCAACACCCTGCCATTCGTTTCCGAACACGCTCGCGGTTGACTGCAACAACGATTTGACGCCCGGCCAAACGCTGATCGCACATGCTTGCGCCGAGAACGAAGCGCCGCGCTCCATCACCAACTCCTTCGGCGTGCCGTCGCAATCGCCGGAAATCTGGCAGCCTGACATGGCCGCCGCGCTGCGCAGCGCCCAACGCGGACAAGTGCTGATCGGCAGCTTTCAAGGCAGTGGCGAAGGCGTTGCGCAAATCGCCGATTACGCACAGACGGCGCGACTGGTGGCTGAAACCAGCGCGCCGGTGCTGGAAGCCAACTTGTCTTGCCCCAACGAAGGCAAAAAAGGATTGCTGTGTTTCGATCACGAAAAAGTCAGCGCCATCGTTGACGCCATTCGTAAAGAAGTGAACGATCGCCCGCTGCTGCTCAAGCTTGCTTATTTTGAAGATACCGCCGCGCTGCAAACGCTGGTGCGCGCCGTGGGTAACAAAGTCGAAGGCTTCTGCGCCATCAACACGTTACCGGCGCGCGTCGTCGATGCAAACGGACAACAAGCGTTGCCCGGCAAAGGACGCGACATCAGCGGCATTTGCGGCGCCACCATTCGCTGGGCGGGATTGGTGATGGCGCAAAAACTTGTCGCCCTTCGCGCTGAAAACAAACTGCACTTCACCATCGTCAGCAACGGCGGCGTCTTGACGCCCGCCGATGCCGACGCTTACTACCAAGTCGGCGCCGATGCTGTGATGAGCGCTACCGGCGCCATGTGGAACCCGCAACTTGCTCAACAAATCAAAAAGGAACGCTGCCATGAAACCTCATAACCCACCACCGATCACCACCGCCATGCTGGCCGAGCACTTGCTGAGCATCGAAGCCATTATCTTTCTGGTCGAGCAGCCGCTTCGTTTCAAGTCGGGGCTGATCTCGCCGGTTTACGTTGACAACCGCAGTTTGATTTACCATCCGCAAGCGTGGCACGTGCTGATCGACTCGCTGAGTTCTTACATTGCCTCGCGCGCCTTTTCGTTCGACATCATTGCCGGCGTTGAAACCGCCGGAATTCCGCACAGTTCCGTGCTGGCGTATCGGCGCAACGTGCCCAGTGTTTTCGTGCGCAAACAAACGAAAACGCACGGCACCAAAAACCGCGTCGAAGGCGGCGACGTGCGCGACAAGCGTGTGCTGCTGATCGAAGACCACATCTCGACCGGCCTCTCCAGCCTCGATGGCGTGATGGCATTGCGTCAAGCCGGCGCCATCGTGACCGATTGTTTGAGCATCACCAGCTACAACTTTGCCGAAGCGCGCGAAGCGTTCGCCGAAGCCGGAGTGACGCCGCACACGCTGCTGACCTTCGATGCGATTCTCGATGCCGCTGTGCGCTGCGGTTATTTCGACGAACGAAAAAGAGCCATCGTTGCCGACTGGCTGGCCGACCCCTGGCCGTGGGCCGAGAAAAACGGCATCGCCGCCACCGCCACCGAGAATTGATCGCCATGCACGTCATCGAAAAACTCAACACCCGCATCACCCGCTCGCGCTCGCTCTTGTGCGTCGGGCTGGACAGCGAAACCTCGCGCTTGCCGTCGCGCTTTCAAAAAGAAGCGCAACCGCAGTTTGCCTTCAACCGCTGGATCATCGACCAAACGCTTGAAACCGCCGCCGCGTACAAACTGAACAGCGCGTTTTACGAAGCGCACGGCGCCGCCGGTTGGGAAGCGATGCAGCAAACGATGGATTACCTGCGCGACGTTGCGCCGGACGTGTTCACCATCATCGACGCCAAACGCGCCGACATCGGCAACACCAGCGCCCAATACGCCGCCGCGTTCTTCGATGAATTGGGCTGCGATGCCGTCACCCTGCATCCTTGGCTCGGCGGCGAAGCGCTGCAACCGTTTCTGGCGCGTCCCGACAAAGCCGCGATCATCCTCTGCCACACCTCGAATCCGGGCAGCGGCGAATTACAGGATTTGATCGTGACGGCCGATGGAACTTCGTTGCCGCTGTGGCGTCACCTCGCCCGTCGCGTAGCGACAAAGTGGAACACGCTGGGCAACTGCATGCTGGTTGTCGGCGCCACCGTTCCCGAAGTCATCCGCGATGTGCGCGCCGACACCGGCGAGATGGTGCTGCTGGTGCCCGGCATCGGCGCGCAAGGCGGCGACCTCGAAGCCGTGCTGCGCAACGGCCTGACGGCAGACCGCCGCGGCCTGCTCATCAACGCCAGTCGCAGCATCCTCTTCGCCGACGATCCAGGCAAGGAAGCGCAAGCGTTGTGCTCGCAGATCAGCGCTTTTTTGTAATCGTGCGGGAGAGGTAGAGCGAAAGCGAAACCCATCATCACACCACCACTCCCACTTGCGGGAATGGTTGCCTGAAGGGCGGGAGAGGGATTCGTTGCAGGGGCGCTTCGCGAAGCGCCCCTATGAAAAAATCAAGCCCTCTCTAATCCCCCGTCGGAGAAACGCGGAAATTACGCAACTTCGGCATCCCGCGCAGAACTTCGGCCAGCTTGCCGATGTTTTCCGGACACGTCGTGCGAATCACCATCTTGTATTCGAAGAAAGCGCTGTCGTCGGTGATGCGGTAACTCATGTTGGCGATGCTGAAGCCGTGTCGCATCAGAAGATCGCGCACATCCGCCTCCGTCATCACGTTGTCGCGATGGAATCGCAACACATGATGGGCATAAACGTGCGACGGCACGCGCGATTCGATCCAGCGAAAACCTGACAGCACCCCCAGCGTCAACACCGTCGCCAGAATCGCCGGCAGATAAAAACCGATGCCCATGAGAATGCCGATGGCCGCCGTAATCCAGATCGACGCCGCTGTCGTCAACCCGCGAACGCTGAGTCCCTCCTTGAAAATCACACCAGCGCCGAGAAAGCCGATGCCGGTCATGATTCCCTGCGCCATGCGCGTCGGATCGGTGCGCACCGTGTCCATCGGCACACCGGGCAACCATTTCCACTGATACAGCGTGACCAGCATCAACAAACTGGAAGCGAGACAAACCAACGTATGCGTGCGAAACCCCGCCGGTCGCGCATGAATGCTGCGCTCCATACCGATGATGCCGCCAGCAGTCAACGCGCCGAGCAAATGCACGGCAATTACCGCAAAATTGCTGTCCATAGAAACCTCCTTCAACGTTCAGGATGGGAAATCGGACATGTGACTGGTCATCTTACAACCTGAAACCGGATGAGACAAGCCCGCGTGTACAATTTCTGAACAAACCCCCGTCGCCCTTCGACAAACTCAGACCAACACCCCCTTTCAAAAAGGGGACTTTTCTACTTTTCTTTGAGACGCTTCGCAAAGCGTCCCTGTGTTACTTCCTCGCCGTTCGCTTTGCTGTTCGCTCTGCCACACGTTTTGTCGCATGTCTCGCGCGTGCGAAGGCTCGGCGCTCACCGGCAGCGCGCTCGATCTTGCGCGCGATGCTGTCGCACACGAGGTCGCACAGCGCATAAACCGAATCATCGGCGATGCGATAATAAACGTTGGTGCCGCGCCCTTCGCGCTCGACCAACCCTTCCCGCGTCAGGCAAGCCAGATGGCGCGAGGCGTTGGCCGCCGTAAAGCCGCACAATTCGGCCAGTTCGCCGACGCTGCAATCGCCCTCGCGTAACAGGTTGAGTAATTGCAAACGCGCCGGCTCGGACAGCGCCTGAAAATAGCCGGCGACTTCTTTCAGCGCTTCGGGGGACAGGCCTTTCATGGGAAAACCGCGACAAAAAGTGAACGGGAAATCATGCCGCATGGTTTCAATGCGACACAGGCGTCAGTCAAAAGCATGGAAAAATTCCTCTTTTCTTTATTGACTATTTAACTAATTGCGTAAATAATAACACAACGTTTTTGGCTTCCGCTACCTTTTTTATCATGTTTTCATCCTTTTTTCGTTCTCGCTTGTTTTCAAGCCCTCTGGTCGCCGCGCTGCTGGCGGCAAGCTCACTGTCGGTTTTTGCCGCAGACGCCACCATGAACGCCGCGCTGGAGGCCGCGCTCACCACGGTGCCGGTGACGCTCGCCCATCACATGGAGCGCGCCAGTTTCGACGGCGTGGTCGAGGCGGTGCGTCAAACGGTGATGGCGACGCAGGTGCAAGGCGCGGTGGTGGCGCTGCCGGTACAGGCTGGCGACAAGGTGCGTGCCGGGCAGGTGTTGGTGCGGCTGGATGCTCGTGCTGCCGAGCAAGCGGCGACGGCGGGCGCGGCGCAAGCGCAAGCAGCGCAAGCGACGCGCGATGCGGCGGCGCGCGAATACGAGCGTCAGCAGCAATTGTTCAGCAAACATTACATCAGTCAGGCCGCGCTGGATCGCGCCGAGGCGCAGTACAAGGCGGCGCAAGCACAGACTTCCGCGCAACTGGCGAGTGCCGACGCGGCGCGCACGCAGTCCGGCTTCTATGTAATTCAAGCGCCTTACGATGGCGTGGTGGCGAACGTGAACGTGACATTGGGTGATATGGCGATGCCGGGTCGTTTGCTGTTGACGGTTTATGATCCGGCGGCGCTGCGCGTGCGGGTGATGGCGCCGGAGAGTGCGGCGTCCGTGGCGATGATGCCCCGCGATGTCGCCATTCGTTTAGCAGGCGAATCTGCGATGTTGCAACCGACCAAGCTGCAATGGTTGCCCGCCACCGATCCCGATACGCACACGCGCGAGTTGCGCTTGATGTTGCCGACCGAATTGACGGGTGTGCGTCCGGGACAGTTCGCGCGCATCGAACTTCCGATTGGCGGTAACAGTGAAGCTTCAAATCAACGCTTGTATGTGCCGACATCGGCGGTGGTGCGCCGCGCCGAGTTGACGGCGGTTTACGTCGTCGGTCAAGACGGCAAACCGCTGTTGCGGCAAGTGCGCTTGGGCGCGGTGGTCGGCGATCAAGTGACCGTGTTGACCGGCGTCGATGCCGGTGAGCGCGTGGCGCTCGATCCGCAAGCTGCCGCCCGCGTGCGCTGAGAGATCGCCATGAGTGAATTCAACGCGAAGCCGTTGGGCATTTCGGGACGCATCGCCGGTTATTTTCAACAGGCGCGCATTACGCCGCTGCTGGCGCTGGTAGCGCTGCTGATGGGACTGTTCGCGGTGGCGGTGACGCCGCGCGAGGAAGAACCGCAGATCAACGTGACGATGGCCAACGTCTTCGTGGCGTTTCCGGGCGCATCGGCGCAGGACGTGGAGCAGATGGTAGCGACGCCCGCCGAGCAAGTGCTCTCGCAGATCGCAGGCATCGATCATGTGATGTCGGTATCGCGTCCCGGCATGGCGATGGTGACGGTGCAGTTCAAAGTGGGCGTGCCGCGTTCCGAAGCGCTGGTGCGTTTATACGACGCAGTGAACGCCAACGCCGACTGGTTGCCGCGCGGGCTGGGCGTGATGCCGCCGCTGGTCAAGCCCAAGGGGATCGACGACGTGCCTATCGTCAGCCTCACGCTTTACGCTACCGACCCCGCCATCGGCGCTTACGATCTGGAGCGCGTGGCGCACAGCATGGAAGTGGATTTGAAGCGCGTGCGCGGCACGCGCGAAGTACGCACCATCGGCGGGCCGGGTCGCGCCGTGCGCATAGAGATTGACCCCGCTCGCTTGACCGGCGCCGGTTTGACGGTGGCCGATCTGCAACGGGCGCTGCAAGGCGCCAACGTGAGCGCGCCGGTCGGTGAGATGTTGAGCGACAACCGCAGCATCACCGTCGAAGCCGGCGCTTTTCTGCGCGATGCCGACGAAGTAAGCCAACTCGTGGTCGGCAGTCAAAAAGGCAGGCCGGTGTTTTTGCGCGACGTAGCGACAGTGAGCGACGGCCCACTACCCGCCACGCGCTATGTGTGGCACGGTATCGTCGGCAAAGAAAGCGCCGAATATCCCGCCGTAACGCTCGCGCTCACCAAGAAGCCGGGCGAGAACGCTATCGACGTTGCTAACGCCGTGATGCAGCGAGTGGAGACACTGCGCAACACGGTAATTCCGCAAGGGATGCAAGTGGCCGAAACGCGCAACTACGGCGCCACCGCCAACGACAAAGCGCGTCAACTGATTCAGAAATTGTTGTTCGCCACCGCTTCGGTGGTGGCGCTGGTGTTCTTCACGCTGGGACGACGCGAAGCAGCCATCGTCGGCACGGCGGTGGTTCTCACCCTCACGGCGACGCTGTTCGCTTCCTGGGCATGGGGCTTCACGCTCAACCGCGTGTCGCTGTTCGCGCTGATTTTTTCCATCGGCATTCTGGTGGACGACGCCATCGTAGTGGTCGAGAACATTCACCGCCACCATGCGCTGCACCCCGGCCGCACGCTGGCGCAAATCATCCCCGGCGCAGTGGATGAGGTCGGCGGCCCGACCATTCTCGCTACCCTCGCCGTGATCGCCGCGCTCTTGCCGATGGCTTTCGTCAGTGGTTTGATGGGGCCGTACATGGGGCCGATCCCGATCAATGCCAGCATGGGCATGTTGCTGTCGCTGGCGGTGGCTTTCGCGGTCACGCCGTGGCTGGCGCGGTTGTGGCTCAAGCCCAACGTCGGTCACGAAAACAAAAGTTCATTGGTGCAAAAATTCACGCGTCGCTTGCCGACTTTCGAGCGCCTCTTTACGCCGTTGCTCGACACGCGGCGCGGCGGACGCAATCGCGCGTTGTTGGGCGGCGCCATCGTGGCGCTGGTGGCGTTGTCGCTGGCGCTGCCAATGCTGGGGCTGGTAATGCTGAAGATGCTGCCGTTCGATAACAAGTCTGAATTTCAAGTGGTGGTGGACATGCCCGCCGGAACGCCGGTGGAGCGCACCGCCGCCACGCTGCGCGCGCTGGGCGCGTATCTGGCGAAACAACCGGAAGTGACCGACTATCAGGCTTACGCCGGAGTCGCCGCGCCGATCAACTTCAACGGCTTGGTGCGGCAATACGATTTGCGCGCGGGCGGCAACGTCGGTGACCTGCAAGTCAATCTTCTCGACAAAAGTCAGCGCCACGAACAAAGCCACGCCATCGCCACTCGGTTGCGCCCTGGTCTGCAAGCGATCGGCCGCGAATTCGGCGCCAACATCAAAGTGGTCGAAGTGCCGCCGGGGCCGCCGGTGCTCGCCCCCATCGTCGCCGAAGTTTACGGGCCGGAAGCCGAAGGCCGTCGCGTCGTGGCGAAAAAAGTACGCGGCGTGTTCGAGCGCACGCCGGGGCTTGTTGATGTGGACGACAGCAGTATTGCCGACGCGACGCGTCTCGTGCTGCTGGCGGATCGCGCCAAGGCCGCGCAACTGGGAGTGAGTCAGCAAGTGCTGGTGGACACGCTGCGCGCCAGCTTGAGCGGCGATGCCGTGACTTGGTTGCACGATCAAAGCAAATATCCCGCTGCCGCTACGCTGATGCTGCCGCCCGAACGTCAAGGCGATCTGGACGCGTTGTTGCAACTGGCCGTGCGCGGCAACGCCGGGCAACTGGTGCCGATCCGCGAACTGGTACGCGTCAGCGACACCTTGCGCGAACAACCCATTTTTCACAAGGACTTGCTGCCGGTGAACTACGTGACCGGCGACATGGCCGGCAAAGTGGACAGCCCGCTCTACGGCATGTTTCAAATGCGCAGCCGCTTGGCCGAGTTGAAAACGCCCGGCAACGGCGCGCTGGGCGAGTTCTTCATTCATCAACCCGACGATGCGTACCGCGACTACGCCGTCAAGTGGGACGGCGAATGGCAAATCACCTATGAAACTTTCCGCGACATGGGCGCTGCTTACGCGGTGGGACTGATTTTGATTTACCTGCTGGTGGTGGCGCAATTCGGCTCCTACCTGACGCCGCTCATCATCATGGCGCCGATTCCGCTCACGCTGATCGGCGTGATGCCGGGTCACGCCTTGCTGGGCGCGCCGTTCACCGCCACCAGCATGATCGGCATGATTGCGTTGGCGGGCATCATCGTGCGCAACTCGATTTTGCTGGTGGATTTTATCGCGTTGCAACAAGCGCAAGGCGTGCCGCTGGCGCAAGCTGTGGTGCGCTCGGCGGCGACGCGCGCCAAACCGATCCTGCTCACAGCGCTGGCCGCGATGCTGGGCGCGTTCTTCATTCTCGATGATCCGATTTTCAACGGGCTGGCCATCTCGCTGGTGTTCGGCATTCTGGTGTCCACGCTGTTGACGCTGGTGGTCATCCCGCTGCTGTACTTCGTTACCCACCGTCGCCGCGAAGGCGCGGCGACATCTTTCCAACCTTCACCTCAAACTTCACAAGGAGAAAAATCATGAACTCATGGCGTATCGTCCGCCTCTTTGCCGGCACCGTGATCCTGGCGTCACTCGCCCTCGGCACGTTAGTCAACCCCTGGTGGCTGCTTCTCACCGCCTTCGTCGGGCTGAACCTGTTTCAAAGCTCTTTCACCTGCTGGTGTCCGCTGGAAATCATCTTGCGCAAACTCGGCGTCAAGCCCGGTTGCTGAAAAAATGCGAAGCAAAAAAATCGCGCCCTCAGTGCTTACGCTGGCGTTGATCTTCATTGCGTCGAGCGCACAAGCGCTCGACCTGATGGAAGCCTGGCGCGCGGCGCTGGCACATGATCCCGCCTACGCTTCCGCGCGCGCCGCGCGCGATGCCGGAGTCACGCAAGACCGTCAGGCCGATGCGCTGTGGCGTCCCGAACTCAGCTTGCAAGCCGGAGCGGGCGTTGCCACGGCCGACACCACCACGCGCGGCGCGCGTTTTGCTGCACCCAACTTCGGCACTTCCAACAACGTCGCCTTCGACACCTCCGTGCGCGGCGGCGGCCGCACTCTCGCGGGCGTCGAACTGCGTCAGCCGATCTTCGACCGCGGGCGCGACGCGCAAGCGCAACAATTGCGGCTCGAAACGCAGCAAGCCGAGGTGGCCTGGAGTGACGCACAAATGGAACTGATGTTGCGCACGGCACAAAGTTATTTCGATCTCGCGCTGGCCGGTGAACAACTGCGTTTGATCGACCGTCAATTGGAGGCCGTGACGCACGCGCAAACCGAAGCGCAGGATCGTTTCAACCTCGGCGACAAACCTATTACCGACGTGCACGAAGCCACCGCTCGCGCCGACGCCTTGCGCGCGCAACAACTGGCAGCGCAAGCGCAACTGGAATTGCGTCAGGCCGCGCTGGCCGACCTTACCGGCTTGCCGCCCGCCGATGCGAGCGCGCTGGCGTTGCCCGTTCGCTTGCCGGACGCCGAAGATGTCGGCGAATTGTCCGCCTGGCTGGAGCGCGTCACCGAACACGCTCCGATGACGCAAGCAGCGCAACTTCGCTTGAGCAGCGCCAAACAAGAAGCGCACAAGAGCGATGGGGCGCTCTCGCCGACCGTCGATCTGGTCGCCCGCGCCTCGCACGAACAACTCAACGGCAGCGGCGATTACGGCAGCGCCAGCAACCGCCAAACCCAAAGCATGATCGGCGTGCAAATTTTTATCCCGCTGGACATCGGCGGCGGGCGCGGCGCTCGTAACGATCAGGCTCTCGCCAAAATCGAACAAGCACAAGCCGAACTGGATCGCGCTCGTCAAATCGCCGCGCAACAAACACGTGCGGCGTGGTTGGGGCTGTCCGTCGGGCGCGGCCAAGTCAATGCCCTCGCCGCTGCCGCCAAAGCCAGTCAAGCTCGGCTCGACGCCACCCGCACCGGCTACGAAGCGGGCGAGCGCACCACCCTTGATTTGCTCAACGCCGAAAACGATGCCGCCGCCGCGCAACTGACGCTGATTCAAGCGCGCGTGCAAGTGCAACTCGATGGCCTGCGTTTGGCGCGACTCGCCGGCACGCTCGACGAAGCGCGCTTGCAACGATTGGATGTAGCGCTGAAAGTTGGGGCGATGTAAGCTCCCTTTTGACAGGGGGATTCCGCGAAAGCGGACGGGGTGGTCAACAACCTACGCCCCCTGCGTTCCTTCCGTCATCACCACCAAAACCGCCCCATTGCGCAACTGCCGCAGCGCTTCGAGGCCAAAATGGATGTACGTCAGCATCGCCAGCATCGGCGCCAGAATGCCGAGGATCGGAACGTGTGCGAGCGCTGCGTAAATCAGCCCGATCAGAAAAAGCGAGCGAGCGTGTTTCCGCTTCAGCGTTTTGCATTCCTCGTCGGTCGCGTGCAGACTGAGCACATCGTAAGAAAATAGGCGGCGATTGAGCCAGGCGAGCCAGAGAAGCGGCAGGATCAAGCCGACGCCGGGGATGAGCCAAAACGGCAGCGTCAACACCCAACCGGCGAGGAAGCCGAGCATGGAGACGAGGCTGTTGACAGCGCTGCCGACAAAGCTGTCTTTGCCCAACAGCGCCAGATCGGCGTAACTTTGAGCGGCGATGCGTTTGAGCAACACCGGTAACATGAACACCGACATCAGGATCAACGCGGTGAGATAAGCAATCGCAAAGATCAGCGCCCAGCCGCCGATGTAGGCGAGGAATTTGGCGAACCCCAGCGCCACAAAAGTCGAAGCCCAGGAAAACGGCGGCACGTCGATCAGCCATCCGGCAAAATTTTGCAGCGCGAAAATGGTGAGCAAAATCCAGATCACCAGCGAAATCAACACCGGCATCACCAGCGACAACCACATCCTTGGCTGGAGCAGCGAAGAAAAAGCCCGGCCGAAAGCGATTCTGAGAATACTCATGGGGGTTCTGTTTTTGAATGAAGAAATATTCTACACCTTGTGCCGGCATCCGCAGGGCGGAAAAGCAAGCAAAACACAGCCCACTCTTGCCGAAGGTCAAACCCAACCACTGCCTCCGAGGGCGGAGAAGTAAGTAAAACACAGCCCGCTCTTGCCGTCATTCCCGCGAAGGCGGGAATCCAGTCCGCCCAACCATCACTCGCCCTCTCCCCTCGTGGGGGAGGACGGTACGTAGCGCTGGACATTACTCTCGTGATATAGAACACGAAGCAACCCAGAAAAATGATGATACGAAGGGCTGGATTCCCGCTTTCGCAGGAATGACGGCGTAGCAGTGCGAGTGAACGCAGACGCCGCAGGAAATGACCGCCCACCAAAATATATTTGCCACACCCGATGGCTCTGTCGCATACTATAAGGATGTGCCGCAGCAAGGCAAAAGGTGCTGCCTTGTTGCTGGTTCCTGCCCCCCCCGATCCCTGATTCCTGCCATGCCCAAAACTTCCTCCCGTACCGCCGCCGCTGTCCTTCCGCTGATCAACCGCGAGTTGTCGTTGCAGGCGTTCAATCGCCGCGTTCTCGAAATGGCCGAAGACCCCGATGTACCGTTGCTCGAACGCTTGCGTTATCTGTGCATTCTCGGCAGCAATCTCGACGAGTTTTTCGAGTTGCGCCTGGTTTGGCTGAAAGACATGGTGCGCCAGAAAACGCCGCCGCCGGGAACCACGTTATCTCAACTGCGCCAACAGTTGTACGAGATCAGCGTCACCACGCACGCGCTGGTGGACGATCAATACAAAGCGCTCAATCAATCCATCCTGCCGGCGCTGGCCGAAGAAGGCATTCGCGTTCTCTTTCGCGCCGAGTTGTCAGCGCGTGAAAAAGCGTGGGCATCCGATTATTTCGAGCGTGAAGTTCGTCCGTTGTTGTCGCCGATTGGACTTGACCCGTCGCATCCGTTTCCGCAAGTGGAAAACAAGTCGCTGCATTTCATCGTCGAGTTGTCGGGAAAAAACGCTTTCGGCAAGGAAACCTCCATCGCCATCATCAAAGCGCCGCGCGTGTTGCCGCGCGTTATTCCGCTGCCGCCCGAAGTATGCGGCGCCGAGCGTCACTTTTTGTTGTTGTCGTCGATCATTCACATTCATTTTGCCTCGCTGTTTCCGGGACGCGAAATTCTCGCGTATTCGCAGTTTCGCGTCACCCGCGACGCTGATTTGGCGGTGGACGAAGAAGAAGTGAAAAATTTACGGCAGGCGTTGAAGGGCGAGTTGCCGCAACGCGCTTTCGGTGTGCCGCAACGCCTCGAAGTGGTCAACACTTGCCCCGATCATCTGGCGCGCTTGTTGTTGTCGCAATTCGATTTGAGCGAGGACGATCTTTATCGCTGCGACGGCCCGGTCAACATCGCGCGCTTTCAATGGTTGATCGATCAGATCGACGTGGATCGTTTGAAGTTTTTGCCGTTCACGCCCAGTCGCCCGCCCGAACTGCTCGAACCTTCGACCTTTTTTGATGCGCTGCGACACAAGGATGTTTTATTGCACCATCCGTATCAATCATTCGATCCGGTGATCGAATTCGTGCAGCGCGCGGCGCACGACCCCGACGTGATCGCCATTCGACAAACGGTTTATCGTACCGGCGCAGTTTCTGAACTGATGGAAACGTTGATCGAAGCAGCGAGCCGCGGCAAAGAAGTCACCGTCGTTGTCGAACTGATGGCGCGCTTCGACGAAGCTGCCAACATTAGCTGGGCAGAGCGTTTGGAGCGTGCCGGCGCGCAAGTCATCTACGGCGTTTTCGGCTTGAAGACACACGCCAAAATGGCGTTGCTCATTCGGCGCGAGCGCGACAACAAAGGACAGCCGGTGTTGCGTTATTACACGCATCTGGGCACCGGCAATTACCATCCGCGCACTGCGCGGCTGTATTCGGATTTCGGTTTGCTGACCGCCAATCAAGACATCGGCCGCGACGTGAACGAAGTTTTCATGCACGTCAGCAGCTTGTCGCCACCGGCGCCGATGCGGCGTTTGTTACTCGCGCCGTTCACGATGTCGCGCCGCATTCTGGCGATGATTCGCCGCGAAGAGCGCAACGCCCGCGTCGGCAAACCGGCGCGCATCATTGCCAAAATGAACGCGCTGCTGGAAGAACGCATCATTCAAGCGCTTTACAGGGCGTCGCAAGCGGGCGTGGAAATCGACTTGATCGTGCGCGGCGCGTGCGCGTTGCAACCCGGCATTCCCGGCGTTTCCGAGCGAATTCGCGTTCGCTCGATTCTCGGTCGCTTCCTTGAACACCATCGCGTCTGGTATTTCGAGAACGATGGCCGCCCCGATGTGTGGTTATCTTCGGCGGACTGGATGGGGCGCAACTTGTTCCGGCGAATCGAAATCGCTTTTCCCGTGCTCGATCCCGAAATTCGACAGCGCGTGCTGGACGAAGGATTGTTGGGATACCTGCGCGATAACCGCAACGCCTGGACGCTGCAAGCCGATGGTCGCTATGAAAAAGTGCGTCCCGATCACGCACCGGCTTTTGCAATGCAACTCGAACTGCTGCGTCGTTGGTGCGGGGGAGTGAGCTGATCGACAACGGGAGCTTCACTCATGGAACTGATTCTCTGGCGACACGCTCATGCCGAGCCCGGCTTTCCCGATCTGGCGCGACCGTTGAGCGCACGCGGTCGTGATGAAGCGCGCGATGCCGCGCAATGGTTGATAGCGCGTTTGCCAACGACTTGTCGGATTCTGGTGTCGCCCGCGCTGCGAACACAACAAACCGCCGAAATGTTGGCGCGCCCCTATGAAACCGTCTCGACACTGGCGCCTGACGCGGAGATCAACGATGTGCTCGCCGTCGTTGGTTGGCGAAAGAAAAGCACAGAAAAAGACATCACGCTGGTCGTCGGCCACCAACCGACGCTGGGCGAGGTGGCGACTTATCTGCTGGGTGAAACGCGGTGGGCGCCGAAGACGGCATCGCTGTGCTGGTTGAAAACCGTAGAACTTCCGAAAGAAGCGGCGGCCTTTCCGCGAGTGCAAGCGGCGCTGGTAGCGATTTTTACGCCCTAATCACCATAAACATTTTTATAATAAATTGCCCCTCGTGAAACCCAAAAGCATCCTTGGCGTCTTTCGCCCGACAAGCTCAGGGCGAACAGAGTCAACCAGCGCTTCTACGCCTTGGTTCCGAAAATCCGATCGCCGGCATCACCCAGCCCAGGCAGAATATAGCCGACTTGATTGAGCCGCTCGTCGATGGCCGCCGTATAAACTTCAACGTCGGGGTGCGCTGCTTCAAGTCGCTTCAAGCCCTCCGGCGCCGCCACCAGAAACAGCCCGCGAATTTGCGTACAACCGGCGTCTTTCAACATGTCGACAGTCGCCACCAAAGTGCCGCCGGTCGCCAGCATCGGATCGATAATCATGGCGATTCGCTCGTTCATGTTATGCGTCAGTTTCTCGTAGTACGTCATCGGCGCCAGCGTTTCTTCGTTGCGTTGAATGCCGACGATGCTCACCTTGGCGGCGGGAATCAACTCCAGCACGCCCGGCAACAGCCCCAGCCCCGCCCGCAAAATCGGCACCACTGTGATTTTTTTGCCTTTGATCTTGCGCACGCGAACCGGCCCTGCCCAACCGGTGACTTCGATTTCTTCAGTCGGCAAATCACGGGTGGCTTCGTAAGTTAAAAACATCGCCACTTCGCATGCCAACTCGCGAAAACTTTTGGTGCTGAGTTCGATTCTGCGCATCAACCCCAGCTTGTGCTGGATCAGCGGATGAGCGACTTCAACGACTTTCATGGACTGTTCCCAAGTAGAATGGCACGCGGCGCTACCGCATTGGCGACGCGCGTAACGGTATTATAGCCATTCTCGAGGCGACTCCGAAATCATGTCGTCGCGGTGAAATCATGACGGCTTTTCAAAACGTCATCCCTCAGCGTATGACCGTTCTCTTGACCGACGACACGCGGCTGTTCTGAAAACACACTTGCGTTTGTGTTTGCGGGTCGCCCTCGGCAGGGTCGTAAACCCAACATTTCTCGCAGAGATCGCGCACTGTTTTCATCTGATTTTGGGAATTGACTTTTGTCCTCTCGCGGCAGTTTCCGTCTTCGCGCGAATCGGCCGTGCCGATGCGGGAGCGCACTTCGCCGGCGGACATGCCTTTGCGAATGAAGCGACGCTCGCCGACTTTTTCGGCGCGCTTGCTTGCCTCCGAAGTTTTCGCAGCGCTTGCTTTCGTCGAGGGCGATTTTGACAAACGAGGCGCTGAGTCGGAGGTTGAATGAGACATCGCCCCGCCCGCCGCTTGTTTTGATATTTCTGTCACTCTCCCGTCAACCAATACCACTTTTTGCGAGTAGCCGTCGCGCTGATAACGCCATTCTTCGCGCGCGCCTTTTTTCTTTTTCGATGTTTTAATGGTGTCCGGCTCGCCCCATGTTTGCCGCACTTGCGAAGCCGTCATTCCCGCGCTGAGACCCGGATCGCCGAAAGTGTTGTACTGCAAATTCATCGCTTCACTCTCCGCTCCAGCGCAGGACTTGTCGCTGAATTCGATCTTGCCGTCAGCGCCCGTGCACTTGTACACCGCCGCCGATGCCGTTCCCATCATCAACGTCCACAAAAGAAAAACAACTGTTGTTTTCATCGAAATTCCTTTCGTCGGTGTGCCGACAAATTCAATGGGACGCTGCGGGCACATTCATGATCTTCCGCCGCAACATATCGAAAAGCCAAGTCGCGGTCAGAATTCGTATCTGTTCGCGCGGCCTGCCCGCAAGATTCAGCGTGCGCGTCGTCACTTCACCCTTCCACGCCACCGCAACGCAAACCGTTCCCGGCGACAAACCTTCCTGCGAATCCAGTCCGGCCACGCCGGTCGCGGCCAGCCCGACATCGGCGTGCAAAACGCGGCACACATTGCGCGCCATGTGCGCGGCGGTTTCTTCGCTTACTACCGGCCCGGGCGGCACGTCCAGCAAATCAAATTTCACCGCGCTGGCGTAAGCGATGATGCCACCACGAAACACGCGACTGGCGCCTGCAATCGAAGTCAACCGCGCGCCAATGCCGCCGCCGGTCAACGACTCGGCCACCGCCAGTGTTTGCCCGCGTTCTTCCAGCAGGCGTAACACCACCGCTTCGGGAAGATGGTGCGCCGGATCGTCGTCGCCCTCGCTGAACACTGCGTCGCCGAGCAGCGCGCGCACTTCGCGCGCTTCGTCTTCCAACATTCGTCGCGCTTCCTCGGCGTCAGCAGCTTTCGCCGTGATTCGCACGCGAACACCGGCAACTTCGCTCGCCAAAAACGCAATCGTCGGATTGCCGGATGCCTCCAATGCCTGCAAGCGCGGCGTCAATCGTGCAGCGATCACCGATTCGCCTAGCCCCAGGCAATACAGTGTGTGATTGACGATGGTGGCCGCCGCATCGCCGTACCGAGCACGTTGTCGCAACAAATCAGGCAACACGTCAGTTTCGAACATTTCCTTCATTTCCCACGGTACACCGGGCAGCGCGTAGATCAACTTATCGCCGACCGGACAGATCAGACCGGGCGCAGTACCGACAATCGTCGGCATCGCTTGCGCGCCGACCGGAACATCGGCTTGCAGAGCGTTGTTGTCGGCGAAAGGGCGACCGCGCTGATGAAAGATTGCTTCAATGCGCGTGAACAGCGCAGGGTCGCGTTGTAACGGTACGCCCATCACGTCGGCAATCGCTTGTCGGGTGATATCGTCCTGTGTCGGCCCCAAACCGCCGCAAGTAATCACGACATCGGATCGCGCCAACGCCTGACGTAACGCCTCCTGAATGCGCGTCAGATTGTCGCCAACCCGCGCCTGAAAATAACAATCGACGCCAAGTGTCGCCAGCCGCTCAGCCAGCCACGCTGAATTGGTATCGACGATTTGACCTAAAAGCAATTCGGTGCCTAACGCAACAATTTCGCAACGCATCGGTTTTTTCCAAAAGGCGACAGTTTGAAAACAGAATAGGTTAACATTATAATAATTTTTTCATCCCCTTGGAAAACTCATGGAACAAAGCCCCGCCGTCACCACCGCTGCTCCTGCCGTCAAACAGCCGCCCATCCTCTTCAACAAAACTCAGGGCATCATCGCCCAGCTCAATGCCTTGCTCGACGGCAAGCTGATCGTTTACTGGAACAATGTGCGCGGCTCGGTGTGCCACAACGACGTGATCGTACTCTATCGCATTCTGGAAAGAATCGGGCCGCAGGAAACGATTTACCTGTTCATCAAATCCGGCGGCGGCACCGGCGAAGCGGCGCTGCGTATCGTCAACCTGATTCGTCAGTTCAGCCAACGGCTGGTGGCGCTGGTACCGCTCGAGTGCGCCTCGGCGGCAACCATGATCGCCATCGGCGCCAACGAAATTCGCATGGGACCGCTCGCCCACCTCACCGCCGTTGACACTTCGCTGACGCACGCGCTCTCACCGCTCGACCGCGACAACGATCGCGTCAGCGTCAGCCTCGACGAATTAACGCGCGTGATTCGCCTCTGGCGCGCCGAACCTTCCGACGCCAAGGTCAATCCTTATCAAGCGTTGTTCGAGCATGTTCACCCGCTCGTCGTCGGCGCGGTTGACCGCGCTGAATCGCTCTCCATCATGTTGTGCCGAGAGTTGCTCGCTTACCACGTTGCCGACGAAACCGCTGCCAATCAAATCGCCGCCACACTGAATTCCAAATATCCGGCGCACAGCTATCCGATTCTGCTCGACGAAGCGCGCAAGATCGGCTTGAACGCGCAACGGATCTCGCCGGAAATTAACGCGCTGCTGCTCAAACTCAATTTGCTCTACAGCGAAATCGGCCAGAAAGCGACCACCGATTTCGACGAAATTCGCTCGCACAGCAACGAAATTCTCAACATCTGGGAAGCGAGCGACATTCAACTCTTTTTCCAGCAAGACAAGGATTGGTTTTATCGCACCGAGGAACGGCGCTGGATCACGCTCAACGACAACAGCAGTTGGCGTTCGATCACCCGTGAAAACGGCAAGATCAAAAAGAGTTTTCTGCACATTTCTTGAGCTTGGCGCGTGGGTGGAAAGCGCAGGGGCAGCGTTCTGCCGCCCGTTTCCCACCAACCGACGGCGCAAAAAAAACCGCCTTCCGAAGAAGGCGGTTTTTTTGCGAATGCAAAGATAAGGATAAAACTTATTCCGCGCTTCCCGTTGCCGCTTGCGCGCTCGCCACGGCGGCATTGTGAGCAGCCTTGGCGCTGCGGCTTTGCAGTTTCTCCTTGATCCGCGCCGACTTGCCGGAACGCGAACGCAGGTAATACAGTTTGGCGCGACGCACATCGCCGCGACGTTTGACTTCGATGCTGGCAACCAGCGGCGAATACATTTGGAACGTGCGCTCGACGCCTTCGCCGGACGAAATTTTGCGCACGATGAACGAGCTGTTCAGCCCGCGGTTACGCTTGGCGATCACCACGCCTTCGTAAGCCTGCAACCGCTCACGGTTGCCTTCCTTCACTTTGACTTGCACGATGACGGTGTCGCCGGCAGAAAAATCAGGGATGGTTTTCCCCAAGCGTTGTATTTCTTCGCGTTCCAGTTGTTCAATCACATTCATGGTTTACTCCACTCGGTTAATGGCCTTCGGCCTCTTGCGTGCAGCGCAGGACGCCTCCTGATGCGCGCTGTTTCTTCGTTCGATGAATCGCTCCATCGCTTTTGCGCTCGTGGCTGGTTTCGCCACGACCACGAAAATCTATTTCTTTGCCTTGTCAGTGTACGCTTGCCCGGTGTGCGCTTGCCAATACTTTTCCAGCAACCGCGCGTCCTCTTTCGTCAATCCGCGCCGCTCCAGCAACTCCGGGCGGCGTTCCGCCGTTCGTCCCAGCGACTGTATCCGTCGCCACTGCGCTATCGCCGCGTGGTCGCCCGACAACAGCACTTCGGGCACCGCCTCATCTTCGTACACCGGCGGCCGCGTGTAGTGCGGACAATCGAGCAAACCATCAACAAACGACTCCTCTTCCGCCGACGCTTCGTCGTTCAGCGCCCCCGGCAATTGCCGCACCAGCGCGTCGATCAGCATCAACGCCGGCAACTCACCGCCTGACACCACGAAATCGCCAACGGCGATTTCTTCATCCACTTCCCGCGCCAGCAAACGCTCATCGATACCTTCATAACGCCCCGCCAGCAGAATCAAACCTATGCCCTGCTGCGCTTGGGCATTCAACGCCGTCACCCGCGCATGCGTCAGCGGCGTTCCCGCCGGCGACAAATACAACACGCGACTCGCCGCACAACCTGCATCGGCCTGCGCCACCCGCGCCGCTTTCAACGCCGCCGCCAGCGGCGCCGCCAGCATCACCATTCCGGGGCCGCCGCCGTAAGGGCGATCGTCCACCGTTCGGTGCGGGTCACTGGTAAACGCGCGCGGATTCCACAACGCCAGCGACCACAAATTTTTTGTCAGCGCCCGCCCCACCACACCGAACCGCACCGCTTGTTCCACCATCTCGGGAAAAAGCGTCACCACATCCATGCGCATGATACGGCCACCTTCCACGGCATCGCGTCAATCGCCGCGTTGCCAATCCACTTTGAGACGCCCTTCCGCCAACTCGATTGCATCCACATACGCCTCGACCAAAGGAATCAACGTCTCGGCAAGTTTCTTACCGTCTTCCGTCGGCGACGTCACATGCAGCACCGGCTGCGCGCCATATTCCTGCACCGCCGTCACCGTTCCCAGCGTTTCATTCTCGCGGTTGATCACCGTCAGCCCGATCAAATCGGCGAAATACACTTCTCCCGGATCGAGCGCAGGCAACGATTCACGCGGCACGGCAATCGACATTCCCTGCAACATCACCGCATCTTCGCGCGTCGTCACCCCTTCCAAAGCCGCCAGCACATACGCGCCGTGCACCTTGCCGTCTTCGAGCCGGTAAACCCGCGTGACGCCCTGGAGGTCAATCAACAACCATTGTTGATACGTCAACAACGTGTCTTGAGCAGCAGTGAACGGCCGCACCTTCAACCACCCCCGAACGCCGTAGGGCGCAACCACGCGCCCCATCACGACTTGGGGTTTAACCATTTACGCCGTTGCAGCGGGCGTTGCTGCGGGTTGTGCCGCCGGTTGTGCCGCTTTAGCAGCGCGCTTGGCCAACATCGCTACCGTATCCGACAACTGAGCGCCGCGCTCCTGCCAGAACGTAATCCGATCCATCGCCAGACGCACACCTTCTTCCTTGTCGTTGGCGATAGGATTGTAAAAGCCGACCCGTTCAATGAACCGACCGTCGCGCCGATTCCGCGAATCAGCAACGACCACATGATAAAAAGGGCGCTTCTTGGCGCCGCCGCGAGCAAGTCGAATGACGACCATAATCGTTATGCCTCAATGGGTTATGCGAAAAAAAGAGGGTGATTATAACCCAAAACCTGCCCGCTTGTCTGCCTTGGCGCCGGATGCGCCTAAACAGGGAGATTGAGCTGAAATAACCGTTAACTTATTGATTTACAAGAAGAATAATGGTGGAGGTGGCGGGAGTCGAACCCGCGTCCGAAAGCTCTCTACAGTCGGGACTACATGCTTAGTGTCGTCATTGTCTCTCATTCACCCGCCGCCGACGCACAGGCTGCGGGCAAACCAGTCACCTAAGTTTAACGCCGTCCCCAAGTGACCCGAAGCGGCGCGATCGCTTTGAATGTCCTTGCCGCCTCTTGCGAGGCCCGGGTCAAGCGCTACCCGGTGCAAGGTCCGGCGGGGTTAAGCCGCCAGAGCGTAAGTTTCTTCGTTCGCAGTTAATTTTGCGATTGCTCGAGTTTTACGAGGTACAAGCGCCTCGGCATGCCCCGCGCTGCTTCAATGCCCCCGTCGAAACCGGTACACCCCCATGATGGGTAGGCTTGCCCGTCTGTTCAGGCAGATAGCGCGTAGGAAGTGATTTTACCACGATCACCACGACGCCTCACACCACCCCTACGAAACACCAAATGTCCTTTCCTAAATCTGAATCGCCCCGTTCTCCTCCGCCGCTTCCTTGACATCGGCAGCGCTGCCGACCAGTAACGGATCGGGCGGCACGACAACATCCGTATTCTTTTCGGGGTACGGCAAGTTATAGAGGAAGTGGCGAAAGCAGTTGATACGGGCGCGCTTCTTGTCGTCGGATTTGATCACGATCCACGGCGCGTCGCCGGTATCGGTGTGAAAAAACATTGCATTTTTGGCGGTGGTGTATTCGTCCCATTTATCGAGCGACTGGATGTCGATGGGCGACAATTTCCAATGCTTCAACGGATCGTCGCGGCGCGAGATGAAGCGGCGCAACTGCTCTTCACGACTGACTGAAAACCAGTATTTGAACAAACGAATGCCGCTGTTGACCCACATTCGCTCAATCTCCGGCGCTTGTCGCATGAATTCGAGATACTGCTGCGGCGTGCAAAAACCCATCACCCGTTCGACGCCGGCGCGGTTGTACCACGAACGATCAAACAAAACGATCTCGCCCGCCGCCGGCAAATGCGCGGTATAGCGCTGAAAATACCATTGCTGTTGTTCGAGGCTGCTCGGCTTGTCGAGCGCGACGACGCGCGCGCCGCGCGGATTGAGATGTTCCATGAAGCGCTTGATGGTGCCGCCCTTGCCGGCTGCATCGCGCCCTTCAAACAACAATGCGAGACGCTGCCCTTCGCCCTTCACCCAATTTTGCACTTTCAGTAATTCGATCTGTAACTCGGCTTTGAGACGCTCGTATTCGTTGCGGCGCATCCGCACCCGATACGGATACGACAACGGCAGCGTGGCGGAACTGCTGTCTTCGGCAGTGCCCGGCGGCGCCGCCGCCACCTCTCGCGCTTTCGGCGCCTGACTGGTGGCTTTGATGATGCGCACCATTTCTTCGCGGGTGCGACGCACTTCGTTGATGTGCCGACTTCCCCGTTTCTTCTTCGGCACCACTGGTTTCGGAGAAGCATCGGGCTTCGTCGATTTCACGGCTCCCGCCGTCTTGCGCTTGCGAAAACTTTCGGTTTGGGTTTTGACCGCCATAACGCCCTCCTTGAAATGGAACGCCTGCCATACTAAAAATTTAATCATACGCGCCTCTTTTGGCGACGTCGAGCATCGCGTATGATAGCAGTTGGCGCTCCGGATATTCGCCGCTTTGAGGAGGATTCATGAAGAAGAAAGGAAAAACACTGGTGCCGCGCAATCCCTTTGCGCTGGCGGCGCGGCAACGTCGCGCGGGCGCGCACGACAAGACATACAAAGTCAAACGGCGCGATGACCGACAGGCGTTGCGAAAACTGGCGTATTCAGAAAAAGAAGAGGACGGCAACCCCGTCCTTTTTTATTGCCGCGCCAAACGTCCGTTCTCCGGCAACGGAATGTCGGTGTGACTGGCGCGAAACGGATTGATGTCGATGCCGCCGCGTCGGGTATAGCGCGCATAAACCGACAGCCGCAGCGGCGAACAGCGCCGCATCACCTCCATGAAAATGCGTTCGACGCATTGCTCGTGAAAGCCATGGTGACGACGCAGCGATATGAAGTATTTGAGCAACCCCTCGCGCTCGATCGGATGTCCGGTATAAGTGATTTGTACACTGCCCCAATCGGGCTGCCCTGTTACCGGACAGTTGGATTTCAGCAGATGCGAGGTCAGCGTTTCGGTCACTATCGGCGCATCGGCGCGCGCCGATAAAAATTCGGGATGCGGCGTGTAAGTGTCAACGTGAATCGGCAGCGCGTCGAGACAAAATCCTTCGAGCGACGCGATGCGTTGCTCTGAAAAGCGGGATGGCAAAACGATCTCAACGTCCACCGTCGCGCCGACGGCGGCAGAAAGATCGCGCGTCAAAACATCGCACACTTCGTTTGCCGAAGAAAACATCGTTTGATTGAAACTGTTCAAATACAGCTTGAGCGATTTCGATTCGATGAGGTTCGGCGAAGCGACGGGAACGGTGAAGCGCGCCAGCGCTACGCACGGCTTGCCGCTCGGCTCCAGCCACGACAACTCAAAAGCGTTCCAGAAATCGACGCCGTCAAACGGTAGCGGTGAATTGGAGTCGATGCCAAGATCGGCACGACCGACCGCGCGCGCAATCGGAAAAAGAAGCGAAGCTTCGTAATGTTCGCTGTAAACGCTGGCCCTGCCGAGTGAACCGTGATCGAGAGGATTCATGAAAGTTAGAAAGGGTCAACGTCGGGGGTTTTCTTTTGCGGCGATTCAACGGGAGAAGGCTTGCCGAAGATGGGCGCTAACAACTTGTGAAAAAGTTGCCCAAGCGAAGGGGGGTGATAAGAAGGTTTTGGCTTCGCTTGCGGTAGCGCTTGCTCATCATTCAACAACTCCGCCAGCGCTTCACGCGCTGGAAGCCAACCCGCTTCCGGCACCATGATGATTGCGCCAAAAACGTCTATCTGCGCTCCGGGATACAGTCCGCTGAGGTATTTGTTGTGCACAAAGTATGGAATCCCCGCCGCAACCAAGAGGCTCTCTGCCAACGCGAGATCGACGGTACCACTGGGACGATAGACGGGAACCATGAAATTTCCAGAGACCAAGGATGAAACGCAACGCCTCAATCGAAGAATACCACAGAGCGCCCCCGGTTTGTCTTTGGCGCGCTTACGCCTGCAGTCGTTGCGTGTCGGCGAGAAGCCCCGTCAGATAGATGATGAATCGCGCTGCTTGCGCGCCGTCGATCACGCGATGATCGTAGGAAAGCGACAGCGGCAACATCAGTCGCGGCGCGAAAGCGTTGCCGTCCCACACCGGCTGTTTCGCGCTCTTGGAGACGCCGAGCACCGCCACTTCCGGCGCGTTGACGATCGGCGTGAAAGCGGTGCCGCCGATACCGCCCAGCGACGAAAGCGTGAAAACGCCGCCCTGCATTTCGCTCGGCGCCAACTTGCCGACGCGCGCTTTGGTTGCCAGCGCGGCTGTTTCGGCGGCAATCTCGCTGACCGATTTTTGATCGCAATTCCGAATGACCGGCACGACGAGGCCATTCGGCGTGTCCGCCGCGAAACCGAGATGGTAGTATTTTTTGAGAATCAAATTCTCACCCTGCAACGACGCATTGAAATCGGGAAAACGCTTCAGCGCGCTAACACACGCTTTTATCAGAAACGCCAGAATCGTCACCTTGACACCGCTATTCTCGTTCTCTTTGTTGAGCATCACGCGCAATGCTTCAAGCTCGGTGATGTCGGCACGGTCGAATTGCGTGACGTGCGGAATCATCGTCCAGTTGCGCGCCAGATTGGCGCCGGAAATTTTCTTGAGTCGCGACAACGGCACGGTTTCAATCGCGCCAAATTGCGCGAAGTCAACCGTCGGCCACGGCGGCAACCCGCTGGCGACATCGGGCTTTGCTGCGCCACCTTCGAGCGTTTTCTTGACGAACGCTTTGACATCTTCTTCAACGATGCGCTCTTTCAAACCGGAACCGCTGACTTGCGACAAATCGACGCCGAGTTCGCGCGCGAATTGACGCACCGGCGGCGAAGCATGGGGAGCGGTAGAGCTTGCTTGAACTTCTTCGGGTTTGGATAATTTGGGCTTCGGCGCTTCGGTTTTTTGTGTTTGCGCTTTCACCTGCGACGCAGGCGTTGGCGCTTTTTCTTGAGCCACTTCAACCGGCGGCGCTGCCGGTTTTTTCGATGTCCCATCGGAAGTTTCCAGCGTCAATAAAACCTGCCCTTCGTTGACGATATCGCCGATCTGAATTTTCAATTCGCGCACCGTCCCGGCATGCGGCGACGGCACTTCGATCGTCGCTTTTTCCGATTCGAGCGTTATCAGCGGCGTGTCCTTTTCGATCACGTCGCCGACGGCAACGAGCACTTCGATCACCGGCACATCTTTGAAGTCGCCGAGATCGGGAAGTTTGATGTCGATCGTACTCATGAAATCAACCTGTCTGTTTTTGTTAGGGATACACTGCGCGATTCTCAGCCGTTCGGGCTGAGTCTGTCGAAGCCCCGGCGATGCGTCGCTCACCCTTCGACAATCTCAGGGTGAATAGAGCAAAGCAGCGCATCTCTGAATCCTCGCGCGCGCCAAAATTCAAACCGTCCACGGTGCCGGCTTTTCCGTATCGAGCGCGTATTTTTTCAACGCTTCAGTCACTTTCGTCGCCGGAATCGCGCCATCGTCCGCCAACGCTTTCAACGCCGCCACGGTAATCCAGTAGCGATTGACTTCAAAGAAGTGGCGCAGTTTCTCGCGCGTGTCGGAGCGACCGAAGCCGTCGGTACCCAGCGTCACGTAGCGCCGACCCAACGGCAAATAACGACGAATCTGCTCGGCAAACGCGCGGTTGTAGTCGGTAGCGGCGATGATCGGCCCTTGCGTGTTCTTCAAGCAAGTTTCAACATGCGACGCTTGCCGCGCCGCCGTCGGCTGCAACAGATGTTCGCGCTCGCGTTGGCGACCTTCACGTTCCAGTTCGGTAAAGCTCGGACAACTCCACAACGTTGCGGTCACACCCCAATCGTCGCGCAACAAATCGGCAGCGGCCATCGCTTTGCGGAAGATCGTGCCAGAACCGAGAAGCTGAACTTGCAGTTTATTTTTTCCACTCGCGTCCTCGACGCTGAAGCGGTACATGCCTTTTGCGATGTCGGCTTCCACGCCTTTCGGCATTTCGGGGTGCTCGTAGTTTTCGTTCATCAGCGTGATGTAGTAAAACACGTCTTCCTGATCGGCGAGCATCCGGCGCAAACCGTTTTGCAGAATCACCGCCAACTCATACGAGAACGTCGGATCGTAGCTGATGCAATTCGGAATCGTCGCCGACAGCAAATGGGAATGGCCGTCCGCATGCTGCAAACCTTCGCCGTTCAAGGTCGTGCGTCCGGCGGTGCCGCCGAGCAAAAAGCCGCGCGCGCGTTGGTCACCGGCTGCCCAAGCGAGATCGCCAAAGCGTTGAAAACCGAACATCGAATAATAGATGTAAAACGGGATCATCGGCTCGCCGTGCACAGAATACGAGGTTGCCGCTGCGATCCAGTCGGCCATCCCGCCCGCTTCGTTGATGCCTTCCTGCAAAACCTGACCGTTCTTCGCTTCCTTGTAAAACATCAGCTGATCGGCGTCTTCCGGCGTATAAAGTTGACCGACTTGCGACCAAATACCGATTTGTCGAAACAATCCTTCCATGCCGAACGTCCGCGATTCATCGGGAACAATCGGCACAACGCGCTTGCCGAGATGCGGGTCGCGCAATAACATCTGCAAAATTTGCACGAACGCCATCGTCGTCGAAATTTCGCGCGTCTCCGTGCTTTTCAGAAAACGTTCAAACGCTTCCAGACCGGGCGCCGGCAACGCGCCGGCGCTCATGCGTCGTCCCGGCTTGTAGCCGCCCAGCGCTTCGCGCCGCGCTTTCATGTAGCGAAGCTCCACCGAGTCCGGCGGCAGCGGCAGATATTCGAGCTTCTCCACCTGCTCGTCGGTCAACGGCAATTTGAAGCGATCGCGGAATCGTTTGAGCGAATCCAAAGTCATCTTCTTCGCCTGATGCGCGATGTTGGCAGCCTCGCCCGACGCGCCCATGCCGTAACCCTTGATCGTTTTGGCGAGAACCACCGTCGGCTGTCCGCGATGCTCGCTCGCCGCCTTGTACGCCGAATAAACTTTGTGCGGATCGTGACCGCCGCGATTCAGTTGCCAAAGATCGTCGTCACTCATGCCGGTAATCAGTGTTTTCAGTTCCGGCGTGTTGAAAAAATTCTCGCGCACATAAGCGCCATCGCGCCCTTTGAACGTTTGATAATCGCCGTCGAGACATTCCATCATCCGCCGCTTCAGCGCGCCGTTTTTATCGCGCGCCAACAACGCATCCCAATGGCTGCCCCAAATCACCTTGATTACATTCCAACCGGCGCCGCGAAATTCAGCCTCGAGCTCCTGAATGATTTTACCGTTGCCGCGCACCGGCCCGTCGAGACGTTGCAGATTGCAGTTGACGACAAAAATCAGATTGTCGAGTTTTTCACGACCGGCCATGCTGATCGCGCCGAGCGCTTCCGGCTCATCGGTTTCACCGTCGCCGAGAAACGCCCACACCTTGCGATGGCTGTGCTTGCCGAAACCGCGACTTTCGAGATAACGCAAAAAGCGCGCCTGATAAATCGCCATCAGCGGGCCCAGCCCCATCGACACCGTCGGAAACTGCCAGAATTCCGGCATCAGCCACGGATGCGGGTACGACGACAAACCATTGCCGTCAACCTCCTGACGAAAATGATCCATCTGCTCTTCCGTCAAACGCCCCAACAAAAAAGCGCGCGCATAAACGCCGGGCGCGGAATGCCCTTGCAGAAAAGTCAAATCACCGTTGTGCGCATCGCCGTCGCCATGCCAGAAGTGATTGTAGCCGACCTCATAAAGCGTTGCCGCCGAAGCGAAACTGGCGATGTGACCGCCGACATTGGAATTCTTGTTGGCGCGCAACACCATCACCGCCGCGTTCCAGCGCACATACGAACGAATGCGATGTTCGATTTCCTGATCGCCGGGAATCGGCGCTTGCTGATCGAGCGGAATCGTGTTGATGTATTCAGTGTTGGCCGAGAACGGCAGATTGACGCCTTCGAGGCGCGCTTTTTCGATCAACTGCTCGATCAGAAAATGCGCCCGGATCGGGCCGGCGTGTTGCAGAACGCCCTCCAGCGCCGCCAACCATTCCTGGGTTTCCTGGGGATCGTAATCATGTTCAGTAGTCATGTGAGACCTCATCAACGGGTTGTGCCCTCGGTAACAGTCGCTCATGGACGGAACGGATAAGCTCCAACCTGAGAAATAGCAACACCTGCGACCGCTTTATGATCGAGCGTTGTAGTTTTTTATTTTGCCACAATTTTTGAAAAACAAAAAAAACGATGACATCCGTCCAGATCTTGCATTACTTGCAGCGCCAATTGAAAAAGATGACCTGCAACAGAGAGAACAACCCTCCGCCCGCTTTCACGAACGCCTCCTTTCAAAATTCCCCTCAGAGGAGGGGGCACCAAAAGTGGACGAGATAGTCGAAAGGTAACGTGACGGCACGGGCAGTAAAATGCCGCCCCTATGAATTCCCGCGTGTGCGCGCCCGCGCCACTACTTTTCCACTGATCCACCGCAACATCACACTCATCGCCACGGCTGCCAACAATAATGCCACAGCAGCGGCCTGCCAGAACGCGGCTGGCGCATGCTCGGCGGCCAGCGGCCCCACGCCGTGGTAGGCCAGCAGGTAACCACCGCTCAGGCCCAGACCCCACAGCAGCACCGAATACACCGCCACCGGCGCCAGCGTGACGCGGTAGCAGCGCAGCAGGAACACCGCCACCGTCTGCGTCGAATCGGCCAGGTGGTACAGCGCCACCCACGCCAGCAACTGCGCCGCCAGCAGCGTTACCCCGGCCTGCCGGGCGTAGACCGCCGCGATCCACGGCTTGGCGATGAACACGGCGGCGGCCAGCGTCAGGCCCATCAGCATCGCCGTGCCGGCGGCGCGCAGGGCCACGCGCCGGGCGCGCGCCTCGTTGCCCGCGCCGCGCCAGTAGCCCACGCGCGCGCTGGCCGCCACGCCCAGCGACAGCGGCACCATGTACAGCAGCACCGCCACGTTGGCCGCGATCTGGTGCGCCGCCGTCGCGGTGGTGCCCAGCCGGGCGATGAACAGCGCCATCAGCGTGAACGACGTCACCTCCACCAGCACGCTCAGCGCCGCCGGCAGGCCCAGCCGCGCAAAGGCGCGCAGCGTGGGCAGGTGCGGGCGCTCCATGGGCCGCCACAGCGCCAGCGGCGCGAACAACGGCTGGGTGCGCAGCAGCACCAGCGCCAGCAGGAACAGGAAATAATTCACCGCGAACGTGGCCCAGGCGCAGCCCACCACGCCCAGCGCCGGCACGCCCGCGCCGCCGAAGGTCAGCCAGATCGACAGCGGCACCTTGACGCCGAGCGCCAGCACTTGCAGCCAGGTCACCAGCCGGGGCACGCCCAGCGCCTGGCTGAGCGTGCTGAAGGCGCGAAACAGCAGCGCCGCCGGCAGGCTCCAGCTGGCCACGGCCAGATAGTCGCGCACCACTGGCTGCAAGCCGGCGGGCACCTCGGCCCAGCGCAGCAGCGGCCCGGGATGCAGCAGCACGGCGATGCCTAGCGCGCTGGCCGCCGCGCACACGTACAGCGCCTGCCGCACCGACGGCCCGATGTCCTGCGGTCGGTCGGCCCCGCGCATCTCGGCCCAGATCGGCAGCAGCGCCTGCACCAGCCCGGTCATCGCCACAAAGACGGTCACCATGATGGCAGCGCCTACCGCCAATGCGGCAAGGGCTTCCACCGAATAGCGTCCCGACACGATGGTATCGGTCACCCCGTAACTCATCGCGGCGAGTTGTCCGACGAAAACTGTGACGGAGTGGGCAACGACAGTCCGAAAATCACCCGGAGAGCGATTGGCGTTGGCGGAGGTTGAGGGGGGCATGGGGCGTATTATGTCAGGATTACGAGGGGCCAAGCGATGACGTGACGCCCCCAAGCTTTCAGCGACTTCGCCGCTCACCTCTCAACCACCTCGTCCACCATCGCCCCGCAGGACGTATCAGACGTCTGATTCCTGCTCCTCCCACAAGCAACGGCCTTCTTTTTGCAGCGCGGCCAGATAGGCGCGGTGCGCGGCTTGCTCTTCGTTGTTGGGACGCAAAATTTTGAGCGGGCGCGCGTTGTTGGTTGCAGCGGCGGCGCTGGGTAGGTTGCGGGCGTTCTGCGGTTTCAGCGACGGCGGGATGATCAGCGATTCCTGCCCGCGAGTCAGCGCCAAATACACTTCGGAGAGCAACTGCGCGTCGAGGCAAGCGCCGTGCAAAGTCCGGTGCGCGTTGGAAATGCCGAAGCGCTCGCACAAGGCGTCGAGATTGTTGCGCTTGCCGGGGAACAACTCGCGCGCTTTTTGCAACGTGTCAATTAAGCTGCCGTAAATTTGCGCGCACGGCAGTTTTTCGAGACGCGCCAGTTCGGCGTCGAGAAACGCGATATCAAACGGCGCGTTGTGAATGATCCATTCAGCGCCCTGACAAAACGACACGAATTCGTCGGCGATGTCGGCAAAGAGCGGCTCGTCTTTCAGCCGTTCCAGCGTCAAGCCGTGAATGTTGGTGGCCTCGATGTCGATGTCGCGCTCGGGATTGAGATACCAGTGACGAAGATTGCCGGTAGGCCGCCGCGACACCATTTCCAGCGCTGCCAGTTCGATGATGCGGTGCCCCTGTTGCGGATACAGGCCGGTGGTTTCGGTGTCGATAACGATTTGACGCATGGGTGTATTGTAGCGCAGGAAGGGGACGATGGGCTTCGCTCATTTATTCCGTCCGCCCTGAGCTTGTCAAAGGGCAAACGGTATATCTACATTTTCATGAATGACGCAATCTTTTCACGATCCTTGTTCACGCGCATCGTCATGCACGTCTTCTTGCTCATGTAAAGCGTAGCGAAATTCCTAATGTCTGAACTTCTGTATCGTCGCTTGAATTTCGGCAATCGCCCGTTCGATTTCTTCGTCGGTCAGTTCGCGGTTGGCGCCGGTGTGGTTGGTCACGGTGACGGTGCGTTCGAGTTCGGTTTGGAATTCGCCGGAACTCATTCTCGCGGTTTCGGTGGCCGGCGCGGTATTGGTATCGGTGTCGGTATCCCAGCGCATGATGATGGTGGACAGGTTGTCGCCATCGGCGCCGCCGCGTTGTTGCGCTTCGCGCATCATTTTCGGCGCGGCTTGCAGGAGCGGCGCCGAGGTGAGGATGTTGGCGATTTCGCGCGCCGGCATGACGGTCCAGAAACCGTCGGAGCACAGCAGCAGGATGTCGTTGGTGCGCAGGGTGGTGCGCCGCGACAAGTCGATGACCGGCTCGACGGCGCCGCCCAGACAACTGTATATCCGGTTGCGCTCGGGATGGTAGGGAACTTCGTCTTCGGTAATCAGGCCGCGGTCGAGCAGATACTGCACTTTCGAGTGATCTTTGGTCTGGCTGTAGAGTTGCCCTTGTCGAAACAGGTAAAGCCGCGAATCGCCGGCGTGCGCCCAATAGGCGTAGCCCGATTGTATGATAACGGCGACGCAGGTGGTGCGCGGCGTTTCGACCAGCGAGAACTGGCGCGCGTAAGACCCCAGCGCAGCATGAGCGCGACGCATGGTGTCGTGCAGAAATTCGAGCGGATTACGCAACACCGGCTGGGCTTCCTGCTGGAATCGCTCGGCGAACAAGCGCACGGCTATTTGTGCGGCAATTTCGCCGCCGGCGTGTCCGCCCATGCCGTCGGCCAGCACCATCAGCAGAGTATCGCGTCCGTAAATGTAGGCGATCCTGTCTTGATTGACTTTGCGCGAACCTTTGCGCGAATCCTGAAAAATGGTAAATCGCATAAGTCTGCCGGAAGCTGAATTATCGTCTGCTCACCAGACCTCTAATGTTATCTAAAAAAGATGGCTTGGGTTGCGGTTCTTCAAAAGAGAGCAACACTTTTTGCAAAGTCAGCAGGCTTTGCGGGCGACGCGCCGGGTCGAGGTCGAGGCAGCGGTCGATCACATGCAGCAAGGTGTTGGTGTAGCGTCCCGCCCACAGTTTGCGCGCGGTAATCAAATGGTCTTCTTTCATGCGGGCATCGGCGGCCTGCGGCGCAAATCCGGCGAGGCAGGCGAACATCGACGCGCCGACGCCATAAACGTCAGTCCACGGCCCCAGCTTGGTCACGTCGCGCTGATACTGTTCGGGCGCGGCGAAGCCCGGCGTGTACATCGGCGAAAAACGCCCCGTCGTACTCGACAGCGTTTGCTGGGCAGCACCGAAATCGAGCAAGACCGGAATGCCGTTGGTGCGCAGGTAGATGTTGGCGGGCTTCAAATCCAGATGCAACAACCGATGGGTATGCACTTCGCGCAAACCGTTCAGCAGCCGGATGAAAACGCCGCGAATGAAACGCTCCGACAAACGGTCCTGCTTGATCTGGATGTGTTGCTGCAAGGTGCGGCCATTCTCGTAGCGCATCACCATGTACACGGTTTCGTTGGCGCGAAAGAAATTCAGCACGCGCACCACGTTCGGGTGGTCGATGCGCGCCAGCGCCCTGCCCTCTTCAAAAAAACATTTCATGCCGTAGCGGAAGGTCGTCAGATTTTCGACGGTGCTGGCGCGAATGATGTCGCCCTCCATCCGAACTCCGAGCGTGGCGGGCATGTATTCCTTGATGGCAACAATTTCTCCGTTTTGATCCGTAGCGCGATAGACAATCGAAAAGCCGCCTCGACTGATCTGTTGTTCGATGCGGTAATTCAGCAATCGGTAGCCCGGCGAGAGCGCCTGATTTTTGGCAACGGCCATGTTAAGCGAGTCTGGTTAAAAGTTTTCCGGCAAAATCAACCGGCATCATGGGATTTTCCTTGTGTCGCCAAATAAAGTAAAGTGATGTTCCTGATAGTTTGATGAAATTTGGCAAAAATGAGCGTTTTGAGTATGACCGGCTTTGCCGTTGCCTCCGCCAACATCGGCGGCGACACCCTGAATGTCGAACTGCGGGCAGTCAATCACCGCTATCTTGATGTCACTGTCAAGACCCCGGACGAGCTGCGGCTGCTGGAGCCGGTCTTGCGCGAACGGCTGGCGGCGCGGATGAAGCGCGGCAAGGTAGATTGCCGGGTGTCGCGGGCTCGCAACCCGGAAGCGGCGCCGGGACTTCGGATCGACGCCGCTCTGGTGGCGGCGTTGCTGGCCGTTGCCGGGGAAATTCATGCTCAGGCGTCAACGGCGGCGCCGCTGACGGTGAACGAAATTTTGCGCTGGCCGGGCGTGCTGGCGGCGCAGGATGCCGCCGACGAAACGCTGTCGGCGGCGACGCTGACGGTTTTTGATGCCGCTTGGGACGATTTTGCCGCCTCACGGACACGCGAAGGCGGTAAACTGGCGACGGTACTGTTGCAATGTTGCGACGCGATGGAAGCGCAAGTGGCGCGTGTCATGCCGCGAATTCCGGCCATTCACGCCGCTTATCAGGCCAAACTGACCAGTCGTCTGCAAGAGGCCGGGCTCGACCCCGACGAGGAGCGGCTCAAGCAGGAGTTGGCGCTGTTTGCCACCCGCATCGAGATCAGCGAAGAAGTCACGCGGCTCGCCACGCATATCGATGAAGTCCGCCGCGTGCTCGGCTCCGGCGGTGCGGTCGGCAAGCGGCTCGATTTTCTGGCGCAGGAATTGCATCGCGAAGCCAACACGCTCGGCGCCAAATCGGTCGATGTAGAACTCTCGCAAGTCGCGCTCGAGTTGAAAGTGCTGATCGAACAAATGCGCGAACAAATTCAAAACCTCGAATAAAGTCAAAACTTCGTATAAGGAAAATCATGGCTGAAGTCACTATCTCCCCCTCAATTGCCACCGGTTGTCTTTTCGTGCTGGCGGCTCCCTCCGGCACTGGTAAAACGAGCCTCGTCAATGCATTACTGGATCGCGAGCCGGGCATCCGCTTGTCGGTGTCCTATACCACGCGGCCGTCGCGCCCGAACGAGCAGGAAGGCGTTCATTACCACTTCATCGATGACGCCCGCTTTCAGGCGCTGCGCGAAGCCGGTGAATTTCTCGAAGACGCGCATGTCTATGGACACTGGTACGCAACTTCGGCCACCTGGATCAAAAAACAGCTCGAAGCCGGTCAGGATATTCTGCTGGAAATCGACTGGCAGGGTGCGATGCAAGTGCGCTCGCTGTTCCCGGACAGCGTGCAGATTTTCGTGTTGCCGCCGTCGCTTACCGCGCTGCGAGAGCGGTTGGAAAAGCGCGGGCAGGACACACCCGAAGTCATCGCCCGCCGCCTCGTCAGCGTGCAGGAAGAATTTCGTCATTATGTCGATTTCGATTATGTTATTATCAACCAGACTTTCGGCAACGCTGTCGATGATCTGGTGGCAGTTGTCCGCGCCGCCCGCTTGCGGGCGCCGAGACAACGGTGGCGGCAAGCACGCTTGTTGCGCGAATTGATGACGGCCACGGGTTTTTAATTTCGTTTTCTGATTTTTTCTTTTGAGGAAGCCTTTATGGCGCGCATTACCATTGAAGATTGTTTGACCCATATCCCCAACCGCTTTGAGTTAACGCTGGCTGCGGCCAATCGCGCGCGCATGTTGTCTACCGGCGCGCAGCCCTTGCTCGATCCGGCGCGCGACAAGCCGACCGTGATCGCGTTGCGTGAAATTGCCGTCGGCAAAGTCGGCGCCGAAATGCTGCACAAGCAAACGGCCAACAAAGTGTCGCTGGCCGAAGCGTTTACGGAAAACACGCTGTTCACACTGCCGGCGACGCCGGTGACGACGACCGTCGATGTGTTTGAAGCGACAGCGCCGTCGGATGACGAAAGCACGCCATGAGCGAAAAACAACGCTCTCGTCGTGACGCGCGACCTTTTTGCGGGTAGCCTCGCTGCCCGCCGAAGGAAGTGACCACCAGCGACCTCCTACGCAAGCTCGGGCAGTATCTGCCCCCCGATGAGGTTGCGCTGGTAGAACGCGCCTACCGCTACGCGGAGCGTGCTCACGCTGATCAACGCCGCAAATCCGGCGAACCTTACATCACTCATCCGCTGGCCGTCGCCAGCATTCTCGCCGGTTGGCAACTCGATGCTCAGGCCTTGGCCGCCGCCTTGCTGCACGATGTGCTCGAAGACACGCCCGCCAGCAAAGAAGAATTGACGCGCGAGTTCGACAGCACCGTCGCTGATCTGGTTGATGCGGTATCCAAGCTCAACCAGCTCGATTTCTCGTCGCGCGAAGAAGCGCAAACCGAAACCTTCAGCAAGATGGTGCTGGCGATGGCGCGCGATGTGCGCGTGATTCTCATCAAGCTGGCCGACCGTTTCCACAACATGCAGACCTTGAGCGCGATGAGTCTGGCGGCGCGCCGCCGAATCGCCCGCGAAACGCGCGACATTTACGCGCCGATTGCGCAACGGCTGGGACTGTATGCGCTGCGACAGAGTCTGCTCGATCTGTCGTTCAAGTACCTGAACCCGTACCGCCATCGCGTTCTCGGCAGCGTGATCGAAACCATTCGCGCCGCCCGCAGCGATACGGTCGATGGCGTGTTGTCGTTGTTGCGTGAACGGCTGGCGAAACAACCGCAACTCAACGCCGAAGTGCGCGCCCGCGAGCGAACGATTTGCTCGGCCTACAACAAAATGCGCGGGGAGCATCTCACCTTGCAGCAAGTAATGGAGTCGTTTGGCGTGCTGGTGCTGACCGATTCGCGCAACGCTTGTTACACCGCGCTGGGCGTGTTGCACGAAATTTACAAGCCGCTGCCGGGGCGTTTCAAGGATTACATCGCGATTCCGAAAGCCAACGGTTATCAGGCGCTGCACACCATGTTGTTCGGGCCGGACAGCATTCCGATCGACGTGCAGATTCGCACCCACGACATGAATCTGATCGCCGAGAACGGAGTGGCGGCGTATTGGATGTACCGCTCGGGCAGCGATCTGGAACATCTGGCCGAAACGCAGCAAAACACCCGCCGCTGGTTGAAGGGGCTACTCGAAATGCAGACCGGCGGCGACGATTCGCGGGAGTTTGTCGAGAACATCAAGCGCGACCTTTTCCCCGAGGAAATTTACGTTTTCACGCCCAAGGGGCGCATCATGGTTTTGCCGCGCGGCGCCACCGTTCTCGATTTCGCTTACAGTATCCACACCGATGTCGGCAATCACTGCACCGGCGCGCGGATCGACCACGAAATCATGCCGCTGCGCACGGTACTGAAAAACGGCCATCAAGTCGAAGTGCTGACCAGCGCTGAAGCGCAGCCGATGCCTGCTTGGCTGTCGCTCGTCGTCACCGGCCGAGCGCGCTCGGCGATTCGCAACTTCCTCAAGAATCTGCAACAACAAGCGGCGGCGGCGCTCGGCGAACGCTTGCTCGGTTACGCGCTGGCCATTTTCAAGCTCGATGTCAAAAACATCACGTCGGAACAATGGCAAACTTTTGTCGAAACGCAGGGCGTGAAAACCGTCGCCGACTTGTTCACCGACATCGGGCGCGGCAAGCGTTTGCCGTTCACGGTTGCGCAAGCTTTCGCCCAGCGCCTGCGCGGTGAGCCGCAGCAACGACGCAGCACGGGATTCCAATGGCGCAGCCTTTTTTCGCAACGACGCGATGACGAATTGCAGTTGCAAGCAAGCGACAGCGACATTCTTCGCTACGCGCCGTGCTGCCGACCGCTGCCCAATGACCCAATCATCGGCTGGTTCCGCCCTGGGCAAGGGCTGGAAGTTCACGTCCGCGACTGTGCCACCCTGAAACAATCGGCGGCCAAGCAGGGCGAATGGATCGAAATGACCTGGCCGAACAACGCTCCACAAAAGCTGTATCTCACCGAAGTGCGCTCGTGGGCGCCGGATCGGCAGGGCTTGCTGGCCGATCAGGCGGGCGCCATCGCGCAGGCGGCCGCCAACATCCTTCAGGTCAACATCGAGCGCCCGCAGGGCGAGGCGCTGCCGGCGATGCAATTTTTGATCGAAGTGCGCGACCGCCAGCATCTGGCCGACGTGATCCGCGGGCTGCGGCGCGTAGCCGGAGTCAAGAAGGTACAGAGGGTGAAGGCGTAGGTTGTGGATCCGCAGGGGCGATTCGTGAACCGCCCTTGATCAAAAAAAAATAGTGATGGTACGAAGGACTGGATTCCCTGTCATTCCCGCGTAGGCGGGAACTTCGCAGGAATGACGGCGGAGTTAAAGGCAGGTGAGAAGGCGTAGGAGCGGGTTTCAAACCCGCCCTTTTGTTTTCCCCTGCTTGTGGGAGAGGAGTGTAGGGGCGGCATTCTGCCGCCTGTTCCGGCACAGACGAATGATGGCGGCCCCATTTCCACTTCTTCGGTATCCGGGCTTTCTGCTATCGGCGCAAGCCGTTTTCCAGTGTGCCACTTGCCGAAACGATGTCGGCGCGTTAAATTGCTGGTATTTTCAGACGGAGAAGCATTGTGTGGGAGATTATTCAGGCAGCAGGTTGGCCGATCTGGTTTCTGATTCTGGCCTCGGTCATTGCCCTACCGATCATCATTGAGCGTTTCTGGACGCTGCGTCGTTCCAACATCATTCCCAAGGGGCTGGTGAATCAGGTGCTCACCGAGTTCCGGCAAAAAGGGATGAGCACGCAGTTGTTGACGCAGACCGCGCAACGTGGCCCGCTCGGGCAGATCGTGGCCGCCGGGCTGGCCAATGCCCAGTCGCCGCGGGTGGTGATGAAGGAAGCGATTGAAGAAGTCGGGCGCGTCGTCACGCACCGTCTCGACCGTTTTCTGACGACGCTGGGCACGATTGCCGCGATGGCGCCGCTGCTGGGGCTGTTCGGAACGGTGATCGGGATGATCGAGATTTTCGGCTCGACGACGGTGACCGGCGCCAATCCGGTGCAACTGGCACATGGCATTTCGGTGGCGCTTTACAACACTGCGTTCGGGTTGATGATCGCCATTCCGTGCATGATTTTTTACCGCTACTTCCGGGCGCTGGTCGAATCCTACATGGTCGAGATGGAGCGCGAAGCCATCCGGCTGGTCGATGCGGTGCACGCCGCGCCGTCCCGTTGAAAGCGAAGGTGACTTCATGAATCTGCGCGGCTACCGAATGCGCGATGAGCCTGAGATCAATTTCATTCCGTTGATCGACGTGCTGTTGGTGATTCTGATTTTTCTGATGGTCAGCACCACGTATCAACGGATCAGCGAATTGCAGATCACGTTGCCCGAAGCGGCCAATGCCGACAAGCCGGACTTGAAGCCGACCGAAATCGACGTCGGTGTCGATGCGCAAGGCAATTATGTGATTAACAAACAGGTGTTTCGTTATTCGACCGCCGAGGATTTTGCCGCGCTGCTGACTTCGGCAGCGCAGGGCGGCAAAGACCCGGTGGTAATCATCAACGCCGACGCCAGCGCCACCCACCAATCGGTGGTGCGCGTGATGGAAGCGGCGCGACTCGCCAACATGACGCGGATCACGTTCGCCACCCGGCTTCCCGGTACCTGATCCCCGCCGCGATCCGGTACCGCCGTCTATGGGTTTATCGCCACTGTCGCAAGCTTTGCTGAACCTCTGGTACGCGCCGCGCCCGACGTGGTTGGCGTGGTTGCTGTGGCCGTGGTCGCTGCTTTTCAGAGCGCTGGCGAGCGTTCGCGCGGCGTTGTATCGGAACGGGCTGCTGCGAAGCGTCACGCTGCCGGTTCCGGTGATCGTCGTCGGCAACATCACGGTCGGCGGCACCGGCAAAACGCCGTTTGTGATCGCGCTGGCACAAGCGCTGGCGGAACGTGGCTTTCGACTTGGGATCATCAGTCGCGGTTACGGCGGCGAAGCCAGCGCCCGCGGCGATGTCGTCGGCGTCAATGCCGACAGCGACGTTCGGGAAGTCGGCGACGAAGCGGCGCTGATCGCGCGCGCCGGATGGCCGATGGCGGTGGGGCGTGATCGCGTTGCCGCCGGAAAAGCGTTGTTGGCGGCGCATCCCGAAATCGACGTGCTGATTTCCGACGACGGGCTTCAACATTACCGGCTGGCGCGAACGATGGAAATAGCGCTGCTCGACGGCGAGCGTCAACTCGGCAATCGGTTATTGTTGCCCGCCGGACCACTACGCGAACCGTTGTCACGATTGGCGCGGGTCAACGCTATCGTGCTCACGGCGATGGGCGATGTGGTTCCAGAATTTCATAGTGATTTCGGCGTTCCGGTTTTCCGGCAAACGCTGAGAGCGGAAGCGTGGCGCCGCGTTGCCAAGCCCGACGCGCAACATCTTGATGAAAAACACGAGTTGGATTTTTTTGCGCAGGAAGAAGGCGTTCACGCGCTTGCCGGTATCGGCCATCCCGAGCGTTTTTTTGCGACTTTGCAGCGATTCGGCATTTGCGCACAAACGCAGGCGTTTGCCGATCATCACCGTTTTACAGCGGCGGATTTGGCGTTGCCGCAAGCGCGCTGGATTTTGATGACCGAAAAAGATGCGATCAAATGTGCGACGATCGCCGATGCGCGTTGCTGGTATCTGCCGATTGTCGGTTCGATCGAACCGGCGCTGCTGCGCCTTGTCGAAGAAATGCTGCGCGAAAAAGCAAAGGAGAAAACCGATGAGTGAAAAAACGCCTGTCCCACCGATGCTCGACCCCAGACTGCTGGAAATTCTGGTTTGCCCGGTCACGCGCGGGGCGCTGATTTATGTTGCCGAGCGGCAGGAACTGATTTCAAAGAGCGCCAAGCTCGCATACCCGATTCGAGACGGCATTCCGGTCATGCTCGAAGACGAAGCACGCAAACTCGAGCAAGCCGAGATTGATGCGCTGCGTTGATGCGTCGAGACGATTTACGATAACGGCCACAGTCTGATATTCTTCCCCCATGTCCTTCACTATCATCATCCCTGCCCGCTTCGCTTCGACTCGCCTGCCGGGTAAGCCTCTGGCCGACCTCGGCGGCGCCCCGATGGTGGTGCGCGTGGCACAGCAAGCGGCGCAGGTTCGCAGCGCGCGGGTGGTCGTGGCAACCGACGATGCACGGATTGCGAAAGCGGTCGGCGACGCCGGCATCGAAACGCTGATGACGCGCGCCGACCATCCGACCGGCACCGACCGGCTGGCCGAAGCAGTGGATTCTCTGGGGTTGTCCGATCACAGCATCGTCGTCAATGTTCAGGGGGACGAACCATTTCTGGCGCCCACGCTGATCAAGCGCGTCGCCGAAAAGCTGGTGTTGCACGAAGACGCGGCCATCGCCACCGCTTGCCATCCGCTGAAAACGATGGCCGAAGCGCGCAACCCGAACATCGTCAAGGTGGTGCTCGATCATCTGGGTTATGCGCTGTATTTCAGCCGGGCGCTGATCCCGTTCGCGCGCGATGCCATCGCGTCGCTGCCGGAAGATGCCATTTTGCCGGCGTATCCGGCCGAACATCCACTGTACCGTCATTACGGATTGTATGCTTATCGCGCCTCGTTTCTGCGCCTGTTTCCGACCCTGCCGGTGGCGCCGATCGAGGCCGCCGAAAAGCTGGAGCAGTTGCGGGCGCTGTGGCACGGTTACCGGATCGCCGTCGAAGTTGCCGACGAAGCGCCCGCGCCGGGGATCGATACCGAGGAAGATCTGGAAATAGCCCGCCGATTGTGGGTACAAACATACGGCGCATGACGCGCCAGCCACCAAAATTGCGCCAACGGTTGACCCGCCGCCGCGTAACATAGAAAATCGAAAGGTCTGCGTTAGGCATCCGCCTCACGCAGAGGCTTTTGCTCTGGGCGGGCTGTCACAGCCGTGCCGCAGAATTTCTTTATGCTGTAGAACAAGTACCCCAAGGGAAAACCAGATGCGTCTCATTTTGTTAGGCCCGCCCGGCGCGGGCAAGGGAACCCAAGCAGGTTTCATCAAGGAAGCGTTCGGCATTCCGCAGATTTCCACCGGCGACATGTTGCGCGCGGCGGTCAAAGCACAAACCCCGTTGGGGCTGGCGGCGAAATCGGTGATGGACAGCGGCGGGCTGGTCTCCGACGAAATCATCATCGGGCTGGTGCGCGAACGACTGAAAGCGCCAGATTGCGCCAGCGGTTATCTTTTCGACGGCTTTCCGCGCACGATTGTGCAGGCCGAGGCGATGAAAGACGCCGGAGTGGCGCTGGATTATGTGCTGGAAATCGCGGTGCCCGACTCGGAGATCGTCGAGCGGATGAGCGGACGGCGCGTTCATGTGGCGTCGGGGCGCACGTATCACGTCAAATTCAATCCACCGAAAGTCGCGGGGCAGGACGATGAAACCGGCGAGCCATTGATTCAGCGCGACGATGACCGCGAGGAAACCGTCAAGAAGCGGCTGGAGGTTTATCACACGCAGACGGCGCCGCTGGTAACGTATTACGGCAACTGGGCCAAGAGCGCGGACGCGCAAGCGCCGCGTTACCGGAAAGTGATGGGCGTCGGCAGTGTTGACGCCATTCGTGATGCCTGTCTTGCCGCGCTCAAATCGTAGGATGCAAAAATGAATTCACCTCGTGTTTCCGTTATCGTTCGCAGCATGGCGAGAGAGAGCCTCGCGACGGCGTTGGCCTCGCTTGCCGCGCAAACCTGGCCGAACCTGGAAATTCTGGTCGTGGCCGCTTGCGGCCCGTCGCATCCGCCGCTGGAAGAGCGCGCCGGACCGCATTCGCTGCGGCTGGTGACTTCCGAAACGAAATTGTCGCGGCCGCTGGCGGCCAATGTCGGCGTGCAGGCCGCCACCGGCGAGTGGTTCACCTTTCTCGACGACGACGATGAATTTCTGCCGGAACACATCGCCAATCTGGTCGGCGCCGCTTCCCGTGCCGAGGACGCCGGTGTCGTGCACACGCTGGCGCAGGCGGTGTTCAACGACGGCCGCCGCGAATCGTTCGGCCAGCCGTGCGCGCTGGTGGAACTTTACACGCGCAATTTCATTCACCTGTCGGCAACGCTGGTTTCCAAATCGTTGATTGCCGCCGGTTGCAGCTTCGATCCGTCGCTCGACATTCACGAAGACTGGGATTTCTTTTTGCAATGCGCGCAACGCACGAAGTTTTATTTCGAGCCGCTGCAAAGTTATCTGTGGTACGTCGATGCCGGCTCGTCGGGAACGGCGGGCGGGCGCAATCACGATCCCGACCGCTTTGTCCGCTTCCGTGATCGCGTGTACGAAAAATGGCAGGCGAAATACGAAGCGCTGGTCGCGCAAACCGAACCGTTGTTGCAAGAAGCGGCTGCCGAAGCGCAGAAAGAGCAATGGAACGAAGCGCTCGCCGGAATCGAAAAAGTTTTGGCGTTGAGCTTCAACGATCCGTGGGCGTTGAACCTGCGGGCGATGGTCGAACGGATGCAGGGACACGCAGCGGAGGCACTGAAAACGCAAATGCTGGCGACGCAAGTGCGGCCTTATGATCCGGCGTTTCTCTGCAACCTGGGACATCTTTATCTGGAACAAGACGAGCGCGTGGAAGCGCGCGCCTGCGCCGAGAACGCTTTGGCATTACAACCGGATTACGCGCCGGGACGGCTTTTGCTGGGGCAGATCAATCGGGTGGCGTTGCAGGATGCGGCAGTGTGATGGGTGCGAATGAAACAGACGTGAAAATCACCCGACAAACCTTTGATGCCATAAAAAAAACAGGAATCGTGTTAGGGTTGATTTGTTTTTTTGGTAGTGTCGCTTTGGTTTTTTGGCGAAATAACGGTTGGTATTTTTTGGGCGGTTGTCTGTTGGGATGGTTTATTAACTACCCATTGATTCGCGGCTATCTGGAAAGAAAAGTCAAATAGCTTGCGACCGTCAATCGAATTCAAAAAGTTCGGAGATCTTATGAGCAAGAGCAATGGTAAGGGCAATGCCAAGCAAAAACGCAATGCATTTTACGCCCAGTCCGGCGGCGTCACTGCCGTCATCAATGCCAGCGCAGCGGGCGTCATCGAGACAGCGCGCGCGCACAAAGACAAAATCGGCGCGGTCTATGCCGGTCGTAACGGTATCCTCGGCGCGCTGACCGAAGACCTGATCGACACCACGCGCGAGAGCACCCGAGCGATTGCCGCGTTGAAACACACGCCGTCGGGCGCTTTCGGCTCGTGCCGCTACAAACTGAAAGGCATCGACGAATCGCGAGCGCATTACGAACGCTTGATCGACGTATTCCGCGCTCACGACATCGGCTACTTCTTTTACAACGGCGGCAACGATTCGGCGGACACCTGCCTCAAGGTTTCGCAAATCGCCGACAAGTTGGGCTATCCGTTACAAGCGATTCATGTGCCAAAAACCGTGGACAACGATCTCGTGTTGACCGACAACTGCCCCGGTTTCGGCTCGGTGGCCAAGTACGTTGCCACCTCGATGCGCGAAGCGGCGTTCGATGTAGCGTCGATGGCAAAAACCTCGACGCAAATCTTCGTGCTGGAAGTGATGGGGCGTCACGCCGGTTGGATCACCGCCGCCGTCGGCCTCGCCACCGATGAAAACACGCCGATTCCGTTGCTGCTGCTTTTTCCGGAAATCGCGTTCGACGAAGCGAAATTTCTCGCTGCCGTGCGCAATAAAGTCGATACTTTTGGCTATTGCTGCATCGGCGTGTCGGAAGGATTACGCAACGCTTCCGGCAAACTGATGGCCGACGCCGGAACGCGCGATGCGTTCGGCCACGCGCAACTGGGCGGCATCGGTCCGCAAATCGCGCAAATCATCAAAACGAAACTGGGGTACAAGTACCATTGGGCTGTCGCCGATTATCTGCAACGGGCAGCGCGCCATTTGGCGTCGAAGACCGATCTCGAACAATCTTACGCCGTCGGCCGCGCCGCCGTGCAACTGGCGCTGACCGGACACAACGCAGTGATGCCCGCGATTGTGCGCTCTTCGGAAACGCCGTATCGCTGGAAAATCGAACCGATGCCGCTGGCGAAAATCGCTAACCACGAAAAAATGTTGCCGAAAAATTTCATCACCCGCGACGGCTACGGCATCACCGATAAAGCGCGCGCTTATTTGACGCCGCTGATTCGCGGCGAAGCGCCGCCGCCTTTCAAAGACGGCGTTCCGCAATATGTACGGCTGAAGAATGTGGCCGTTCCAAAGAAATTGAAAACGGAGTTTGTGGTGTAGTTACTGTAAAAACCGCGTTGAAAAAACGGTTTGCGAGGGACGGAGTAACGCTGTTTTTCGTTGCACGCGCAGAGACATGGGGCAGTTTTAAAACTCCCCCAGCGCCGTAGCCTTCTGAATCAAAGTCGCTTTTTCTTCTTCTGGTAGCGGTTTTAGCCAGACCACCATTAAATACGGAACATCAGTGTGGACGAAGCCAACACGCAGATCGACTTGCTCGGCCAGCTTGTCACCAACGAATCCCCAAATCGCTACAGTGTTTTCATCGCGAATCGCAGCAAAACTTTCGCGCTGCAAGTATTCGGCGATGCCACCCGCTTCGCGGATCATCCGGCGATGCGTTGCCGGAACAAGCCGATAGAAGCGCTCGTCGATAACCAACCCGCCGCACAAATAGCAACTCTCCCACGGAGTTTGATGGACGTAGCCGACCGGCAGCATTGTCTTTTTATCTGTTTTGTAAAATGCGACGAAATGCCGCGGCATGTCGGGAAAAGAAGAGGTATTGAAACGTCGACGAAAAAGGTTACCGACAAAAAATTCGGCATTCGCTGTTTCCGTAACGCAAAGAATATCTGAAACACAAGTAGCGGGATAAGGAACCATGTCAGACGAAAGCGCTATTTCTGGCGCTGTTCCTACAGAAACAACGCTTTCGGCGAGTGGCTGTTTTTTCAGCAAGCATTTCAGAAAATTCTTCATATGGTCTCTCGACTCAGGAAACTTTTAGATCAAGGAAAATCTTTCTGAATTCTTCCGGGTTGCGCCAGTGTTGGCCGCACACATAACGCGGCAACGCCCAGAGATTGCTACTTTGCGTTACCGGCTCGCCACCCGCACTGAACGCCGCGAGTTGCCGATGCTCCTTTTCATAATTCGGAAAATATTCGTTGACAAGATAATCCGAGACATCACCATAGGGGTAAGCAAACAACGGCGTGGCACAACCACCAGTCGCGCTATCAAGATAATCCTGCGCGGCGCGTATTTGTTGATCAGCGTCAGCGTAAGTGCTGATGGCGTGAAAAGAGCCTTTGATGTTGTCGGCTTGGCATACGGTATCGAGCGTCTTATAGGTATGATCCCAACTGTGGTTGCCGATACCGATGATGCCTTGTTGCGCACATTCACGCCACCAACGATCACAAAACTGGTTTTTTCCGAGGCAGAATTGGTCGATGACTTGGCGCGCTTCTACAGAAGCAATCATGAACGCAACGGTTGCGGCAGCATTCGCAGCGCCATTTCTCACGACATTTTTCAATAAGGCGCTTTGATTCAAAATGGTGTGAAAGCTTTTCACGACCCCTGCATTTTTATGTTCCTGATCGAAGTAATCGAAATCCATCCCATCGTCGAACGTGATGCAGGCAAGTTTTTCCGTTAAGAGCGCTCCATTTTTCTGACGAAGCGCCACAGCCAGAGCGAGCGGCGAGATCAGCCGGTATTGTGCGTCTAAAAGATAACGCAAATCTTCTTCCAGCGCGGTGTGGTCATTTTGGGAATAGGCGGTACCCGCTATCTGGAAGCTGTGATAGCACAGCACCGGAATGGCAACCCGCTGATGGATTTCCAGATTTTTTTTCTTGAAAAAGTTTTTCAGAAACAGCATAACAAGAAAGAGGGGGGTAAGTTGTCATCCTAAAGGAAACACCATACCAGAAAAACAGATTTCACAAAAAACAACGGCGCAGAAGAGATTCTTCTGCGCCGTTGTTTATGTGGCTTTTATTTCACTTCGGGTGACGAGGCCGCCGAAGACGTGAACGGCGAAGCGTTGACCGTTTCGGTCACGCTCGTCGGCGCTGACGCTTTTTCGACGACCGCAACCACCGGTACGTTGGTGATTTGTTCCGTCTGAGCCGTCGCCTGTTCGCCGTGCGGCAGCAGCGGCACAATCAGCAACGCCACGATGTTGATGATTTTGATCAACGGGTTGACGGCGGGGCCGGCGGTATCCTTGTACGGGTCGCCGACGGTGTCGCCGGTCACCGCCGCTTTGTGCGCGTCGGAACCTTTGCCGCCGAAGTTGCCGTCTTCGATGTACTTCTTGGCGTTATCCCAGGCGCCGCCGCCGGTAGTCATCGAAATCGCCACGAAGATCCCGGTGATGATGGTGCCCATCAACAGACCGCCGAGCGCTTTCGGACCGAGCGCCAAGCCGACGATAACCGGCACCAACACCGGCAACAGCGACGGGATGATCATTTCCTTGATCGCCGCTTTGGTCAACATATCGACCGCCTTGCCGTATTCGGGCTTGGCCTTGCCTTCCATGATGCCGACGATTTCCTTGAACTGGCGACGCACTTCGATCACCACGGAACTGGCGGCGCGGCCGACCGCTTCCATCGCCATCGCGCCGAAGAGGTAGGGAATCAGGCCGCCGATGAAGAGGCCGACGATCACCATCGGATCGGAGAGATCAAAGCTGAAAACCTTGCCCGTCGTGGATTCGAGCGCGTGCGTGTAATCGGCGAAGAGCACCAGTGCCGCCAATCCCGCCGAACCGATCGCATAGCCTTTGGTCACTGCCTTCGTCGTGTTGCCGACGGCGTCGAGCGGATCGGTCACCGCGCGCACCGATTCCGGCAACTCGCTCATCTCGGCGATACCGCCGGCGTTGTCGGTGATCGGGCCGTAAGCGTCGAGCGCAACGATGATGCCGGTCATCGACAACATCGCGGTGGCCGCGACGGCGATGCCGAACAGCCCCGCCAGCGTGTAAGCGCCGAGGATTGACGCGCACACTGCCAGCACCGGCCAAGCGGTGGCCTTCATCGAAATACCGAGACCGGCGATGATGTTGGTTGCGTGACCGGTGGTTGAGGCTTGCGCCACGTGTTTGACCGGCTTGAAGTCGGTGCCGGTGTAGTACTCGGTAATCACCACCATCGCGGCGGTCAATACCAGACCGATCAGCGACGCGCCGTAGAGTTTGCCCCACGACAGTTCAGGATAGAGTTCGGTGATGTTGCCGAGCATTTGTTGAGTGATGACTGCAAAACCAATGGCAGCCAACACCCCGGCGACGATCAAGCCCTTGTACAGCGCCCGCATGATCTTGCCGCCGCTGCTTCTGACGAAAAACGTGCCGATGATCGAAGCGATGATCGACAAGCCGCCGAGCGCCAGCGGGTACATGACCGCCGCTTCGCCCAGCTTCGACAACATCAGCGTGCCCAGCAGCATCGTCGCCACAATCGTCACCGCGTAAGTCTCGAACAAGTCGGCGGCCATCCCGGCGCAGTCGCCGACGTTATCGCCGACGTTATCGGCGATCACCGCCGGATTGCGCGGATCGTCTTCGGGAATCCCTGCTTCGACCTTGCCCACCAGATCGGCGCCAACGTCAGCGCCCTTGGTGAAAATGCCGCCGCCCAACCGCGCGAAAATCGAAATCAGCGAACCGCCAAACGCCAGACCGACCAGCGGCTGAATCGTGTGATGCAAATCGCCGGAAGCGCCGTTGATTTGCAGCAGAAACAGGAAGAACCCGGCAACGCCCAACAGACCCAAGCCGACCACCAGCATGCCGGTGATCGCGCCGCCGCGGAACGCGACATCAAGCGCCGGCGCCAAACCGTTGCGCGCCGCTTCGGCGGTTCGCACGTTCGAGCGCACCGACACGTTCATCCCGACGTAACCCGTCAGCCCCGACAACACAGCGCCAATCAGGAAACCCAGCGCCGTCAGCCAGCCGATGGGAGAAAGACCGATGATTAAAAACAACACAACCCCGACGATACCGATCGTCATGTATTGACGGTTGAGATACGCCTTGGCGCCGGCCTGAATGGCGGCGGCGATTTCGCGCATCCGCTCATTACCGGCGGGCTTGCCGAGAATCGACTTGATAGTAAAAACGCCGTAAAGAATGGCGACGAGAGCGCATAGCAAAGAAAGCACGAGTGGTAGCATAAAATAATCCCCAAAAAAACATTCCGGGCGCCAAAAGCGTATTTCAACCGCCTGTTTCAGCCTTCTTGTCGCGGCGAAAAGCCCGCGAAAACTCAAGACTGCGTGCGCCCCCTCATCATACGAATTTTCTCAGGACGAGCGTACAACCCGCCGACCTGAGAAGTGGCGCTATTTTCCAGTGCTTTGCCGCAAAAGTCGAGCGTTTTAGCAGTGAAAATCGGGGGGAGGGAATCAAAAATCAGAAAACAAGCGGAAATGATGGCGGCGGTGGTGGGTGCCGTAGGGGGCTTCGCGAATCTCGAATTGGCCTTGCGCATACAGCTACCCATCGCCACGCAGGATGCGCGCTGGCCGAAGCGGCTCACAGTGCAGGCGTGGGCGTGGTCGGGGACGAATAAACGCCCCCCCTGCTCCGATATAATCTGTTTCAAATATTTAGCACTCTCCGTATGAGAGTGCTAAAATACTCCTTGAGAAGTACTGTTTAACCAAGGAAAAAGGATGACTCATCAATCACTGGCATTACCCACTCCGGTGTCATTGGGCAGTCTGGATCATTACATCCAGGCGGTTAATCGCTTTCCGCTGCTCACCGCCGAGCAGGAAACATCGCTGGCGCGGCGTTGGCAAAACGAGCAAGACCTCAACGCAGCGCGCGAGATGGTGCTTTCGCATCTGCGGCTGGTGGTGGCGGTATCGCGTCAATATCTGGGGTATGGCTTGCCGCAGGCCGATCTCATTCAGGAAGGCAACATCGGGCTGATGAAAGCGGTGCGTCGTTTCGATCCCGAGCGCGGTGTGCGTTTGGTGTCGTTTGCGTTGCATTGGATTCGCGCCGAGATCAACGAGTATGTTTTGCGCAACTGGCGACTGGTAAAAATGGTCACCACCAAAGCGCAACGCAAACTGTTTTTCAACCTGCGCAGCCTGAAAGAAGGAACGCGCGCATTGACACAGAAGGAAGCGAAGGAGATCGCGCAAACGCTGAACGTCAAGCCGGAAGAAGTGCTTGAGATGGAAACGCGTTTCGCCGGCGGTGAAGTATCGCTCGATCCGATGCCGGAGAGCGAGGAAGAAACGCACTTATCGCCGATGTATTACCTGACGAACAAGGAAGACGAACCGGCGCACATCGTCGAAGCCGAGCAAACCGAGCGGGTTCGCCACGAAGCGCTGCAAAAAGCGCTCGCGTCGCTGGACGCGCGTAGCGCTGCCATCGTTCGCGCCCGCTGGTTGCGCGACGAAGGCGAAGCGACGGCAACGTTGCAGGAATTGGCCGAGGAATACGGCGTTTCCGCCGAGCGGATTCGCCAGATCGAAGCGCGTGCTTTGCAAAAGATGCGGGCAGAAGTGGGCGAAGCCGCTTGAGCAAGCATCAGGAATCAACGGAGGGCGCTTCGCGAAGCGCCCTTTCTTTTTGCTGCCTCTCCTGCGAATGAAAGAAGGTTAACCGCCCGACGCTGTGCGTCAACCTTCAACCACCCCGTCTGCCTTCGGCGCCCACCCCTCCTTGGAGAGGATTACTCCGCTGTCATTTCCTCTCGTTCCCGCCTTCGCGGGAATGACAGGGAATCCAGCCCTTCCACTCCTCATGTTTTTCTTTCTCTCTCCGCCAGTAAAGAGAAAAACGAGATATAGGCGCTTGCCTCAAAAACCCTCTACAATCCGAATCTTGATTCCTTCCCCCTGATTTCTTCCTTCCCGATCCCTGCCATGCCCATCAAAGTCAAGGCGTTCATCGCCACGATGTTCGATTTCGACGACGGTAACGGTCAGGGCGCCAGCGAATTTCGCCATTGGCAAAAGCGTTACTGGCAAGGCGTCACGCCCGTAGCGGTGCGCGGCGCGCCCTATCCGGTTTACGTCAACCGTGACGGCGTTTGCGGCACCGTACTCGGTATCGGCAAAGTGCGTTCCAGCGCGTCGATGCAAGCCATTCTGCTCGATCCCCGTTTTGATTTCTCCGAAGCGTATTTCATGATTTCCGGCGCGGCCGGAGCGCCGCCGTCAAAAGCCACCATCGGCGCGGTGATTTGGGGAACGTGGCTCGTCGATGCCGACCTCGGCCACCGTTGGGCGTCGAATGAAAGCACATCAAACGAAATGCCGTTTCTCCCTTGTCAGGGGTTCGGTACGACCGCCGCGCTGCAACTCAATCCGGCGCTGGTCACTACCGCGATAAAACTCTCTGCCGACAGCCTCGCGTCGCTCCAACGCTCTGACGCGGTGGAAGCGTATTGCGCGCGCTATCCGCACGCGGTCGCGTGCGGCGCGCCCTTCGTCGGCAGCGGCACGCACGTTGCCAGCGATTGTTTTTTTCACGGCGCCGGTTTGTCGGCGCAAGTGCAAGCCATTACCCGACTCTACGGCGCCGACGATTACGTGATTTCCGAAATGGAAGGCATCGCCATCGCTCAGGTCATTCAACCGCTGCATGGGTTGGAACGGGTGATGAGTCTCCGAGTCGTCGCCAATTTTGATCAGCCGCCGCCGGGCGAAACCACCGTGCAACATCTGGCTACCGCGTTGGCGCACACAACCGATGGCCTCACCGACAGTATCGACAATCTGGAGAAAGTCGGCGGGCGGGTGGTTGATGCGATTGTCGCCGATTGGGAATCGTGGCGATACGGAGTGTTGGCGTGAGCACAAGGGGCGGTCTTTGTGCTGTTTCAAAAAAAGGTATAAGCTATATTGCATATTGACGAAACCATACAAAGGGAGGACTCCATCATGTCACATACGAAACGCATCCTTGGCGGGCGGCTGTTCGCTCTTGTCATGACCCTCGCGCTTCTCGCCCTGAGCCCCTTATCCGCCCGTGCGGCGCCAGGCGACTACAACACGGGAGATGTTGCTGTTATCAACGCAATTATTGCCAACAACGGATTGAACTGGACACCCGCACCTTCTGACGGCTCTTCCATTCCCGCCGATTGGACAGGTGTAACCTGGTCAGGGATCACGCCTGACAATCGCATACTAACACTGACCATAGATGGCGAAAATTTGACAGGAACGCTTGATGTGAGCGGCCTTTCAAGCTTGGAATCATTGGACTGCAGCGGAAATAATCTTTCGGCGCTTGATGTGAGTGGGCTTACAAATTTGACGGAGTTGTACTGCAATGACAACTCCCTTACTGGACTTACGCTTGATGCCGTTGCTCCATACGTTCGAATAAACGTCAGCTATAATAATATGGTCGCTCCGTCTGCTATCACTGGACAAGTTATATTATGGGACGGCGTCAATTTCATTTTTTCTCCGCAAAAGTCCTCCTCCGTCTCCGCCATCCCCACGCTGACTGAAACCGCGCTGGTTCTGCTGGCGCTACTGCTGGGGGGCATGGCTGCCGCCGGGGTCAAGCGCTATCGCCGAGGCTGACGAGCAAACTTAGGATGGGTAGGCAAAGCAAAAGGGGCTGTAAACCCAACTGCGTCAAGCTTGTTTACCCTTCATAACTCATTGCTTGCGCCTATATTAACGAAGGCCACAAGCTCTTACCGGCCGCCTTCTTTCGCCTGCTTGTTTTTGAGTACCAGAGCAGAAAGTTGTTCAAAGAGTTGGGGGCTTCCCTCACCAACAAATTGACGCCCATCGGCCAGCTTGCAAGAGAAAATAACCGTCTTTCGCACTCCGCCACTCACAAGCGACCCTAACGCTGCACCAGCAATTCCCATCATCAACGCTCCAACGGCCGCGCCACAAAGAGCATCGCCTTTTACGGTTTTTTCTCTAAGCAATGACACATCAGCTATTTGCGCCTTCGGAATAGATTCGCTAATTAGCTTTCCAGGGCTGCGGATTTCAAACCCTTCAGAAAATAAGGCGTTTCCGCCACCCTTCTTGAAATCACCTCCAAGAACTTCAAACCACCTCATAACCGTCTCCTTTCCTTAAATAATTCTATCAGGATAGCTCTTATCCCGCTTAAATCCTTGCTTTTTGCATAAATTAAGTCAGCGTAGGACGAACGGAATCAGTCAGCGCATCCTCTCTCACAAGGGGAAAGGGAAAAGTGACTATTGGGTGGGTTGGATTCCCTGTCATTCCCGCGAAGGCGGGAACGAGCGGGAATGACAATAAGAGGGGGCTTTGCTTGTCTTCTTTGTCTGCCAGAAATAGCGATAACGACACTTGCCGCTCAAAACGAATCGTTGCCGCGGCGCGAAAAACGAATGTTGAGTTGTTTAAGTTTGCGGTAGAGGTGTGTCCGCTCCAATCCTGCCAGTTCGGCCACGCGGCTCATGTTGTGTTGCTCGTGGCTCAGCAAACGCTCGAAGTAAACCCGCTCGAACGCTTCGCGCGCTTCACGCAACGGCATTTCAAAAAAGCGGGCAGTCACTTCAGGCGAGACGGTGCCTTTTTGTTGTTGGTGGCTTTCTCCGAGGATGCGGTGCACCAGATCGGGCGTAACTTCGCCCTGCGCCGCCGCCAGATTTTCGAGCACGTTGGCCAGATGATCCAGATTGCCCGGCCAATACGCTTCGGACAATGCGGTCAGTACCGCCGGCGACAGCGCCGACAGCAACGAACCGTTGGCGGCATGTTGTTCGCGCATTTCTTCCCATAACCGCTCGATCAGCAGCGGAATGTCGACGCGGTGGTCGCGCAGCGGCGGCAACATCAAAACGCCGGCAGAGAGTTGAGAGAGCAAAACCGGATCGAATTTGTTTTCGGTGGCCAGATTTCCCAGTGTTTCGCTGCTGGTGCAGACCAGCAAGGTTTCGTATTTGGCGAGTTTGGGCAGCAAGAAGAGCAGCCCCTTTTGTTCCAGCCGCGACAAGCGCCCGATTTCCGGGCAGTACAAAACACCTTCGCGCGCTTCTTCGAGCAGTTGCAGCGGCGCCGCCGTCAGCCGCGCCGGAACCACCGTCACCCACGAGGTTTGCGAATTCTGCAAGGCCTGCGCGACGATTTCATGGCCGGTGCCGGGTTCGCCGAGGATGAGCAGCGAATTGCGATTGTTGGCGAGCCGGTTCAGGGTGTTTTCCAGCACTTTGATCGACTCGCTGGCGCCCAGCCGCGCCAGCGAGATGTGGCGCGGCGCTTTCGTGGCCGCCGCTTTCAGCGCCCGCTTGATCGTTGACAACAGTTTTTGCAGCCCGATCGGCTTTTCGAGAAAATCGAAAGCGCCGATTCGGGTAGCGCCGATGGCCGTTTCGATCGTGGCGTGGCCGGACATCATGATGACCGGCATGGTCAGCATTTCGGCGCTCGCCCATTCTCGCAGCAGAGTCACGCCGTCGGTATCGGGCATCCAGATGTCGAGCAACACCAGCGCCGGTTCCTGTCGTTGCCGATACGCTCGGGCTTCACGCGCGTTTTCCGCGAGCACGACGCGGTAACCTTCGTCAACCAGAATTTCCGACAACAGTTCGCGGATACCCGCCTCGTCGTCAACGATCAAAATTTCACGGGGTTGGGTCGTAGTCATGATTCCATTTTAGCATCACCGGCGAGGGGTAAAACCAAAGTAATTTTACCGCCATGTGGCGTTTTGTTGGCAAGCGTCACGCGGCCGCCGTGTTCTTCAAGGATTTTTTTGACGATGGGCAGCCCCAAGCCGGTGCCCTTGGACTTGGTCGTCACGTACGGCTCAAAGGCGCGTTTGAGGACTTCTTCGGTAAAACCGGGGCCGTCGTCGCTCACGCAGAGGTGGGCTTCGTTACCCTCGACGGTCAGCGCAATCCGGTAACCGGGGGTGGCGCTGTCGGCCTGCGCATCGACGGCATTCTGTAACAAATTATGGAACACCTGCCGCAACCGATTGGCCTCGCCGTGCAGGATGACCGGCTCGTCGGGCAAGGTCAACTGCAAATGCGGCCGCAAGTGCTCGTAGAGCGCCAACACTTCTTTCAGCAGCGCGACAATGTCGAAATCGGTCAGTTGCCCCGGGCGCGGCCGACGGGCATAGACGGTGAAATCGTCCACCATCTGTTTCATCGCAGAAACCTGCGAAACGATGGTCAGCGTTCCGCGCTTCAACACATCACGGTCGGGGTCTTCCAGCTTGTCGCCCAGCTTCATCGCCAACCGTTCGGCGGACAACTGAATCGGCGTCAGCGGATTCTTGATTTCGTGCGCGAGCCGACGCGCGACTTCGCTCCAGGCGGCGTCGCGCTGCGCTTGCACGACCGCCGAAACATCGTCGAAGACGACGACGTGGCTGACCGGCGGCCCCGGCAGGCGCGTGCCCCGCACCAGCAGCGTGCGCATGGTGTCGGCAATGCGAACTTCGGCTTCCTGATGCCAGGGTTCGTTGGCCGACGAGGTAATGTGCTCAATCAGCAAATTGGCGAACGGCGCCAGCGCCGGTTGCCGCGTCGCCCAGCGCGTCAACGCTTCGCCTTCCAACTCGGCCAGCGGCGACTGCAAAATCACTGTCGCGCTTTGATTGACCGTGCGCAGTTGCAGCCATTCGTCGAAAACCAGCACGCCGGACGACAAATTGGACAGCACACTCTCCAGATAAGCGCGCGTTGTTTCCAACGCCCGATGACTGCGCTCGCGCTCTTGCTGCGCCTGTTCGAGCTGTCCTGTCATCGTGTTAAACGATTCGGTGAGCGACCCCATTTCGTCGCGGGAGGTGACGGGCTGACGAATGCTGAGGTTGCCGTCGGCAACCGCTTGCGTGCCTTCCGCCAACAGCCCCAACGGCGCCGCAAAACGCTCGGAAAGCACCACCGCCATCCCCAGCGCGATGGTCAGCGTCAACAGCAGCGCCATCGTCAGCGTCAGCGTGTACAGGCGTTTGATGCTTTTGCGCGAGTACGAAATATCCTTGTAATCGCGCCAGCCGCTTTGCACAATATCGATGTCGGCAGCCAGCGCGGCGGGCACGCGGTCGGTGACTTGCAGAAAACGGATCGTCTCATTCTGTTCGTTGGGTTCGAGCGGCAAGACGACGCGCAGTTGCAAGCCGCCGTTTTCGCCCTGATCGATGGCGGAACTGATCTGAAGGCTGCGCACTTCCTGCAAGGTTTTGAGCGACGGCGGCGCGGGCGTCGTCAGCGACGGGCGAGTACCACCAACAGCGACCAGCACCCCCGCCGGCGTGTAAATCGCCGCTTCTTCGACGCCGACCATTTCGGCGACGCGATTGAGCGCGGTACCGTAATACCCCGAAGAGTCATGCAGGTTGCCGACGATCTGGCGGGCTTTGGCAACAGTATCGGCAAGGCGCTCGTTCAACATGCTGCGGCTAACGTTCAAGCTGCCGTCGAGGGCGCGATCCACCCGAACGTCAAACCAGCTTTCGATGCTGCGGTCGATGGAAGTCACCGACACGACGTAAACCAGCAGCCCCGGCAGCAACGCCACCAACGCGCCCATCAACATCAGCCGAAACGCCAGCCGCGACCCGAACACGCCGGCGCGATAAGACTGCCACAATTTGTAGAACTGCCGACCGACAATCCCGATCAGGATGGCGATCAAGATGGCGTTCAACACCAGCAGCGGCTTGTAATTGCGCTCGAACCAGGGCGTGTTGCCCGAAGCGCTGACCAGCAGAAACAAGGCGATGGTCGCCAGACAAGCCACCAGCAACAGGCTCCAGCGTTTGCGGCGCGCGGTGTCCCAGAGTGTCATTGTCACGGCCGGAAATCCAGAGTGAACCACGACGACGCCAGATTCCAGTCGCGCGATCCCATCGACGTGATTTGAAACGGTTTGGGCATGCGCTCGATGTCGAGCCGCAAGCGCACCGCAAAAGTGTAGCGCCGATCATCCTCCAGCCCCTCGCGGCTAAACAGAGGCCGCGACGTGATCCGCCCGATCAGGCGTTCGGCCTCCTCGACCGTTGCCACATCCTGCGACAGCAAGCCGGTGGACAGCCGGTATTGCCGGGTCAGCGGCAGATACGACAATCGGTATTGGATGTCCCCCGTTCGCACGGTTTTGTCGAACCAGTACCAGCGCGAGTAAGTGACTTTCCATTCGAGAACGAAATACAACGGCACGCCGTTTTCGACCGCTTCTTCGAGCGGCGGAGTAAGGTTGAGGCCGTAATCGGCATTGAAAACAACGGCGTTTTCCTCGACGCGCAACTCGGCGCTGTACAGCGGGATGGTTTCGGCCTGCGCCGTCGCGGCGATCCCCCACGCCAGCAACACGGCAATAGGCAAGCCGATGCGCACGCCAACGCCCCGGCAGGATTTGCCGAGAGTCGAGCGTAACGCACCGCCTATGCCGCGTCGAAAAAGACCAAACCGAAAAAAAATCATTCAAATCCGCTTGTGCAAAATCGCGTAGTACAAACCATCCTGATTGTGGCCTGTAGCAGCATCCGAAGGCAAGAGTTGGCCGCCGCGATGGAGAATATCGGTGACAAAAGCGGGAACTTCGTGCAACGCTTTGTGATGACGACCGCAAAACGCCGCGATCACCGCCTCATTCTCGACACGAAACAGCGAGCACGTCGCGTACAACAGCTTGCCGCCGGGCGCCAGCAACGGCCACAGCGCTTCGAGCATGCCCGCCTGCGTGCGCGCCAGCGCGGCGATGTCGGCAGGCCGCCGCAACCATTTCGCGTCGGGATGACGGCGCACGACGCCGGACGCCGAACACGGCGCATCGAGCAGAATCCGCTCGAACGCCTGCCCATCCCACCAAGCATCGGGCTGCGCTGCGTCGGCCAGTCGGCAAACCACTTGCGGGCTATCCAGCCGCAGCCGCTTCAGATTTTCCTCGACGCGAGCGAGCCGCGCCGCGTCACTGTCCAGCGCCAGCAGCGAGACGGCCGCCCGTTCCAGAATGTGCGTGGTTTTTCCGCCGGGCGCCGCGCAGGCATCGAGCACCCGCATGCCGTCGCGCGCGTCGAGCAACGGCGCCGCCCACTGCGCGCTGACATCCTGAACGCTGAACCAGCCGTCGGCAAACCCGGGCAGCGTCGAAACCGGCTGCGGCGATTCGATAATCACGCCGTCGTCGCCGACTGCCGTGGCGGCGACGACAGCGTCGCCCAACGTCTCCAGAAAAGCCGCGCGCGTCGTCTGCCGCCCGTTGACCCGCAGCGTCAACGGCGGCCGAGTGTTTCCGGCCTCCAGCAAGGCCGCCCAGATTTCAGGCTCATCGGCCCGAAGGCGATTGATCCACCAGGCCGGATACGAGTAGCGCGCCACCGGATCGACGGCAACTTTCGCCAGCAGCGCGTCTTTTTCACGCAGAAAGCGGCGCAACAGCGCGTTGACGAAACCCTTGACGGCGGGATGAATGGCCTCCGCCGCCGCCTGCACCGCCTGATCGACCACTGCAAACGGCGGCTGACGCGTGTGCTGCAACTGATACAACGCCACCGCCACCAGCGGCGGCAACAGCGGATCACCCGCCGGGCGCGTCGACAATGCCTCAAACAACGCCCGCAAGGTTCCCCAATGCCGCAAGGTTCCGTACGCCAACTCGTGAACGAAGCCCCGCACCGCCGGCGTCAACGCGCCTTCCTCTGCCACGGCCGCCAACGCCACGGGCAGCGTTGTGCCGCGCAACACTTGTTGCACGGCGCGAGCGGCGAGGATTTGAGAGGATTGCACGGCGCTTGTCCGAAAACGATAAAACACTGCGAAGATAACACGGTTTACGGTGGGCGATGGTGCATCCCCAAGTGAACGGGTACAATAACAACACTGTTTTGTCATCACTTGCTTTTCGCTTAAGGAGCAACGTCTATGGCCCTCGTTTCCATGCGCCAACTTCTCGACCACGCCGCCGAACACGGTTACGGTCTTCCCGCTTTCAACGTCAACAATCTCGAACAAGTCCAAGCCATCATGGCCGCGGCGGCTGAAACCGACAGCCCCGCCATCATGCAAGCCTCCGCCGGCGCGCGCAAATACGCCGGTGGCGTGTTCTTGCGCGAACTGATTGCCGCCGCCGTCGAAAGTTACCCGAATATTCCGGTTGTCATGCACCTGGATCACGGCCAATCGCCGACCGTGTGTCTGTCGGCGATGCGAATGGGCTTTTCGAGCGTGATGATGGACGGCTCGCTGAAGGAAGACGGTAAAACCGTCTCCGATTTCGCTTTCAACGTCGCGGTCACCGCGAAAGTCGTCGAAATGGCGCACTCTCTCGGCCTGACCGTCGAAGGCGAACTGGGCTGCCTGGGCTCGCTGGAAACCCTGCAAGGCGAAAAGGAGGACGGCCACGGCGCCGAAGGCACGTTGTCGCGCGAAGCTCTGCTGACCGATCCCGCCCAAGCCGCCGATTTCGTGCGCGCCACTCAGGTGGACGCACTGGCGATCGCCATCGGCACCTCGCACGGCGCTTATAAATTTTCGCGCAAGCCGACCGGCGACATTCTGGCCATCGAACGGATCAAGGACATTCACGCCAAGCTGCCGAACACCCATCTGGTCATGCACGGCTCGTCATCGGTGCCGCAGGAATACCTCGCCGAAATCCGCAAGTACGGCGGCGACATGAAAGAAACTTACGGCGTGCCGGTCGAAGAAATTCAGCAAGGCATCAAATACGGCGTGCGCAAAGTCAACATCGACACCGACATCCGGTTGGCAATGACGGCGGCCATTCGTCGCTTCCTCGCCGAAAATCCGTCCAAGTTCGATCCGCGCGAATACCTGAAACCGGCGCGCGAAGCGGCCAGCGCGTTGTGCAAATTGCGCTATGAACAATTCGGTTGTGCCGGCATGGCTTCAAAAATCAAACCGATCAGCCTCGACGCCATGGCGTCCCGTTATCAAAAAGGAGAACTTGCCCAAGTTACCCGTTGAAATTGTTTTTTCCGTATTCAGAAACGAAGTTACGATTCTTATTCAAGGAGAAATCCCATGCACCTGTTTACCTATCACAACCCGACGACCATTTTTTTCGGTAAGGGACAGATCATTGCCGTTCGACGCGCCATTCCCGAAAATCACAAAGTGTTGGTGCTTTACGGCGGCGGCAGCGTCAAGAAAAACAGTGTGCTCGACCAGGTTCGGGCGGCATTGAACAAACACACTTTCACCGAATTCGGCGGCATCGAGCCCAACCCCAGCTACGAAAACCTGATGAGCGCTGTTGAACTCGCCAGACGCGAAGGCATCGATTACCTGCTGGCCGTCGGCGGCGGCTCCGTGATCGACGGCGCCAAATTCATCGCCGCCGCCGTTCCGTTCGACGGCAAAGACCCCTGGGAAATCGTCGAAAAACACGCGCCGTTCAGCAAAGCGTTGCCGCTGTCGTGCGTGCTGACCTTGCCGGCCACCGGCTCCGAGAGCAACAACGGCGCCGTGATTTCGCACATCGGCAAAGGCATCAAAAGGCCGTTCTTCCACCCGCTGCTGCATCCGGCGTTTGCCATCCTCGACCCGACCACCACTTACACCCTGCCGCTCAAACAAATCGGCAACGGCGTCGTCGATGCTTTCGTTCATGTGACTGAACAATATCTGACCACCCCGGCGCAAGGTTACGTTCAGGATTACTACGCCGAAGGCCTGCTCAAAACCCTGATCGAAGTCGGCCCGCAAACCCTGCAACACCCGCTCGATTACGAAGCGCGCGCCAACTTCATGTGGGCAGCCAACCAAGCGTTGAACGGTTTGATCGGCGTCGGCGTGCCGCACGATTGGAGCACGCACGGCATCGGCCACGAACTCACCGCGATGTACGGCCTCGATCATGCGCAAACGCTGGCGGCCATCCTGCCGTTCAACCTGCGCGTTCGCCGCAAAGCCAAACGCGCCAAACTGCTGCAATACGCCCATCGCGTCTGGCAAATCCCGGCCGGCACTGATGAAGAAAAAGCGATTGATATGGCGATTGACAAAACCGCCGCGTTCTTTGAAACGATGGGGCTGAAAAGCAGTCTGGCGAAATTGGGCATCGAACGCGAAGTCATTGAAAAACTGCCGGCGCGATTGCAGGAAAGCGGTCTGACGGCGCTGGGTGAACACGGCGAAGTGACGCCGGTCGTCGTCACACAGATATTGAAGGCGAGCATAGGCGTTTGATTCGAATATATCTCGCAAAAAAAACGGGCGCAACAGCGCCCGTTTTTTTGTTCGTTTCTCATAGGGGAATTTTTCGGCGCCACCTTTCTACAGTCGTCGTTCCTACGAATCAGCGACACCCTTTCTTACCGTCATTCCCGCTCGTTCCCGCCTTCGCGGGAATGACAGGGAATCCAGTCCTTCGTACCTCCATTATTTCCGTAGGGGCGGCATTTTGCCGCCCGCCCCGTGTAGAGGCGCCGCGCACCGTGCCCTACGTTGATTGAATCACTTGACCTTGATTTCCGTCCACAAACGATTCGCCAATCGCCGCTCTTTGCGCGAGTAGTCCTTCAACATCTGCAAGCGCTTGAAGGTTTCGGCGTCGGGGAACACGGCTTTGTTGTCTTTGATGTTCTGGTCGATGTATTGAAGCGACAAGGCGTTGATGCTGCCGGAGCCGGTGAGGTTGGACAGCTCGGCGGTGCTTTGTTTGTCGATCAAAAAGTCAATCAGTTGGTAAGCGAGGTCGAGGTGCGGCGCGTTTTTATGGATGACCATGTTGTCCACAGCGAGTACCGCGCCCTCTTTCGGCAGCGACGAAGCGATGGTGAACGGCCGTCCCGCCGCTTTGGCGTCCTGATCGGCCTGAAACATATCGTTCGAGTAGCCGTGCGCCACCCAGATGTTGCCGATGGTCAACTCTTTGATGTACGACGACGCATTGAATGCCGCCCAATACGGTTTGGCGCGCAGAATCAGATCGCGCGCTTCTTTGAGATGCGCTTCGTCGCCGTCGTTGACCGAGTAACCGAGGTAAAGCAGCGCCGCCGCGAAAAGCTCGCGCTGGCTGTCCATCACGGTAATCTTGCCCTGAAGTTTTTCGAGAAGTTCGGGTTCAAAAATCAACGCCCAGGAATCGACCGGCAAGCCCAGCTCTTTGATTTTTTCAGCGTTGTAGCCGATCAATGTCACCGAATAACCATAGGGAACGGAGTACTGGTTGTTCGGGTCGTACCACAGGTTCAAAAAATCGGACTTGACCTGATTGAGGTTCTTGAGCCGACTTTTGTCAATCGGTTGCACCATTTTTTGCGCGACCAGCGTTTCCACGACGTTGCCGGTCGGCACCATCACGTCGTAGCCGGTGGCGCCCGCCGCCAGCTTGGCGAGCATTTCTTCGTGGTCGGAAAAGTAATCCTGAACCAGCCGACAGTTGCAAGATTTTTCAAAACGCTCGACGGTGGTGTCGGCGATGTAATTGTTCCAGTTGTAAAAGCGAACGAAGCGCCCGGACGGCGGCAGCGTCTCGTTGGTGGCGCTTTTTTCGGCGCTGTCCGTCGCCGGCGTGCTCGGCGCGTCGCAAGCCGTCAGCAGGGAAACACAAAAAAATCCGGTGAGGAAGTAACGAAGAAAAGTCATTATCTGCACTCGAAATAAATTTTTCCGCCGCGCGCGTTACGTGCTGCTCTCGGCTTCGTCTTCGACCAGCCGCTTGCTTTGCAGAACGTCCGGCGCCACTTTGCTGGCAAGGATAATCAAAAACAGCGTCAACAACATCATCAAGGTGGACAGCGCGTTGACTTCAGGCGTGACCGCGATTTTGATCATCGTGTAAATCGTCAGCGGCAATGTCGGCACCCCGGCGCCGGCGGTAAAGAAGGTGATCACGAAATCGTCAATCGACAGCGTGAACGACATCAGCGCGCCCGCAATCACAGCGGGCTTGATGAGCGGCAACGTGACCAATCGAAACGATTGCCACGGCGTCGCGCCGAGATCGCGCGCCGCTTCAAAAATGGATTCGTCCATTCCCGTCAAACGCGCCCGCACAATGATGGCGACAAAGCCGATACAAAACGTCGTGTGCGCGATGATCACGGTCAACAGAGACAGCGCGTTTTCGCCGAAAGTCGAAATGAAAAAAATCAGCAGGCTGACGCCGAGCAGAATTTCCGGCATCGCCAGCGGCGTCAAAGTCATGAATGGCAAAAGTTTGGGGCGGAAACGGTGCATCGCAATCCCGGCCATCGTGCCTAAAATCGTCGCCAGCGCTGCCGCCGTGAACGCGATGAGTAGCGAATTTTTCGCCGCCGCAATCATCGCGGTGTCGTTGAACAACACGCGATACCAGTCGAACGTGAAACCCACCCATTCGGCGTTCAACTTGGAAGCGTTGAACGAAAAAATAACAACGACGATCAACGGAATATAGAGAAACGCATAGACCAGCGTCGCCGAAGTCCATAGCAAGGGGGATCTACGCACGGCGCATCCCCCGCTTCGCAAACGCCGTGGACAACGCAGCGATGATCAACACCATGATGGTCAGCATCATCGACAACATGGAACCGAACGGCCAGTCGCGCGTACCCAGGAACGACTCCTTAATCATGTTTCCGACCAGCCAGTCGTCTTTGCCGCCGAGAATTTCAGGAATCGCAAACATTCCCAACACCGGAATGAACACCAGCACCGCGCCCGAGAAAATGCCGGGCAGCGACATCGGAAATGTCACTCGCCAGAAACGGTGCCAACCATTAGCGCCGAGGTCTTGCGCGGCATCGAGCAACGTCGGGTCGTGTTTTTCCAGATTGGTGTAAAGCGGCAGAATCATGAACGGCAGGTGAACATAAACCATGCCGACGATCACCGCGAAGCGCGAAAACAAAAGATTGAACGGCCCCAAAATAATCATCCAGGCGTAAACGCGCACGAGGAAATTGCTGGCGAACGGCAACACGCACAGCAACACCATCAAGTCACGCGACTTCTTCGGGCTGCGGGCAATCAGCAACGCCACCGGATACGCCATCACCAGACAGATCAACGTCGTCAGCGCCGCCACGCCGATGCTCTTCAAAAAAATCTGGGCGTAGATGAAGTCAGAAAAAAAGATTTTATAATTTTCGAGCGTCAATCCTTTTTCATCGGCGGGGAGATCGCCGAAGAGCGGCGCCAACCCGCCAAACTCACCCGGGTAACGAAAACTCGCCACCACCATGATGAGCGCGGGCAACAGAAAAAACAGCAGCAGAAAAACAAACGGCGGCGCGCTGACGATGTACTTCAGCAAGCGCTCACCTCGAACGCGGGTGGCTTGGGTCAGGGACATGGTATCTCGTTCCCCGGAAAAATCAGGCAGTCAGGAAGGCGCCGGCTTCGGCCTTCCACGAAACGCGAACCGGATCGCCCAACTCGAAAAACTTGGCGCGACCCGGCGCCGAGTTGGGCAACAACGCTTCAAGGCGTTCGCCGTCTGGCAGATTGACGATGTAGGTGGTCACGTCGCCGATGTAGAGAAAATCGTTGACGGTTCCGACGAATTGGTTAGGATCGGGCGACGCTTCCGACGCGGCGCGAATGCTCACTTGCTCGGGGCGAATCACAAAAGCGCCGACATCGCCAACCTTGACGCCGGCGCGCATCGGCGCGGCAATCTGGCCAAGTTTGCCGAGCGACAGTGTCAGCGTCGCACTGACCGATTGCACCGTAGCTTCGTGCATGTTGACGTTGCCGATGAAGTCGGCGACAAAACGATTCTTCGGCGCGCCGTAAAGTTTGTCCGGCTCGTCGAGTTGCTCAATACGGCCGTGATTCATCACTGCGATCCGATGCGACAACGCCAGCGCTTCCGCTTGCGCGTGCGTGACGAAAATGAAGGTGACGCCGATGTCGCGTTGCAGCGCGATCAACTCGATCTGCATCTGCTCGCGCAGCTTGGCGTCGAGCGCGCCCAGCGGCTCATCGAGCAGCAACAACCGTGGCCGGTTGATCAGCCCACGCGCCAACGCGACGCGCTGCCGCTGCCCGCCGGAAAGCTCGTGCGGATAACGGGTGGCGCGATCGTTGAGCGCCACTTGCGCCAGCGCGTTTTTCACCTTGACGCGAATTTCCTCTTCGCTCTGCTTCGCCATCTTGAGCGGAAACGCGATGTTCTGTTCGACCGTCATGTGCGGGAACAGCGCGTAGCTTTGAAAGACGGTGTGAACCGGCCGCTTTTCCGGCGACGTGTCCTTGAGATCGATGCCGTCGAGGACGATGGCGCCCTCGTCGGGCTGATCGAAACCGGCGATCATCCGCAGCAGCGTGGTTTTCCCGCAGCCGGACGGACCCAGCAACGTGAAAAATTCTCCGGCATTGACGGAAAAATCCACATGGTCAACGGCGACAAAATCGTCGAAGCGACGGGTAACGTTACGAATTTCCAGCAACGCCATCGGCACACTCCCCTAGATAAGACGGGCAAGATTGTACGGCAAATTGTCGGCCGGAAGCGTCCACAGCTTTTCCCCGCGACGAAAATTTTTCGTCGTGACCAGAATGAGACATTAAAAATGTGATCGGCGTATCCTTCGGGGAATTACGAACGAAAACTGGCGGACAAGGTCGGCATTCGGTACCATAGACATTCACGTTCTTGGTGAACCCGCCTTCTTCGACCGGATAAGCAAAACTTGAAAGCACCGATCATGACGCCCCAATCTCCCCGCAAAACCAATCCCGCTTCAAACTCTTTGCTGGAAGAATTGCGGTCGCGTGCCGAAGGCAACAGCCTGCCCTCGGAAAAACAACGATTGAGTGAAGCGCAAATCCGCAGCAGTATCGACCAATTGTTATGGCATATTCACGGCTGGCTGGAGGAAGTTGCCCGTTACCTGCAAACCCTGCGCCCGCCGGTCACCCACGAATTCAATTTCAGCAACCTGATGACCATGCGCTCGCTGACGCTGGATCAGTGCTTCGTCTCGTACCGGCGGCAGCGTTTCGGCGAGCAGGAATTGCTCGACCATGTCGAGTTTTACTACCGGCTGATGTGCCCGAGCACCCCCATCGTTCGGGTGCCGGCCACTTCGGCCAACGAAGTCGAAACCCGTTTGCGAGTCGTCGGGCTGGCATTTGAAGCCAACCCCGAAATAGATCAATGGCGATCCGTGCGCGCGGTTCAATTCAAAATCAATCCCGAAATCAAGGTCACGATCCGTCTGGAGCCTGATTACGTCCAGCACAAAATCGGCGTCCGCCTGTCCAATGTCGATCGCTTCGAAGCGCTGCAAATGGTGTTCTCGCCGTCGCAACTCGACGAAGAAGCGCTCGAAGATTTGGTGCGGCTGATCCTTGGCGAAAGCTCGGCTTTCCTCAAGCGAGCACCGTGGGTGACCAACTGGCGACCAACCCGACCCGCGTTCACGCCGGTGGCGCCGGTGTCGCGCTATATCCTGTGAGCGTCGTCGCCTGATGCATGGGCACACGCCGCGCCGCCGATTCGGACAGAATTTCCTCGCCGACCCGCATTACGTCCGGCGCATCATCGACGCCGTTCATCCGCAGCCGGGCGAAGCGCTGGTCGAAATCGGGCCGGGGCTGGGTGCGCTGACGGCCGGATTGATCGCTCGCGCCGGACACCTCAACGCCATCGAGATCGACCGTGATCTGGCAGCGCGCTTGCGCGAACGCTTCGACGCCACCCAACTGACCCTCTTTGAAAACGACGCGCTGCGCTTCGATTTCGCTCGCCTCAGCGCCGACTTGTCGGCGCCGCTGCGCATCGTCGGCAACCTGCCGTACAACATCAGTTCGCCGCTGCTTTTTCATCTGGCGGCCAACCCGGCCTCGTTGCGCGACCTTCATGTGATGCTGCAAAAAGAAGTCGTGGCGCGAATGGCGGCAGCGCCTTCGACGCCGGACTACGGACGGCTCTCGGTGATGCTGCAAGCCAAGTTCGCGATCTCCCGCTTGTTCATCGTGCCGCCGGGCGCTTTCTCGCCCGCGCCCAAAGTCGATTCGGCCGTAGCGCGATTGACACCGCTGGGCGCGCAAGCGCCGCAAATCACCGACGAAACCTTATTCGCGCAACTGGTGGCCGCCGCTTTCGCGCAACGCCGCAAAACACTGCGCAACGCGCTGGCGGCACACTGCCCGCCGGAAGATTTGCGCGCCGTCGAAATCGACCCGCAAGCACGCGGCGAAAACCTCGCCGTTGCGGATTTTGTCCGGCTAACGAATCACCTTCATCCGTAGAAGCAGTTCACGAACCGCCCTTGCTTAATTTCCCTCCCAGAGAGGGGTAAACGCCAAAGACGGACGGGGTGGTTGCGAGCGGCAGAATGCCGCCCCTACGATAACTCCGCCATCCACTGCCGATCCGGTCGCTTCACCGGCACGGCAATCCGAACGACTTTGTGGCGGGCGCTCTGCCCGTGTTCCAGCGTCACGGCGCGCAGCCCCACGCCGAACGCTTCGGCCAGAAACCGCAGCAGCGCCTGATTGGCTTTGCCGTCCATCGGCGGCGCGGCCAGCCGCACTTTCAGCGCGCCGTCGTGAACGCCCTGTATCTCGGTGCGTTTGGCGCCTGGCTGAACGTGCAGTGTCAGCACCAGATCGGCGCCGTCTTCGCGCCGCCAGGAAATGTCCATCCGTTACTCGTCACATGGATTCCGACTGATCCACGCTCAGTTCGTTGCCCAATTCCACCGCCCGTTGCCAAGCTGCGTACACAGCGTCTTGGATGGCTTTGTCGGCGCCTGCCTGATCGAGAACCCGAATCGCGCTCTCGGTGGTTCCCCCTTTCGAGGTGACCCGCGCGCGCAATTCGGCGAACGGGGTATCGCCGTGTTGTGCCAGTGCCAAGCCGCCGGATAAAACACTTAACGCAGCGGTGCGCGCTTCGACATCTTTCATCCCCAGAGCGATGGCAGCGGCCTGCAAGTTTTCCAGAAAGTAGAACACATAGGCCGGACCGCTGCCGGTTAGCGCCGTCACCATGTCGAGCTTATTTTCCCGATTCAGCCAGATCACGTTACCGACGCTTTCCAGCATTTGATGGACGTGATGCCGCGCCATTTCGTTGGCACCGGGGGCGGCGTAAACACCGGTGCAACCGGCGCCAACTTGCGCGGGGGTGTTCGGCATCGCCCGGATCACTGCCGGATAGTCGCCCAGCCAGCGCGAAAGGTCGTCGGCGCGAACGCCCGCCGCAATCGACAGCACCGCCGAAATGGTCGAAGTGAACGGCGCCAGTTTCCGAGCGACCGCTTGCAACTGTTGCGGTTTGACGGCCAGCACGACCACATCGACGCGCGCAAAAAGGGCGCTACCCATCCTCTCGTAGCACCGTACTTGCGGGAAAGCGGCGGTCAGCTTCGTCCGCTGCGCCTCCGCAGGGTCAATGACTTTGATATCGGCAGCGCTTTTGCCGCTGCTCACCATTCCGCTGATCAACGCCGTCGCCATCGCGCCGCCGCCGATAAAAACGCTTCTCATCGCTTTCTCCTTCGTTTCCTGTCCCCTGATTCCTGTTACGACCTCGGCCCGAACAAGGCGCTGCCGATACGCAGTTGGGTCGAGCCTTCGGCCACGGCAGCATCGAGATCGGCGCTCATGCCCATCGACAGCACTTCGGCGGACAATCCCGCCGCCCTCGCCTGTTCCTGACATCGGCGCAGCAACGCAAACTGTCGATGCTGCTCTGGCACATCGTCGGTTTCCGCCGCAATCCCCATGAAGCCCCGCCAGCGCAGGCGCGGCAAACGGGCGATTTCGGCGGCAAGCGCCACCGCCGCTTCCGGCGCGACGCCGCTTTTCTGCGCCTCAGCGCTGATATTAACCTGTACCAGGATTTCCAGCGACGGCAAGTCGGCAGAACGCGCTGCCGACAGCCGTTCCGCCAGCGCCAGCGAATCGACGGTTTCGATCCGGTCGAACATCCGAGCGGCCAGCGCCGCCTTGTTACGCTGCAACGGTCCAATCAGCACCCACGAAAGATCGGGCAGGTCGGCCAGCGCTTGTTGTTTGTCGCGCGCTTCCTGGACGTAATTTTCGCCGAAGCGGCGCTGCCCCAGGGCATACAATGAGCGCACGGCCTCCGGCGGAAATCGTTTTGAGACCGCCAACAGGGAGATTTCATCGGCATTTCTTCCACAACAGGCAACCGATTCGCGAATTCGTTGCCAAACCGCTTGCCATGCTTTTTGATACTGTTCCATAATTAACCTCTTGGAATCTATGCCGTTTTACAGAATCGTTAAACCCGGGCTTATTTGGGGAGGAAAGGATTATAGATGGATATTACCGAACTTCTGGCCTTTGCCGTAAAAAACAACGCCTCCGACTTGCACCTGTCGTCAACGCTGCCGCCGATGATTCGGGTTCACGGTGATATCCGGCGCGTCAATGTCCCGCCGTTGACGCACGAAGAAGTCTATGCGATGGTCTATGACATTATGAGCGACTCGGTTCGCAAGGAATATGAGGAACGGCTTGAATGCGACTTCTCGTTCGAGATTCCCAATCTGGCGCGTTTCCGGGTCAACGCCTTCACCCAGTTGCACGGCGCCAGCGTCGCCTTCCGCCCGATTCCGGCGAAGGTGCAAACCATCGAACAACTGTTCGCGCCGAAATCACTGCATGAACTTATCAAGCGTCCGCGCGGCCTGATACTGGTCACCGGCCCGACCGGTTGCGGAAAATCCACCACGCTGGCGGCCATGATCAACGAAATCAATGAACAGGAAAATGGTCATATTCTGACCATCGAAGACCCGATCGAGTTCGTTCACGAGTCGAAGAAGTGCCTGATCAATCAACGCGAAGTCAATCACCATACGCACTCGTTTGAAGCCGCGTTGCGCAGCGCCGTGCGCGAAGACCCTGACTACATCCTGGTCGGTGAAATGCGCGACCTCGAAACCATTCGCTTGGCGTTGACGGCGGCAGAAACCGGCCACCTGGTTTTTGCCACGCTGCACACCAGTTCGGCGCCGAAGACGATCGACCGGATCATCGACGTGTTCCCGGCGGCTGAAAAGGAAATGGTGCGAGCAATGTTGTCCGAATCACTGGTCGCCGTCATCGCGCAACAGTTGATGAAAACCAAAGACGGGCTGGGACGTATTGCCGCGTTTGAAGTGTTGATCGGCACGCCCGCCATCCGCAACCTGATTCGCGAAAACAAAATCGCGCAAATGTATTCGTCGATTCAAACCGGCCAGGGGCTGGGCATGCAAACGATGGATCAGGCCTTGCTCGATCTGGTGAAACGCAACAAGATTATCGTACAATCGGCGTTGCATATCGCCAACAACAAGGAACTGTTCAACTCTTAGCCGATACGGGATAATGGTACCCTTCACCAGGTTTTTATGATGGATATGGATAACAAGCGCTCAGTTCAATTCGTTCGCGATCTGCTGGAATTACTGGTTCAGCAAAAAGGTTCGGATCTGTTTATTACTGTCGGCTTTCCGCCGGCAATCAAAGTCAATGGCAAGATTTCGCCGGTTTCAAAATCGCCGCTGGAACCGCAACACACGACGGAACTCGTCCGCTGCATCATGAACGATCGGCAGAAGGACGCTTTCGACCAAACGAAGGAATGCAATTACGCGCTGAGTTTGCAGGGCGTCGGTCGTTTTCGCGTCAGCGCTTTTTTGCAGCAAGGCTGGCCCGGCATGGTATTGCGTTCGATCAACACCAAGATTCCCGCTTATGAAGATTTGGGAATGCCGGCGGTGCTGAAAGACGTGATCCTCGCCAAGCGCGGCATTGTCATTTTCATCGGCGCCACTGGCGCCGGCAAATCGACAACGATGGCATCGCTGCTCGCGCACCGCAACAAATACAGCTACGGCCACATCATCACCATCGAAGACCCGATCGAGTTCATTCACGAGCACGGCAACTGCATCTTCACGCAACGCGAAATCGGCGTTGACACCGATTCGTGGGACATCGCGCTGCAAAATTCGTTGCGGCAAGCGCCCGACGTCATCATGATCGGCGAAATTCGCTCGCGCGAAAACATGGACTTCGCCATCGCCTTCGCTGAAACCGGCCACTTGTGCATGGCAACCCTGCACGCCAACAGCACCAATCAGGCACTCGACCGCGTGATCAACTTCTTCCCGGAAGAACGGCGGACGCAAGTGCTGATGGATTTGTCGCTCAACGTCCGCGCTTTCGTGGCGCAACGTCTCATCATGCGCGCCGACGGCCGGGGTCGCATCCCTGCCACCGAAGTGATGCTCAACACGCCGCTCACTTCCGATCTCATTTTCAAGGGCGACATCCCCGGCATCAAAGACATCATGAAGCGTTCGCGTGAACAAGGAATGCAAACGTTCGATCAATCGCTGTTTGATCTGTACGAACGCGGGCTGATTACTTACGAAGACGCACTGCGCAACGCCGACTCGATCAACGATCTGCGGCTCGACATCAAACTGCGCGGCAAAGAAGCGCGCAGTCGTGACGCCTTCACCGGCACCGAGCATCTCAGCGTGGTGGACACCATTGTTCCCGATCTGGGCGACCCCGCTTTTGCCGCACTCAGTCGTTAACGCCCCATGATTGACGAAGCCTTGACCCGACCGGTCGAGATTACGCTGCACAGCGTCTCGCGGCAACTGGAATTGCGCTACGCCGACGGCCGGGAAGTGCGCTTTCCGCACGAATTTCTGCGCGTGTTCTCACCGTCCGCCGAAGTTCGCGGCCACGGTCCCGGACAGGAAACTTTGCAAGTTGGCAAAAAAGAGGTGAGTCTTCTTCGCATTGAGCCGGTCGGCCATTACGCGCTGCGTCTGGTTTTTTCCGATGGGCACGACTCCGGCTTGTATTCGTGGGCTTACCTCGCCGAACTCGGCGCGAATCAGGAAACCCTGTGGCAGGATTATCTGACGCGCTTGCAAACGGCGGGGGGCAGCCGCGAAGCATCGCCCAGTTCCGCTTGATCGTTTTTGCCCGTGACCAAAAAAACCACCGACTTCGGTTTTAAAACCGTTCCTGCCGACGACAAACAAAAGCGCGTCGCCGAGGTGTTCGATTCCGTCGCGCCCAAATACAATTTGATGAACGACCTGATGTCGCTTGGGCTGCACCGTCGCTGGAAAAACTTTGCCGTCACCCTGCCGCAAATGCCCGCGCTGCTGCCGGATAATGCCGCCATTCTCGATCTGGCCGGCGGTACCGGCGACTTGACCCGTCGGCTTCTGGAAAAATACCCGCGCGCCACCGTCGTGATGTCCGACATCAACGACACCATGTTGCAAGAAGGCCGCAAAGTTTTGCGAGACCACGGTTTCGACGCGCCGATGGTGCAATGCAACGCTGAAGCGCTGCCCTTTGCCGACCAGAGCTTTTACATCGTTGCCATCGGCTTCGGCCTGCGTAACGTCACTGAAAAAGAAAAAGCATTGCGCGAAATGCGCCGCGTACTGAAACCCGACGGCTTGGCGGTGGTGCTGGAATTCTCTCGCGTACAAAAATCACTGGCGCCGCTCTACGATTGCTACAGTTTCAAAGTGTTGCCGAAACTTGGCCAACTCATCGCCGGAGACGAGACGAGTTATCGCTACCTCGCCGAGTCGATCCGCAAACACCCCGATCAGGAAACGTTGAAAACGATGATGCTGAAAGCCGGATTCCAGCGCGTCAAGTATTACAACCTGACCGCAGGCATCGCCGCCGTTCACGTTGGGCAGGTGGAGTAACGTGGGTTAGCGAAGCGTAACCCACGGGATCATCCCTCATTTTGCTCGTGGATTTCGCGGCGCTCTATCCACGCTACGCGAGCTACGGCATCCCCTTCCATTGCCACCCCGCCGCTTCCCATTCGCTGCGTTCTTTGTCGATCAGGTATTCAGTCAACGGGTGAGCGGCGAGCCAGCGGTTGCTGAGGCGGTAATACAGCGTCTTCCCTCGGGCACGCAGCCGGATAGTCGGCAATTCGATGGGTCGCCGCGCGCGGTAGAAGAGCAGCGCGAGCCGCAGCGACAGAATTTGCCAACGCATCACCGACTCTTGCAGGTAAGGCATTGCTTTGCCGAGGCTGCCGCGACAAGTCAGCGCCAACACCGCCAGTCGGTTTTGCTCGGCGGAGGAGAAGCCAGGCATGTCGCGGTGTTGCAGAATATAGGCGCTGTGTTTGTGGTAACCGAAGTGCGAAATCGAAGCGCCGACGCCGTGCAGCAGCGCCGCCCATTGCAACATTTGCACGTCGACAGAGTCGGCTTTCGGGTGAAGTTGCAGGAACAGTTCCTGTGCCAGCGCAGCGATACGACGAACGTGCGGACGGTCGAGTTGGTAATCGTCGAGCAACAATTCGACGGTGGCGTCGCGGCTGTCGTGGTCGTGATGGCGTCCCAGCAGTTCGTAGAGTACGCCCAGACGCAGAGCGCCGCCGACCGGCGCGATGCGCGGGATGCGCAGTTCGGTCATGGCGGCGCGCATGATGACCAGCCCGCCGGCCAGCACCGGCACACGCTCCGGTTTCAACGCCGTCAATTTCAGATTGGCGAGCGTCTTGCTGGCGATCATTTTTTTGCGCAGTGCCGTTAGCCCGTCGGGCGTAATGCCGTCGGACGAGAAGCCGTTGCCTTCGAGGATTTCAGTCAGCGCCAGCGCCGATCCCGACGAGGCGAACGCTTCGCGCCAGTATTTGCGGTCGAAAGCACGGGCAATCGGCTCGATCTCGGCGCGGGCGTAAGTCTCGGCCTTCTTGAAATTGGCAGCGGTCAATTTATTGTCGCCGAAGAAGCGCTCGCTCATGTTGACGCAACCGAGTTTGAGCGATTCCAACCTCTGCGGCCGCCGCCCTTGCCCGACGATGAATTCGGTCGAACCGCCGCCGATGTCCATGATCAGCCGTGGCGTCGTCGAACGCGGCAGGCAGTACGACGTGCCGAGATAAATCAGCCGCGCTTCTTCGTGACCGGAAATGATTTCAATCGGAAAGCCGAGGGTCATCTCCGCTTCGGGCAGAAAGTCGTCAACATTGGTGGCGATTCGGAAAGTGTTGGTGGCAACGGCGCGAACGTTAGCCGGGTCGAAATCGTGCAACCACTCGCCGAAGCGAGCCAGACACATCAGCGCCCGACGGCGCGCGCTGGCGGTGATCCGCCCCTTCTCATCCAGCCCGCCGGCGAAGCGCAACATCTCGCGCAGGGTTTCCAGCACGCGAATTTGCTGCCCGTGCACTTCGCCGATTTCAAGACGAAAGCTGTTGGAACCCAGATCGACGACGGCCAGCGTGGTCGAAGAAGCGATAGCGGATGGGGAAGTGGAAGAAGAACGCATCACAGAGCGATTTTGAATTGCAGACAGGCATTGTAAACGACAAAACACGATAATCTGCGGCAAAATGGAGACGTCAATGGTGATTTATTCCCTCGATTGAATCTGCTATGCTTATTGGTTCGATCAAGGAAGGGATGTTGTCATGCCGGATTATCTGCAAAAAATCCTGACGGCCAAAGTCTATGATGTTGCCGAAGAATCGGCGCTGGACCCGTTGCGGGAATTGTCGGCGCGGGTCGGCGCGTCATTGTGGCTGAAGCGCGAAGATCAGCAGCCGGTGTTTTCGTACAAGCTGCGCGGCGCTTACAACAAGATGGCGCATCTCTCTCGCGCCGAGCGCGACCGCGGCGTGCTGGCGGCTTCCGCCGGCAACCACGCGCAGGGCGTGGCGCTGGCGGCGCAGAAAATGAGCTGCAAGGCGACCATCGTGATGCCGGAGACGACGCCGCAGATCAAGGTGGCGGCGGTGGCTGGACGCGGCGCGCAAGTCGTGCTGGCCGGCGACTCGTTCAGCGACGCTTACGAGCACGCGATGGTGTTGCAGCGACAAACCGGCGCAGTGTTCATTCACCCTTACGACGACCCCGACGTGATCGCCGGAGCGGGCACGGTCGGCATGGAGATTTTGCGCCAGCATCAGGATGAAATCTCGGCGATTTTCGTGCCCATCGGCGGCGGCGGGCTGATTGCCGGAGTCTCCGCTTATGTGAAGCAAGTGCGCCCCGATATCGAAGTGATCGGGGTGCAGCCGGTCGATTCCGACGCAATGGCGCAATCGCTCAACGCCGGCAAGCGGGTGACGCTCGACAATGTCGGGCTGTTTGCCGACGGCGTGGCGGTCAAGCTGGTCGGCGAAGAAACGTTCCGGCTGGCGCAGGAATACGTCGATGAGATCGTGTTGTGCGACACCGACGAGATTTGCGCCGCGATCAAGGATGTGTTCGTCGATACCCGCTCAATTCTGGAACCGGCGGGAGCGCTGGCGGTGGCAGGCGCCAAACGCTGGATCGAAACGCATGGTGTTCCGGCGGCGGCCTGCATCGCCATCGCCAGCGGCGCCAACATGAATTTCGACCGGCTGCGCTTTGTCGCCGAGCGCGCCGAGTTGGGCGAATCGCGCGAAGCGATTTTCGCCGTCAGCATTCCCGAGCGCCCCGGCAGCTTCCGCGCGTTTTGCGAAATCATCGGCCGCCGCGCCATTACCGAATTCAATTACCGCTACGCCGACCCTGAGGTCGCCCACATTTTCGTCGGCATCGAGGTGCGCGATCGGCAGGAAAAAGAGCGCTTGTTGGCCGATTTCGCGGCGGAGCGCATCGAGGCGCGCGATTTGTCCGACGACGAAATGGCAAAGTTACACATCCGCCACCTGGTCGGCGGCCACGCCCCGCAGGTCAAAAATGAGCGGCTGTACCGTTTCGAGTTCCCGGAGCGTCCGGGCGCGCTGCTCAATTTCTTGAGCAAAATGAGCGCTGGCTGGAACATCAGCCTGTTCCACTACCGCAACCACGGCGCTGATTATGGCCGGGTACTGGCGGGGATTCAGGTGCCGCCCGCCGACAACGGGGCGTTTGGCACTTTCCTGAAAAATCTGGGATATGCCTATGTCGAGGAAACCGGCAATCCGGCTTATACAATGTTTCTCGGCAAAGCCGGCTAATCCCGCCATTTGGACTGGTCTGTACAAGTTCCCTTCGACAAGCTCAGGAGGAACGGAGTAAAGTAGTATCTTTCAGGAATGCCGTTTGTCGGATCAGGTGTCAGGAATGCGACGCATCGGGACTTTCTCGACGCGCAAAGGCGTTTTCGCTGGAAAGTTGTTGCCGAATCATGGCAGAATCTTAAACTGTATAACCGGTTTTTCGGTGGGGGCAGGTAACGTCCTTGGGCGAGTCGGGCGGTCGTTTTTGAAAAGGGGAAGTGGTTGATGGAAACAGATCAACTGGCGGGCATCAAGGTGATGGTGATCGACGATTCCAACACTATCCGACGCAGCGCCGAAATTTTCTTGCTGCAAGCCGGGTGTGTGGTGATTCTGGCTGAGGACGGCTTTGACGCGCTATCTAAAATCGCCGATCAGAAACCGGATCTGATTTTTGTCGATATCATGATGCCGCGGCTGGACGGGTATCAGACGTGCGCGCTCTTGCGGCGCAACGCCAAGTTCATGCACACGCCGGTGGTCATGTTGTCGTCGAAAGACGGGTTGTTCGACCGCGCGCGCGGCCGGATGGTGGGATCGGATTTGTATCTGACCAAACCGTTTACCAAAGATGAATTATTGCGGGCGGTGGCCGCTTATGTGCGGCGAGAGCCTGAGGCGCAAGCCTTAGAAAACAGGTAACGACCAGACAGGTAACAACCAGTTGCCGGGAATGAAGAATATTTTTGAATGCGGGTGGGGTTATGGCAAGAATTTTAGTGGTTGACGATTCGCAGACGGAACGCTACATGCTGGGGGAGTACCTCTCCCAAGGCGGACATATGGTTTTTCAGAGTGACAGCGGCGAAGACTGTCTCGCCAAAATCAAGGAAATCAAACCCGATCTGGTGGTAATGGACGTGGTGATGCCGGGGTTGAACGGCTTTCAGGCCACCCGAATTTTGCACCGGACGCCGGAAACCCAGAACATTCCTGTTCTGTTGTGCACGACCAAGGACAAGGAAACCGATCGCGTCTGGGGATTGCGTCAGGGCGCTTGCGAGTACCTCACCAAGCCGGTTCGCAAGGAAGAATTGCTTGCCATGATCGACGGCTGCTTGAAACGCTGACTGCGACGACGCCATGAGTTCCAGCCCTTCGTCACTGAAACCGCGTTCCGCCAAACGCACCAATCTGCGAACCTTCCAGAACGAGTTGGTCTCGCGGATGATGGCGCCGACGGCGACGGAAGGCGTCGAGTCGCAACTGGGGTTTGTGGCGGGCGACGAGCGTTGGTTGTGCCGCCTCCAGCAAACGGAAGAAGTGCTGACGACGCCGCCGATCACGCCGGTGCCGTTGACGCAGCCGTGGTTTCTGGGATTGACCAATGTTCGCGGCAATTTGTACAGTGTGGTGGATTTTTCGTCGTTTCTGGGCAAGCCGTTGCTGGTTCACAATGCGGATACGCGGTTATTGTTACTCTCCCGCAGTACCGGCGCCATTAACGCGGCGCTGCTGGTGCAACGGGTTTACGGTTTGCGCAGCGTCAAAGGTTTCGCGCCGACCGGGCAAGGAGCGCAAGACAAGGCGTGGAACGTGCAGCACTGGATGGATGCCGAAGGTCATACCTGGCACGAAATGGATTTGAGCAAGCTGGTACAAGATTCCGAGTTTCAACATATCGGCCGTTGATAACCGGATGTTGATAACTGCATAGATTGATCTAACTAAGAGAAGAAAGAGGCGGAGGGCGCATGGCGATTGAGAATCCCCTGGTAAAAAAAGCATCGATCCTGTCCATTCTGGTAACAGGAACGGCGATTCTGGCAGTGGTGCTGGCCATTTTGGCGGTGGTCGCTTTTCTGCAATACCGCTACATCGCCCAGACATCGAAAAACGGCGCGATCATGGTGGAGGCCAGCGATGCGTTGCTCGCGATGAACTATGACTTGGGTCACTTATCGGCAGGCAACGGCAGTGAAACGCTGGCCAGCCTGCGTCAGAACACGCAAAAGGCCGGGCAAGCGCTGTCAACGCTGCCGACGAGCGAAGGCGGCTCCATCCTTTCGATCTTTTTTTCGTCAGCGGCGAACGATCGGCTGGTCAAGCAGTTGCGGGAAGAATGGCAAGTCATCGAACGTGATCAGAACGTGCTGCAATCTCGCAAAGAGATGATCGACCGGTTGAGCGAAGCACATACGGCGCTCACCGGCAATAACGCGCTCTTCACGCAAGCGCGCGCCGTCGGCCTGCAAGCGCTGCGCGACGCCGAAGCTACCAATCTGATGGAAATGGCCACGCAACTCGACGGTTCCGTGCAACGCTTGTCGCACAATGCCGATGCCTTGCTGAACGGCTCGAACTTCGATGAAACCATGCTGGCAAAAGTGAGCGAAGGCGCGCTGCAATACCACAGCCTGACCACGCGGCTGCTGCACGATCCGGGCTTGAAGGCGCAAACGGCGCGCATGAAGTTGAGCGAATTCCTGACGACGGCGGAACCGTTTGAAAAAGCGCTGGAAACCATCTCGTCGAACGCCACCAGCTTTTCCGAATTCCAGAACATCAAGGCGCGGCTGCAAACGCAAACCACCAAGACTGGGCAGGACGCCATCGATCTGGCGCGGTCTTACGCCGGTCAGGGCATTTCCATGCCGATGCTCATCACCATCATCGTGCTGGCGCTGGCGCCGTTCATCATTCTGTTAATCATGGAGCGAGTGGTCGTTCGTGAAATGCGGGCGCAAATTCGCGCCAGCAGTCAGGAAAACGTCCGCAATCAGGAAGCGATTCTGTTGTTGCTCGACGAAACGTCACAGGTGGCCGAAGGCGATTTGACGACGCGGGCAACGGTGAGCGAGGCGATTACCGGCGCTATCGCCGACGCGCTGAACTTCACGCTCGACGAAATGTCGTCCGTGATTCGCGGCATCAATCAGGCCGCCGACCAGGTGACGCAAGAAACCGAGAAAGCGCAGAAGATTTCCGAGCAGCTTTATGTATCGTCGCAACAACAAAGTCAGGAAATCCAGAAGACGGCGGATACTGTGCTGAACGTGACGCAATCCATTGGCGAAGTGGCGCAATCGGCAACGCAATCGGCGCAAGTGGCGCAACAATCGCTGGAAGCGGCCGGTAAAGGCGGCGAAGCGGTGCGCAGCCAGATCGGCAGCATGAGTGAAATTCGCTCCCAGATTCAGGAAACCGCCAAACGGATCAAACGTCTCGGCGATTCCTCTCTGGAAATCGGCGAAATCGTCGGCCTGATCTCGGACATCACCGAGCAAACCAACGTGCTGGCGTTGAACGCGGCGATTCAAGCCGCCGCCGCCGGCGAAGCCGGTCGCGGTTTCGCGGTCGTGGCGGAAGAAGTGCAACGTTTGGCGGAACGCTCCGGCGAAGCGACCAAACAGATTGAAGCGATCGTGAAAACGATTCAGGCTGATACGCAAGACGCGGTTTCGGCGATGGAGCGCTCGACTTCCGGTGTGGTGGAAGGAACGCGATTGTCCGAAGAAGCCGGTCAGGCGCTGGCGGAAATCGAGCGAGTCTCCAACACACTGGCGCAACTGATTCAGGGCATTTCGCAACAAACGCAAGCGCAATCGGCGTCGGTGGAAGAAGTGCGCGCCGGAATCGCCGGTATTCTGGCAACCACCGAAGATACCACTCAGGGTACCGAGCAAACGACGGTGTCAATCAGCCAGTTGGCGCAAGTGGCGGCAGAGTTGCGGGCGGCGGTGTCCGGCTTCAAGATTGATTGATCCAACAACGAGCGGTAGCGAAAAAGCGGTTTATGTAAAGGAGTCCACCGGTGGCCACTGACATCAATACGGATTTTGATATCGGCCCTTTGTCCTGGGTACAGGGCGAGATCGACCAGAGCATTACTCACGCGCTGGAATCGCTGGACGTTTTCGATCCCGCTTCGGACGACCCTTCGCCGTTGCAACGGGCGCGAACGTATTTTCGTCAAGCGGCCGGCGCGATTCACATGGTGGGGCTGGACGCGCTGCAAGCGTACACCGACGAAATCGAACTGCAGTTGGATCGGCTGGGCGGCGGCCTTTCAAAACCGGAAGTGGCCGCGGCGGCAGAACATATCGTTCGCGCCTGCCACAAACTGCAAACCTTTTTGGCTGAGTTGGTGAACGGCGTCTCGCTGGTGCCGTTGTCGTTGTTCGATGAATACGAAGCCATGCAGCAGTCACGCGGCGTGAAGATCAGCCACCCCGCCGATTTGTTCTGCCCCGATCTGTCGCTTCACCGTCACGATGACGACAGCCCGCGAAAAATCATTTCACCGGATCAATTCCCGTCTTTCCTGATCGTCGAACGGCGCTTGTACGAACGCGGTTTGCTGGCTTGGCTGCGCGGCGACATCAAGGGCGCCGAAGCGATGCGCGACGCGGCGGAAAATATCGAAGTTGTGGTGCCGCAACAAACGGTGCGAACCTTCTGGTGGACAACCATCGCGCTGCTCGATTCGGTTCGGGAAGAAGCTATTGCCAACACGTTTTTGTTGAAACATTTGCTGGCGCGGATCGACTTGCAAATCCGGCGCTTGATCGACGGCGGCGGCAGCGTGGCCGAGCGGCTGCAACGAGAAACGCTTTATTTCCTGGCGATCAGCGCGCCGGTCAGCGAGCGCATCCGCGAAGTGCAGGAATATTACCAATTGAAATCGCTGTTGCCGACGGTTGAAACCAGCGGCGACACGGTGGTTACCGACACCTTGTCGGCGTTGCGCGCCACGCGCGAAGCGCAAGGGCTGGCGGCGGAAGTCAAGAATCTCTGGCAGCGCTTGATGGGCGGCCAGCTCGACCAGTATCCGAAGTTCCGTGATGATTTGACGTCGTTGCGCGATAAAGTCGTCGTGTCGGCGTATCCTGAAATGCAGTCGCTGTTTGCGAGTCTGCTCAAGGGCAGCGACATTCTGGATTTGCAAAATGTCCCCGAGTCGGTGGCGATGGAATTCGCCACGGCGCTGCTGTTCGCCGAAGATGTCTTCGCGCAGCAAGGCGCGCCGATTGCGGCGCTCTCGGAAAACATTCAAGTCATCCGGGCGCGGATCGACGCGGCGCTGTCCAACCGCGCTTTGCCGGAGTTGGATATCCCTGCGTTGGCGGCGCTGTCCGAACGCGCGCAAAACCGCCTGTTGCTGGCGCAAGTAGCGCAGGATGTTCAAACCAACTTGCGCCACATGGAGCAAGAACTCGACGCCTTCTTCCGCGACGACAGCAAGCGTGAAGGTTTGGCGGGATTGTCCCGCGATGGCCGCGAAATCAGCGGCGCGTTGCGTATTTTGGGACTGGACAACGCCGACCGTCTGCTGACGGCCTGCATGGGGCAAATTGCCCGCTACATCTCGCCTGAGACGGCGCCTGACCACAGAGATTTTGAACTGCTGGCCGAATCGCTGTCGGCGTTGGGCTTCTACATTGAAGCGCTCGAACAACAACGCCCGCAGCGCGAAGAATTGATCCTGCCGCTGTTGGAACGTCAACACGAACGACAACAACGGTTGGGCGAAAGACCGATGACGCCAGAGCAACCGGTCGCCGCCGTGGAAGCGCCGACCGAGCCGGTCGCGGCAGTCGCCGAACCGCCGAAACGGCGCACAAGAGCCAAGAAAGCCGCCGAGGAACCGGCGCTGGCGTTGTCGGTGGAAGCCACCGTCGAACGAGACATTTTGCAGTTGCAGCAACTCGGCAAACGCTTGCAACAAGACCCGCAAGCCGGCGCGCTGCGGCGCAACATCGAAAAAATCGTTCTGACCCTCGGCGACGACGCCAAGCTGGTCGGCAACGCCACCTTGTCCGACAAAATCAAAGTCATTCAAGACAAAATCGAAGCGAACGCTTTTGCCGATGTTCCGCCCCTGCTGGCCGCGTTGACCGATGCCGCGCCGATCATCGCGGCGCCGTCGGCGGAAACGCAGCGCTTGATGAAAGTGGACGCCAGCGAACTCGACGCCGAATTGCTCGATATCTATTTGCAGGAAGCCATTGAAGTGCTCGATGGCGTTCGCACCAATCGTGAGCAACTGGGCAAACATCCGCAAGACAGTGAAACCTTGCGTTCCATTCGCCGCGCTTTCCATACCTTGAAAGGCTCAGGCCGGATGGTGGGTTTGACCGACTTGGGAGAACTGGCTTACGACGTTGAGAAAATCCACAACAAGTTGCTGGAGAAAGGCTACCCGGCCACGCCCGCCGTTCTGGCAATGATCGATGTTGCCGAACGCGATTTCCGCCAATGGGTGGAAGAGCTCATCAAGACCAAGACCGTCAGCCCCGACTCTACCGAGCTGTTCGCAGCCGTCAACACCGTCGCGCACGAGATGGATGACGAAGCTGCGTTGTTGACGCCGACAAAAAGCAAAATCACGGACAAAACGGCACAAAAAAAAACTCTAATCGAATTCCCGCCGTCGGCAAGCGTCGTCGAAGCAACGACAGCAACGAAATTGGAAGCGACGCCGGAGGTAACGCTGGAAACGGTACCGAAGACGGAGACGCCGGAAGTAAAACCACCCGACGTAAAACCGCCGGAAGTGGAAAACCCAGAGACAGAAACCCCGAAGGCGGAAAGCTCTGAAATCGCTGAACCGGTAACAGAAACGCCGATAGCAGAAACTTCGGTCGTCGAAAACCTTGAAATCGTCGAGCCGGAAACCAACTGGAACAAGTGGGAACTTTCGCCGCCCACCCCCGAGCCGTCGTTTACGTCAACGCTTGAGCAGCCATCACCTCTTGTGTCGTCTGTTGATTCGCCTGAGTCGTCATTCGAGCCGTCGCTTGAATCGTCCGAGTTTTTCCCTGAACTCACCGAGGTAGAAGAGGCCAATAGCGAGCCGACCGATGCTGAAGCCTTCGGGGCGCCGGTCGATGTCGAATCACTCATCGCCGCCGCCACCCACGACATCGGCTATGCGCCCCTTGCTGCAACGGAAGATACCGCCGAAGAAGTGGCCGCCATCGCCGCGCCGCAGGATAACCACACTCCGGATGACCGTAGCGTGGTTTCGCTCGAACTCAACATGGCGTCGTCCCAAGAAGCAACCGTTGTCAAACCACACGAAGTCAAACCCGTTATCGCGGTGGAAGGTTCCGACGGTTCCGTGTCGCTGGAGATCGATTGGACGAGTTTCAAAAATCGCCGCGCCCGCAGCAAACCCGTTGCCAAGCCCTTGCCGCTTTCGGCACAACCCGCTGCACCAGCCGCCGAAACCGTTGCCGCTGATAAGGAAGCAGCCACAGCGGCAAGTACCGAAGAAGTTCGCATCGGCGACATCGTGTTGTCGAAAGTCTTGTTCGATCTGTTCACCGAGGAAAGCGGACAACATTGGATCGTGCTCAATCGCGAGCAGGATTTGATGCAGCTCGACGCTTCGTACAGCCCGTCACCGGCGATGATCCGCGCCGCACACACCTTGGCCGGAACCCATTTGGCCGTCGGCTTCCCCGATGTCGCCAGAGTCGCCAAAGCGCTGGAGTTGTTGCTGATCGCCGTCGCCAACAGTCGGCAAAGCGGCGAATTGGTCACGCTGAAAACCGTTCCGGTCATCGCCCGCGCCGTGGCCGACTTGCGTTTGCTCATCGACCGGATCCTCCAGCGCGAAGCTTTCGCGCCTGCTGAGTTGCGCGAAGCCGAAGCCGTTGAAGCGGAAATCGAAGCGCTGCAAGAACAAATTTCCGCCGCGTTGCCCAAAGTCGATCTCGAAGCCGAAGAAGAATCGGAAGAACCGAGCGAGTTCATCGAACCCCCGGCTGCGCTTGAACAAGTAACGCCACCGGAAGCCTTACCTTCTACAGAATTGATAACGGAAGAACTGCCGCCGGCATCGACACCAACCACGGCGGAACCTGTTACGGAACCGATGGCGGCAGTACCAGCGGTCACGCCGGAACCGACGCCGACACCTGTACCAACACCAACGCTCACACCGACGATTCCGTCGCCGTTGCCCACATTCACGCCGGCGCTATTGAAGCCCGCGCCAGTTGCTCGCGCCGTCGGTGACGACACCGACGCCGAACAGTTGCACGACGAACTCGATACCCAACTCTTGCCGCTCTTCCTCGAAGAAGGCGACGAGTTGTATCCGCAAGCGGGCAAGTTGTTGCGACAGTTGCGGCAATCGCCGGAAGACAGCGATCTGCAACTCAATCTGAAGCGCAACCTGCACACCTTCAAGGGCAGCGCCCGCATGATCGGCGCGATGCGCTTGGGCGAATTGGCGCACCAAATGGAAACGCGGTTGGCTGAAAAAACCGGAACGGACGAAGCCTATTTCGATGCGCTGGAAACCGATCTCGATCGCATCGGCTTTGTCTTTGATCGGTTGCGCGCCGGGGAAGCCAACGTGGCGTTCCCGTGGCTGGCCAGTCAGCAAAAAGCCGAAGAAGAAGCGGTCGAAGGCCAAATGGCCGAAGCCCCCATCGCTGCCGAAGTTTCAGCGGAAGAACCGGCAACAGCGCCCGCCGCGACTCCTGCGGTGGCTGAGAAAACCGAGGAACCCGCGTCGACCGTGTCGGCGGCGACTTGGGCGATGGCGGAACAACTGGCGAAGTTGCCGAAAGCCCCGCCGCCGAAACCGGTTGCGCCGGAACCCGAAGAAGGATTGCTGCGCGTGTCGTCGGCGAAGATCGACCGGCTGGTCAACGAGGCCGGCGAAATCATCATCGCCCGCACTCGCGCCGAAGGCGAATTGCGCGGCTTGAAGAACGATTTGCTGGAATTGACCAACAGCGTGATTCGTTTGCGCAATCACGTTCGCGTCATCGAAATCGAAGCGGAATCGCAAATTCAGGCGCAACTGGAACAAATGCAGCGCGTTCATGGCGAATTCGATCCGCTGGAGTTCGACCGCTACACACGCTTGCAGGAATTGACGCGCTCGATTGCCGAAGGCGTCAACGACGTATCCACCATTCAGCAAGCGTTGCTGGCGCATCTGGACACCACCAACGTCGCGCTGCTCTCGCAGGCGCGCGTCTCGCGCGATGTGCAGCAAGCGTTGTTCTCGGTGCGCACCGTGCCGTTCTCCAGCGTGACGGAGCGGCTATACCGGATTCTGCGGATGCTCTCGAAAGAATTGCAGATCCGCGCCAACCTTGAGATCGAAGGCGCGCATCACGGGCTGGACAGAGCGGTGCTGGAAAGATTGGTCAGCCCGCTGGAGCACTTGTTGCGCAACGCCCTCGCCCACGGCATCGAACCGCCGGAAGTGCGGCGCGCGCTCGGTAAACCGGAAACCGGCGAAATCACCATTGCCGTTCGCCAGGTCGGTAACGAAATCGTGATCGCGTTTTCCGACGACGGCGTCGGTCTCGATCCAAAACGGATTCATCAGATCGCCATCGAAAAAGGTTTCCTGAAAAAAGACGAAGCAGTCAACGACGCCAAATTGTTTGAACTGATTCTGCAACCCGGCTTCACCACCTCGAAAAAAATCACGCAAGTGTCGGGGCGCGGACTCGGCACCGACATCGTTCGCAACGAAGTGGTTTCGCTGGGCGGTCGCGTCGAAGTTACCAGCGTCGAAGGGCACGGAACAACCTTCACGCTGTACCTGCCGTTGACCGTTGCCGTCGCGCAAACCGTTTTGATTCGCGCTACCCAGAATCGCAGTTGGGCGATTCCGGTCATGATGGTCGAACAAGTCGAACACGTCACCGAAGACGCGCTGGCTCGCATGTACGAAGCCGGTGAAGTCGAGCGGCGCGGACGGCGTTATCCGTTCTACTACTTCGACCGACTGGTTGAGCGCGGCGATACCGTGCCGGAAATCCGCCGTTATAACGCCGTGATCTTCCTGCGCACGGGACAAGGACAAGTCGCGATTCACGTCGATGAAATGATCGGCAATCAGGAAGTCGTGATCAAAAACGCCGGTATCCAACTGGCGCGCGTTGCCGGTTTGTCGAGCGCTACTATTCTCGGCGACGGCGAGATCGTTCTGATCGTCAACCCGATCCAGTTGGCGCAGCGCTCGAACATTCCGCCGTTCGTCGCCGAAACCGTCGCGCCGACAAAACCGAAGCTCGAAGAAGTCGCCGCGCCGCTGGTGCTGATTGTCGATGATTCTTTGACCGTTCGCAAAGTCACCTCGCGCTTGATGACGCGGGAAGGCTACGTCGTAGAAACCGCCAAGGACGGCTTTGAAGCGCTGCAAGCGGTCGCCGAGCGACGGCCTGATGTGATCCTTCTCGACATCGAAATGCCGAAGATGGACGGCTTCGAGTTCGCCAAACTGATGAAGGGCGATACCCAAACCAGCGACATCCCGATCATCATGATTACTTCGCGTACCGCCGACAAACATCGGCAACGAGCAGAGGAACTCGGCGTCGATGCGTACCTTGGCAAACCGTATCAAGAAGACGAGTTGCTGGAAGCCATCCACAAAGCGCTAGCGCCGACAACGGTAAACTGAAGCGTGATGTGTTGATGCTTTCATTCAGGGCGCCAAGGCGCCCTGAATTTTCTTCCCTCTCCCACTTGTAAATGCCCTTGCAAAAAAACGAAACAACTCATTCCCCTGCCTCTACAAAATAAACCAACCGCCATCGCGGTACAATAACCCAAAACCAGCGCCTGCTTTCATTTCCCCTCATGGACATCTCCAGCATCGCCGCACTGTTCACCGCCTTCTTCTGGGCGTGCAGCGGCTTGCTGGCCGTCTATCCCGTCCAGCAGCTCGGCTCGTTTACCTTTAACCGCATCAGGATGCAAGCGATCTTCGTCATCCTGTGCACACTGACATTAATCACCGGCGGCTGGCGCACTCTCGGCAGCGAACACATCGCCGCGCTGGCGCTCTCCGGCTTCATCGGCATCCTGCTCGGCGACTCATTGCTTTACACCTCATTGCGACGCATCGGCCCGCGCCGCAACTCCATCTTGTTTTCAACCAACGCGCCGATTACCGCGCTTCTGAGTTTTCTGGTGCTCGACGAGCGCTTGAGCGCCTTGGCCGTGGGTGGCGTCACACTGGTTCTCATCGGCGTGATGCTCGCTATCGCATTCGGCCGCAGCGCCGGACAAAAACACCAATGGGAAAGCATCAAAGGTTCATTGGCAGTCGGCGTCATCATCGCGTTGATCGCCGCCGTGTGTCAATCGGTCAGCTCGTTGATTGCCAAACCAGTGATGGCCGCCGGCGTCGATCCGATTGCCGCCTCGGTGGTGCGAGTCAGCACAGCGGTACTGTTCTTCACGCTGCTCGGCTTTCTTCCGCAGTTGCGCTCGCGCACGCCCATCACCATGCGCCTGTTCACCCAAAGCGCCTTCAGCGGCCTCTGTGGTATGGTGCTCGGCATGACCACCCTGCTCTTCGCGCTGGCGCACGGCAAAACCGGCTTGGTGGCAACATTATCGTCAACCTCGCCGATCATGATCCTGCCGCTGCTCTGGCTGCGCACCCAAGAACGACCGGCGCTCGGCGCCTGGGTTGGCGCAGCCATTGCCATCGCGGGAGTTGCGCTGATTTTCAATCGGTGAGGAGGCGCATTTCCCTCTTGGGATGGGTGGCGCGAAGCGCCGGGGTGGTTGAATCCTCCCCGTAGAGGCGTCATTACGAGCGAAGCAAAGCAATCCAGAAAAATCAGATAACGACGCTTCGCTCAAAGCACCTTTTCAAGTTCGTTATTTTTTGACTTTTTCCTTGAGAATCACTCTCTTGGTTTTGTAATCTCTCAAAACCCTTTCGCTCCCCTCATCTTTCACCACATACAATTTTTCCTGATTGCTGTGATTGTAGATAACGGTGACGTTGCTTTCGCATCTCACGTCGTAAATCACTTTGTGATTGTCGTCGAAAATTTGTGTGTTGACGCATCCAAGAAAGATCAGTGAAGCAAGAGAAGCTGACATTTTTATCCTTTTAGAATGCCGCCATGAACGGGAAACATGAGCCATTCGACAATCGACTCAAATTTGAAGATTCTTAACACGGACATGCCTGAAACACAACCATGCCAAGTATTTTCGAAGTGGCTACCGTTTTTACGGAATAATGATACATGGTCCCTAATTTTCATCTAACCACGATTTCACTCTACCACTTATCATCATCCTTACTCGCCGCGGCGGGATGTTGTTGAGTCGTTGAAAGCTTCTTTGGCTGAGCAACCTTCGGTACAGAAGCATCTGCTTTTGTTGTAGCTTCTGGTTTCGGCGATGGGCTCTCCTTAAATGCGTCTGCGTCTTCAGCAACAGCACTATCCCCTGACGAAGCCTTAACCACAGTGCTCGCCTCCGCCAATTGCTCGCGCAATTGCAATCCACCGGTCGGTAATTGTTCAAGGTTCGAGCGGATATTCTCCAGCCGCCCATACGACAAATTAGGCGTCACACGTTCCACCACCAACTCGCAACAGGGCGTTTCGATGCGCCCGAGGCTTTGACCTGTCTGGGGGTCTTTCATCTCAGCACCCATCGTCACCATCGCGTAGCGTGCGCCTTCTTTCAGAGCCTGACCGCCTTGACTAAGAACCGCGTTCGTCCCGTCAAGCGCAACCACTGTTACCGGAAAAGTTCGCCTCAGAACCGAGGCTACCACTTGATTCACAACATCCGTGCTCATGCCTTCCAAAATCATTGACGAATCGACACCTTGGCTTAGCGTGGTAGGAGCTATCGACGGCGCCTGACCACGCAATGAATCCGACGCGACAACTTGACGAGTTGCCACATTCACCAACTTCTCGGAAATGACCCAGCCACCCGAATAACTTACAAGTTGGCGATCGCTGGTTTTCAACTGCCGAGCATATCGGTTGTAAGCAAAACTACTTGCGCGTGCACTCCATACAAGATCTGCACTTGCAGCCTGTGACAACTTTGCAAGTTCGGCACTGGGAGCTTGGCCTGATGAAATCATGTCTAGCTCTCGCTCGATTTCAGGGCTGAATTCCCGATCAAGTATAGCGAAGCGCCCCGTCTGAACCAGCGCATCGCTAATACGTTGCCGAAGTGTCGCCTCGACTTCTGTAGCTGACACTGAGCGATCTCCCATTGGTAGGCTCACACTATCAAAGTGAATAGGTCCAATGATCACCTTGATCTTCTGCATATCCGTTGACGGATTGAACTTGGCGATTTGCGCCTCAATGGTCACCTTGTAGCGTTTGCCTCCAAACGCCGACGGCTCCTGCAAATCGACCATCCTGAAGTTCTGTATCACACCACCCGAGCGTTGCTTGACGACCTCGGCAAATTCACTAGCGCGCAAGGAGGCTGTATCCCGGTCAAGACTGACATCCAGCCCGTACTTGGCCGAGACAGTTGATGCCTGAACAGTCGCACCATTGACCTGCAGGATGGCCATTTTCATCGCGTCGGCAACTGCTTCACCAGCCGTCGCGCCAAACCCCTGAGCCGTTGTCTTCTCATTAACAACCTTGCCCACATCAGGCACTGGGGGTGCTGCATTGGTTCCCACGGTAGCAGATGGCGTTTCCTGCTTACCACAACCAACTAATACGACAGTAGCAACAACTGCAAGCACATAGAAAAAATGTAAATACCGCATGGGTCGCCTTTCTTCGGTTTGAATTAGAAATTAGAGCGCCGCTAAAGCTTGTGTGGCGTCTGCTGGCACCGGAATATCATGGCTCTGAGCATACGAAACCGCATTCCTCAGGGCCGTAGTCACATTGTTCATGGAGCCGGGAAAATTCGTTACGACATAAACCGCCGGCTGAAGCTTGGACAACATCATAGGAGAAGCACTCGATAGGCTCGCGCTCATGCCATTGACTTTTTTGCCTACGCTCACGTACTTTGTCACGCCAAGACCCAGATTCGCCAAGCCATCCGCGAAGATAGCCTTTGACTCAGCATCTAGGGCCGGCTGCTTGGCCAATTCTTCTGCTACGGCATCTGTCGAAGCCGACACCATCTTGTTCGATGTCTCCAGACTATCCTTGGTGGCTCCTTCGGTCAGTGCCTCTGCCGTCGCTTTCGCGGTAGCAGCTTCGACCTTGAGTCCCAGCGCTTCGGCCATTTTAGCGTTCGCGTTCAACACATCCTTGTTGGCTGCAACATAACCGTTTACAAGATCATCTTGTTGAGTTCCGAGATCAACGGTCGGTGTTGAACCTCCTCCTTTTACTGTGTTCACTGCATTCTGAACAGTTCCTTGGATCGACTTAAATGAAAACTGAGCACAGCCCGTCCCTGTCAGCGCGAGCGTAAGGAATACTGTAACTACAAAGGAAAAAACAATCTTGTACATGTCTGAAAAACCGTCCGTTTCTAGCATTCAAGAGAAAAGAGTTATCGAGAAATCACTGTACGCCCTGCGTCGTAATCTGGCTCGTAAGCTCGCGCGCTGCATTGTTGGCTGCCAGCTTAAGGGCGTTTCCGCGCGCCTCATCTTCGGAGGGACCGACACCAGAGTACTGAATTGGGCCCACGGATGCTTTCGTGTCCGGGATGGTCTGAGTCATATCATAGATTTTGGCATTAACGGTCACAGATACTCGCACGAGGCCCGTCGCAGGATCCTTGTCGACCGAGCCAACATCCAATGTCCCCAGAGCAACATAGGGGATATGGGCAATACGCATACCTGAGGCAATGGATTGCAGTGTTGCGGGCTTAAGATCGTTACCCGATTGATAATCAGCCTCTACGTCAGACACCTTGAACTTACCTCCAGTCAGCGGTTCTATGAACGCTGCGTCCTTGACGCTGAAACCCGCACGCGTAAATGTTGAGCTGAATACTTGGTTAAGATTGGCACTTGGGATCAAACGATAAGTCGTCTCGCTGGCGCGCTTCACCGTGCTTCCCCCGGTCTCAATAGTTTGGGATCGGGCTGCAGCTGCGTCCGTCCTGGCAGCAGTAGCAGCGTTAGTTCTAATCTGGCCACCACGCAACGACTCCCCTTCCACACCACTTTGCGCTGTCGTTTCGCTAACACTTCCTTTAACGGATTCGTCCACTCGCTTGTACACGCGATCATCGAAAGATTTCACCGAAGCGACTTGCCGAGATACGAAGACAAAAGCCAGTGGCGACTTTTCTCCTGCCCCGACTTTGGCTACAGCAGAGTTTGCCTTGACAAGATTGCGCAGACTTGCAACATTTAACGAGATGCGAACAGTTGTGGTGTATTGCTTTTTATCTGGATTGTCCTCTTCCGCGAGAACGGTTGATTCAAGAATATAGCGATCCGGGTTAGCAAGTATTTTGTCGCGTACGGCGTCAAAATTCTCAGATTCCGATTCGCCTGCTTCGGCATAATAGAACTCTACTGCCTTGAGCTGCGCAGCCTGCATAGCGCGAGCTTTGTCGTCAGCACTAGCGGATGGCCCTTCATAGCTTACCGAAGCTTTGCCACGGGATTGTTGGACTTGCGCTCCTGCCGCAAGTGTAAAGGTGGCCAAAGCCACGATAAGGAGTAAGCGAATTATTTGCATAGGTCGAGAAGTTGTTTGGTTTTAAGGATTTGAGCTTCAATATCGGGCGCGGTCGAGGCCGACTTCACCCATGTATTTCCCTTGCCTGCTATGGCATCCGAAAGTTTGTGAAACATTCCGTTAAGAGAATCGTAATACGCCGGAAAATCATCGACGTAGATCTGAGTAGCCGGCACAGCTTTAACTTCGCCATTCTTGATCGACGCATTCATGTAAACAGTCCCTGAAAGAGGCTCTTCGATCTTGATGTTGGCGAATGAACCGTACACATAGCTCGTGCCCGCGGCAGTCTCGCCGAACTTGACTTTTTTGAAGCCAAGAAAGTCAACTGAGACCTCGTAATCGGGCTTGGGTAGTGTCAGCGAAAATACCGTCCCGTCGGAAACACGAAGGGGCATCACACCACCGATAGCATAGCCTTGAATATAAGGAACGATCGGCACACCAACTCGTGTTGAGATGGCTTCTCCGACCATATCCGCAGCCCACGTCTCGGCAACCCCTGGCGCGCTCTTCAGATACGCAGGAAGCGCAGCGATCGTTTCGGATGTCATGCTAATCTTAGCCACTTTGATAAAACGCGGTACTCCGGTTGGTATCGACGCATTAGCAAGCGCTGAGGCATAACGAGCGAAAATACCCGGTTTGCCGCCTGCGCCTTCGTAAACATTCCGTACGCGAGCCAATATTTCTTCGTCGGTCGGATTGTGATCGAAAACATCAATGTAGGCGAAACTCAGTGGGTATGATCGCACGATAGCCATTGACTTGAAATCAAAAAACAGCACTTGCCCACGGATCAGGACGAATAGTTTGTGCAGTTTTCCAAAAGTCTCAACCGAAACAATTTCCGAACTCACGACCAGCGAGGTCACGAGAGCCTGATCACGCCCTTTGAGTTCATCAATCTGTTCGGTTGTAACCTGCAAACCTTCCGAAGGTGATTGAGCCACTGCAGCCTTAATCATGCCGTAAGCGTTTTGCCCCGACTTGGCGAGCGCGTTTTCGTAGCGTCGCGAATAAGGAAATCGCTGATCAAGCGTAGCCGCGTCACCAGCAAAAGCAAGCCCCGCAAGCGTTACATGTGTAGGTTGTGGTTGTGCTACACACGCGAATGGAACAAACGTAGCAAGAACCAATACCACAATCGTAATGATACGGAAAAACTTTAACAAGCCCAGATTTCTAATTGACAAATTTACTCCTTCCTTAAGCTTGGTAAGAATGAGACTTTCGCGCGTCTTCGTCGTCAATCACGCCATAATCTGACGGTTAGAATCCAAAGAAGAAGGAGATCCAGGCTTGGCGGTCAAAACAATGATTCCTTCTATGAACCCCCATAGAGCGCCAAACCCAAGTGTCACGATTGACACTATCAGTTGCGCGACCCCCAAACCGGTATTTCCACGGTAAAACTGGCCTGCCCCAAATCCTCCCAAGAGTATCCCTAACAGACCGGCAGTCGTTTTTGACTTGTTCCCCACCATGAACGCCCCATATGGAGTTTGCACCACTTGCCCAGGAATCAGTAGTAGCGGCGGCTGCATGGGCTGAGCCATGTATGGTTGAGCAACATTTGGCGGCTGCCCATAGGGAGAAGCAAACTGTGGCGGCTGTTGAACCTGGCCGTACCCACCGTGTTGCGGTTGTCCATACGGAGCTGGCTGCGGAGCCTGTTGAGCCTGCCCATATCCACCGGTTTGCGGTTGTCCATACGGAGCTGGCTGCGGAGCCTGTTGAGCCTGCCCATATCCACCGGATTGCGGTTGTCCATACGGAACTGGCTGCGGAGCCTGTTGAGTCTGCCCATATCCACTAGGTTGCGATTGTCCATACGGAGCTGGCTGCGGAGCCTGTTGAGTCTGCTCGTTCCCTGACTGCCCAGATAGAATTGACTGCCCTTGCCTTTGAAGGGCTTGATCGGAATTGGAAGCTGAGGTATCTGACATGTTCTTCTCCATTTATATTAATTTCACCTTGATGGCCGAGCCGGAGATGAGATTGAAGGTTTATCCATATCGTGCATCGCCGAGCCTACCGCTGCCGCACCACCAACAAAAAACAGCACCGTAGATATAACCAGCGCCCCGACGAGCCCAATGACTCCTTGAGCCACATTACTTCTAGTAAGACAGATAATCGCCAAAATTAAAGCAGCCAGATTGAGCGGACACGCAATGAAAAGCCCTGTTCCTGGCAACGGTAGTAGGAAAAATATCCACGCTAGAATCAATACGATCCACATTGCTTTAACTGGTGCTTTTTTAGCTGGGGGCTGGGTGACGCCCGGCGGTTGCCCGTATCCACCAAGTTGTGGTTGCCCATACGGCACAGGCTGTGGCCTATAACCTTGAGGGGGGTAGTTGGAATTAGAATCAAAGGTGTCAGACATGATCGCTATTACTTCCTGATTAGTTAAGAAGGTTAGAAAAAATTCAAAGCGTCCCGCGTAAAACGTTAACTTTTCAGGCTTCATGAACATCGGAACCCCAAGGCAAATCACACTAGTACTGAACAACCGAAAGTACAGTTTCTTGGAGTTCCTATCATTCATGATTCCCACGTGTTTTTCGCGTTGTCATTGCTTGGCATCCCTAGACATTGTCATTCCTGCGCAAGCTGATTAGATCAAAGCGTAGCACAGAATAGTCTGAACTGGAATATTCCTAAACGGACTACAGCATTCTGAGATGGCTTTGTTGTCTATTCATCACCAGCGCTACCGAGCTTTGCAAACCGAGTTGACACAATTACGCAAGCATGCAGGACTGTCGCAAGTGCAGTTGGCGGATCGGCTGGGCGTGGGGCAGCCGTTCATCTCCAAGATCGAGCGGGGCGATGCCTATGTGGATTTGCTGTTTTTCGCGGATTGGTGCCGTGCTTGTGGGGCTTGCGCCGGTACGGTGTTGGAGGAATTGATCGGGGATGCGGAATGTTCGACGTTGAACGTCGGGCGTCACCGATGAGTTTATAAGGGCTGGATTGCTTCTTTTGTGGACGGCAGGATGCCGCCCCTACGACTGGAAAATTCGTAGGGGCGCTTCGTGAAGCGCCCTTAATGGAAACACCGACCCGTTGGGGCTCGCTGCGCTCACCGCCAACCTACGCCCTCTCCTGCCCTTCGGGCTCCCGCTTCTACAAACGGGAGAGGAAAGGATAATATCGCGTCCATCACATGTTAAGCATGAACGCTTGTTCGCTGTTTTGTCGGTCGGCGTATTCCAGCAGGTCTTGGATCGTGACGCCGGATAAGCAGGTTTCAACCGCTCGATCCAGTTTGTTGAACACTAATTCTCTCATTGCCGCTTCTATGGAAGGCGATTGTTCGGAAACGGTTTCATCCGATTTTTCCATCAAGGTGTTTTCAACGGCGGCAAGCACGTCCAGCACGGTGATCGCGCGCGCTTCTTGCGCGAGTTGGTAGCCGCCTCGCGCGCCTTTGGTAGATTGGATGATGCCGCTTTTTTTCAACGAGGTGGCAACTTGTTCAAGGTAAATTTTTGAGATTCCCAGTTTTTCGGAAATACTGAGAACCGAGACGATTTCGCCTTTTTGTGTTTGCCGCGCGATTTCGATCAACGCGGCGAGAGCATAGCGCCCTTTTGCCGATAGTCGCATGTTGTTTTGCCTTTAGCTGAATTCTTTTTCCAGTCGGTTCAACGCCACGGTCAGCGTCGCGCGCGGACAAGCGATGTTCATGCGTTGAAAGCCTTCGCCGTCTTGCCCGAAGGTGGTTCCGCTGTTCAACCAGAGTTGGGCGCCTTCGGTGACGCGACGATCCAGTTCTTTTTGTGTGAGTTCATACGCTGAAAAATCAAGCCACAGCAAATACGTTCCTTCCGGTTTGACGAGTCGGATTTTCGGCAAGCGCGTCGCCAGAAACTCGCGCGTCAAACGAATGTTCTGCGCGAGATAGGTTTTCACTTCCTCCAGCCAGGCGCTGCCTTTGGTGTAGGCGCTTTGGCAAGCAACCAGCCCCAAGGTGTTCAACTGGCCGTAACCGCTTCGACTGATTTCGGCTTTCAGTCTGCTGCGAAGGTCAGCGTTTTTTACAAAGAGGTTGGAGGTTTGCAACCCTGCCAGATTGAAGGTTTTGCTGGGTGCGGTGGCGACGATGGCGTTTTCGTTCAGGGTGCCGAAGCAGGTATGGGTGTGCCCCGGCCAAACGAGATCACCATGAATTTCATCGGAAACGACGATGACGCCGCGCCGCTCACATATTTCGTTCATGCCCGCCAGTTCGTTAGGCGTCCACACTCGCCCCACCGGATTGTGCGGACTGCACAGGATGAAAAGTTTGACGCCGTGGCTCGTTATTTGGCGTTCAAAATCGTCGAGGTCGATGGTGTATTTTCCCTCTTTATAGACAAGAGGGTTAGAAACCAGCGTTCGACCGTTTTCGCGAATGATTTCATAAAACGGATAGTAAACCGGCGTTTGTATCATCACGGCTTCGCCCGGTTCGGTGAAAGCTCTGATGGCTTGAGCGAGAGCGAAAACAACGCCGGGCGTTTTGACGACATCGAGCCGCGAGGCGCGATAGCCGAAACGCGATTCATACCAGCCCAGCAGCGCGTCGTAGTAATCGCCTTTCGGTTCGGTGTAGCCGATAACGCCGTGGGCAACGCGCTTTTGAATGTCCGCCAGAATTTCCGGCGCGGTGGGAAAATCCATATCGGCGACCCACAACGGCAACAAGCCTTCGGGCTTGCCGCGCTCGCGAGCGAAATCATGTTTCAACGAGTTGGTGCCACGATGATCAACGACGGTATCGAAATCGTATTTCATTTCATCGCCCCTTCCAAGTCTTCGATAATATCTTCGGCGGCTTCGATTCCGACCGAGAGCCGAAGCAGTTTCTCGTTGATCCCGCGCGCCAAGCGTTCCTCTTCGGGAACATCGGCGTGCGTTTGCGTGATCGGATAAGTGATCAAGGTTTCCACGCCGCCGAGGCTTTCGGCGAAGAGGATCAACTTCGTGCGATTCAAAAGGGTACTCACGGTTTCCACGTTGTCCACCGAAAAACTGATCATCGAGCCGAAGCCGCGCGCTTGTCGTTGCGACAACGCAAAGGCGGGATGGTCGGGCAAGCCGACATAGTGCACCGCCGTCACTTTCGGTTGTTTCAGCAACCAACGCGCTACTTTTATCGCGTTCTCTTGCGACTTCTCCATCCGGATGGCCAGCGTTTTGATTCCGCGCGTCACGAGAAAAGCATCAAACGGCGACAACACGCCGCCGATGGTTTTCTGGAGAAAGCGAAGCTTCTCGGCAATCTCCGCCGATTTCAGCACAATGAAACCGGCCAGCGTATCGTTGTGGCCAGCGAGGTATTTCGTGCCGCTGTGAATGACGACATCCGCGCCCAGCGCAATCGGATTGCAGAAATACGGCGTCAGAAAAGTATTGTCCATGATCAGAAGAACTTTCTTGCTGCCGATGAGTTTCCTGATCCCGGCAATATCGCTCACCTTCATCATGGGATTGGTCGGACTTTCCGTGAAGACGGCTTTTGTCCGCTCGCCCATCGCCGCGCGTACCGCCGCCAGGTCGGAAGTATCGACATAACGCACGATCAAACCGTTTTTTCGAGAAACATGTTCAAACAGCCGGATGGAACCCCCATACAAATCTTCGGCGGCGACGATTTCATCGCCGGGAGCGAACAGCTCCATCAATGTTGCTATCGCCGCCATCCCGCTCGAAAACGCCAGCGCGTCCGCGCCGCCTTCGAGCGCGGCGAGCAGTTTCTCGACATGCTCCCGCGTCGGATTGGTCGCGCGGGTGTAATCGTACCCGGTGCTTTGCCCAAAAGCCGGGTGAGAAAAGGTGGCCGACTGGTAAATCGGCACGGCCACCGCCCCCGTGGAGTGGGCGGTATTGCGAATGGCATGAACACAGGCTGTTTCCGGTTTCATCTTGAAAAATATCCTTGCTCCAAAAAACTCATGTTGACATTGTATCCATCAAAAGGTAGGATGCCCATCATTGAATATAAAACATATATGTGTTTATTGACATCATAAGAGGAGATCGGAAAATGTCAAGTGTCGCCAACAGCCTGACCGAGCTTATCGGAAAAACGCCCCTGCTCCGCCTGAACGGGTACGCGAAAAAACTCAACCTGAATGCCGCAATCATCGGCAAGCTGGAGTATTTTAATCCGGCCGGCAGCGTCAAGGATCGTATCGCACTGGCCATGATCGACGACGCGGAAAAAAGCGGGAAACTCAAACCCGGCGCCGTCATTATCGAGCCGACCAGCGGCAACACCGGCATCGGGCTGGCCTCCGTCGCGGCGGCACGCGGTTACCGCATCATCCTCACCATGCCGGAAACGATGAGCGTCGAACGTCGCAAACTCCTCGCCGCTTACGGCGCGGAACTGGTGCTGACCGAGGGCGCGAAAGGAATGAAGGGCGCAATCGCCAAGGCGGAGGAACTGGCCGCCGCCACGCCGAATTCCTTTATCCCCGGCCAGTTCGTCAACCCGGCCAACCCCAAAGTTCATCGGGAAACGACCGGCCCCGAAATCTGGCAAGATACCGACGGCAAAATCGATTTCTTCGTCGCCGGCATCGGCACGGGCGGCACAATCACCGGTACGGGAGAGTATTTGAAATCCAGAAACCCCGGCGTAAAAGTCGTGGCGGTCGAACCGACCGATTCGCCCATCTTGTCGGAAGGGCGCGCCGGCCCGCACAAGATTCAAGGCATCGGCGCCGGTTTCGTGCCGGACGTGCTGAACACGAAAATCTACGATGAAGTGATCTCCGTCAAAAGCGAAGATGCTTTTCAGGCCGGCCGCGAGATCGCCCGCACGGAAGGCTTGCTTATCGGCATCTCCGCCGGCGCCGCCGTCTGGGCGGCCGCCCAGATTGCCTTGCGCCCGGAAAACAAGGGGAAAAACATCGTGGTGATCCTCCCGGACACGGGCGAGAGGTATTTGTCCACGGCGCTGTTTGAGTGAGGCTTAGGGCAATGGCGGATGGCGGCCTTCGGCCTCATCCGCCCAGCGCTTGGTTTGATATTTTTGCGTATTCCAGCGCCCGTAATCACTTGATCCGGCAACGGGAGCATGCGTTCCATTGAGATCAAGATTGCCGCTATCTGGCGCCAAGTTCGTTTTGCTCACACCGGCGAGCGTCTATTAAAACAACACCGCACCGTTTCTCATGCAAAAAACGGTACGGTGTTTAATTACCTCTTGACCGTTCCCCGAAGGTTACGGCCCGGAATCATCCCATCCTTGTATCACCGTCGTCGGTATCGGAGCGTGTTCAGCCCTGCCACGCTTAACGGAGATTTACCATCCTGTGATCGTTGTTGCCGGTACCGGATAACGTTCTTGATCGCCTACAAAATTGGGTAAAGCGGGGTCAGCAGTCCCTCCCAAATAGCCGTTGGGGCATCCTATACTAGGCGGGTAGCTATCTGATATTCCTGAGGGGTTAGCATTCAAGACATAATACGCACCGTCATAGAATTTGACCCCTCTGTAGTTGTTAAAACGAAAGTATTTTTCAGTAACCTTATTTTCATAGTCGATTGTTTTATAGCGATCAGCAGCAGAGGAATTGCCTTTAAGAGGGAGGTTATTCCTCGTGGATGCCAAGCCCCCCAAATCCCAGTTATATGCATCTGTTATCAAGCTGGTTTTTTTGTCGTCCACCAGAAAAGCAAGTCTCCCGAAGTTGGGTGTTAACAGCCCTCCTTCAAACCACCAAAGCCCTGTAGTAAAGGTATGCATATTGGGAGCAGCCCACCAATGAACTCTTACCATACCGTCACCGATAGATTGATCAAGATCACCAAAGAATACCCAAGCGTTGATTCCCAGGTTTTTACATGCTCCGGCAAGGGTTCCATAAACAGAGGATAAAGTATTGCATTCTGCTCTTAAAGATGACCATAGAGCCAAGTCCGCATTAATCTGATCCTCGGTATAACAAGTGCCAAAGTAGCTGAGCAAATCGATTCGGTTGAATACCGTGAAAAAGACAGGAGAGGAAATCTGTTTTTCTGAAACGACCACTGCGTCTGCCTCGTCTCCGAATTTTCCGCGGAAAGTCACGAAAAGCTTCGGTTCCCAAGCATTGATCGGCAATTCACGGGGAAGACCGGTGGACGGGTCAGGCGAAAAATTGAACGTGAACTCGGCTTCTTCACCAAACGCGAGGCTGTTCAGATCAAGCGGATCGGAAGTGACAACTTCCATCTCAGTTGTTCTTTTGGCAAGATAATCTGCTTCGGTGGCTCCCGCCGGAAGTTCCCCGTCCAGATTATCGGTGTAATCCTTGTTTCGGTAAAACCAGATCGACGCTACCAAAACCCCCTCGCCCATTGCATCCTGATAGTGGGGAGTTCCCAAACCGTCGGTGAAACCGGAGGTGTTCTTAAGTTTCAACTTGATCTTGTTGAATCCTTTGAAGTCTTGGATCGGATCAGTCTTATTCGGCGGCGCAAAATTACCGTGATCAACAAGACCGTAAATGCCTTCCTCTGGCAAGCTGATTTCCATGTTTCCACGAAAGAAATAGTCGATCAGCCCGGCGGTGTACGCCACAGCGCGAGGAAGAAGCAAGTCGGCCTGAGCATCGTAGTTGTAATGGTTGAGTGAATAAACCGGCTCCTTTCCTTTGTTGAGCAAAAATTTATCGAAAACGCTGTATGAAGACAAGCGAACATTAGGAGCCGTTTCGCCTGTCAAGTTATCCTTCACTGGATAAAGCAACAGTGCTAGCGGCGTGCTGTCGTCAATGGGGACGAGGTCTCCATGTATATCCCGCACATCACCCGTCAAAGCAGAAAGAGTAAGTTTAGTAGGCGAAATCGGGTCATCCAAGCTGTTAGGAGGAAGCGCGTGATGCGTAACCGTATTTAAATTCGTTCCGGCGCTGTAAAAGCCCATATTGCTGTAGTTGGCCAGCCCCGTGGCGGTATAGCTGTCATTGTTAATACCCCCAGTGTAGTAATTCATAAAACCGTTGAAGCGGGGGATCGGATAGGGTAGATTTGCATCATAGTTCGGCGCAGGAAGATCGGGAGACAGCATAATATCTTCTCCTTTGGTCGGCTGCCCCGGTCGCTGTTGCGTCGTAAGTTTAAAGCTAGGCGCGCCAGTTACTTTTGCTTCAATATATTTCTCATAAAAACTGGCTTGCCCGGCAATACAGGCATTATCCGAAACGATGCACCCTGATCCAGCATGCCAATCGTTTCGCGTATGCTGCGGTTGCGCCATATCTTCCAGCAGATGCGCCGCATCGCCCAATGCGCGGAATACCGTTGCCCAATAGGCCATCGCGATGTCTTGGTCGCTGGTCAAGTTTAAAGCGCTAATCCCCGATCCCCAAGGAGGGCTCGGGGGATCTAATGGCTGTAATTGTCCATTGACCAGTGTTCGCAATGTCGTCGCTCGAAACAGCGCTTCGCGCGCATTCTTGATCGAGAAACGGTTTTCTTTGCCCAATAATCCTTTGCCGTCGATTGCCCAATCCGGCGCGGCCACACCGGAGATGGGGCCGCCTTGCATCGGGCGGCCATTCTGATAAGGATCGTAAAAATGATTGTAAACCCGAGTGAAGGCGCCTTGCGGATCATCTTGCGGAGAGTTTTCTTCTTTATCAACACCCTTATCGTACGCTACGTCATCTTCGCGGATCGAACCGACCATCAGCCAGCCTTCGGGGGATTGTATTGTAATCGAATTAGGGTTATCTAAACGTTTATTTGCTGCTTTGAATTTATTCTGTGTGTAATCTACATCACCAGTTCCTCCTCCAAAGCCATAATTGTTAAATCTCACCGTTGCTGAACCATCGCTTGGACTCATGTCAATGTAAAAATTACCAAGATTGCTACTGCCACTAAATCCAAGGCGCGTCAATACGCCAGATTTTATTGACGGAGGGCCGACAGGCACCGTTTCCTGTTTGTCGGGTAATGTTGACTGGCTATAAGCTTCACGAACCAACGCTCCATGCGTCGAAACCTCATAACTATGTGAGTATGAGGAAAGAAATGTTAATAATAACGCCAGAATCGTGACCGTAATGGTTTTCGTCGTAATCATTTTATTGCCTTTCTATTGATTTCCTTTTTACTGTCTCTTTCTTTGTTCTATTTCTCGTCGAGCTTTCTCGTAATATCCAGCCCGAAATTTCTGGTAGCTATCCCCGTAAGATTCAATCAGTTCTTTTTGGCCTTTCATCACGTGTTCAGGATAGCCGCCAATTTCCAGCATCTCCTGATACACCGCCTTCATGGCAGCAAGACCGCCTTCGGAGTTGGTAAAAGAAAAGGGTAACTTAAACAAACACACACCCCCCCACCCCACCCCCC